>Ga0068858_100000810_pt1 | contig 32726 bp, 26 predicted proteins | sample KBSSwiS12_FD_66589 | JGI IMG/M metagenome (GOLD analysis project Ga0068858, IMG submission 66589) | Switchgrass rhizosphere microbial communities from Kellogg Biological Station, Michigan, USA - KBS Switchgrass S1-2 | ecosystem: Host-associated > Plants > Roots > Rhizosphere > Soil ... | reverse complement strand
GCCCCCGGACTTTGCGAATGATCGCGCCAGCCCGCGGCCACCAGTGAAATATGCAACCTCGAGGTTGCATATTTCACTGGTGGCCGCGGGCTGGCGCGATCATTCGCAAAGTCCGGGGGCCCAGCTTATCGGAATTCACCCCTCAATTCCCTCGCAGCTGTCTCCTGCCCTCACGGCTTATCCGCTCGCACCCGCAGACAACCGGGCGGCCGATTGGACACCGGGGTTGAACTACGCGCACCGGGACACTTTCTACCAGCTGTCTGGTCGTGTGAGATATGATCTGTCGGACGACGTCTATCTGACATCACTCACCTCTTATGAGCGTTACAAGCAACAATACGATCAAGATAGCGACGGAACAGATCTATCGCTTTTTAACATCTTCGATGCTCGCGGCCGCATTTCGACTTTCTCGCAGGAAGTCCGGCTCAATGCGAATATCGGACGCGCCAAGCTGCTGTTTGGCGCTAACTACGAAAAAGATTCACTCTTCGACTCGGCCCACGAGTCGTATCGAGATACTTCGGCTTCAAAGGCCTTCGAACCCCTGACTCAAGCGCTGCAGAGTGCGGCGTACGGCGATTATAAGATCAAGGACTACGCCTTTTTCGGTGGTCTCAACTATGAGCTGACGCCAAACCTGGAAGCGGCGGTGTCAGGCCGCTACAATAACAATAGTGTGCGGTACAGCGGATGCGCTTACGATACGGATGGCTCAGCGGCAGGGACGCTAAACGTATTTTACGCCCTAATTCACGGCCAACCATTCCCGACGACTGTTCCAACTACGCCGTTCCAACCGGGTGATTGCTATGTGTTGGACAACCAGAATGGCTATACGCCTGCTGGCGTGATTCATAAGGAACTTAAACAGGACAATTTTTCTTGGAGGGCCGAGCTGAACTGGAAGGTTTCGCCGGCCACACTGCTCTATGCGAACATCAGCAAAGGGTATAAAGCTGGCACCGTTCCGGTCACGGCCGCCTCTCTGACTCAGCAATACACTCCGGTCCCGCAGGAGTCGGTGCTCGCTTATGAGACCGGGTTCAAGACCCATATGCTCAATCGTGCCGTCCAGCTCACCGGTGCGTTGTTCTATTATGACTATTCGGACAAGCAGCTTCGCGGCAAGATCATCGATCCGCTTTTCGGACAGCTGGAGAGCTTGGTCACCATACCGAAATCCCGCGTTTGGGGCGCCGAGGTCGGCGCTACGATACGGCCGTTCAAGGGGCTTACGATCAGCCCGGGGATCACTTACGTAAACTCTAAGGTGCAGAAGTTCGTCGGCATCAACAGTATCGGTGTCCTTGGCGATTACGCGGGAACGCCTTTCCCCTATTCTCCTGAATGGCAAATCGTTACGGATGCCCAGTATGATTTCCCGGTTGGTGATAACCTGAACGGCTTCGTCGGCGCAGACGTCACCTACAACAGCCGGACGAATGCGGGTGTCGGCGCACCGGCGCTCTTGGTCATCGATCCTTATTCGATCGTAGATCTTCGAGCTGGGGTTGAAACGCAGGATGGCCGTTACAGGATCAGCGTCTGGGGAAGGAACGTGTTCAACACCTATTATTGGACAAACGACTTCCTCGGGCTGGACTCCGTCGCGCGCTTTGCGGGCCGTCCAGCAACCTACGGCGTGACAGTGGGCTACCGCTTCTGACCCCTGCGAGCCACGAGGCTTTTTGGTGGGAGGAGCCTTGTGTTCCTCCCACTTGGACGATTGCGTCCAGCTCGGCTGTCCGGCGGCCGCTGAGGCGCATAACCAGCTGTCGGGAGGGAATGTGGTTCTCGGATTCATCGAAAAATCGGGGCGCGATCCGCGTCGTGGCAAGCGATCGCGCCGCTAGAAGTTTGCGCCGCACCCCCTTGTCACCGTGGGAGAAGGCGTTGGCGCTCGGCTGTTTCAGCTAGGCAAGGATGGCGCTGTGTTGAATGGGGTCGCCTCGACGGAGGCTACATCATTGGTTTTGGTGTCGGATCTCGAGCTTCTCGAGGCGATCGGCCGAACCCCGCTGGATCAGTATCTCATCTGGAACGGGCGGCCGAGGACCGGGCGGGCGAATTCAATTCTGAGTTTGGCGCTCGTATGTATTGGCGAGGTCTGGTCTCCCGTCTCGCTTCGCGCTTTCCTGCAACGCGCGGCTCGGCTCGAGGCGGCGTACGGTTTGGCGCCGGACCGGGTGAAGAAGGCCATCTGGAGTCATCAGAGCGCGTCCCCGGCCTCCTATTACCTGGTCCGGCAAACGCCTGCCGGGGACTACGTTGCGGTCACCGACGTGCCGCGCCCCTCTTCGCTGAACCGCCCCATTCACGCCGGCGATATTGTCTTGGCTAGGAACATGCGCCTTGAGGCCTGACCGACACTCCGTCCTCTGGCGGCCTCCATGTCCGGGCGTCGCCGCCTCGGCCGGGCCTCGGGAGTGCGTTGCGTCGAGGAGCCAGCAGCTCGGGCTTCTACACCCAGGCCCGTGACCACGCAGTCCACCGTTTGGCGGCAGGCGCCTCCCCGTGCCGCCCACTGGCCGGCGAGCGATGAGCGTTCGCCGGCCGCCTTTTTTCCGCATGCCCCGCCACGGTCGTAGCCCAGGAGATCGCATGGATTTCGACCTGACCGACGACCAGCGGGCGATCCAGGACATGGCGCGTGCGTTCGCCGCCGCCGAACTCGCACCGCACTCCGCGCGCTGGGACGAGGAGAAGGTCTTCCCGGTCGAGGCCCTGCGCGCCGCCGCAGCCCTCGGCCTCGCCGGCATCTACGTCGCCGAGGATGTGGGCGGCTCGGGCCTCGGCCGCATGGAGGCCTCGATCGTCTTCGAGGCGCTGTCCTACGGCGACGTGGCGACGGCGGCCTTCTTGTCGATCCACAACATGGCCGCCTGGATGATCGACCGGTTCGGCTCTGACGCGTTGCGCCAGCGCGTCCTGCCGTCGCTGACCAGCATGGAGAAGATCGCCAGCTACTGCCTGACCGAGCCCGGCGCCGGGTCCGACGCGGCCTCGCTCTCGACGCGGGCTGTAAAGGACGGCGACGCCTATGTGCTGGACGGCTCCAAGGCTTTCATCTCCGGCGGCGGGGTCTCGGATCTCTACGTCGTGATGGCCCGCACCGGCGGCCCCGGCCCGAAGGGCGTCTCCGCCTTCGTGGTGGAGAACGGGACGCCCGGCCTGTCCTTCGGCGGCCAGGAGAAGAAGCTGGGCTGGAACGCCCAGCCCACCGCCCAGGTGAACTTCGACGCGTGCCGGATTCCCGAGGCGAACCGCATCGGCGCCGAGGGCGACGGCTTCCGCTTCGCCATGGCGGGCCTCGACGGCGGGCGCATCAACATCGCCTCCTGCTCGCTGGGCGGCGCCCGCCTCGCGCTGGACACGGCCAAGGCCTATCTCGAGAGCCGCAAGCAGTTCGGCCAGCCGCTGAAGGAGATGCAGGGGCTGCAGTGGCGGATCGCCGACATGGCCACCGAGCTGGACGCGGCCCAGCTGATGGTGCGCCGCGCCGCCTTCTCGTTGGACCACAAGCTGCCCGAGGCCACCAAGCACTGCGCCATGGCCAAGCGGTTCGCCACCGACGTGGGCTTCGAGGTCGCCAACCAGGCGCTGCAGCTGCACGGCGGCTACGGCTATCTGCGCGACTATCCGCTGGAGCGGATCGTGCGCGACCTGCGCGTCCACCAGATCCTCGAAGGCACTAACGAGATCATGCGGGTGATCATCGCCCGGGAGCTGTTCCGGCCATGAGCGAAACCCCTTCAGCTGAGAGCGAAGTCCTGGTCCTCGTGGAAGGCAGGGTCGGGCGTTTCCACATAGAACAGTCCTGCATGACTGCCCGCGCTGGCCTGCTTCGTATCACTCAAGGCCAGACATAAGGTTGCCCACAGCGTCCGCGAACTCCAGCTTGAAATCCTGCACGATACTGGCTGCCGAACGGATCGAGTCAACCAGTCCTACGCCCTGGCCGACCCAATAGCTCATCAGATCAAGCGCCTGCGGATTGCCTGCTTCCGCCGCCTTATCGATGAGGCGAAACGCAGGTACGCTTATCATCGCCATCATCGGCATCGGAAGGCTGGCGGGCGCGTCCACCCCATGCCATGCGCGATGCCAAGCTGATCGTAACTGTCGGCTCGGTTTTCCCGTGCGGGAGGTCGAGCGGATAGTATCCCGAGAGGATGCGGCGACCATCTTTTCTCTGAACGCCTGAGGCGTTTCAGCATCGGTCGACGCCAGCCACACCGAGCCCGTCCACACCCCGGCGGCGCCCATGGTCATGCAAGCCGCCATCTGGCTGCCTGTCATAATGCCACCTGCGGCGAGTACAGGAACAGGACGGATCGGGGCGATGGCCTTGATCACTTCAGGAACGAGCACAAGCGTCGAGACTTCGCCACAATGTCCGCCCGCCTCTCCGCCTTGAGCGACAAGGACATCGATACCTGCATTGATCTGCCGAATGGCATGTTCTTTGGCGCCGACCAGCGCTGCGACTGGAACGCCGTGAAGCCGTGCCCGTTCGATCATCGACGGTGGAGCTATCCCGAGTGCGTTGGCGATGAGACGTACTGGATGGCGAAACGCCACATCCATCAGCGCTTCTCCAACCTCCGGCATCGTGGTCGGAAGATCGCGGGTGACCACCTCGTCACGGGTCACGGCAATTCCGGCTTCTCGCAGGAGATTGACCGTAAAATCGAGATGTCGTTCTGGAATGTGCGCGAGTAGCTCGTCCAGCGTTGCACCCTGCTCGACCGGCTGGTGCTCAGGGATGAGAATATCGATCCCATATGGTTTGCCATCGACGTGGTCGTCGATCCAGCTCAACTCATGCTCAAGGCTTTCTGGCGTAAAACTGCTTCCTCCGAGCACGCCGAAGCCGCCGGCCCGGCTGACTGCGGCTACGACATCCCGGCAATGGCTGAATGCGAACAGCGGAAACTCCGCTCCGACCAGATCCCGCATGACTTTCATGCCATTCCTCGTTTGACGTAATATTGTACGGGGATCCGGCCATGCGCGAAGTGTTGCGTTGATCAGAACTTCACACCCGCCCGAAGAAGGACCTCGCGCGGACGTCTGCTAGAGCGGGACCCCATTTGAATGAATCGGCGAGTTCCTCTCGATGCGTCGGATTGCACCTCAGTTTTCACGGTCAAGGCTCACCTTGACCGTGAAGACTGAGGTGCGGCGCTCATCCTCGGCAAAGATTTGAAGAATGTCGCCGCACCAAAGATCACTGACGGCGTCTCGCACGAGTTGCGACGCGATTTCGAGCGCAACATTGCACGCGCCTCGGTCATCGGGAAGTTGAGTTCCCTGGTTGTCTGGGTACATCGCCCCACATTGGATATGGAAGAAGAAGCGAGGCATTTGGATCTCGATCTGTTCCAACTTGGTCGGATTTCGTCTTAGACACGAACACCAGCCCACCGCTCGCAGGATCTCCCGGCTTGTCAGTCCCTTAGACCATTGCGCCCTTAGACCATTGCGCCCGACCAAGCCAATATCTCAACGTTCGCCGGGGCTGCGGATCCGGACTCCGTTCCGATCAGCCCAACCAGGCCATGAACGCATGGGAACCACACCTACCAATCGGTTGTCAAGTATACTCGCTGAGGCCATTGATGGTAGCGGCATCGTGTTCGGTGTGAGGCCCTCAGCCCCCCACAAACCCACACCACATCAACCTGATAGCGCCGCGATGTCCCATCGGTTGACGCTCAATCAGGGCAAGCCGGCGGCGCGAGAATTCAAGGCGATCGGCAGTCGCCGATGCGAAACATTCGCTTGCGCGCGACGATGGTCATGTGTGTCGCCTTAAGCGCGGGGGGTTGGGCGTAAGCCGAGCCTGGATGTGCCAAGGTTTCGTGCAGTGGATTGGCGCCGACGTAAATTCGCGGCGATCGGCGTGACAGCCTACCCGTGGGCCGTTACCGGGCGCGAAGAGACGGCGAGCCAGGGAAGTCAGGTGCAACCGGTCAGGCCTCCATCTACCCTGATCTCCGAACCGGTGATGTACGAGGCAAATTCCGAGGATAGGAATAGGCAGGCGCCGGCGATGTCACTCGCCGCGCCCAGTCGTCCTAGCGGAATCTGCTGGACAAGCGCGGACATGCCTTCGTCGTCGGCGCGGATGTGAGAGGTCATTTTTGTTGGGAAGTATCCGGGAACTACGGTGTTGACCGTGATCGCTCGCGAAGCGAGTTCCGCGGCAAGTTCCCGCGAGAGGTGATGTAGCGCAGCCTTGCTTGCGCCGTAGCTAAAGGCGTTCAGTCTTTGGACCTTGATGCCGGCCGCCGAACCGATGTTGATCACCCGGGCCGGATCGGAACGCGTTGCCGCGCTTTCCAGAAGCGGCAGGGTCCTTTGGATGACTGAAAAGGGAGCCTGGACGTTGGTGCTCATGACCTTTGGCCACGCATCGTCCGGGAACTTGTCGATCGGCGCCCCCCAGGTCCTCCCGGCATTGTTGACGACTATGTGGAGCTCGTCCGTTATTCGCTCGATCTCTTTCTGCAGATCGTCGAAGGCAGGTCCATCGGTCAACGAGCTCGCGATCCCAATGCAATCGCCGAGGGGCGACATTACCTCCGCGGCTTCGCGCGCCTCGCGCCTGGAAGTGATGAGGACGCGGGCGCCGGCGCGTAGGAAGCCTTCGGAAATCATGCGTCCGAGGCCACTCGCTCCCCCCGTCACAAGGGCGGTCTTACCCGTCAGGTCGAACATGTCAGCTGCTCATGCTTGCGAAATTTCAAAATCATCATGCGGGGCGTTCCCCCACACCCCAGCGGTGCAGCCTATCCTGCGCGGACTCCTCTTTGAGTGAGGACTCGCTTTGCTCCACGCCTGAGAAACGGGGGGCGGACGCCGGCGCTATACGACCAGCTGAGACCCGATAGCTTCCCCTTGCGACGAGGTGCGGGTGTGAAGCCGCCTCCTGCGGCGAGAGGACGGGGGTAAGGCACATGTCCTCGCCCTGATACGCCGCTGCCCATTCATCACGGCTCTTGGAGGCGAAAATCTCCTCGAGCCTGAGAGATGCGTTTGGCCATGCGCCTGGATCGCCGAGATCGCCGAACTCGCTCGCATCGAAGCCTATCGCAAGGAAAAGCGCGTCGCGAAAGCGCGGCTCCAGGGCGCCGACGGCGACATATTTTCCATCCGCACAACGGTAAGTGCGATAGAACGGGGCATAGCGCCCGCCGAGCATATTGCCCTGGGGATCGAGTGACAGGAGGCCCGCCTCCGCCATCCCGAGAAGCGGCCCCATCAGTATCGCCGCGCCGTCGACGATCGCCGCGTCGATGACCTGGCCAATGCCGCTGCGCCTGCGATCCTCGAGCGCCGCTAGAATTCCGACGAGGAGAAAAAGCGAACCGCCGGCATAGTCTCCGAGCATGTTGAGAGGCGGCGCGGGGGCCGCGTCCGTCGCCGCCAGCGGGGCGAGCGCGCCTGACAGCGCAAGGTAATTGATGTCATGCCCGGCCACCTGCGCGAGGGGGCCGGTCTGCCCCCAGCCTGTGATGCGGCCGTACACGAGCCGCGGATTTAGACCCATCGCTTCATGCGGGCCCAGTCCCAACCGCTCCATCACGCCTGGCCGGTAGCCCTCGATCAGGACGTCCGCTACGGCGATCACCTCCCTGCACGTGCGGATCGCCTCGGGGTCCTTCAGGTCAAGCTTCAGCGAGGGGCGTCCGCGTGAGACGATCGGCAAAGGAGGCCAGTCGCCGCCCGATTTTCGCTCGATGCACAGAACATCCGCACCAAGGTCCGCCAGCATCATAGCTGCAAATGGCAGCGGGCCGATCCCGGCGAACTCGATCACGCGGAGGCCGGAAAGCGGACCGCTCATTCGTCTGCGCCTTCATATGGCGTGACGTTGATCAGCACCTCACCGCTCTTGACCATCGCGCCCACTTTGACTTCGACGGTCTCGACGCGGCAATCGAATGCTGCGGGAACCACGACTTCCATCTTCATGGCTTCGAGGTGGAGGAGGGGCTTTCCCCGATGGGCGATGTCGCCCGGATTGCAAGAGATCGCAATTACGACCGCGTCCATGGGAGAGACGACCTGGTTGCCCGCTTGCGCCTTGGTGGCGCCGCTGCGGCCGCTCCGGCCCCGGTCGCGCACGGCGCCCTGAACGCCACCATCCTCCACCGACGCCTGAGCGAAAATGGAGACGTCCATGAATCGTCCGCCCCATGGGACACTGACGACCCGTTCCACGACGCGCGGCTTTGCCGCCAGTGCGGCGACATCCTGGGATGATGTCGCAACTTCGGGCCGCAGTGATGGGTCCGGTTGCCACTCGCTCGCGACCGACCCGGTGTGATGCGAAATCTCCAAAAACGTGGGAGAGGTCAGGATTGAACGCAAATAGGGTGCCGAGGTCGGCACGCCTTCGGCGGAAAAGGCGGCAAGCGCCAGATCAAGACGACGGCGGGCCCTGTCCCGGGTATCCGCCCACGCCTGGATCTTTCCAAACATCGAGTCGTAGTGCGGCACGACCGGATCGCCGGATTCGATGCCAAAATCGAGTCGCAGCCATGGTCCCAGCGGAAGCGTCAAGCAGGTCACCAGACCTGGCGTCGGCCGGAAGTCGTCCCAAGGGTCCTCGGCCGTTATACGCGCTTGGATCGCGTGTCCCCGAATTTCCACATCGTCCTGAGTGAAGGAGATTTGCTCTCCGTTCGCGATGCGAAGTTGCTCCTCGACTATGTCGACGCCGGTCACCAGCTCTGTAACGCCATGCTCAACCTGCAGGCGCGTGTTCATTTCGAGGAAGAAGAAATCTCCCGAGCGTACGTCCGCGAGAAATTCGACCGTCCCCGCTCCCACGTAGGATACGTCCCGGCACAGCTTTACCGCCGCTTCCCGGATCCGATCCGCCATTCCCAACGGAAGACCGGGGGCGGGGGCCTCCTCCAGTAGCTTCTGATAGCGACGCTGAACCGAACAATCGCGGTCGCCGAGATGAACGACATTGCCATGCACGTCGGCTAGGACCTGAATCTCGACGTGGCGAGGACGCTCGAGGAACCGCTCAAGGAATACTTCCGACCGCCCGAACGCCGCCAAGGACTCCCGGCCGGCCTGTTCCAGAGCTTCCGCCAGTTCGTCCTTTTCCCGCACTACGCGCAGGCCGCGACCGCCACCGCCGAAGCTGGCCTTGACCGCGATCGGGTACCCGATCGTCTCGGCCAGCGCCAACGCTTCGTCACGCTCGGCGACCGGCCCGTCGGAACCGGCAAGCACCGTCAAGCCGCTTCGCCGTGCGGCCGCACGAGCGGTCACCTTGTCGCCCATCAGCGCAATCGTGTCTGGCGAGGGACCGACGAAGCGAAGGCCGGCCTCCTCGACGGCCCGCGCGAACTCCGCTGACTCCGAAAGCAGACCATATCCAGGATGTACGGCCTGCACGCCGCACGCTTTGGCGACATCCACAATCCTGGCGATATTCAGGTATGATTCGCGCGCGCTTGCGGGGCCTATGCAGTGCGCCTCATCCGCCAGCCGGGTCCACAGCGCTCCGGCGTCGGCTTCGCTGAAGATCGCGATCGGTTTTATGCCAAGCGTTCGGCACGCCCGGATGATCCGGACGGCAACTTCTCCGCGATTGGCGACAAGGACGGATTGAATCATAGTCAAGGCCCTCGGCCAGGGTGGCGCCGCGCTTTCGGCGCGTGATCGAAAGGTCGGCTGGCGTTGCAAGGCACGCCGCCGCTCAGTCCGGAACGGGATCTGGCTGGGCGTTCATGATCGAGCTAATGTCCGCTCTAGATCGAGGCGATTGCGGATGATCCGCCCTCTGGCCACGCGATCCTGATCGACATGGACTATTCCCGCCATGTGCAGCCGCCCCTCGACGTCGGGCGTGAGCGCTTCAGCCGGTCCGGCGTCGCCAATAACCCGGCCGACCTGAGTTGCGTGGAAAGCGACCGCGGGGCCGCACGAAAAAATATCGTTTACGATGATCTCGCGCTGATCGAGTAGCGGGGATGACGCCACGCCCGCCCATTGATCGTCATGCTGCACGTCCGGTGTTCGATCGATGCCGCCGTTCTTGAGCCATTGGTCAACGATCGCGACCGCGCGCGGATCCGCTGGCTTGGGTTCGGTGTCCCATGGCGCGATTGCCGGGGATTCGACGGAAAGCGGCTGCCCCGACTTCAACTGCCGGGCACGGGACAGATAGTCCTGTTCGACGTTGTTCGCGGTGAGCTTGGCGCCGTTCCAACTGTAGAGACCAATACCGCCCCATGACGCTCGGTTTCCGCCGTGGCGCAGTGAGGCTCCGTGCTCGGAGAAACGCATCGCAAGGCGCTCGCCGGACGTCCAGATTTCGTGGACGGTCAGGCCGAGCCCGGGGAATTGATCAAGCTGCTTGCGCGTGGCGATCGCATAGTCGGCGTCGCGACCGCAAACAAGATGGTCGCCCATGCGAAGCAGATAGTCGTCTTCCATGATCGAGACGGTCTGCGACTGGTCATGCGCATTTGTATAGTTGACAACATAGCGCTTCATGAGCCCCAGGAAGGCCTTGCCCCGGAACAGCGTTTCTTCCGGAATCATGGCGTTACTCTCTCCCGCTCGCCCCACGCGAAGGAGAGCGCGGACAGCAGCACCTCGCGCGTCCGTCCCGGTTCGATGATATCATCGAGCGCGATGTGGGCGGCGGCTTCCCAGGGCTCGGAAATCTCGTTCCATTCTTCGTACAGTTCATCGAGAAGCACGTCGTGCGCCTCTTGACCCTTCTCCCTGAGCGCCGTCTCGAGCTTGCGCCGGTGGACCGTGCGGATACCCGTCTCCGGCGCCATGAACCCCATTTCCGCGGATGGCCAGGCGAAGAGGAAATCCGGATGGGTCGGCCGGCCGCCCATCGCGAAATGCCCGCCGCCATAGGCCTTCCGGATCACGACGCCGAGCTTGGGAACCTCGGCGGTCGATATGCGCAGCGCGAGCTTTTCATAGGCTTTCAGCGTGCCCTTCCGTTCGGCTTCCGCGCCGACCATGAGCCCAGGCACATCGTGGAGGAAGATCAACGGAATATTGAACGTGTCGCACATGTCGACGAAGTCATGCTCCTTGACCAGAGCGTCAGCGTCGAGAGCCCCGGCCTTGATGATGGGCTGGTTTGCGATGATCCCGACCGGGTCGCCGCCCAGCCTGGCCAAGCAGGTGATCAGCGACGAGCCCCAATGCTCAGCCCAAGGGAAGATTGACCCGGCATCGGCGATCGCCTCAATGACGCGGGTCATGTCGTATCCCGACTTCGCGCCCAGAGGCACGATGGTTTCGAGCTCGGCGGGGTCGGTCAGGGGCGGCCTGGCCGGCGCCACCGGGGCGGGAAGGGCGCTATTGGCCGGAAGGTATGACAGGAAGGCGGCGATCGCGTCCATCGCGTCTGCTTCGGTTTCGACGACCATGTGGGCGTTGCCGATCGCCGTCGCCTTGTCCGGGCCGCCGAGCTCATGGTCGGTGAGCTTCTCGCCGGTCGCCATCTCGATCACCGACGGGCCAACCAGCGCCAGCGATGCGAAATTCGCCATCACAACGAAATTGGCGGTCGACGCATGCAGGGCAGAATCCCCGTACGACGGTCCCAGAACCGCCGATGCGCGGGGCACCAGTGGGCCGCCATCTGTCCGCTTCAGGAATGTCTTGAAGTCGAGCGGGAGGTGAGAGAAGCGCCATCCCATGACGTCCGGAATCCGGCCGCCGTCGGCGTCGCACAGCAGGACGATCGGGAAGCCGTTCTTCTGCGCGAGCTCGATGAGACGTCCCTGCTTGCGCATACCGGTCGGTGCAGTCGTGCCCGCGAGCAGCGAGGAGTCGATCCCGACAACGCCGATCCGGCGCCCGTCCAGCGTTGCGAACCCCGTCACGCACGCGTCGCCGGGAACGTGCCGCTCGCTTCGAATTTCGGGGAGCGCGAGGGCGTTGATCTCGAACCAGCTTCCTTCATCGATCAGAAGCTCAACGCGCTCGCGTACGGAGAGACGACCGGACGCGTGATGCCGCCGGAGGCCTTCCTCGCCCCCCATCTCACGCGCGCGCTCCTGTCTCCTGCGAAGCTCCGCGATCTTTTCATCCATCGTGGTCGACATGCTGCAATCTTCTCTTCTTGTCGGATGTATTCACCGTCCCGTGAAGACCGGGGCTTCACGGGCGAGAAAGGCCGCCACGCCGATCGCCCGGTCTTCGGATGCCTGCAGCCGGGTGATCTCTTCGACGGAATATTCGAGGTCGGCGGCGTCGATGGACCGGTTGACCATGCGTTTGCAGACGCGAAGTGCATTGGGTGATCGCGTTGCGATCCGGTTCGCGAGGGCGAAGGCCTCGTCCAGGAGGTGATCAGCCGGCGCCCGGCGTTGCACGAGGCCGATCTCATAGGCGCGGGCAGCGTCGATCGGATCAGCTGTGGTGATCATGAGCTTGGTCATCTGACGGCCGATCAGTTCCGGCGCCCGGATGGCGCCGAAGCCCGGCACCAGGCCCAGCGCCGCTTCCGGCATCGCAAACGTCGCGTCCTCTGATGCGATGACGAAATCACAAGCCAGCGCGAGCTCACAGCCTCCGCCAAAAGCGATACCGTTCACGGCAGCGATCATGATCAGTTCGCACTGCTCTACGCGGGAGAAGGCCGCCATCGCGTCCCGCTGGTAGGACTCCATTTCATCGCGGGTCTGCAACTTGAGGAAATCCCCGACGTCGCCTCCGGCGCTGAAGGCCTTCGGATCGCCACTTGTGATGACGACCACACTGACCGATGTCTCATTTTCGAACCAGTCGATCGCGTCACGCAGCGATTTCCAGAACTCGGCCGTCATCGCATTCAGCTTGCCGCCGCGGTCGAGCTTCAGCGTTCCGATCTGGCCTTCGGCTTTGAGTGCAAGGAAGCCAATCCTTGCGGTCGTCCCGGCCTCGCCCTTCTCCATTGTTCATCCTCTCACTTCGCCGGTTGGACCGCCAATCGTTTGTTTGATAACAAGGCGGAGGCTCGTCTGCAATATAACGGTCGGTTGGTGGGTAACGCGTGTACGATTTGACCCCTGAAATCGGCCTACCCGCGCGCGAGATTGCTCTGGTGTGGCGACGCCGATCCGTTGGTGAACCAGCGCGCCGCGGCGAGACGTCCAGTCCCTGCCAACGTGATGAAGGCGGTCTGGAGATCATCGCCGCCGAAACAGATATTGGTCACCGCGTGATCGGGAGCCGGCGCAAACGCGACGTCTCCATCCGGGCTCACGACCGTGATGCCGCCCTCGATCGGAGTCCCGATGCAGATGTTGCCGTCGACATCAACCACGAGGCTATCGAATAGCCTCTCACTCCCCGGGGATGCGACCCCATGATGGCCGAAACGGACATGCGGGCCATGCGCTGGAGGTGATTGCGGTATCTTGATGCGGCCGGGCCTACCAGTTCGAAGGCCCGAAGTCGCACCGTGAAGCCGTTGGCTAAGATCTGGTGGCAAGGTCAATCCTGCGCATGGGCGCTCCGGTTCCTAAGGACTGATCAGGCCTTCATTCGCCCACGAAGAGTTTTTTCGGCCCGGATCGCGCGCCGGACCTCGCGAAATTTCGCGGGCGCCCAGGTGTCCTGATCCTGGCCCCAGCCACGTGATCCATCGGGGAATTCCCATTCGACCAGACTCATCCAGACGAAATAGGGTGTGGTGGGCATCGCAAAGCGGCTGACCACCTTGCCTTGCGCGACATGGGTCTCGCCGTCATCTGTCGCGAGTTCGACCCGGACACCGACGGGACGCCCCTCATCGTCGCGATCGACAAACCGCGCGCCGTTGCGGATGACGACATTGCCGTTCGGCGTGAGCAGATAGCCCAACATGACCCGGTCGTTCGGTTCGTCGTCGTGCCATTTCGTAGCGATCTGAAAACCCGAGGTCGCGGAGGAGGCGCCATAGGTATAGCCGATCCGCGCCGTCTGGCTGGTTTCCCGGCGGGGCGCCCAGGTGCGATCGCGCATGTCGAGGCAGTCCACCGAAATGCGTTCGCCGTCGAGGACGATCTCTCCGGTGACGTGACCATATTGATCAAGATGACCGTAGCCGTTCTTTACGCCGTAAGGCACCGCCGGGCTGAGGCTCTTGAAGTGCAGATTCAGCTTGATCCTGTCGCTGTCCTCGAAACGCACGCGATACTCGTCAAGCCAGTTGATCCGCTCGACCTCGAAGCCAGATGGAAGCTTGAAGTTCGTCGCGTCGTGGTCCTTCGGCATCAGCGCGTGCCACAGCGTGCGCTGATAGGGCATCGACCAGATTTCCTCGCCATCGGGCCCCCATACGAAAAGCGATGGAACCATGATCCCGAGATTGGTGCGCAGCAGCATGAAGAAATTGACGCCCAGCCGACGCTCTGGGACGTTGGCCCCGAACCAGACCGTCTCGGTCCAGTAGGGGTCATCGTTCGCTGGCGGGTGTGTCAGATCATCGGCGTTGGTCAGAATGGACATGCTTATTTTTCCGTGGAAGAGGGAAGAGGAGGGTGCGCCGGCTGCTCGCGATCCCATGCTAAGAGGACCTCGAAGCCGGAAATGATTTTCTTGCGGTCGAATTTGCCGTTCTCAAGCTTGGGTAATGGATCGACATCGAGGCGCACGTAACGGGGTAGTTTGTGCTTCGAAAGACGAGCCGAAAGCAGATTCATGATTTCGGATGGATCGGCGACGTGGGTATCGTGAAGATGAAGGACGGCGACGACTTCTTCGGTGCGGATCGCATCCGGTATTCCAAAAACGACGCATTCCAGTATCTCATCGATCTCCAGGAGAGTATTTTCCACCTCCTCGGCGCTGATATTCTCGCCCGATCGCTTGATGATATTCTTCTTGCGGCCGAGGAAATAGGCGCTGCCGGCTTCGTCGACGCAACCCAGGTCGCCGGAGCTTATCCAGCCTCTGATCTTGGTAGCGGCGGTGGCCTCGGGATCGTTGAAATATTCGAGCATGACGTGGCGATGCGCGAGGCGCAACTCGCCCTCTTCGCCCGCCGGGAGTTGCGACCCGTCCAGCCCGAAGCAGGCAACGGAAGTATTCGGCATCGGTTCGCCGATATAGCCGGCCTCACGGGGCGACCTCATCGGGCCGCTCATCGTCATGAGTGCTCCCGTCTCCGTCATGCCCCAGCACATGTGCAAGGGAAGATCGAAGCGGTCGATGAAGGCCTGGTTGAACGCGTGGGTAAATATCGCGCGCAACTTGTGTGGCGCAGCGGGGCCCGGGGTCGCTAGCAAAAAGTTGAGATGAGCCGGGAACAGGCAGGTCACCGTGCCGCCGCTCCTCGTGACCTGATCCCAGAAACGCGAGGGGCTGAACCGATCGACGATCGCGATGCTGCAACCACACCTGATGGCCGTGCCGAGAACAGTGACCAAGCCGACAGCGTGCGCGAGCGGCGTCGGCAGGAACAGGCGATCATGCTCGTCGACGCCGATGCGATCGACGAGACCCAAGGCGACGCTCAAGGGCGCGCCGGACGGCAGCAAAACCCCTTTCGGACGCCCGGAACTCCCCGAGGTGTAGAGCAATGCAGATGGCGCGAGATCGTCATGCCCCGGAAGCTCGAGCGAGTTATCGGGCGTGCCGAACGCCGCCGCCTCGATCACGCCCGCGAGCGAAACGAGAGTGCGCGAACCCGCAGTCGCGACAGCCGATTCGACGGTTCCGCGGACGGCGTCCGTCGTTATGACGAGACCGGCGCCGGAGTGGCGCAGCTGAAAGCTCATCTCCTCGGCCGTGGCCGAGGCCATGACAGGCATCGTAACGGCGCCCAACATCTGCAGGCCGAGATGCACGAACACGAGCTCTGGCCGGTTTTCGCAAACCAGCGCGACGATATTTCCGCGGCGCACACCCAAGGCACGCAAGTTGATGGCGCAGTCCTGGACCTTCCGGTCCGCTTCGCCAAACGTCCAGCACCCCTCCTCGCTCCAGAGAAAGACTGAGTGTGGGGTGGCGCTTACCCGCTGATTCCACGCCTCGCGCAACGATTGAAAGCGACAGGACTCACTCGCCATCGCGAACCTCGGAACGATGGAAGTTAGGGAAGGGGCGGCGCGCCAGTTCGGCGCAGGATGGCAGCCACCGGAGCTGTGCCGCTCGCGATGACGCAAGAGCGGGAAGCGATGCTTCGCTCGCGTCTGGGTTCCCTGTTCGCGAGGCGCGGTCGAGATCGCGCAGAAGATTTCGTATCCGCTTCGCCCAGTTCGTTATGTGGGGGCCGCCTTCCAGCCCGGGGATAATGATTTCGCCGAGATCCAAGGCGGCTTCACCAAGCAGGTGACCCGGGAAGGCAGTCACACTGAGCTCCGCTGCGTCGAGCAACGGCAGGACGCTGCTTCCCTCCATCTCTGCCAGTGAGTCCAGTACCTGGAATTCCAGCCCGGGCAACATTGTGAGCTGGAGCAATCTTTCCTTCCCGCTTCTCGCGCGCGAGACGGCGAGAAGGCAGATGATCAGCATCCGGAGTAAGCCAAACGCTTTCCAGAAGGCGACGAGGGCAGGCTCGAGATCCACATCGGCGCCGTAATATTCGGCAATGAGTGATCCGAAGTCGGGTAACGGGACGTTGAACTGCACGGCGCGGATTGCGATCCAGACCAGGTCGTCGAGCGGATCGCCGAAGTGGGCCATCTCCCAGTCGAGAAGCGCTGAGACTTGGTCGTCCTGCACGAGGTAATTTCCAAATCCGGCATCCCCGTGGCACAGGACGAGGCGGGCGGGCTCCGGCAATGAACTCGTTCGAAGCCTTTCGAAGGCGAGATCTGCGACCGGAGAAGGGGCTTGGACATGACTGCGGTAGGCCCGTTCCCAAATTTCGATCTCCGCCGGTATCGTTCTCGCGAAGTCGGGAAGGTCGAGCGTCGCGATGTCGATGTCGTGCAATTTTCGCAGCCATGTGAGATAGGCGCCGATGTGCCGGCTCCCGGTGTCGTGCTCGCCGCTCATCTTCTCAATGAGCATCGCCGATCGACCAAGATCGTCTGCGATCACCTCTGGGACCGGCAGGCCGTGGCCCGCGAGCGCGCGACAGACGGCGGCTTCACGCGCCAGGGAAAATGTCGTTCCAGCGAGCGGACCGTTGCCCGCCTCATGGCGAAGGATGAACTGGCGGGTGGACTCGCCAAAGGCCATGGAGAGAATCGAGGTGATCCGTGCGTTGCCGATGTCCAGCCGCGTCGAATTCAGAACCCGGCCGCCGGTGACTTGCTCCGCCCATGATAGCAGCCCATCGGCCTCCATCGCGCATCCTCTCCTTCTTTTATCCACCAAACGTATGTTTGTTATATAAAAAACGGTGACTGCCAGTGCAACTGATTTCCCGCGTCATCAATCGGCCTAGCAGGCTGTTGAAGAAGTCGGCCAGCGAGGGGCGATGAATCACGTATCCGACGTGGCGGGTGGTTCGCCGGTGGATCGCCGAGCGCCGGCCGTCGTCGTTCTGGGCCACGTGCGGCCGCACGTTCAGCGACTTCCGGCCCTTGACGTCGACCTCCGCGTTGCGCCCGCCGCCGGACGCCGGCGAGTTCGGCGGCGGATTCCCGTCGCCGCCGTTCTGCGGCTTGGGCTTGCAACCCTTCATCGACGCCTGGCCTCGTAGCACCATACCGGACAGCGAGCCGGATCAACTCGTTCACCATATCACCGGCCTCATCGGAAATCGGTCCTCATGCTTGACATACCATCCGTTTGATAGGTAGCGTCGTGTAAGAACGATGGGCGCCTCGAGCCCTGCTGGGCGACGGAAACCGGCATGAATGAGGAGGAACGATTGGGCAGCCAAAGCATAGCGGTGAGCGGTCGTTGCCCCTTTTCGGTCAATGCCCTCAAGGATGTCCTGCCGTGGGATATCTACGAGAAACAGCGTGCCAAAGCGCCTGTCGCTTGGGACGAGGAGATGCAAGCCTGGGTTCTCTTTGATTTCGCGGACTGTCTCGCCGTCGAGATGGATGAGGCGCGCTTCAGGAACGCCTATCAGGACGCCCCCCAGGTGGTGATCGACATCAAGGGCGGCGGGCGCAACATCACCGTGCTTGGCGGGGAGGAGCATGCGAAGATGCGGCGCTTCCTGCTTAGCCTCTTCACCCCCAGCAACATCGCCGCTTACACGAAGAACCAGATCGAGCCTATCGTCTCCATGCTTCTGGATCGCATCGAGTCCAGGGGCGCCGGGAAGGCAGAGCTCTGCTCGGAATTTGGCGACGAGATTCCCTCGCGCGTCGTTCTCGCCCTGCTTGGCATGCCGTGGCGGGACGACGATCTCGTCAAACGCACGCTCGAACTTCACGAAGAGCTGGTCGACGTCATCGGTGGCGCCTTCCGGACGGAAGAGCTCAAGCAAAAGGGCTTACGGGTTTCCACAGACATCAACAATCTGCTCTTGCCGTACATCCAGGCTCGCCGCGACAACCCGCAGGACGACTTCATCAGCAGGGTCTGGATCGAGGCGCCGACTGGTCTCGGTGCGCCGATGACCGAAGCCGACGCGCTTGCGATCTGCCGCGAAATCTATCTGGGAGGCGCCGATACCACTGTTCATGGTATCGCAAACCTGACCTACCTTCTTCTGACGGATACCTCGGTAAGGGCTGCCGTGGAGGCGGATCGCGCGCAGATGACGCGCGCTATCGATGAATCGATGCGGCTTTTCGGGTCCGTCATGTACAGGTTCCGCATCGCGAACCAGGACGCCGAGATCGGTGGCGCGCATATCCGAAAGGATGATCGCCTGATCCTGTTGCATTCGGCGGCCAATCGCGATCCGGCGAAGTACGCCTGTCCGGAGGCGGCTGATCTCGGGCGAAGACCGCCGAACGATCATCTCGCCTTCAACAAGGGGCCGCGCACCTGCGTCGGCGCCGGCCTTGCGAAGGCGGAAATGTCGACGGCGCTCAATGCCGTGCTGAGCCGTCTGCCCAATCTGCGGCTCGATCGCGAGGCGCAGGCTCCGGAATTCACGGGCTCGTTCATGCGTTCGTGGCGCCCGCTGAACGTGCTTTTCGATGTCTGATCAAATCTGCTGATGCGCCTCGTGGTGCGGCGCGCAGGATATGGATGAGACGTCCACTTGCCTGTGTCGGCCCCCCGGGACCTATCGGCACATGTATCTCTTGGGTTGGTCGGTGCGGCCCGCGGCAATACTGCCGCACGCCGCGCAAAGCGCCGGGCAAGAAAATTACTTTGGAGAGTGAAGTATGAAATCCCGCGCCGCCATCTGCGTAGGTTATGGTCTGCCACTTGAGATCGACGAGATCGACGTCGCCGGGCCGCGCGAAGGCGAGGTGCTCATCGAGATCAAGGCGGCCGGCCTCTGTCATTCGGATTATCACGAAATGATCGGCTCGCTGCGGTCATACAAATTGCCGGCCATTCTCGGCCACGAGGGCGCCGGCGTCGTCGTCGACATAGGGCCCGGCGTGACGACGCTCAAGCCAGGCGATCATGTGATACCCGTATCGGTTCCGGAGTGCCGTCAATGCCGGAACTGCACGTCCGGCCGGACCAATTTCTGTGCAGAGTTTCCGGCTAGCTATATCTATCCCAGCCCCTTTTCCAGAAAGGGTGAACCGATCTCCCAATATGTGAGCGGCGGGACCTTCTCCAACTTCATGACAATCCGCGAAATCGCGGTGGCCAAGATCCGCGAGGACGCTCCCTTCGACCTTGCCTGTTGCGTCGGCTGCAGTGTCATCACGGGCGTGGGCTCCGCGATCAACGTCGCACAGGTGCGCCCAGGCTCATCGGTTGTCGTGTTCGGGCTCGGCGGCGTCGGTCTAAACGTGATCCAGGGGGCCCGCCTCGCGGGCGCGCTCCAGATCATAGGCGTCGACATCAATCCGGCGCGCAGGGAGATGGCGCTCAAGTTCGGCGCCACCGCGTTTGTCAATCCGACCGAGATCGACGGAGACATCGTCGACCATCTCACGACGCTGACGGGGGGCGGCGCCGATTTCGCCTTCGAATGCGTCGGCAACGTCGCTCTCGTCAGACAGGCGATCGATGTCTCGCGTCCCGGGTTCGGGGTTGCGGTCGTGGTGGGCGCCGCGCCGACGGGACAGGAAGTGTCCATTGCCCCCATGAACATGCTCGTCGGCCGAACCTTCAAGGGGGCCGTGCTCGGGAACGTCAAGACGCGGTCACAAACACCCGACTTCGTCGAAATGTTCATGGAAGGCAAGATTGATGTCGCTGGGCTGGTGACGCATCGGATGGGTCTGGAAGATATCAATAAAGGATTCGACCTCATGAAGGAGGGCAAATCCATCAGGTCCGTGATCCTGTTCTAGAGGACGTCTGGTCTTAATTAATCCAATACGTCTGGACAAATGTAATATGAGAACAATCATTACCGGAGCGTCCAGCGGTATCGGCGCAGCCCTGGTCGATTTGATCGCCGGACGTTTTCAGGAAGGTGAACGCCCTCGCCTGCTTTTGGTCGATCGTGATGGGGAAGGCCTCGCGCGGACGGCGGCGCGATATGGCAAGCATGCGAAAGCATGCGTCGTGGACTTGTCCGAGCTGGACTGCGGCGAAATCGTTGCCGCCGATGCAGTCGCGCACATGGGAGGGATCGACGCACTGGTCAGCAACGCAGGGATGCTGGCGCCAGGTTTGTTGTCGCAGATCGAGCCGGCCGTTTTCGATCGTACCTTTGCTGTCAATACTCGGGCGACCTGGCTGCTCGCTCGCGCCTGTTACCCGCATCTAAAAAGGTCGAGCTCGGCGTCTATCGTCGCCACAGCATCCCTTGCTGCTTCGTATCCGGCGCCGAACCTTGGCGCTTATTCCGCCAGCAAGGCGGCGCTGCTGATGCTGATCAGGCAGCTCGCGAATGAATGGGGACCCGACGGCATTCGCTGCAATACCGTGTCGCCCGGCGCAACGGTCACGGCGATGAACGCCGAAATCTATTCCGATCCCGATCGCGCGCGCCAACGTGCCTCGACGATCCCGCTTCGCCGCTTGGGTGCTGCGCAAGATGTCGCCGAAGCCATTCTTTTTCTGATTGGGGACGGAGCACGCCAGATAACGGGGATCGATATCCCGATCGACGGTGGGAGCACGACGACTCTCATGGGCGTGGCCGCGGCCGAGCCGTCAAACTCTTAATAGTCGCCGGGAGGAGGCTACCGCGTTCGCGGTCGCTCTGACATCAGCTGAGCTTCAATTCGCGCCGGACAGCCAAAGATTTCCGTCGAATTCACAACGCAAAGCAGAAACGATGATCACGGAACTGCCGATAGAACAGGACCCAGGCCGAGGCGCGCGAAGCGCGGCCTCTTCCGGACGTCATCGTCTCGCGGCGATGTGCGAGCCGCGATCGATCGCGCTGGTCGGCGCCAGCGAGAAATCGCCGTGGTCCAGGCAGGTGATCGATAATATCGCGGACCTCGGATTCGACGGGCAGACATTTGCCGTCAACCGCACGGGCGCTACCGTGTTCGGGGTGCCCGGCTTCACCTCCTGCCGCCAAATTGGTCAAGACGTCGATCTGGCATTCGTGATGGTGGGTAAAGCGGCCGTCATGGACGCGCTGGAGGATCTTGCGTCCAGCGGGATCCGCAATGCCGTCATCCTCACTGCGGGATTTTCCGAAACGGGGGAGGAGGGCGCGCGGGCGCAGGCTGCGTTGCTGGCCAGGGCCGAGGAGCTGGGCGTCCTCATATGGGGGCCCAATACGCTCGGTTTCGTCAATGTGAGCGCCCGCACGCCGGTATCTTCCATTCCGGTTCAGCGACCCCATCTGCCGCCCTCGATCGCCATCGTCTCCCAGAGCGGTTCCACCGCATCGGAATTGCATGACTACGCCCATAGCCAAAACATCGGCTCGAGCTTCATCGCCGCGACCGGCAACCAGGGTGGTGTCACCCTCTCAGGCGTCATCGATTATCTCGTTGACCATGAGCCGACCAAGGCGATCGCCGCTTTTGTCGAGAATGTCAGCGATCCTGAAGCGTTCATTGAGGCCGCACGGCGGGCACGCAGAGCCAAGAAGCCACTGGTCCTTCTCAAGATCGGCCGCACCGCGCTCGCCGGCGCCGTCGCCCAGGCCCATACAGGCTCGGTCCTTGGCAGCGACGCCATCTTCAACGCCGTCTGCGACCGGCTCGGCATCGTGCGCGTCGACACGGCCGAGGACCTGATCAACGTCGCCGGGCTCCTTGCCGCCACTGGCCCGCTTTCCAGGCCGGGGTTGTCCTTCCTGTCGATTTCTGGAGGCTCCTGCACTCTCGTGGCCGACGGCGCGGAAGACTATGGCGTGAGCCTTCCGCCCAACGATCCGGCGACGGCGAGCCGCATGCGCGCGGTGCTGCCGGACATCGCGTCGACGCTCAATCCGCTCGACGTCACTGGTATGGCGATCACCGATCCCGACCTGTTCGAACGAGTCCTTCCTGTTGTCGCCGCGGCGCCCGAAGTGGGACTCGTTGCCGTGAGCATGACGCTTCCATCCTACGAAGGGCATGGCGTGCCCGCCGTGCTCGCTGCGATAGGTCGCGGTGTCGCCGCAGTCGAAAAACCGGCGATCCTCGTAACGCCGTGCGTGAAAACGATCGGCGACGCTGCTCGTAAGGCCGTGAACGAGCTCGGATTGCCGCATGTGGTCACCGGCATCGACGCTATGCTCCGAGCCGTCTCGAAGGCGGTGACCTGGTCGGCGCAGGTCGAAGCCGGTGAGCCGTGCCTCGCGTCGCTCGATCCTCAGTCATCCGCCCGTCCAGCACACGAACGGGAGACGCTGGATTATCTTGCGGGCTATGGCGTTCCGGTCGTTCCGGGGCAGATTGTGCGCTCGCGCGACGAGGCCTACGAGTTTGGCGTCGCCGCGCAAGCCCCGCTGGCGCTCAAAATCGTATCGCCAAATATCGCTCACAAGACAGAGGTCGGAGGCGTTCTTCTCAACGTCGCACCCGAGGATGTAGCCTCGGCCTACGAAACGATCGTTGGTAACGTAAAGCGGCATCGTCCGGATGCGGCGATCGAGGGCGTCGTGATATCGCCGATGCGCGCATCCGATGGCATCGAGCTTCTCGTCAGCGTGACCGTCGATCCTCGCTGGGGCCCCGCGATCACGGTTGGCTTTGGCGGCATCTTCGTCGAACTCCTCGCCGACGTGGCCATGCGGCCTCTCCCCGTGACCGCTGAAGATGTCACCGTCATGCTCAGGAACCTCAAGGGCGCCAGGCTGCTCCAAGGTTTCCGCGGCATGGCGCCGGCCTCGGAGCAGCAATTGGCGGAGGCGATCGTTCGCATCGGAGAAGCCGCGCTTGGACTTGGGCCTGATCTGGCGGCACTCGAGATCAACCCGCTGCGCGTCTCCGGCGATCAGGTGGAAGCGCTTGACGCACTTGTTCTCTGGCAGATGGGAGCCGCAAATGATTGAGCGCACCGTCGGCGACGTTCTCCTGGAACGGGTCGAGGATCATATCGCGGTGCTTCGTCTCAACCGGCCCGCCGCGCTCAACGCGATCACCGCGGCGATGGCCGAGACGATCGAACAGTGCGTCGCCGAGATAGAGGCAGATCCAACGGTCCGGGTCGCGATCGTCACCGGCGAAGGCCGGATGTTCTGCGCGGGCGCGGACCTAAAGGAAGTGGCGGCAGGGAAGGGGCATCTTCTCGAGCGCCCTGAAAGCGGCTTCGCCGGCTTCGTTTATACAACGAGATCGAAGCCCTGGATCGCCGCGCTGCAGGGGCCGGCTTACGGCGGCGGCGCCGAGATAAGCCTAGCCTGCGATATGATCGTCGCAGCATCCCATGTCGCGATCGGGCTTCCCGAGGTCTGCCGCGGCCTAATCCCGGGTGCGGGCGGCGGCTTTCGCATCGGTCGCGCCCTGCCTCGGGCGGTCGCGATCGAGATGGTCACGACCGGCAAGCCGATCGATGTGCAGCGCGCCTACCAGCTCGGCCTGGTCAATCGCGTCGCGCACGAAGGTCAAGCTCTCGATGATGCGTTGGAACTGGCGCGCAATCTGGCGGCCAATGCGCCGCTCGCCGTCCGTGAGGCGCTCGCGATCGCTCGACGCGCGGTCGACGTCGACGACGCATATCTTCGGGACAGCCTGGCAGGCGCCATGAAGAGGGTGCTCGCGGCTCCCGACAGCAGAGAAGGTCCGCAAGCCTTTGTCGAGAAGCGCCAGCCACGGTGGACGACATGAGCCGGCAAATTGCATCTGGCGCGAGGGTGCCGGTTATCGTTGGCGTCGGCCAGATCAACGATAGACCGCCCGATCCGCATCTCGGCCTCGATTCGGCGGGCCTCATGGAGAAAAGTCTTATCCTCGCCGAGGCGGATTCACGCTGTCGGCTCCTGAACAAGATCGATTGGCTGGGCGTGGAGAACCAGATTTCCCAGCCATGCGCGGACATTCACGAACAGGTCGCTCGACGCCTGCCGACTCGGCCGGCGACCGCCTACCTCACCGAAGAGCCAAGCGGAGATGGTCCGGTGCAGCTGCTCAACGAAGCAGCCGACCGCATCGCACGCGGCGAGGTCGAGGTCGCCGCGATCGTCGGCGCCGAAGCGATGCGCACGGCGATGCAGCTCGCGCGAGAAGCGGGCGCACAAGGCGCTGGAAACCCGCTCCTTGCCGAGAGCCAGAGCCGAGCCACCTCTCTCGCTGATCGCTATGGCCTGCTGACACCGATCGACGTCTATCCGCTTTACGAAAATGCGACACGGGCCGCCTGGAACCTGTCGCTCGCTGACGCACAGGCCGAAACGGCCGAGATCTGGTCGGGTCTCTCGCGGACGGCGTCAGCCAACCCTCACGCGTGGCTACGCGACCCCTTGGCGCCGGACGATATCCTCCGGGTCACCGCCGACAATAGGCGGCTGAGCCACCCCTATACGAAGCTCATGGTCGCGAATAACAATGTGAATCAGGGCGCGGCTGTCCTGATCACGAGCCGTGACCATGCCCTGAGCCTTGGGATCCCGGAGTCGGCGCTCGTCACTGTGCAAAGGGGCGCCGCTGCCCGGGAGGCTGCCGATTTCCTGCGCCGTGATGGCTTCGCCCATTCGCCGGCGATGCAGGCCAGCATAGCCAAGGCGCTGGAATTCAACCGACTCACCCCCGACGATCTCGACTGTGTCGAGCTTTACAGCTGTTTTCCTTGCGTGCCGAAGATGGCGCGCCGAATCCTTAACTGGCCTCTCGACCGGCCGCACAGCGTCTATGGCGGGCTGACATTCGGTGGCGGGCCAATCGGCAATTGCATGATGCATGCGATTGCCGCGATGGTGATGCGGCTGCGCGGCGGTGAGAAGCATGGGTTGATTGTCGCCAATGGCGGCTACATGACCTACTTCCATTCCATCGTTCTGAGCGGCGGCGCGCAATCCAGCGGAGCCGTACGCCAAAGCTGCGACGTGCAGCATGCCGCCGACATGCTGCGTGGCGGTGTTCCCCCGCTGCTCGACCACTATGAGGGTCCGGCTTCCGTCGAGACCTTCATGCTCTCGATCGCCCGCACCGGTGATCCCAGGGATGCGACGATCGTCGCCCGCACGCCGTCGGGCGCGCGTGTGCTCGCCCTCCTGCCCCGGGACGAGCAGGGCCTTCTCGACCAGGTGGTGAACGGCAACCTTGAGCTTGTCGGTCAGACTGGCCTGATCAAGGCGGTCGGCAGCGAGTTGCTGCGATGGTCGATTTGAATCCTGGCGCGATCCGGCCGCGCGCCTTCCGCCCTCCGGCATCACGGTCAGCGCATGAAGGCCGGAATCGAAACGCGCTCGGATGCGCGGTCCAGCGACCGCCCGCAACTCAGAATCCGAGGTAATTCGAAGGTGGACGAAATCGCGCTGATACGGGAAACGGTCCGCCGCTTGCTGTCGGGTCGCTCGATGGACGTCGATTCCCAATCATCGAGGCGAGCCATCTGGGACGCGCTCCATGAAGCCGGATTCTCCCAGCTCGGATCGGAGCGCGCGGAGCAAGAGTTGCCAGAGATCCTAGCGGTCATGGGCGAGCTCGGGCGCGCTGCTTGCGATGCGCCTTTGCTCGGCGCCATCTTGGCCAACTTCGTCCTGGGCAAGGCGTCGCCATCGCTTTCCGGACACGCAGTGGCATATGGCTTCGGATCCTATGATGGCGATCGCAACGGTGGCTCGATCCGTGTCGCAAGCGACCGCGCGTCCGGAACGCTAAGGTTTGCGGAGAATGCCGGAGAAGCGGATCGCTTCCTCGTCATCGCCGATGGCGGATTATCGGTGCTTATCGAAGCCGAGGCGCGCGGCATCGCCGTGCGCAAGTTGCCGGGGCTGGTTCAGCCCTCGTTCTGGGACGTGACGCTGGACGACGTGGAGGTCGAGCCGGCGTCGCTGACAGAGGCCCGCGTCTCCGAATTGCATCTGGTAGCGCGGCTCTGCCTCGCCGCCAGAGCGCAGGGGGCAACACAGCGGGGCTTCGAGCTTGTGCTAGAGCACGCAAAAAGCAGGCGTCAGTTCGGCCAGCCAATCGGGAAATTTCAGGCGATCCAGCACAAGCTCGCCGACAGCCGCATCGCGCTCGACGCGACCGAATTGCTCCTCGCCGATGCGGCCGACGCGGCCGCCAAGGCGCGGCCGTCATGGCAGCTGCTTGCGGCATCGGCGGTCACCTTCTGCTGTCAGACCTTGCGGCAGGTGGCGTTTGAGACGCATCACTGCTTCGGGGCGATCGGCTATGCCGAAGAGCATGAAGCGCCGAAGCTGTTTCGGCGCGTTCATGGCGACGTCACACGTCTCGGCGGCCTTCGCGGCGCGCGAGAGCTACTTGCGGCGCAAATTCTCGACAGTGCCGGGAACGCCTTGGCGCAGGCCGATGCGGGCGCTTTTGACTCGACTGCCGCCTTGCGCCTCGAGCTCCGGGAATGGCTAGCCCAGAATTGGACCAACGAGGATCAGGCGCGCGCACGCGCAACGCGATTCTCGGACCGAAAATGGGATCTCGATTTCGCTGAACGTCTGGCAAACGGCGGATGGACGACGCTGACCTGGCCCCAATCGGCCGACGGCCAGGCACGCACACCTCTTGAGCAGCTCGCTTATGCCGAGGAACTCGCAAATGCCGGCGCGTCCGACCTTCCCATAGCCGCCGCGTGCCGCATCCTCGCGCCGGAGATCCTGGCCTATGGGTCGGAGAAGCTTCGCGAGACAATCCTTCCGCCAATGCGGGCGGGAAGGGTCAGCATCTGCCTCGGCTATAGCGAGCCCGAAGCGGGGTCGGATCTTGCCAGCCTGCGGACGAAAGCCGAGCGACGAGGGGAAACCTACGTCGTCAATGGCCAGAAGATCTGGACGAGTGACGGTCACCGCGCAACGCACATGCTGCTCGCCGCCCGCACCGACTGGGCAGAGGGCGTCAAGCACGGAGGCATCAGTCTCTTCGTCCTGCCGATGGACACGCCGGGCATCACCGTGCGCAAGAGCATGGCGATGTACGGCAGTTACTTTTGCAACATCTTCTTCGATGATGTGCAGGTGTCGGCCGATATGCTGCTCGGCCCGGAAAATGGAGGCTGGGCGATCCTCGGCAACGCGCTCGCCTCCGAGCGGGTGATGATCGGCGCCTTCGCCGCACAGGTGCGAGCGCTCTTCCAGAAGATCGTCGCATACATCAAGGCGCAGGGGCTGGCTTCCGACCCGATCGTGCGGGAGAGGATCGCTTCCTTGGCGGCGGAGGTCGATGCCTCGCGGCAGTTGACGTTGCGCTCGATCCGTCTCAGCGGCGGCGAATATATGCCGCTCGCCGAGGCGGCGATCGCAAAGGTGTACGCGAGCGAGCTCTCTCAACGGGTCACGGAGGCCGCCATCGATCTGCTTGGCGTCGTGGCGACGCTCGGTGAGGAGTGCCCGCGCGTTCCGGCCGACGGCCTGAACGAACAATTGCTGCGTCAGTCGATCATGATGGTGATCGGCGGAGGTACGAACGAAATCCAGCGGAACATCATCGCCCAAAGGGGCCTGGACCTTCCGACGAGATAATCGCTTCACGGGTCCGACGGGAAGGGTGGCAATGGACGAGGAAACTGCGGGAACTGCATTCGATATTCCCCAAGGTGGACTTCGGGAAGAGCGGCATAGATGGGGTTCGGGCAAGCGTCTCCGAGCTCGCGGCTATGGTGTCCGGCGCCCTCATCGATTGGAGAGCATGAGCCGAGAGACGATGTCTCGACTGACCACATCGTCTCATTCTGCTCATCGCTGGACTCGCAGCGGACTTGGACCGTGCCGGTAACTGAACGGCGTCGTTTTTGAAAAGAGGTTATTCGACGATGTTGATCGACGCGGCGGTTGCCCATGGCAACAAACAGCCCCTTGCGCTGGAGCAGGTAGATCTCTCACCCCCGGAGGCGAACGAGGTGCTGGTGCGGATCGCGGCCACCGGAATTTGCGGCACCGACCTCAGCGCATTGGACCATCTGCCGCTGCAATGGCCCGCGATCCTCGGGCATGAAGGCGCAGGCGTGGTGGAACAGGTCGGCGCGGGAATTACTTCACTCAAGCCCGGCGATCACGTCGTGCTCACCACGGCGTCCTGCGGGAAATGCGAGAGTTGCCTGCAGGGCCAGCCATCCTTCTGTGTAAGCTTCGTGCCGCTGAATATGTCGGGCGGACGCCGCGCGGACGGAAGTTGCACCACTCATTTTCATGGCGCCCCGGTTTTCGCCGGCTTTCTCGGCCAGTCCTCCTTCGCCGCTTACGCGCTCGTCACCGAACGCAACGCGATCAAGGTCGCCAAGGATCTGCCGCTGGAGTTGCTCGCGCCCTTTGGGTGCGGCATCCAGACCGGCACCGCGGCCGTACTCAATACGCTGAAGGCGCAAGCCGGCAAGAGCATCGCGATATTCGGCGCCGGCGCGGTGGGGCTTTCGGCGATCATGGCTGCGAGAATTGCGGGCTGCGCGCCGATCGTGGCGATCGACACCAAGGCCGAGCGGCTCGCCGTCGCTCGGCAACTGGGCGCGACCCGGACAATTAACCCTGCCGACGAGGACGCCGTGCAGTCTCTCCAGACAGACGGGGGCGTGGACTATGCGGTGGAGGCGGCGGGCCTCGTTGCCACGATGGAAAATGCCGTGAACGCATTGAAGACGAATGGGCAGGCCGTTCTGGTCGGCGTGGCGGCGGGTCAGAAGATCGCGATCGACCCCACGTTCGTGCAGAGCCGCGGGATCACCATCAAGGGAATGCTGATGGCCGGCCATGACGGAGTGCCGAGCCTTTTCGTCAATAAGCTGATCGAATTCTGGAAAGATGGCCGGTTGCCCATCGAGAAGATCGTCCGTTTCTATGATTTCGCGCAGATCAACGAAGCCATCGCGGCGGCAAAGGACGGATCGGCAATCAAGCCGGTTCTCCGATTTGGAAATTGGGATGCAGCCAAATGACAAGGGAGCAGGTCGATCTGCGGCATATCGCCAATGTCTTTGCGGCACAGCGCGCCAAGCGTGTTGAGCTGAAGCGCCGCACGGCAGCCGAGCGCATCGCGCGGCTTGAGCGGTTGCGGGAAATCATCCTGCGCCATGTCGATGAAATCGACCAGGCGATGCATTTGGATCTACGCAAGCCGCTGATGGGACGCCAGAATTACGAGATTTCCGGCGTCATCTCGGACATCGACGATGCGGTCGCCAATCTCGCCGCGTGGATGGAGCCGAAACATATCGAGCCTTCTCCTGAGTTCGCCGGCAACGAGACGATGCTCCAGTACGAGCCGCGCGGTGTGGTCTTGCTGCTGGGGCCATGGAACTTCCCATTCGCTCTGGTCTTCGCGCCGCTGGTGCCGATTGTCGCAGCCGGCAATGCCTGCATCGTGAAGCCCAATGAACTGCAACCGCATGTCTCGGCCATCACGGCGAGGATCATCGCCGAGGCTTTCCCCGAGGACGAGGTCGCCTGTTTCGAGGGCGGTATTCCGGTCGCCGAGGCACTTCAGGATTTGCCGTTCGATCACGTCTTCTTCACCGGCAGCCCTGCTGTCGGAAAGCGCGTGATGGCGGCAGCGGCCAAGCACCTGGCCAGCGTGACGCTCGAACTCGGCGGCAAGTGCCCCGCGATCATCGACGCGGATTATCCGATCGCCGACGCGGCCCCGAAGATCGTCGCTGCCCGCTTCCTAAACGCCGGCCAGCTTTGCCTCTCGGTCGATCACGTCTGGATACCCAAGGCGCGCGCGACCGAGCTTGTCGCCGCCGTCAGCGCGGTGGTCGACCAGATGTTCTACGCGGAGGGGGTGCTGCAAAAGGACCGGCTGTCACGGCTCGTCGATGCGCGAAATTTTGCGCGGGTGAAATCCTATATCGACGAGGCGGTCGCCCAGGGGGCGCGGATCGCGAAGGGCGGAAATGTGGACGAGGCCGACCTGACTATCGAACCGACGATCATTCTCGATCCGCCGATGGAGGGTCGCATTATGCATGAAGAGATTTTCGGGCCGGTGCTTCCCGTCATTGGCTATGACCATGTGGACGAGGTCGTGGAGAAGGTCGACGAGAACGGAAAACCTCTCGCCATGTACGTCTTCAGCCATAACCAGGTGTTCATCGACGATATCCTGACTCGCTCCTCTTCCGGTGGCGTGACGATCAACGATGTCATGATGAACTATGCCGAAAGGAAGCTTCCCTTCGGAGGGGTGAACGGCAGTGGGATCGGCCGCTACAGGGGCATTCATGGATTTCATGAATTGTCGAATTGTCGGTCGATATTCATTCAGAAATAAAGCTGCGTCTTATCTCTTTTGTCGCTGGCGAGGCGGAGGTACGCGCGAAATCCAGCGGAACATCATCGCCCTAAGGTCCTGGACCTTCCGACGAGATAAATTGCTTCACGGGTTCGACGGGAAGGACGGCAATGGACGAGGAACTGCGGGAACTGCTTTCGATATTCCCCGAGGTGGACTTCGCGAAGAGCGGCCTCGATGTAGTTCGGGCAAGGGTTTCCGAGCTTGCAGCTGCGGCCGCGGCCCCCGAGGGACTGGCCGTCGATGAACAGCAACTGCAGATTTCGGGGGGCGACAAGCAACCTCTTGAGCTGCTGATCTATGTTCCGTCCCGGGTGGACCGGTCCGTGCCGGTCGTCCTCCATATCCATGGCGGAGGCTTTGTCTTCGGTTCGGCCAAGGACGATCGGGTCGCCAACATGGTGCTCGCATCGACGCTGCAATGCGCGATCGTCTCCGTCGACTACCGGCTTGCACCGGAGACGCCCTATCCTGGGCCGCTCGAGGATTGCTATGCCGCGCTGGTCTGGGTTTCCCGACATGCCGCGCAATTCGGGGGCGATTCCTCTCGCATTGCTCTGCTAGGACAAAGTGCTGGCGGCGGCCTCGCGGCGACGCTCGCCATGCTCGCGCGGGACCGGAGCGAGGTTCCGATCATTCATCAGCATCTCATATACCCGATGCTCGACGACAAGACGGGCGCCGGAAGGACACCGCCGCCCGGCGCGGGGCAGCATGTCTGGACGCGGGAGAGCAATGCTTTCGGATGGACTGCCTATCTTGGTCCTTCGGCCCCGGCCTCGCCCTATGCGGCGGCCTCACGCATGTGCGATCTTCGCGGACTTCCGCCGACCTTCATCAGTGTCGGGGCCCTCGATCTGTTCGCGCGGGAGAATCTAGAATTCGCCGCGCGCTTGGTCGATGCGGAGGTCCCGGTCGAGCTGCACCTCTATCCCGGCGCGTTTCATGGGTTCGATCTTTGGCCACCGGCAAGGGTCTCAGCGCGGGCCAGGGACAATTCGGTCGAAGCTCTGCGGCGCGCCTTATTTGGTTAGATGCAGGGTCGGTGTTCGGCACAACCTGTATTGCGCTAGGCCCCGTCGATCCGACGATTTCTCTAGGGCTTACCTCGCAGTCCAGCCGCCATCGATCACCAACTCGGCGCCTGTCATGTAGGAGCTATCCTCGCTGGCGAGGAAGAAGGCCGCACCGGCGATTTCGGCGGGCTCGGCGAGGCGGCCCATCGGCGTCGCCGCCGCCATCGTATCGATCAGATCCTGCGGTTTCTCGGCTGCGCCTTTTTCCACCCAGCGTTGGAATCCGGCGTGGAGGAGCGGCGTCAAGACGAAACCGGGGTGCAGCGAGTTGGCGCGGATCGGCATCTTCCTCGCGGCGAATTCGGCGGCAATACCCTTGGTGAACAGCCGCACCGCGCCCTTGCTGGCGTTGTAGGCTGAGACGTCACTATAGCCGACCAGCCCCATGATGGAGCTGACGTTGATGATCGCGGCGCCCCCACGGAAATCTGCGCCACTCGCAGCGAGCAGCGGTGTGAAGGCGCGCACCCCGAGAAACACGCCATCGACGTTGACTTCCATGATCTTCCGCCACTCTGCGAGCTCCAAGGTCTCGACCGCGCCAGTCAGATCGATCCCGGCGTTGTTAAGGAGAACATGGAGCCGCCCATGGCGCGCGCTGACATGGGCGAGCGCTCGCATCCAGTCCGCTTCGCAGGTGACATTGGCCTGGATGTAACTCGCCGCATCACCAAGCCTAGTGAGGACATTTCGCGCGGTGCTGCTCTCTTCCGCATCGAGGTCGGAAATCACCACCTGCGCGCCCTCGGCGACGAAGCGCTCGGCGCAGGCGAGACCGATCCCCCTTGTATCTGGACGGTAGCGCCGAAGCGTGATGGCGAAGGCGTTGCGAGGGGACCGGTGGCCACCGGTCCCCTCGCGCGGCGGACGGCTCCCGAACCCCCTCAGGCTG
>Ga0068858_100000803_pt1 | contig 32914 bp, 28 predicted proteins | sample KBSSwiS12_FD_66589 | JGI IMG/M metagenome (GOLD analysis project Ga0068858, IMG submission 66589) | Switchgrass rhizosphere microbial communities from Kellogg Biological Station, Michigan, USA - KBS Switchgrass S1-2 | ecosystem: Host-associated > Plants > Roots > Rhizosphere > Soil ... | reverse complement strand
CGGGGCCGGCCGTTCTCCCTCACCGCCAGCAGCGCCGTCCAGCAATCCGGCAAGGTGCCCGTGGTCGACATGAACGACCTCTCGGCCAAGATCCTGCTGAAGGACGGGCCAGCCGAACTTCAGGCTGGCAACGGCAAGTTCGACATCGACCGCAATGTGGTGACAGTTCCCGGAGCGATCGACTTCCGTTCTGCCGATGGCTACCGGCTCAGCACCAGCAACATCGCCGTGGACCTCAAGCAGCAGACCTTCGCCGGCACCGGGGGCGTCTCCGGCGCGGTGCCGTCAGGTACGTTTCAGGCCGGCCGCATGGACGTGGACCTTGAGAACCGGACGATCGTGCTGAGCGGCCGGGCCAAGCTGCAGATGCGCCCCGGCAAGATACCGGCCCCGTGACGAGGACTTCGGGACGCGCCAGGGACCGAAGCACGAATCGCCAATTGGCGCTTCACCAAACCCGGTCCGTCGCCTAGAAGCCCTGCATGCCAACGACATTCAAGGGCGCGATCCGATCTGCCAAAGGCCGCTGCGCCATGGCTCTGCTATGCATGAGCACGGCTACTTTGCCGCTGCTGATTGCCAGCCCTGCCGCGAGCCAGGCGATCGCAGGCTTCAACAGCAACGCCCCGGTCAATTACGAAGCGGACCGCATTGAACTGCAGGACAAGCAGAAGCGGGTGATTCTCTCGGGCAATGTCGATATCGCCCAGGGCGATCTCCGCCTGCGCGCGGCCCGCACTACAGTCGCCTACACCGACGCCGGCTCGCTGCGCATCCAGCGGATCGAGGCGTCGGGCGGGGTCATGGTCAACCGTGGCACGGAGGCGGCGCGAGGCGACGTGGCAGTCTACGATCTCAATCGCCGCATCATCACCATGGTCGGCTCGGTGTCGCTGCAACGCGGGAGCGACACCCTTAATGGTGCACGCCTGGTCATCGACCTGAATTCGGGCATATCCAGCGTCGATAGTCGCGGTTCGGGCTCGGGCCGGGTCAGTGGCTCGTTCGCGGTACCCAAACGCGACTGACGGCGGCGTGTCGGAGGGTCGACCACAGCCGCTTGCGGGACGAACCGAGGCTGCCGATCTGCCGCGCTTGCGCCGAGTGTTGCTGGCGCTGATCGCCAAATCCGAATTCGCCGACCCCGGGACGACTCCTGCGCTCGACAACGATGCCTGGGCCCGACTGGACGCGCTCGCCGCGGCCCATCGCGTCCAGCCGATGCTGGATTGGCTGCACGGAACCGATCCCGGCGTCCCGGAGAGCATCCGCCAGGGCTGGCGCAACGCCCGGCGGCTGGCCGCAGCAGAGGCCCTGCTGATCGGCCGTGAACTGACCCGAACCGTGGATCTGCTGAACGAGGCGGGACTGGCGCCAGTGGCGCTGAAAGGCGCATGGCTTGCGTGGCATGCGTACCCCGAACCCTCGCTGCGGCCGATGCGCGACATCGATCTGCTGCTCCCGGACGATACCGCATCGGCCGCATTCCACTGCCTGGTTCAAGCCGATTATCGCGAGGCGGCGCCTGGGACGGCTGTTCCGGTGGCATCCGATCCGCCCAGTAAGCACCTGCCGCCACTAGTCTCACCGGGCGGTATCTGGATCGAGCTGCACCAGCGCCTTGCCGAGCCTGAGGGACGGATGGACCATTGCGCGCCGGCCGCCCCCCTTGCTGCTGCATCGAGCCGCACCTCGCTGATCGGCGGCAGGCGCTTTCTCGATCCCACCGATCTGGTGGCCCATCTGGTCATCCACGCGGCTTACGACCATCGGCTCGACTGCGGCCCCTTGGTGCTGCCCGACATTCGCTATGCTCTTGCGTCCGCACGGATCGACTGGGACAGGCTGTGGAGCGAGGCGCGCAGCGAAGGGTGGGAACGCGGGGCTCGGCTGGTGTTCGAACTGGTTCGCGATTTCGCACCTGAGTGCGACATACGCTTTCCGGCCGACCAGATGGCGGCACCGCCGGCGCTCAAGGCCATCGCACCCGACCTTCTCCTGCAGGACCTGACCACCCGGCAAAGCGCTGGTGTGCTCGCTTCGGCCCGCGTCGGCGGTTGGGGGGGGCTCATGGCCCGCGTTCTGCGCAGTCGGACTCTCGGCGGCAATACTCATGGCCCGCTGGCGACAGGCCCCGAACGCGGCTATCTCGCCTGGGCAGTCGACCGCCTGAGCCGGACCGCGCGCGAACTCGCACGGTCCGACGTCCGCCGTCAATCACGACAGCTTGCGGCGCTTAGTGGATGGCTCGACGGCCATGCCTGAACGCGAGTAATATTTAAATAATACAAAGTGTTAGAACAACTCAGAATTCTCGTCCTGCGCGCTGATCAGCCAAATTTCTGAAGCCTTCTAGTCCTGTCTTACTTCCTGATATAGAGGGAATAGTGTGACCATGGCTTAAGGGGCTCGGTTAGAATGTACTCGCTCGCGGGCAAAAAAATCTGGGTGACCGGGCACCGCGGCATGGTGGGATCCGCCATCGTACGCCGGTTAGCGGGAGAGAACTGCCGGATTTTCACCGCGGGGCGCGAGGAATGCAACCTGGTCGAACAATCCGCTGTCCGCGAAACCATGCTGGCAGAACGGCCCGAGGTCGTGGTGGTGGTCGCAGGAAAGGTCGGTGGAATACTTGCAAATGACAGTTATCCTGCTGAATTTATTTACGAAAATATGATGATCGAAGCAAATCTGATCCACTCCGCGCACCTCGCCGGGGTGGAAAAGCTGTTGTTTCTGGGGTCATCGTGCATTTACCCGAAATTCGCCGAGCAGCCGATCCGCGAAGAGTCGCTGCTGGCCGGACCGCTCGAACCCACCAACGAGTGGTATGCGATCGCGAAAATTGCCGGGATCAAGCTGTGCCAGGCGTACCGCCGCCAGCATGGATGCGACTTCATCAGTGCCATGCCGACCAACCTTTATGGTCCGGGCGATCGCTACGATCTTGAGACGTCACACGTTCTGCCGGCCCTGCTGCGCAAGGCGCACGAGGCCAAACTCGCCGGGGCGGAGTGCTTCGAAATCTGGGGGAGCGGCACGCCACGGCGGGAATTCATGCACGTTGACGACCTCGCCGACGCCTGCGTATTCCTGCTGAAGACCTATTCCGACCCGTTACCATTGAACATTGGGTTCGGTGACGATGTGACCATTGGCGATCTGGCCGAGCTCGTGGCCCGGACGGTGGGCTTCCCCGGCACGGTGACCCGAGATACCTCCAAGCCCGATGGAACACCGCGCAAACTGATGGACAGCAGCCGGCTGGCACAGCTCGGCTGGCGGCCCCGTATCCAGCTCGAGGAAGGTGTTGCCGACGCCTACCGACACTTCCTCTCCGCGAACGGATGACCGGGCGGGGAACCAAATCTCAGCCGTGCGGCCGCGCGCCGCTGGCGATCTTTGGACTAAACTATGCTCCCGAGGAAGTGGGCATCGGGCCGTTCACCACGGGGCTCGCTCGGGGGCTCACCGTCCGCGGCTTCGACGTGACGGCGATCGTCGGCCAGCCTTATTATCCGCAGTGGCATAAGCGGCCGGGCCTGGCGGGACTGCGCTGGCGACGCTCCGTCGAAGAAGGGGTCACAGTCGTACGATGCCCGCACTATGTACCCGCAAGGCCAAGCGGAGCGCGGCGCATAGCCCACCTGGCCAGCTTCGCGCTCGCATCCCTGCCTTCTGTCGTCGGGCTCGTGGCGCGACCTCGGCCGCAACGTCCGCGCATGATCGTCTGCATCGCTCCCGCGTTGCTGAGCATTCCGGTTGCCTGGCTCGCCGCACGCCTGTGCGGAGCGCGCTTGTGGGTTCATGTGCAGGATTTCGAAGTAGAGGCCGCATTCGCCATGGGGTTGATGCGACGCGGCCCGCTGGCGTGGATCGGCGCAGGGCTGGAACGATGGCTGCTGCGGCTCGCTGACCGGGTGTCGACGATCAGCCCGCAAATGTGTGCCAAGCTGGTGGCCAAGAGCGTGCGTGCGGAGCGCGTGGTGGAGTTGCGCAACTGGGCGAACGTCTGCGGCCCTTCTCGGACGGGTGAGGACTACCGCCAGCGGTGGGGGCTCGTCGGCAAGCGGGTTGCGCTCTACTCCGGGAACATCGCCAACAAGCAGGGGATCGACATCGTCATCAAGGCGGCCCGGGAGCTTTCGATCCGGAAGGACATCGTTTTCGTTATCTGCGGCGAGGGCCCGAACCGCAGCCCGCTGGAGCAGCAGGCAAGCGATCTCACCAATGTGCAGTTCCATGACCTGCAACCGGCCGAGCGTCTCGGCGACCTGCTGGCTCTGGCCGATGTGCACCTCCTGCCGCAGCTCGCAGGCGCGGCCGACCTTGTCTTGCCTTCCAAGCTTGCCAACATGCTGTTCTCCGGCAAGCCCGTTGTGGCAACGGCTGCCCCGGGGACGGGGCTCTATGCCGAGGTCGATGGATGCGGGATCAACACCCCACCGGGCGACCACAAGGGCTTCGCGGCGGCCGTTGCCGAACTTGCAGATGATCCGACCTTGGCCAAGCGATTGGGCTCAACGGCATTGACCGGGCGAACAGCAGGTGGTCACAATCGCGCATCCTCGACCGATTTGCCGAGGCTGTACAAGCCCAGATATGCGATTAACCTAATCGGTACTGTTGGCTTTGATTTACCTGTTCTCATGCGAAAGGGAATTGCCTTTCCTATTGGCTTGCCACAGCAGCCGTGACATTGGTGCTTTCCTACAATGAACCAAATTGGTTATCCTAGTTCGAATCGCATCCTAGGAGCCAATGCATGCCTTCTGCCGTTCTCAGATCACCTGCCGGGTACCTTACCTCGGTTGCGGTCGCCTTCACCAACACTGATGGTAATGCCGACCAGGTTTCGGTGACGAATCCGCTTCCGGTATCGTTCGCCCCATCGGCGGCCGATGCCGCGCTCGCCGGCACCGCAGCGACCTCAACGGTGATCGGGCCGTTCCACCCCGTTACGGGAAGAGCCGTCATGCTGACCTTGGCCGGCACATGGACCGGAACCGTGCGGCTGCAGCGATCAACAGATGGCGGCGCTACCCGCCTGGGGCTCACGGCCATGGGTGCGGTATACGGCGAGTACGCCGCCAATGTTTGTGAGCCGGTCTGGGAAGAAAGCGAGAGTGCGGCCCTGCTCTACCTCAACATCACGCTCACCTCCGGTGCCGTGACCTACCGCATGGGGCAGTGACAATGGGCATCGACATCCTCGCAAGGAGCCTTGCCGCAGGTGCGAAGTCCCGCGCAGACCTGGCCCTCGCCGCCGGCGCGCCGGCAACCGTGTTCACCGGCTTGTCAACGGCAACTGTGGATCCGCAAATCAAGGTGCTGTCATCCACCGGATATTCCGCCGATGGAGTGGGCAGCGGCACGTATGTTGCAGATGCCCTCGCGACGGCCGCCCTTGCCGCTGCGCATCCGCGGTTCTGCAGAGCTACGGCGAATGGACGCTATTTCCGGCTGGTGTCCGATGCTTCAGGGGAAATCAGCACTGCACAGGGCGGGGCAACGGGCATCACCGGCCAGAACGACCAGCCGGCTGTTCAGGCTGCGGTCGCTTACGCAGCCGCAGTCGGTATTCCGGCGGTGCGGATGCTCAAGGCACATGAATCGTGGCAGCCGGCGTTCCCCGGCGGCACGCCCGACCCGCTGCTCGGCTTCCACCTCACCGTCACCGGGGACGTGGCGCTGCTCGGCGCGCCGGGCGGCACGACCATCCTGCTGAAGAACCCGACCGGCGGGGCCAGGGCAAAGACCGACGGGACCGGGGCCTGGGCTTGTGGCTGGCTGATCTACCGCGGCGCAGGCGTCACCAGGTCGATCCTGCGCGACATCACCGTCGAGGGTGGGCTGACCTTCGCTCATGTGCAATCGAACACCGAAAGCAACACCGCCGACAAGGGCGTCGCGATGTTCGACAACCTCGCGCCGATCACCCGGATCGACCACCGCAACGTCACGCTGCGCAACTTCGCGGGCGAAATCTGGTACATGGGCGGCACCTTCGCCGGCGCCGAGGTCTACGTCGAGAACCTGACGCTGACCGGCTCGCCGCAGAGCGCGTGGAACGCGGGGACGCTGGCCAAGGTGGTCGCCGTCAACCTGCAGGCCGGCGACACCTACCAGCCCGCCGAGACGATCAGCGGGGCGGGGCACCTCTACCTCGGCGGGCGGTTCTTCAACGGCTACTCGATGATGTTTATCGCCACCGAGGCGTTCGATTCCAACTACTTCTACAACTACCCGATCCTGACCAACGCCTCGCCCGGGTTCACCACGTTCGAGGGCACGGTGTTCGAGAAGATCAACAACCCGCTCCTCACCTCGCGGGTGCGCGGGCGGCTCGTCCTGCTGGACACCACCCTCCAGTTCGTGAACACCGGCAAACTGTGTGACATCGACCTCGACATCGAGGCATGGGGGCTCACGGCGTTTATCGGCGGCGCCGCGATCGTGAATCTGCCCGGGATTTCCAGCCTCACCGACCAGGTGGGCGGCGCGCCGGCCGGGACCTACTACCAGAAGCCGCGAGACATCCGCATCGCGGTGACCGTGCGGCGCGCGGACAAGTCGAACGGGGTCGCGGCCTATTCGCGCGCCTTCCGGCTGTCGGGCAAGCTGTTCGACGTGCAGAGCATCGCACTCTCGGCGTGCGACAGTGGCGACGCGGTGGCTGCGGTGACCGACGTGATGGGCTGGCTGACTGCCGGGGCGACCCTGCCGCGGATCACATGGGACGAGACGTGCGGGATGAAGGAGGGGCAGACCTCCGCCGATCCGGCCGCCGACTTCACGGTGGAAACCGGGCACACGCACATCACCGTCAACCCGCAGGACGTCGGGCCCTACACGATGACGCTAGCGAACAGCGGAGGCTACACCTTCGCCGATGGCCAGCGGATGCGAGTGCGCAACATCGTGGGCAATATCGGCCGCAAGGTGCGCATGCCGGCGAGCGGCCATGGCTACACGCTCGGCGACACGCGGATACTCACCGGGGTGAACGATTACGTCGATCTTGCATGGAGCGCCCAGCAAGGCGCGTGGGTCGAAGTCGGCTATCGCTCCTCGTTCGTGCCGGTGCTCGCCGGATCGAAGACCTGGGACGCGCCGAGCATCGCCAACGGGGCGCAAGCGACCACCACGGTCACCGTGACCGGGGCGGTGCTCGGCGACTTCGTGGATCGCATTTCGCTCGGGGTCAGCGCGGCCGCGCTCCAGCTGACCGGCTATGTCTCGTCGGCCGATACCGTGACAGTGGTGGCGAAGAACGACACCGGCGGCACCGTCGACCTTGCCAGCACCACGCTGCGGGTCGAAGTGCGCAGGGCGGTTTAAGCACCGGGGAGGGGCGATCTCTGTCAAATCGATTGAATCCATCCTCCCCCCGCTCTCGCAGGGTGGCATCAAGCTTCAGCGGGATCGATCTTGCCGGGGCGCTGCTAATCGGTAATAGCCGTACTGCCGCATCACGCGGGGTCGAGCGGGGCGCCCCTTCACGTGGAATCCGTAGCACTTGTCTGGGCGCAGTTCGCTGCCTACCACATGGATCGGTGCGAGGCCGTGGCGCGGCGCCTCGCCGGACGCTGCCTTGTCCAGGGCATTGAGATCGCAACCACCTCCGACAGCTACGCGTGGGAGCCCTCTGGCGAGCTCAGCCATGCCGAGAAAATCACCCTGTTCCCTGGACAGGCCCTTCAGGACATCTCGGCGTGGCAGCGCTTTCGCGCGTTGCTGCGCGCGACGTGGCGCTCGCAAACGGTTTGCATCGGCGTGAGCTACGCCGAGCCGGAAGTGATCGCGCTTACTTGGCTGCTGCGGCTTTGCGGCAAGCGGGTGATCGCGTTCAGCGAATCCAAATTCGACGATGTCGCTCGCTCGATCTGGCTCGAGCTGCTGAAATCCCTGGCACTCTCCTGCTACAGCGCTGCTATCGTCGGCGGCGCACGCCATATCGCCTACTTCCACTTCCTTGGATTTCGTAGGCGCCCGGTCCTTCCGGGCTATGACACCGTGGGCGTGGAGCGCATCCGCAACCAGGCAGTCGCACGACCAGCTGGACCCGAGCGCGATTTCGCAGAGCGCCCATTTGTCTTCGTCGGCCGCTTTGTCGAGAAGAAGAACCTGTACCGCCTGATCGACGGATATCGGGCCTACAAGGATCTGGCGGGTCAAGCGGCCAGGCGGCTGGTGCTGGTTGGATCGGGCGAACTCGAACCTGACCTGCGCCAGAAGATCGCAGGGCTGGGCGTTACCGGCGATATCGATCTCCCGGGATTCCTCGGGGCAGGCGAAGTTGCACAGGTTCTGGCGGGTGCGCTCGCTCTGGTGCTGGTCAGCTGCGAAGAACAATGGGGACTCGTCGTGAACGAGGCGCTCGCGGTAGGCTTGCCGGTCATAGCATCGGGACAGGTCGGCTCGTGTGACGCGCTCGTGCGCAATTTGGTCAACGGCTTCGTCGTCGAGAGCGGCTCGGCCGAAGCGATCGGCCGCGCCATGTACGAAATGGCCGCCGATGCCGGGCAGTGGCAGGACATGGCCAAGGCTTCGCGCGCGCGCGCGTGGCTCGGCGATGCCGAGCGCCTCGCGGATGCAATCGAACTCTTGCTGTTTCCCGGTGCAGAACCCGCGGGCGAGCGGTGTCGCGCCATGCTCGGCGAGATGGACAGGTAGTCGCGCACATGCCGGCCCTGCCACTCCGCGACCGCCGGATCGGCCTGCTAACCTCTTCTGCGTCGCGGCTGGGTGGCGGGGTGTTCGAAGCAGTCGTGGAGCAAGTACTGCTCATCCGCCAGCTCGGCGGGGTGCCGGTCGTCATCGCGCTGGAAGATGCCTATTCGCGTGAGGACGAACACCGTCTGCGTCCTGCCGAGATCCACTTCGAGCCGACCGCAGGTCCGCGCCAGATCGGGGTTGCCCCGGGTTTGGTGCGGCGCCTCGCAGAAGCCCGGCTCGAGTGCCTGCATCTGCACGGCATCTGGATGTACCCCTCGGCAGCCGCGGCAACCTGGGCCCGGGCAACCGGCGCGCCGTACCTCATCTCGCCGCATGGCATGCTGGACCGGTGGATCACCGCGCGAGGACGGTGGAAGAAAGGCCTCGCCCGGCTGGGTTACGAACGCCGCAGCTGGCGCGCTGCCACCGCCTTTCACGCCCTCACAGGACAGGAGCGCGCCGACATCGCCAGGGAAACCGGGCGCGACGAGACGGTCGTAATCCCCAACGCCAGCCCACCATCTGGTCCGGCAGACCGTGACTCCGCTCGCCACGACGTAGTCTATATCGGTCGGATTCATCCCAAGAAGAACCTGGGCGAGCTGATTGCTGCGTGGACCTCGCTCCCCAGCACGGCCGAGAGTCGTCTGCTGATCGCAGGCTGGGGCGAGCCACTCGCGGTGGACGAACTGCGGCACCTTGTCGAGCGCGCCGGGCCTCAGGTGCAGTTCCTCGGCCCCGTATACGGCGCAGAGAAGGCGGCGCTGCTCGGCCGTGCTCGCTATGTTGTGCTCCCTTCGCTCAGCGAAGGGCTGCCGATGGCGGTGCTGGAGGCCTGGAGCTTCGGCATCCCCACCCTGATGACGCACGAGTGCAACTTACCCGAAGGATTTGCCGCGCGTGCCGCACTGGATTGCGGCACGACCAGCGCGAGCATCGCCGCGGCCTTGCAAAAGGCCTTGGACGTCAGTCCACGCGACTGGTCGACGATGAGCGATGCGGCGATTTGCCTCGCCCGCGGACGGTTCTCACCGGACACCATAGCCGAGCAATGGGCCCGCACCTACCTCGACCTGATCGCCGGCCGGCCACTGGCATCGCCCGAGCAGCTCAACCGGGTACCAGCCTGACCCCATCCAGCCGGACCTGCGCCGTCCCCGGAAGGGCCTCGAACCCGACCTTGAAACCCCGGCAATCCGGCGCGATGTCGATCGCTGCCTGCCAGGTGCCGGATTGGGCTGCGGGGCGGATGTCGTGCAGCGCGGCAGGTCCGCCGAGACACGAGGCGAACGGCATCAATCTGTCAGAAGCACTCCCGTCCGCCGAGATAGCTCGCCAGGTCAGCCGATAGGATCCTGCTGCGATGATCAGATACTGGCTGGCAACTGTCCGCCGGCCGGGGGCGGAATTGGTGATTTCCAGACCGCCCTTGCCGGCGGACGCCAGAACCGGAGTGGCCGTCACATCGGCATCGCCGGTGCCCAGCTGCCAGTCGAACGGTCCGGGGTTTTCAGCTCCAGCACGCCGGAAATCGCCATCACTGACCAAGCCTTGGCCAAGGACCGGGCATGCCAGCTGCCGAAGCCGTGCGGCGTTCGGACCGTGACCGGCAAACACAAGCTGGAGCATAAGGGGCGCAACCTCGCCGCAGCTAACCGTCCCGGTCTCGCGCGCGAGGTCCTCCGCGACTTCTGCACGCCACCTCAGCCGGTCACTATCGAGCGGATCGGACCGGGAGAGATAAGCCCTGCGCCACGAAGGGGCCAGCCGCAGCCGCTCCGCGATGGCGCGCCGGCCGGCCGGATCATGCTCCAACGCAGAGACAAGGCCTGGAGCGCTTGCCATGTTCGGGTCCTGACGAGCCAAGGCATCGAACGACAGCACCGCCGCCGCGAAATCCCCGGTGGTCAGCGACGAGCTCATCCAGTAGCGCTGCGTTGCCCGCACGCGCCACCCCATCTGCCGTGCAACGGCGAAAGCACGACGAGCACCAGCCGGATCGCCCGCTCCCAGCAGCGAAATTCCCAGCATGGCGGGGCCGGCTGGATCGATAGGGTCGGCAATCAGAGCGCGGCGGGCAAACGGCAATGCGCCGCGATGGTCTTCCACTGCCAGGTGCTGCTGAGCTGCAGTGGCAAACGCCTGCATCGAGTATGCCGCCACGGGCTGCGGCATGCGTGGGGACACCTGGGCCTGCCGGTCCAGCCCACTGAGTACGGCCGCCACAGCATAGGCCGTCAGCCCGGCAACCCAAGCGGCCCGCTGGATCATGCCACGCCGCACCAGGGCCCGCTCAGTTGCTCTTCGAAGCGTCGCCATACTGGTAATACTGGTACCCATAGTATTCCGAGTACCGGTTGCCGGCCCGATGCGTGTCGAACTTGGTGAGCACTGCGCCAAGCAGGACCGGGCGAACGGCGCGCAGCCGGCGCAGCGAGGTCTTGAGTGCGCCGCGACGGCTGCGGTCCGCCTCGACAACGAACATCACGCCGTCCGCCAAAGCCGCCATCGAGGGGGCGTCGGCGAGGCCCAGCACCGGCGGGCTGTCGATAATGGTGACGTCGAACGAGCCAGCCGCATCCTCGAGGATCTTCTCGAACCGGAGGCTCGACAGCAGCTCGGTCGGACTGGGAGGAATCGCCCCGGAGGTGAGCAAGGTGAGGTTTTCCACCGAGGAGGGGCGGGCGACAGTTCCGATCGCTGCCTGCGACGTCAACAACGTGCTGAGCCCCTGCTCATTGGAATAGCCAATCCGGTAATGCAGTGAAGGCCGGCGCAGGTCGGCATCGATCAGCAGCACCGACTTGCCCATCCGTGCCAGGCTGGAGGCGACAGCGAAGCTCGTCGTGGTCTTGCCTTCGCTCGGCTGGGCGCTGGTGACCAGCATGATCCGGGGTAGACCATCCTGCGTGGCATATAGCAAAGACCCGCGCAAGGAATTGTAGGCCTCCGACATCGGCGATTTGGGATCGAGCAGCTGCTCGTCCGGTTGGTCCCGCTGCGCCTTGGGCACCACTCCGAGAAGCGGCAAGCCAAGCTTCGCCTCGACATCTTCGGGCACGCGGATCGAATCGTCGAACTGATCCCGCAGGAACACGGCAATCGCGGCCAGGGCCACGCCAATGGCCAGACCGCTGATGACGTTCTTGGCGAGATTTGGTGAGGACGGCGCCCCGGGCACCTCGGCGGGGTCTACGATGGAAATATTGCTGAGGCTGATACCCGCCGAAGCATTCAAGGCCTTGTACCGTTCGAGCAGCCCATCGTACACCTCACGATTGGTATCGGCCTCGCGTGCGAGCAAGCCATACTGCACCGTACGGTCCTGCTCGGACAAGGTCTGTCCCTTGAGCTCATCGACATGGGACACGAGGTTGACTTCGGACGCCATCGCAGCCTGGTACTCTGCATAGACCGAACGCCGCACCAGCTCCGCAGCTTTCTGGATCTGCCGTTCGAGAGCTGCGACCTGCTCGGTCTTGGCCTGCACGGTCGGATAGCCTTCAAGGTGGCGCGCGCGTTCCTGCTGGAGCTCGACTTCCGCCGCGGCCTTTTGTGCAAGCAGCCCCGACACGGTGGAGTTGCTCAGCACTTCAGGTGAACTGAGCAAGGGTTTGTCAGCGAGTGAGCGCCAGCGCCCCTCGGCAATCACACGCCGCGACAGCGCTTCGTTAGCCGCAGAGTTCAGCTGCAGCAGGCTCGAGGCTGTTACCGATCCGCCAGAATTTCCGGACTTGGCGTCACCTGAAGCGGCCGGATCCCGCAGCCGGATGATCGCGGAGTTCCTCGCATAGGCGTTCAGTGCGCGCTCGGATTCCTCGACGCGCTTCTTGGTCTCCGCCAACTGGTCGGCGATGAAGCTGCGGGCGTATGAAGAACTGTCGAACTTGCGCTGCAGGCTCGCCTGGATGAACTCGGAAACATAGGTGTTCGCCAGCAGCGCGGCCATGCGCGGGTCGGTGCTCTCGACGGTCACGCCCACGATCCTCGAGTCTCTCGGGAATGCCACGTTGAGAGCGCCCTGGAGCATGCCGGCGGCCGCGGCGACCGCTGCTTCCGGCGCGCCACCGGCCGGCGGCGCCGCACCAAATGTCGCCCAGAAGGCGCGGCTCTGCCCGAGATTGAGCTTTCGTGCGACCCGCAGTGCCAGGCCCTTGCTCTGCAGGATTTCGATCTGGGTCTTCAGGTTGCGGTCGGTGTCCCAGCCGCCCATGTCGCTGGCGGCCTGGTCATCGTCGTCTTTGAGAACGCGCTTAACGCCATCGTTGATCTGGATCGTGGCGCGCGCGGTATAGCGCGGCGTGTCCAGCATCGTGGCAATTACCGCGATCGCGACCGCTCCCGCGACTATGCCGATCATCAACGCGAGGTTCGCCCGGGCCACCGCCACGACGTAGCGCAGATCGAACGTCGAGCGGCTGCCTCCGGGATGGTCTGAATCGCCGCGCATTTCCCCGAGCGCGCGCTGGACGAGCGCTGCGTCGTCGGACGGAATTACTGTAGCCACAGTCGATGTTCCCCGGATGTCAGTTTTTGTTGATGTAGAGGAAGAGGTTCAGCAGCGGCAGCGCCCCGAGCAGATCAGCCCACGCGGACTTGGGTCCTGACGTGGTGACGACGATCTTGTCGCCAGCCAGGATCTGCGGGTCGGCAGCACGACCAGCACGGATCTGGTCGAGGTTGAAGCGAGCGCCCGCCTGCTGCCCGTTGATCTTGCGCAGGACGATGATCTCCTCGCGGCGGGCCAGCTTGGTCGGGCTCTTGGCTTCCGCCATCGCGGTGAGCAGCGTTGTGCTGGCCGTAACCGGAAAGTTGCCTGGCGCGCCCACATCGCCCTCCACCGTGTAACTCGCCAGCGGGCTTGCCGCGACCGCAACGGTGACGTGCGGATTGCGCACGAAGCGGGCGCCGAGGCGGCGCTCGAGCTCGTCGGCTAACTGACGCGGAGTCTGCTGCATGGCGATGATCTCGCCCACGAGCGGAAAGTTCACGATCCCGGACGGATCCACGACAAACGAATCCCCGGACAGTTCGGGCTCGCCGAATACCCGGACGTCCAGCCGGTCGCCAACTCGGATCGTGCCTGAGGACCGGTCCGCAGGCACGGCTTCAGGAACGGCCTCATACGCCGCGGCTCCCACCGGCAAGGTGCTGGCTGCACCGCCGGCACAGGCCCCGGTCGTCAGCGCCGCGCCAATAATCAGCAGGGACACACCAATCCGGGTCATACTCGCTCTTTCATCGTTCCCTGCGTCCCGCGCGTTGCCCGGTGGGGCAAGGGCAACACCACCCCCGCGGCCGCCGATGCGATGCACGCGAGGGACATCGAGCGCAGGGGATAGTCAACCAGCGAATGTATCGCAATGATGCAGAACGTCGCGGCCGAAAAACAAGCGTGAGTAAACGGTACCCCTGACCGACCAGACAATGATCTCGCGATGTTTTTTCCAATAAAACCAATGACAACAGCCAAGATTACATAGCCAGCTATGCCCGCTTCAACGGCAAGCTCGAGATAATCGTTGTGAGCCCGGTTCGCGAGGGTGGGGCCGACGTTCTCGAGCCGCTCGGTCGCCATGAATACCGGTGTGAAAGATCCCATGCCCGCGCCCCACGGAGCATACGCAGCCGCCGCAGCAATTGCGCCCACCCAGATCTGCGGCCGTCCCTCGCCCGTCAGGTCGTAACGCGAGAGGACCTTCGCTCCCGGACCGCTGAATGCTGCCCACGTCGCCAGCGCTGCGGCCAGGCAGGTCACCGCGGCAGCAATCGTCGCCACGCGGCGGGCGGGAATGGGCCCCCGGCGGCGGCCGTGCAGGACGATTGCGAAGATCCAGCCCCAGGCGAGAGGCAACAGCGCCGTTCCCGCGCGAGACGCCGTCAGGAACACCGCGATGGACAAGAGGGAGACGAGCGCCAGGATGAACAGGTCCGCGGTGATGCGGGGAGATCGCCCCGGGCGATGGCGCCCGAACCACTCGGTCACGAGTACGGCCTGCGCCACCATGGCGATCAGGAAGACGTCGGCGGTAGAATTGTGATTGGCCTGGAACCCGTTGAAAAAGCCACCGTCGAAGCTGTAGAGGCGAAACGCGTTGCCCGACGAGGTAATCTGCAACAGCCCGACCGGAACGGCGAGCAGGCCAACTCCGGCGATCATGCCGATCGCCATGGCCCGACCGCTCCGCCGCTGCGCGGCCACCAGCACGATGAGCAGCGCCGGCGGAACCAGCGCAAGCAGCGCCGCGATCGTGCGAGGGGGTGAGACGGTGAACGGCCGCCACGTGTTCTCCGCTCCGACGAGGGCGAGCGCCGAACGCTGCAGCTCACGGCCGGGCAAAGCCTGCCACAGTCCCGGCGGCAGCGGGACGAGCTGAATCGCAGGACACACCAGGAGCAGCGCGCCCAGCACGTAGGCGTCGCGGGTGACGCCGCGCAGGAGATCCGGCGCCCAGGCGAGCGCAAGGCAAGTCAAACTCGCCACGAGGAGCTGGACGGTGGTTTCCGGCAGCGGGGTGGGCGACCCACCGCCGCCGAGGATAATCGCGCCGCCGATTGCCAGGGCTATCGCAATCGCCGCACGGCCGACGTCCTGGTCACCGCTCTGTGCACTGGCCACGGTTTCCCCTCCAACGAAAAACCCCCTGACGGGCAGGGGGCCTCCATCGCCCTTCCGGGCGCGCCGCGGCAGCGGGATCAGCCTGGGGTCGGGTTATAGCGGGCGCAAATCGTCAGCGACCAGTTGGCCGAAAGAGTGCAGTCCGTGGTGGTTCCGCGATAAACGGCGCTTGCCGTCACGCCGGTCGCCAGGAGCCCAAGCGCAACCAAGCCGTACAGGATCTTCTTGGACACGAACTGCCTCCTCAATGCCTTCCCTCCGGAATATCACGCAGTTTACAGTCAGCGCAACAACATTCGGTTACCGTGTGTGTAAGATGTCGACCAATGTCGGGGGATTTTACCACCAGCGGATGAAAAATATCCAAGCACTCGCTGATGAATCAAACAAAAAATCAATCTTATCAAGCAATTGACTTCGCAATCGCGCACTGGCCCCTCAGTTCACCTTGAGCTGGGTCAGTAGGCGCGATGGTGAATGACAACTTTCGCAGTGGCGACGAGGATGCGCAGATCGCGCCAGAGCGACCACCCGCGAAGATATTCAAGGTCCGCGTCGAGCCGGTCGGCAAGGTCCGATTCGTGTTCCGTCGCGCCCCGCAGCCCGCGCACCTGGGCGAGCCCGGTCAGGCCAGGCTTGAGTGCGTGGCGCAGCCAGTATCGCTCGTCGACCTCCCAGAACAGTTTTTCACCCGCCTGTGACCCGATGGCATGCGGCCGTGGCCCGACGATGCTCATGTCGCCAAGCAACACGTTCACCAGCTGCGGCAGCTCGTCGATGCTCGTGCGGCGGATGAACCGGCCGATCCGCGTCACCCGGCAATCTGCCCGCACGGTCGAGCGGCTCCCGTCGTGGTCCGTCCTGCCAACCGCCATCGAGCGGAACTTGTACATCGAGAAGAAGCGGTTGCCGCGCCCCATCCGCCGCTGGACGAACAGCGCCGGACCGCCATCCTCGAGCACGATGAGAAGCGCGACCACGGCAAGCAACGGAGCGAGCAGGACAAGCGCGCAGCCCGCTACTGCCACGTCAAAGGCCCGCTTGAGCGCCCGATCGCGCAACTGCAGCGGGCCCAGTGATACGAGCAGCAAGCCGTGACCGCCCGCCTGCCGAGCCCCTTTGGCCCCGAGCTCGATGACCGCATCATCGATCACCTCGCCCTCGATGTTCGCACCCTTGAGCAACAACGCCCAGTCCGCTCGCCGCGAGGGAGCGCAGCTCACCAGCACCCGCTCCACGTTGTGCAACACCATCCCGATCCGGTCGAGCGCGACGGGGTCCGACAGGTCCGGAACGAGTCCGTAGCGGGCGGCGTCAATCCGGCGAACGTCGGGCAGGTCGAGTTCCGGACCGCCGTCCTCGATGATCAACTCATTCAGCACGCAGGCCCCGCAGCGCCAGCGCACGAACGCCCGCATCGTGGCGCGGCCCCAGACAAGGACGGGTGCGCTCAGCAACACGCTCAGCGTGAACACCACGCGCGAAAATCCTTCCGCCGAGCGGGTGTAGAATGCGATGAACAGGACCACGCCCGCCGACAGGCACAGCGCCGTCACGCAACGCAGCGCGCCATGGCCCCAGTCCTGCAGGGCGCGCATGCCGTAGGCGCCGTTATACAAGGAGATCGTCAGGAACGCAGGCAGGACCAGCTGAGCGAGAAGCAGACCGGTCTCCACGCCAGGCTGGCGGAGATAGAGCCACCCTGAGGCAATGAAGGCGCAAAACAGCAGCGCCATATCCGCGATCATCAGGCCGAGATAACATTGCAGCCGCCGCCGCTCGAGCGAATGGACCTTGCCGACCGCCGTCGGGCCAGCCACCTCGGCCGCGAAGCCAGAGGGGCCCGCTGCACGGGGCAGAGTCCGCGCCTGCCGGGCGATGGTGGGGCGAAGCTGCAGGTTCACATCAGCTACTCGCGCGATCCCTTTTGAAGCGGTTCGGACACGGCGCTGCCCCACTCCACCGTCTGACATTCGACTTATAGACCGGGACGCGGCGACACGGGCCGCAAGCCCGCGCCTATCTGGCTGCAAAGGTTTACATCAGTCCAGTGATTTTACGTAGTTTCAGTTTGGATCAGTTTTTGGCCGAAGACGCGCGTGCGATCTCGGTCAGGCCCTGGGCGAGCAGCATCTCCGCGTCATGGCTATGGCCGAGCAACGCGCGGTGCAGCCCCGCCACCCTGGCGACCAGGCGCTCGAGTCGCCGTCCCCGCCAGCGGGAAAGCTGAAGCTTGAGGTCGCGCTCGTCCTTCCAGTTGATCCGACGCGCGGCCTTCTCGGCGTCAATCAGCGCCCGCGGATCGCCGCTGGTGCCGAGTTTGGCCGAAAGCGCGGCGAGCTGGGCGACGCGGCGCTCGAAGGCGAGCAGCACGCCCACCGGGTTCAGCCCCAGCTGCCGCATCCGCTCGAGCTCAGGGCCGAGCCGGCCAGCATCGCCGCCTAGCACCGTGTTGACGATCGACATCATCCCGTCTTCCTCGGTGCTCGCCCCGATGGCGTCGAACGCGGCGGCATCGGCCGTGCGCGGGGTCTGCGGGGAAGCGTCGAGATAGACTGCGAGCTTGGCGACCTCCGTGGCGGCAATGCGGGTATCGAGATTGGCCGCGCGGGCGATCCGCTCGGCCAGCGCACCATCGAGCCGCAACCCAGCCCGGTCGGCCAGTTCGCGCACGGTTCCTGCAACGCTGCGCGCATCCGGCGGCCAGAACACCACGACCAGCGCGTCATCCCGGTCGGCCAGGAGCTTGGCCGTCTTCGACTTGTCGGTTGCTCCGGGGGCGGCGATCATCACCGGGCAGGGCGGCGCAGTCCCGCCGACCAGGATCTCGGCGGCCTCGGCCACCTCGTCGCCGCTCGCGCGCACGACGATGTGGCGTGCATTGCCGAACAGCGAGACCGAGCGCGCCTCGTCCCCCAATCGGACCGGATCGCGCTTGAGTTCGCTCCCCGTGAAATCGATGCGTTCGCCCGGATCCGGCAGAAGGCTCGCGATACGGTCGACCGCGTCCTGCACTCCGGCCTCGTCCGGACCGCAGAAGAAGAAGTAACGGGCGTTGCGCGCGCTCGTCTCGGCGACTCGGACGAAGTCGCGCTGGGTCGCCTTCATCGCCGCGGCCTCAGGGCCGTTGCGCAGTCTGCGCCGGGCCGCTGCGCAGTTGCAGGGCCAGTGCCGTGACGATCCGGTCTGCCACCTCCTTCGAGAGGTTTTCGAGCGCAGTCTGCTCGGCGGCGATGGTCGCGTATTCGGAGCTGACCACGTCGATCCCGGCGTCCGCACCCGCGGTCGCATCGTAGACGATCTGGCCGCTGGCGAGATCGACGAGCTGGTAACGTGCGCGCAGGGTGCGCCGCTCCCGCCCGATCGTATCGTCGGCAAGCAGGCCGAAGCCTTCCAGCTTGTCGTCGAGCCGCACGTCGAGGCGATAACGCGGCTTCCCGCCGCCGCTGCCGGCAGCCGCCAGCCGGTCGTTCAGCGCATTGCGCACGAGCCACCCGGCCTTGCCCTCGATCGCTGGAACCTCGACCGCGGCGAGCCCGCGCGCCACCTCGCCGTTCGCCCCGCCCGCGTAGAGCGGCTGAAGCCCGCAGCCGCTCAGCGGGAGCGCGGCCAGCCCGAGCAGGGCAGCGGCGGCGGAGGTCGGCAGACGGTTCATGCGACCACGTTAACGAGCCGGTCCGGAACGACAATGACCTTCTTTGCGGCACCGCCCGCCATAGCCGCCTGGACCTTGGCACTGGCGAGCGCGAGCGCCTCGAGCGCGGCCTTGTCGCTGCCTTTGGCGACGGTCAGCGTGTCGCGCAGCTTGCCGTTGACCTGGATAGCGATCGTCACCTCGTCGTCGATCAGCAGGGCTGGATCGACTTCAGGCCAGGCGGCCTCGGCCACCAGGCCCTCTCCGCGGATCTGCGCCCAGGCCTCTTCGGCAAGGTGCGGCATCATCGGGGCGACGAGCAGCAGCAGCGTGCGGATCGCGGCCGAGCGGCTGGCCGAGGTCTGGGCCTTTTCGGTGGCATTGGTCAGCTCGTAAATGCGTGCCACCGCCTTGTTGAACGAAAGCGCAGCTATATCGTCGGCCACGGCAGCGACAGTTTGATGCGTGCGTCGATCAAGCGCCTTGTCCTCGCCGGCAGCCGCCGCATCGTACTGCGCGAACAGGCGCCACAGGCGCTGGACGAACCGCGCGCAACCCTCGATGCCGGCTTCCGACCACGGCAGGTCGCGCTCGGGCGGGCTGTCGGAGAGCATGAACCAGCGGATCGCATCGGCGCCGTACTTCGCCACGATCTCGTCCGGGTCGACCACGTTCTTCTTCGACTTCGACATCTTGATGACGCGGCCGATCTCGACCGGCGCGCCGTCGGCCTTCAGCGTCGCGCCCTCGCCGCTGCGCTCGACCTCGATCGGCGCAAAGTAGATCGGCTGGCCGTTCTCCGGATTGCGCCGCTCGTAGGTTTCGTGAGTCACCATCCCCTGCGTGAACAGGCTGGCGAACGGCTCCCTCACCTCGAGCTTGCCGATCCGCGCCAGCGCGCGGGTCCAGAAGCGGGCGTAGAGCAGGTGAAGGATCGCGTGCTCGATCCCGCCGATATACTGTTCGACCGGCAGCCAGCGCTTGATTTCCTCCGGATCGAAGGGGGCGTCGGCCGGCTGGCTGGCGAAGCGCAGGAAGTACCACGAGCTGTCGACGAAAGTGTCGAGCGTGTCGGTCTCGCGCCGCGCTGGCTTGCCGCACTGCGGGCAGTCCACATGCTTCCACGTCGGGTGCCGGTCGAGCGGGTTGCCCGGCACGTCGAAGGTCACGTCCTCCGGCAGCGTCACCGGCAACTGCTTCTTCGGCACGGGCACGACGCCGCAAACCTCGCAGTGGATGAACGGGATCGGCGTGCCCCAATATCGCTGGCGGCTCACGCCCCAGTCGCGCAGGCGCCAGACAGTCTTGCCCTCGCCCCAGCCCTCGCTCTCGGCGCGGGCAATCACCGCAGCCTTGGCCTGGTCAACCGGGAGCCCGTCGAGGAACCCCGAGTTCACGCAAACCCCGTCGCCCGCCTCGGCCTCGCCGGCAAACGGCTTGTCCGCCGCCTCGGCCGAGGCGGCAATCACCCGCAGGATAGGCAGGCCGTACTTGGTGGCGAAATCGAAATCGCGCTGGTCGTGCCCAGGCACGGCCATGATCGCGCCGGTGCCGTAGTCCATCAGCACGAAGTTGGCGATATAGACCGGCAGGTCCGCGCCGGTGAACGGATGCTTCGCCGTGATGCCGGTATCGAACCCCAGCTTCTCGGCCGTTTCCAGTTCCGCCGCGGTCGTGCCGCCCTGCTTGCACAGCACGATGAACTCGGCCGCCGCCGGATTGCCGGCAGCCGCTGCCTGCGCCACCGGGTGGTCCGCGGCGACCGCAACGAAGCTCGCCCCGAAGATCGTGTCCGGCCGGGTGGTGTAAACTTCCAGCCGTTCGCCGCTGGACAGCGCGAAGCCGAACTGCAGGCCCTGGCTCTTGCCGATCCAGTTCTCCTGCATCAGCCGGACCTTCTCGGGCCACTTGTCGAGGCTTGCGAGGCCGTCGAGCAGTTCCTCGGCGAAGTCGGTGATCTTGAGGAACCACTGATTGAGCTTGCGCCGCTCCACCAGCGCGCCCGACCGCCAGCCGCGCCCGTCGATCACCTGCTCGTTGGCGAGGACGGTGTGATCGACCGGGTCCCAGTTGACCTCGGATTCCTTGCGATAGACGAGGCCGGCCGCATAGAGGTCGAGGAACAGGGCCTGTTCGTGGCCATAGTATTCGGGCTCGCAGGTGGCGAGTTCACGGCTCCAGTCGAGCGCGAAGCCGAGGCGCTTCAACTGGGCCTTCATGTTGGCGATGTTGTCGCGGGTCCAGCCGCCGGGGTGGACGCCCTTTTCCATGGCCGCATTCTCGGCCGGCATGCCGAAGGCGTCCCAGCCCATCGGGTGCAGCACCTCGAACCCCTGCATCCGCTTGGCCCGGGCGAGCACGTCGCCCATCGTGTAGTTGCGCACGTGGCCGATGTGGATGCGCCCCGAGGGATAGGGAAACATCTCCAGGACGTAGCTGCGCGGCTTCGCGCTGGAATCGTCGGCGCGGAAGGTCTGCGCCTCGTCCCAGACGCGCTGCCAGCGCAGGTCTGCCGAAGCGGAATCGAAACGGGTGTCGGAAGAGGAAGCGGTCATGGCCGCTCCTCTAGCCGCTCAGCCCGCGTTGTCGAGTATCAGCCGGCAATCGCCTGGCGGCGCAAGTCGCGCGCCTTGGTCAGGATCACGTCCTCGAGCCGCTGCACGGTAGCCGCCTGGACCGGGGCATCGACCCAGGTGCCGTTCTGCGCGACCTGCCGGCTCGCAGCCACGCGCAGCGCGTCGGCGCGCAGATCCTGGTCGAGGATCGTCACGCTGACTTTCATCCGCTCGCCCGGATTGCGCGGGTTGGTGTACCAGTCGGTTACGATCACCCCGCCCGCGCTGTCGGTCTGGATCAGCGGCATGAACGAGAGCGCGTCGAGCGAGGCGCGCCACAGGTAGGAGTTGACCCCGATCGTCGTCACCTTCGAGGCGGCGAGGTCGGCCTTGGGCCGTTCCTTGTGGCCGCAGGCGCCGAGCGTGGCGGTGAGCGCGACGGCCAGTCCGGCGGTGCCCATGGCCCTCAGCAGGCGGCTGGAAACGGCTCGGCCGGAAAGATTGGTGGCAATCATCGCTGCGTCATTCCTGTGATCGCCCGGCGCATGGCCGAGCCCGTGGATCGAGCCTCTATAGCTGCCGGACCGGTAGCGACAAGGGGCAAGCGCCAAGGCCTTGTGCGCAGCACGCCTTTCGCCCGCCTGAATGGGGCTCGCGCAAATGCGTCCGGACGTGCGCGCCCGGATGGTGCCCCGGTGCGACATGCGGGGCAACGGGGCGGCGGACGGCTCGTTCTCTTCACGCAGGCCGGTGGGCGACCACAGCGCCGGCTCCTGTGCCCGAACCGGCACATTCCATGGGAGATTACCGATGAACGACCGCAACCAGTGGGACGATCGCAACCAGCGGCGAGACCATGACCACGACCAGACCCGCAACCAGGACCGGCAAAGCTTCGGAGGTTACAGTGGGTCCGACCAGTATCGCCAGCAGTCGCAGCAGGACTGGAACCGGCCGGAGCGCGGCCAGCACCAGCAGGACTGGAGCAACCAGCAGCAGCAGCGCTCGCCCGGTTCGGGCGGTCGCCAGCAGGGTGGCTGGCACGACGACGACGGGCGCTCAGGCGACTACCGTGGCAACGAATGGCGTGGCGAGCGCGACTGGGGCAACCCCGGTTACGGCGGTCAGAGCCAGCCGCAGCAGCGCGAATGGCGCGGCTCGTCCGAAAACGTCGGCGGCTTCGGCGGCGGCAGCTATGGCGGCAACTACGCCAGCCAAGGCAGCAGCTCGGGTCAGACCGGTAGTGGTCTGGGCGGCGACTATGGCTATGCCGATCGCGCCTGGGGCGGCAGCAGCGACCGCTCGGGCCGCGCGCAGTTTTCAAGTGGCTCGCAATACGAACGATCGCGCGGCGGGGAGCCGGGCAGTTCCTCTTACACCGGCGAAAGCACCTTCCGCCCTCAGGACCGCGACGTCGGCGCCCGCCAGCGCGACGACTGGTACTCGCGCGACAACGGCCGCGCCGGCAGCCAGAGTTTTGCCTCGGGCTATGGCATGTCCAGCGGCGCGAACTATGACCAGTGGGGCGGCCCGCAGCAGCGCTCGTTCGGTCACTCCGGCGGCTCCGAGCCGACCTTCGGCCGCGGCTACGGCCCCGACTACGGCCGCGAGGAAGGCCGCGGGTTCTTCGAACGCGCGGGCGACGAGATCGCCAGCTGGTTCGGCAATGAAGACGCCGCCCGCCGCCGCGAGCAGGACTACCGGGGTCACGGCCCGTCCGATTACTCGCGTTCGGACGAGCGCATCCGCGAAGATGTCAACGACCGCCTAACCGACGACCCGCGGGTGGATGCGCGGCACATCTCGGTCCAGGTCGATAAGGGTGAGGTGACGCTCTCCGGCAAGGTTACCAGCCGCGAAGCCAAGCGCCGCGCCGAAGACTGCATCGACCGGATCTCCGGCGTCAAGCACGTGCAGAACAACCTGCGCGTCGAGCAGCCGGACTATGGCAGCGCTCGGGCTCAGGGTGCAACATCCGGCTATGGCGTAGCCAGCACCGGTCAGACCGGTTCGGGCACGAGCACAACGACCGGTTCGAGCGGCACGACAGGCAATCCCGGCGCGGCCGGCAGCACCGGAAGCACGAGTGCCTCGGGCAGCGGCTCGACTTCCGGCATGGGCTCGACGACCTCTCCGGGCCTGACCGGGGCTACCGGAACGACCGGCGGCGGCGCCGGCACTGGTTCAACCTCGACCACGACCGGCTCGGCGACGGATACCGGCGCGGCGGCCAAGGGCAAGCAGAGCTGACCTGACTTCCGGCAGGATACCTATGAGGGGCGCGGCCGCGAGGCCGCGCCCCTTTCAGCATGCACGCCAGCAGCACCCACCAAGCTCGCGCCAGCCGCAAGGATTCTTGCCCCGGCCCCGCGCGGCTGGCACACCCGCGTCCGAAAGGACGGGCGTGCACCAGGATGTGATCGTCAGCATCGGGCGGGCAGACCTCGTCAATCTCGGCACCGCGCTGGCGCTCGGCCTGCTCGTCGGCATCCAGCGCGGCTGGGTGCAGCGCTCGGCCGCCCCGGGCACGCGGTTTGCGGGCGTGCGCACCTTCGGCTTGTTCGGGCTGGCCGGCGGGATCGCAGGCGCGGCGCAGCAGAGCGCGCCGGCGCTTGGCTTCGTGGTCATGGCGGCCGCGGCCTCACTGGTGGTGCTCGGCTACTGGCGGACGAGCCGGCCCGGCGGCGATACGGTCAGCGGGACCGCGGGGATCGCCGAGGTGCTGACGATGGCCTGCGGCTATCTGGCCGGGACCGGCGCGCTGGCCGTCGCGACCGTCGCGACCGGCGCGATCGTCGCCGTGCTGTCGCTGCGCGGCGTGCTCCACAACCTTGTGCGCAGTTTCGACGAGCGCGAAATGCTCGCCATCGGCCGCTTCGCGCTGATCGCGCTGGTGGTCCTGCCGCTCCTCCCGAACACGCCCTTCGGCCCGCTCGGGGCATGGCGCCCGCGCCAGCTGTGGCTGGTCGTCGTGCTGGTCTCGGGCTTCTCCTTCGCTGGCTATCTCGCCGCCAAGTGGCTGGGCGAGGCCAAGGGCCTGCTGGCCATGGCCGCCAGCGGCGCGCTGGTCTCCTCGACCGCCGTGACCGCCGCAATGGCCGGCCGCCACCGCGCGGGCGAAGACAATCCCGACCTCCTCAATTCCGCGATCGCACTCGCCTCGGCGGTGATGTTCGTGCGGGTCATGGCGCTGACCGCAGGGCTGGCGACCTTCGCCCTTCCCACGCTCGCGGCGAGCGCGATCCCGGGCATGGTGGTGAGCCTCGTCGCGGCTGCCTGGCTGCGCCGCCGCGCCGGACCGCTCACCGCGTCGAGCGGCCCGGTGACAGTGCGCAATCCCTTCGACCTCAAGCCGGCGCTGCTGATGATGGCCATGGTCATGGCCTTCACCCTCGCCGCGCGGTGGGTACTGGTCGGCCACGGCGACCGCGGACTGGCCGTGGTGCTGGCGATCACCGGGACGATCGACGTCGATTCCGCGATCATCACGATGGGCAGCCTGCCCGGGGGCACGCTACAGCCGCGTGTGGCCGGGCTGGTGCTGTTGCCGCCGGTGGTGCTGAATTCGCTGTTCAAGGCCGGGGTCGCACTGGCCGTAGGCGGCTGGCGGCGGGCATGGCCGGGAGCGGCAGCTCTGCTGGCAAGCGTGGCAGCGGTGCTGGTACCCTTGGCCTTCGGCTGAGGGTACGGGCGCGCCGTCAGGCGAACAGCGGCAGCGCTGCCACCTCGGTCTCGCTCAATGCGAGGCCCAGGCGGTCGACAATCAGTCGGCGCCACTCGCTTGCGCTCTCCACCCGGCGCTGCGCCATTGCCCCGTCAGCCAGTTCGCTCCAGTCACGGTCGACGAGGCTGATCATGCCGGAAGGAGTGATCCGGCTGGCGATGTGAAGCGAGGTGAAGCGCGTGCCGGGACGGGTGGCCGTCCAGTGGTTGGCGCACTCGATGTCGGCCATGGCGACGTGGCCGGTGTCGAAACCGTACTGCGGCTGCCAGCGCTCGCCGCGATCGGCGCTGCGCTCCAGCAGCCATTCGCCCTGCTCGCTCCCCGGCGCGCCGATGCGGCGCAAACGATGGAGGCTGCCGTCGGGACCGGCGACCGGCGGGTGCTCTCCCAGCAGCAGGGGCGGAGCATAGCCGCCCCCGAATCCGGCGTCAGCCAGCCAGATTTCCCCGTCGGCCTCGACTGCCAGGAACAGGTGCGTGCGCGGCGGCACCGTGTCGGCGGGCAGGTTCAGCCACACCCGCGCCAGTAGCGGACGATGGGCCACGCCCAGCGCTGCCAGTGCGGCCGAGAGGAGCAGGTTCTGCTCGAAACAATAGCCGCCGCGCCCGCCCCGCACCAGCTTGGCTACGATTGCTGGCAGCGAAAGATCTATCCCGCGCCCCTGATGAATGGCGAGGTTCTCAAACGGAATCGTCAGGCGGTGTGCGCGGACCAGTGCACCCAGCCCGGCAACTCCCGGCTGCGGGGCAGCAGGCAAGCCGATCCGGGCGAAGTAGTCGGCCAGATCGAGACCATCCAGACCGATCACGTGCGCGCCCGGCCGGAAGTCAGTGCCCCGCCTGCGGCCCCCGCTCCAACCCGGAGGCGGCGAGCTGACCGTCGATCTGGGCCATCAGCCGCTCGAGCCCGGCTTCGCTCAGGCTCTCGGCGCGAGCGACGAGGACGTCCTGCGTGTTCGAGGCCCGGAGCAGCCACCAGCCGTCGGCAGTGTCGACGCGGACGCCGTCAGTGTCGTTCACCGCCGCGCCGCTGGCGGCAAGCCGTGCCTTGACCTCTTCGATCACTGCGAATTTGCGAGTTTCATCGACCTGGAAGCGCATCTCCGGCGTGTTGATCATCGCCGGCATGGCGCCGCGCAGTTCGGTGACCGACTTGCCCAGCCGGGCAGAGGCCGCGATCAGTCGGATCGCTGCGTAGAGCGCGTCGTCGTAGCCGTAGTACTGGTGGGCAAAGAACACGTGCCCGCTCATCTCGCCTGCCAGCGGAGAGCCTGTTTCCTTCATTTTGGATTTGATCAGGCTGTGACCGGTCTTCCACATAAGCGGTTGTCCACCAAGCGCTGACACCTGATCGAATAGGGCCTTGGACGCCTTGACGTCCGCGATGATCGTGGCGCCGGGCACTTGGCGGAGCAGATCCTCGGCGTAGATCATGAGCAGCTGGTCGCCCCAGATCACCCGGCCCTGGCCGTCGATGGCGCCAATCCGGTCACCATCCCCGTCGAAAGCCAAGCCAAAATGGAGGTTCTTCTCCGCGACCAGCGCCTTCAGGTCTGCGAGGTTCTTCTCCTCGGTCGGGTCCGGATGGTGGTTCGGGAACGTCCCGTCCACTTGGGTGTAAAGCAGATGATGTTCTCCGGGAAGCTTGGCCGTCAGCAGTTCGACCGCAGGTCCAGCGGCGCCATTGCCCGTGTCCCAGCCGATCCGCAGCGCGGCGAGGTTTTCTTGAGAAATCCCGGCCAGCCCCTCGATCAGCCGGTCGACATAAGCGAGCAGGATCTCACGGCTCTCGGACTCACCTTGTCCGTCGAGCCAGTCCCCGGCGGCAGCCATTTCCCCGAGCTTGAGGATATCCGCCCCAAAGAACGGCCGGCCCATAAATACCATCTTGAAGCCATTGTAATTGGCGGGATTGTGGCTGCCAGTTATCTGAATGCCGCCCTGCACATCTTCCATTGAGGCTTCGGCGTAATAAAGCATCGGGGTCGGGCCCATGCCGACCCGGACCACGTCGACGCCGCTGCAGGTAATCCCTTCGACCAGCGCATGCTCGAGCATCGGCGAACTGACCCGGCCGTCATAGCCCACCGCCACCTTGCTTCCCCCGGCGCGCTTCAGCAGCGTCGCGAAGCCGCGGCCGATCGCACGGGCATCGTCCGGCCCGAGCGTCTCGCCGATAATGCCGCGGATGTCGTATTCGCGAAGCACCGTGGGGTGGAACTGATGGGTCACGCAGGTACTCCAGTAAAGATGGCTATGAACTCGATTGGTCGCCAGTAGTCGCCACACCTAGTGGGGCGCAAGCTCGGCCAGTAACAGGTCGCGCGCGGCATTCGCCTCGTGCACCTGGTCCGATGTGCCGCCCCGGTCCGGATGAACCGCCCCGAGCAGGCGCTTGTGCGCACCGATGATATCGTCTCGAGTGGCATCGCGCCCGACCCCCAGCAGCGCGCGGGCACGCGCCTTGGCCGACGAACGGCCCGACCGCGACGATAGTTCCCACCCGGCGAGCTGCCACGGCCAGCGTCCGGTCACGTAGCGACAGAGCGCACTCGCGACGGCGAGGTAGAACACGAGGCGGATCATCGTTGCATTGCCCTTGCCGCCCGGTGCTCAGCCGTTGCTGGCCAGTTGCAGCTGCGGTGCAGCAGCGCCCAGCGGAGGCAGGTTTAGCCCGGCAACCAGCTGGCGCAGCTCCTGCCGCGCCACCAGATGGCTGGTACCGAGTTCGCCGAGATGCCCCTTGTCGAGCAGGGTCAGCCCAGAGGGAAACAGCTCACGATAGATCACGCGCTCCGACAGGCCCTGCGCCACGCGGAACCCCACCCGCTTCGACAGCTCGGCCAGCGCCTGGTCCAGCCGGCGCATGTTGCGCGCCTCGACGTGCTGGGTGCGGTTGCGCACCACCACCCAGTCCATCTCGCGCTTGCTGTCGCGGATCGTCGCCAGGGCCCGCTTCTTGCGCGCTTCCCAGATCAGCTCGGCATAGAACGAGAGGCGGCGGACCTTGAAGGTCTCGGGATCGACCTGCCCGATCAGGTCGAAGTCGACGAAGCTGTCATTCAGCGGGGTAACCAGCGTATCGGCAGTCACCGCGGCCTGGCGCGCGAAAGCATCGTCCTTGCCCGGGGTGTCGAACAGCAGGTAGTCCGCGCCTTCCGCCATCTCGGCGGCCAGCGCCTCGAGCTCCTCGGGCTCGCTGCCGTTGAACACCGCGAAGCGCGCCACCGGCAGGTCAATCTCGCGGCGGCGGATCGTTTCGGCGCGGTTCTCCATATACCGGTGCAGCGTGCGCTGGCGCGGATCGAGGTCGATCGCGGCGACCCGCGCGCCCTGATAGGCCAGTGCGATGGCGATGTGCACCGCGGTGGTGGACTTGCCGGTGCCCCCCTTTTCATTGGCAAAGACGATGCGGTGGGGAGCGGTTGCGGTCACGATGATCGGCGCCTTCTGATTTATCGGGATATTGCGGTCGGAAATTGTCGCCGCCCGCCAAGGCCTGTAGGGGCATCGGGGAAGGCCAGTTTATCGCAAGGGGAACCCACCGTGCAAACCGTCAATCGGATTGATCCACTGCGCGATGCGGTAGACGCCCTGCGCGCCGATGGGCCGGTGGCGCTGGTCCCCACGATGGGCGCGCTCCACGAGGGCCACCTGACGCTGGTCCGCGAAGCCGCGAGGCAGGCCGCACACGTCGTGGTCTCGATCTTCGTCAACCCGCGCCAGTTCGGCGCGAACGAGGACCTCGACGCCTATCCCCGCCAACTCGCCGCGGACAGCGCGCTTCTGGACGCAGCCGGGGTCAGCCTGCTGTGGGCGCCCGACGCCGCAACGATGTACCCACCGGGCTACGCCACCAACATCGCTGTCGCAGGCGTGAGTGACGGCCTGTGCGGCGCCAATCGTCCGGGCCATTTCGACGGAGTGGCGACGGTCGTGTGCAAGCTGTTCAACCAGGTGCGGCCCGATCTTGCGCTGTTCGGTGAGAAGGATTGGCAGCAACTCGCCGTGATCCGCCGGATGGCCCGCGATCTCGACCTGCTCCAGCCGCGCGTCGATCGGATCATCGGTGTCCCCACCGTGCGCGAGGCCGACGGGCTCGCGATGAGCTCGCGCAACGCCTACCTGTCACCGGGCGAACGCAGCGCCGCTGCCGCCCTGCCCCGCGCCATGCGCGAGGCGATTTCCGCCATCGGAGCCGGTGCGCCGGTCGCTGCGGCGTTGGCCGAACTCGACCGAACGGTGGTCGCCGCCGGCTTCGCCTCGGTCGATTATGCCGCGCTGTGTGATGCCGATTCGCTTGCTCCGCTGAGCGCCCGAGGTACCGGACCGGCCCGGCTGCTCGTGGCAGCAAGGATCGGCAAGGCCCGGCTGATCGACAACATGGCCGCGTAATTCGTTTCCTCAATGGCGGGTTCTTACAAGTCGGCCCCCCTCCCTCACCCGTAACAACTGTTCCCAAGGCCGCGTTTTGCGCGTAATTGGTGCTGCGCATCGGAACTATACAGCCGCGCCTGACCGGAAGGGTGGGCGGCGCCATCATCAAGGGGGTTGATCGAATGAAGAAGCTTGTTCTCGGACTGGCCGCGGCGACCATGCTGGCCACTCCGGCGTTTGCGGCTGAAAAGGGGTCCTCGAGCCATCAGCAGGAGCAGAAGGGCATCCAGCAGATCCCGCAGTGCGGCCGCAAGATCGGTACTGTCGCGATTGTTGAGCCCGACAACCAGTGGTGGCGCGAGTTCAACCTCGGCAGCCCCGAGGCCATCCTCAAGGTCTTCATCCAGCAGTCGGGCTGTTTCAGCCTGGTGAACCGCGGCCGCGCCATGCAGAGCCGCGCGATGGAACGCGCCATGGCTGACAGCGGCGAGCTGCAGGACGGCTCAAATCTCGGTCGCGGCCAGGTCAAGGCCGCCGATTACTATCTCGAGCCCGACATCGTGCAGGGCAACAAGAACTCGGGCGGCACCAACGTCGGCGGAATGCTCGGCGGGATCGGCGGTGGCCTGTTCGGCCGCGGCTTCGGCGCAGTGGTAGGCGGGATCAACATCAAGAAGAGCGAGGCCAGCGTGACCCTCTCGGTGGTCAACGCCCGCACGACCGAGGAAGAGGCACTGGTCCAGGGCTACGCCCGCAAGAGCGACCTCTCGTGGGGCGGCGGCGGCGGCGGCCTGTTTGGCGGTGGCACTTTTGCAGCGGCCGGTGCGGGCGGTTATCAGGATACTGCGATCGGCCAGGTCATCGTGCTCGCCTACCTCGATGCCTATACCAAGCTGGTGACCCAGCTCGGCGGACTGCCAACCAACGCGGCCGCTGCGGCGCCTCAGGCCAAGTAAGCCTGCGCCAGAAAATCGGAAGGCCCGCGGCAGCGATCCTGCCGCGGGCCTTTCTGCGTCGGGTCAGCGCCCGGCATCTTTGCCCGCACGCTCCGTACGCCCGCATCTCCTCATGTCGCAGCGACGGGAGCTGTGTACCGGAGTAACAAGGAAAGTGGAGCGGGTAGCGGGAATCGAACCCGCATAGCCAGCTTGGAAGGCTGGTGCTTTACCACTAAGCTATACCCGCGCAGCCACGGTGTGGCTGGCCCGCGATTGCCACTGCCACGGGGGGCAAGTCAAGCAGCGCGAACCAGGATGGCCTCGGGGCGCGGCATCAGTGGCCCGGGAAATCCATGAGCGCCTCGACCTGGATCCCCGCATCGCGCAGGCGGGCGGCCCCATGAAGATCCGGCAGGTCGATCACGAACAACGCGTGCGAGACCGTTGCTCCCGCTGACCGAAGCAGCTCGGCCGCAGCAAGGGCGGTTCCCCCGGTTGCGATCAGGTCGTCGATGATCACCACGTTCTGCGCGGACCGCACGGCCTCCGGGTCGATCTCGAGCCGGTCGCGACCATATTCGAGAGCATAGTCGATACCGACGGTGGGCACCGGGAGCTTGCCCGGCTTGCGGACGGGCACGAAGCCGAGCCGGAGCCGGGCGGCAACTGCCGCGCCGAAAATGAACCCGCGCGCCTCCATGCCAGCGATCAGGCTGGCGCCCGCCGCATCTGCCCGCGCGGCGAGATGCTCGATGCTGGCTGCCAGGCCCTCTCCATGGCCGATGAGCGTGGTGATGTCGCGGAACAGGATACCCGGTGCCGGGAAGTCCGGGACGGTCCGGACGAGCGCTTTGAGTTCATCGAGAGTCATCGGGCTGGATCCGGATCTGCGGCGGAACGGAAAAGCCCCCCGCATCGGGTGATGCGAGGGGCTTGATCCGATTGGCCAAGGTGCGATGGACCTTGCTGGCGTGAAGGACCTCAGTGGCCCTTCTTTTCCGCCCAGACGTTGCGGTAGGCCATGTAGGCGAGGACCGTGGCGAAGAGCAGGAAGCCCAGCACCGCCCAGCCCGTCTGCTTGCGCTTGTCGAGCTTGGGCTCCGCCGTCCAGATGAGGAACGCCGAGACGTCCTTGGCCATCTGGTCCACCGAGGCCTTGGTGCCGTCGGAATAGGTCACCTGGTCGTCCGAGGTCAGCGGCTGCGGCATCGCGATGTTGAGGTTGGCGAAATACGGGTTGAAGTGCAGGCCCTCGGGGGTCTTCGCGTCAGGGAACTGCTTCAGCAGTTCGGCCGGCTGCGGCTGGTAACCGGTCAGCAGCGAGTAGACGTAAGCAGGGCCTTCATGGCGCGCCTTGGTGATCAGCGAAAGATCCGGCGGCGAGCCCTGGCCGGCGTAGACGACCGGCGGGAAGTGGTCCGTCGGCAGGCCGTCGTGGGTCTTCACCTCGCCAGTGGCGGGATTGTAGACCGGCACCTGGACCTTCTTGGCGATCGCCTTCACTTCGTCGTCGTTGTAGCCGATGGCCTTGAGGTCGCGGAATGCGACGTGCTTGAGCGCGTGGCAGTTCGCGCAGACCTCGCTGTAGACCTTGAAGCCGCGCTGCAGCTGGGCATTGTCGAACTTCCCGAAGGCACCGTCCGAGGCAAACTCGACTTCCTTGGGATGCTTGTGGAACACCGATTCCACCGTGTGCGGCAGCCCGTCATGCGAGAGGGCGATGCCGCCCAGCAGCAGCGACCATGCCAGCGCGACCGTGAAGAACAGTCCGACGAGGATGGAGAAGATGCGGATCATGGGTCTCTCTCTTTCCGTCTCGCTGGGCTCAGTGCGCCGGCACGGCGGCGGGCGCCAGGACCGAACCTTCATCCTGCCCGAGGACAGCCTCGGTGATGGAGAAGGGCAGCGGCTCGGGCCGTTCGATCGCCGAGACGATCGGGACGATGATCAGGAAGTGGGCGAAGTAGTAGATCGCGGCCAGCTGGCTGATCATCACGTAGGGTTCGGCCGCCGGCGAGCCGCCGCAGTAGCCGAGAATCGCGGCATCGACCACCAGCGCCCAGAAGAACTTGCGGTAGAGCGGGCGGAAGCGGGCCGAGCGGACCGGCGAGCGGTCGAGCCAGGGCATGAAGAACCACACCAGGATCGCGCTGAACATGGCGAGCACGCCCATCAGCTTGGCCGGAACGAAGAAGAAGTCCTGGGTGAAGGCGCGCAGGATCGCGTAGAACGGCCAGAAGTACCATTCGGGAACGATGTGCGCCGGGGTCTGCATCGGGTTGGCCGGGATGTAGTTGTCCGGGTGGCCGAGGCTGTTCGGGAAGAAGAACAGGACCGCGCAGTAGCCGAT
>Ga0068858_100000800_pt1 | contig 32935 bp, 34 predicted proteins | sample KBSSwiS12_FD_66589 | JGI IMG/M metagenome (GOLD analysis project Ga0068858, IMG submission 66589) | Switchgrass rhizosphere microbial communities from Kellogg Biological Station, Michigan, USA - KBS Switchgrass S1-2 | ecosystem: Host-associated > Plants > Roots > Rhizosphere > Soil ... | reverse complement strand
CCCGTGGCTGTTCTTGTTCCTCGTGCCGGCGCTCAGCATGCGGCTCTGGGCCGAGGAGCGTAAGTCCGGCAGCATCGAGCTCCTGATGACGCTGCCGATCGAGCCATGGCAAGCAGTCCTCGGCAAGTTTCTCGCGGCCTGGCTCTTCACCGACATCGCGATCGCGCTCACGTTCCCGATCTGGATCACCGTCAATTACCTGGGCCAGCCCGACAATGGCGTGATCTTCGCGGCCTACGTCGGCAGCTTCTTGATGGCAGGCGGGTTTCTCGCGGTCGGCTCGTGCATCTCGGCGACGACGAAGAACCAGGTCATCGCGTTCATCCTCTCTGTCGTCACCTGTTTCCTGCTGCTGCTCGCCGGCTTCGACCTCGTGCTGAACTTCTTCTCGGGCTGGACGCCGCAGGCGCTGCTCGACGCGATCGCATCGTTGAGCTTCCTCACCCATTTCACGAACATCAGCAAGGGCGTAATCGATTTGCGCGACATCGTGTACTTCGCGCTGCTAATCGGCGTCTGCCTCTACGCCAACACGATCGTCCTGCACTTGAAGAAGGCGGATTGACGCGATGAGCACACGCGCTCGCCAACGTATCGGCTACTCGACGCTCGTGCTGATGCTGCTCGCGTTCATCGTCGCGGTGATGGCGAGCAACGTCCTCTTGCGCGGCTGGCGCATCGACCTCACGAACAACCAGCTCTACACGCTGTCGGCGGGCACTCGCAAGGTGCTGCAGAAGATCGACGAGCCGATCAACCTGTATCTGTTCTTCTCGAATCAGGAAACGCAAGGCCTGCCGGCGCTGCGCGCGTATGCGACCCGCGTCACCGAGACGCTCCAGGAGTTCGCGGCGAATGCCAAAGGCAAGCTCGTGCTGCATGTCGTCGACCCGATTCCGTTTTCGGAAGACGAGGATCGCGCGGAGCAGTTCGGGCTCCAGCCCGCGATGGTCGGCGACAAGAACGTCTACTTCGGCCTCGCGGGCTCGAACAGCGTCGGCACGACCGACACGATTCCGTTCTTCGATCCGGAGCCGTCGAAAGAGGCGTTCCTCGAGTACGACTTGGCGAGGCTCGTCTACAACCTCGCCAACCCGAAAAAGACGGTCGTGGGGCTGCTCTCGGGCGCGCCGATCGGCGGCAGCTTCGACCCCCAGACTCAGCAACCGACGCAGCCGTGGACGATCGTCGAGCAGGCCCGCGAGCTGTTCGAGCTGCGGATGCTCCCCGAGTCGACGCTCAAGATCGATGACGACATCAACGTGCTCTGGATCGTGCATCCCGCGATGGTCGACGACGCGACGCAGTACGCGATCGACCAGTTCGTGATGCGCGGCGGCCGCGCGCTGATCTTCGTCGATCCGATGGCCGAGATTCTCGCGGCCGGGCAAGAGCCGACCGGTCTCGCCGCGCCGCCGAGCTCCAGTCTCGACAAGCTGTTCAAGGCTTGGGGCGTCGAGTTCTCGACGATGGACGTCGTCGCGGACAACCGTTACGCGCTCGGTATCCGGCAGGGCCAGAAATCGGTGCGCCACGTCGGCCTGCTCGGGCTCGACATGGAAGCGATGAGCAAGAACGACGTGATCACGTCGGGGCTCGGCTCGGTCAACGTCGGCCTCGGGGGCTACTTCAAGGCCGCAGACGGGGCGACGAGCAAGCTCACGCCGCTGCTGCAGTCGAGCACCGAGGCCGAGACGCTTCCGGTCGCGCGTTTCCAGTTCTTGCCCGACCCGGGCGAGCTCCTGAACGGCTTCAAGGCGACCGGAATGCAATACACGATCGCTGCGCGGCTCGAAGGGCCGCTCAAGAGCGCGTTCCCGGACGGCCCGCCGAAGCCGCCTGAAGGCCGCGACGCACCCGTCGACGACAAGCTCAAGACGGAGCACAAAGCCTCGACCGACGGCGCGAACCTCGTGCTCGTCGGCGACGTCGACATGCTCAGCGACCGGCTCTGGGTCCAAGTGCAAAACTTCCTCGGCCAGCGGCTCGCGCAACCGTTCGCGAACAACGGCGACTTCGTGGTCAACGCGCTCGATAACCTATCGGGCAGCGCGGACCTGATCGGCCTGCGAAGCCGCGCGACGTTCACGCGCTCGTTCACGACCGTCGACAAGCTGCGCCGCGACGCCGACGCGAAGTTCCGCGAGACCGAGAAGGAGCTCCAGGCCCAGCTATCGGATACCGAGCGTAAGCTCGGAGAGCTCCAGGCCGGCCGTAACGACAAGAGCTCCGCGCTGATGAACTCCGCGCAGCAGGAAGAGATCCAGCGCTTCCTCGGCGAGCAAGTGAAAATTCGCCAGCAGCTGCGCGCCGTGCGTCACGAGCTCGATCAGGACATCACGAACCTCGGCACTACGCTCAAGGTGCTGAACATCCTCGTGATGCCGGTGGTTCTGATCGGCTTGTTGCTGCTGGTCGCGGCGGCACGCCGCCGGAAGGCGGCGCGATGAGTCGCAAGGGTCTGATCGCGCTCGCCGTGGTACTCGTCGTGCTCGGCGCGCTTGCGTTCTTGGGCCAGCGCGGCGGGTCGACCGCACCGACCGCGGGCGGCCCGATCCTGCCCGGGCTCCAAGCCGCGCTCAACGACGTGGACAAGGTCAAGATCACGAAGGCCGGCGGCGAGCCCGTCGCGACGATCGAGAAGCACGCCGACGGCTGGACCGTTGCCGAGAAGGCCGGCTACGCGGCCGACGTGACGAAGCTGCGGCAGAACCTGCGCGCGCTCGCGGAGGCGAAGATCCTCGAGACGAAAACCGCGAACGCGTCGTTCTACGACAAGCTCGGCGTGCAAGACATCGCGAGTGACAAGGCGACCGGCCTCGGCGTCGCGATCTCGTCGTCGGGCAAGGACCTCGGCACGCTGATCTTGGGCGACGCCAAGGGCTCGAAGCAGCGTTATGCGCGGCGCGCGAACGAGGCGCAGAGCTACCTGATCGACCGCGATCCGAGCTTCCCGAAGACGGCGGCGCAATGGCTCGACCCCGCGATCCTCGACGTGCGCGGCAACCGCGTTCGCGAGGTCACGATCAAGCACCCGGACGGCGAAGTCGTCACGATCAGCAAGCTGAACGCCGACGAGATGAATTTCGAGGTCGCACTGATTCCTCGGGGTCGCGAGCTTCTGTACCCCGGCGTCGCGAACGTGATCGGCAATTCGCTGCGCGAGCTGAACCTCGAGGACGTCGAGAAGGCGGACAGCACCCCGCCGCCCGACAAGCCCGTCCAGGTCGAGTTCCGGACCTTCGACGGCCTGATCGTCCGCGTGGTCGGCGCGAAGCGCGGCGACGACGCGTGGGTCTCGTTCACCGCGAGCGTCGACGCGGACCAAGTTGCGCGAAACCAAGCGGCGGCCAAAGCCCCGCAGCCGGCGGCCGCGGGGGCCGACGCCACGAAGCCCGAGTCCGGCAAGCCCGGCGACAGCGCAGCGCAGGCCGACGGAGCCGCGAAGCCCGCCGAAGGCGCGAAGGCCGCCGAAGCGGCGCCAGCCGATCCGACCGCCGAGGCGCAGCGGATCAATGCGCACGTGATGGCCTGGCGTTTCAAGCTCGCGACCTTCCAGTACGATCAGATGACGCGGCGGATGGCCGACCTGCTGAAGCCGGCCGGCTAGCGAACGCCGCGGGTCGCCTCGATGAGCCCCGCGCAACTCAAACGCCCGATCGCCGCGAGCTACGTCTCGCGGATCATGAACGCGCGCGTCTACGACGTCGCGATCGAGTCGCCGCTCGACTACGCGCGTCGGCTTTCCACGCGCCTCGACAACTCCGTGCTGCTCAAGCGCGAAGATCTGCAGCCCGTGTTCTCGTTCAAGCTGCGCGGCGCGTACAACAAGATCGCGCAGGCGCCGCGCGCGATGATCGAGCGTGGGGTGATTTGCAGCTCGGCCGGCAATCATGCGCAGGGCTTGGCGCTCGCAGCGCGCAAGCACGGTCTCGACGCGACGATCGTGATGCCGACGACCGCGGCGCAGATCAAGGTCGAGGCCGTCGCCGCGCTCGGGGGCGAGGTCGTGCTCGAAGGGCTCACGTACGACGACGCGAACCGTTTCGCGCTCGATCTGGCGCAGAAGACCGGGCGCGCGTTCGTGCACCCGTTCGACGATCCCGACGTGATCGCGGGCCAAGGCACGATCGCGCTCGAGCTCGAGCGTCAATGGGGCGACCGCCCGCCAGCCGCGATCTTCGTGCCGGTCGGCGGCGGCGGCCTGATCGGCGGCATCGGGGCCTATGTGAAGGAACGCTATCCCGAGGTGCGGATCGTCGGCGTCGAGCCGTTCGAGTCCGCGAGCATGGCGAAGTCGCTGTACGCGGGCGAACCGGTCACGCTCGACCACGTCGGCACGTTCGCGGACGGAGTTGCGGTGCGCCGCGTCGGCGACGAGGCGTTCCGACTCGCGCGCGAGGTCGTCGACGAGGTCGTGCTCGTGAGCACGGACGAGATCTGCGCCGCGATCAAGGACATTTTCGAGGACAGTCGCGTGGTCGTCGAGCCGGCGGGCGCGCTCGGCGTCGCGGGCCTGAAGCGCTGGCTCGAGCACAATCCCGTCCGCGGCAAGACGCTGATCGCGATCAACAGCGGCGCGAACTTGAGCTTCGGCCGACTGCGCCACGTGACCGAGCGGGCCGAGCTCGGCGAGCACCGCGAGGCTCTGATCGCGGCCGAGATCCCGGAGCGGCGCGGTGCATTCCTCGCGTTCTGCGAGGCGCTTGGGTCTCGGAACGTGACCGAGTTCAACTACCGCTACGCGGCCGGCGCGACCGCGCGGATCTTCGTGGGTGTGTCGCTCGCGCGAGGCGAGGAAGAAGCGCGCGAGCTGCTCGCGACTCTCACGCGCAACGGCTACCCGGTGCTCGACTTGAGCGGCAACGAGGTCGCGAAGCTGCACGTGCGCCACATGGTTGGCGGCCGGGCGCAGGGCCTCGCGGACGAGCATCTTTATCGCTTCGAGTTCCCGGAGCGACCCGGCGCGCTGCTAGCGTTCCTGAAGGCGATCGGCCAGCGCTGGAACATCAGCTTGTTCCACTACCGCAATCACGGCTCCGACTACGGCCGCGTGCTCGCAGGCGTGCAGGTGCCGCTGGCCGAGCGTGCCGACTTCGCGAGCCACCTAGTGGCACTCGGCTACGCGTACTGGGAAGAGACCGACAACCCCGCGTACAGCCTGTTCCTCGGCGCGCCGGACGCGCGTTAGGCGGCGTTCGATTTGCGTTGGGCGCCGATCAATCCGCGTCGATGTGCTCGATCTTCGACGTTTGCGATAGCCGGTAGAAGCGGCGCAGCTCGGTGCGCGTCGCTTCGTCGGGCGCGCCGCTCGCGATAGCGGGAGCGAGCCTGCGGCAATACTTCCCGGCCCAACGGTTCGCGCGGCGGTAACGGTCGAGCTCGTCGCCATCGAGCCGCTCGTCGAGGCGCGGCATCTCGAAGAGCCAGTGATGCAGGCGGCGCGCCCTCTGTCCTTGACGCAGCAGCAACAGCGCCGTCGCAACGTACTTGTCGACTTCCGCTTGCAGCTCCATCTCGAGCATCGTCACGCGCTTCTCGCGCTGCGCGTTCCACGCGTAGTACGTGAAGTGGCTCACGCCCTCGAACGCGGTCCAGAAGTCCTCGATGTTGTCCGCGTCGAGCCGCTCGAGTGGGTCGCTGCGCGTGAGACGCTCGAGCACGCCGGGATCGAGGTAGAGCGACACGTCGGCCTCGCCGTCCGTCTCCGCGATCAGCAGCTTCTCGTCGAGCTCGCGACCGCCTAAGTCCAGCTCGCGCGCGAGATCCGAGTCCGTGGTGACGAAATCGTCGACTTCGTACGCGAGATCGAGCGCGTAGAGCCCGCGCAGCAGATCTTGAAAGCCGTGCAAGCGCATGGCCGTCGCGATCAGTGGCGCGTCGTCGCGTCGAGCGACGGGCTCGGCTCGATGCCGAGGGATCGAAGCACGCGCGCGGCGCGCACGCTGCCGGTCTTCAGCCAAACTTCGTAGAGGCGCAGGATGTCGTGATCGTCGGCTGCACGCGCCGAGTCGCGGATCTCCGCTAGCACGTCGACGAACTCGCGGAACTTCGCGGCTAGCTCGGCGAAGACGCCGCCGAAGGCTCGACCGCGGATCGTGCCGCGCACGCTAGCCGACAGCGACCCGTACGCTGCTCCGCCGACGTCGATGTAGTAGTCGACGTCGACGAGCTTGCGCGCGAAAGCGTCTTGGAAGAAACCTGCGACGAACAGCGAAGTGTCGCCGACGCGCTGGAGCACGAGGTTCCGCGCCTGCGCGTCGGGCGCGTCCGCGGCGTCGGCGAGCAAGAGCGCGAGCGGCGGCGGCCCGGGTCCGTCGGTGCGTTGGTCGTAGAGCTTTTCGGAACGCGCGAACAGCGTTAGCAGATTGACCACGTAGTAAGCGGTGTGGTCGTCGGCTGCGACGCCCTGCTTCTCCATGGCGTCCTCCACCGAGTCCTTGAAGAACTCTTGCAGATTCGCAACTCTGCGAATTCTTTCGGGCTGCTTCGCGCGCACTCCCTTCTCCGATCGCGGCGACGCTGTCCATGACGGCGGACCAACGCCGTTGCAACGAGTATATCGATCGACCGTGCAAGAACTGAGCCGGCCATCACGTTTCGAGCCTCGCCATGAGACGTGCTACTCAGTTGCGGCGGGTGCGCAGTGTCGGTACGAGCCAAGATTCGGGATTGTGCAGAGCCGCGCGCGCGGGACCGACTGTCGCAAGCGCACGCTGCGCCGCCGCAATTTGGGGCCGAAGCGCGCCGAGCATGCGCGCGCAATGGGCATGGATCCGCTCGTCCCAATGCCGGCGCCGGAGCGACGCCGCGCCGTTCAACGTGTAGTTCGCCTCGAGCAGCACGCACGAGCTCGTCTCGAGCGGCTCGAGTCGCCACTTGAGACGCAGCTGCACGCGGCATGGCCGGTCGAGCAGCGTCTCCTCGAGGGTGAGCTTTACCGGCCGCAAGCATTCGAGCACTTTGCCGCGCCGCAGCACCGTGCGCCTTTGCTGTGCGTATTCGCAGCCGGGTCGCGGCTGCGGCGCGTCGAGCACGATCCGCGCCGCGCCCCAGCGGCCGCGCGCGACGACGTCGATCAGCGCGGCGAACACGCTCGTGATCGGCGCCTCGAGCCGCGTCTCGTGACGTTGCCTCGGCATCGGAGCCCTCCATTGGCACGCCAACGTTACGCGCCCGCGTCGCGCGCGCGCGATGCGCGAATGTCGCGCAAGCGGCGGGAAATGGGTTAGGGCAGCAAGACCGTGGAGCCGGTAGTGCGCCGCGCCTCGAGATCACGATGCGCGGATGCCGCATCCGCAAGCGCGTAGGTCTGATTCACCTCGATCTTGATGACGCCCCGCTCGACGAGCCCGAACAGCTCCGCGCAGCCGGCCTCGAGATCGGCTCGCTCGCGGATGAAGTCGCCGAGCGTCGGCCGCGTGACGTAGAGAGAGCCACGCTTCGTGAGCTCGAGGAGCGAGAACGGCGCGACCGGGCCGGACGCGTTGCCGAAGCTCACGAGAAGCCCATGCGTCCGCAAACAGTCGAGCGATTGCACGAACGTATCTTTGCCGACCGAGTCGTAGACGACCGGCACGCCGCGCCCGTCCGTGAGCGCGCGCACTCGCGCGCGGATGTCGTCGCTCGCGAGCAGCACGTGCTCGCAGCCATGCTCGATTGCGAGCGCGCGTTTTTCCTCGGTGCCGACGATGCCGATGACGCGCGCGCCGAGATGCCGCGCCCACTGCGCCGCTATCAAGCCGACGCCGCCCGCCGCGGCGTAGAGCAGGATCGTATCGCCGCGTGCAACCTTGTAGCTGCGGTCGAGCAAGTACCACGCCGTGAGCCCTTTCAGCATCATCGCGGCGCCGGCGCGATCGTCGATCCCTCGCGGCAGCTTGACGAGCCAGCGTGCGTCGACGAGCCGCTCCTCGGAGTAGGAGCCTAGCGAGCCAGCCGCGTTGTACGCGACGCGGTCCCCGGGTTTCACGTGCGTCACGCCGGCGCCGGTCGCAACGACGACGCCCGCGGCTTCGCTGCCGAGGCCGCTCGGCAGCGCGAGCGGATAGAGACCCGTCCGGTGATACACGTCGATGAAGTTCACCCCGACCGCGGTGTGCTTCACGCGTGCCTGCCCGGCGCCGGGCTCGGGCACGGCGACCTCGCGATACTGAAGCACCTCGGGACCGCCGAACCGATCGAATTGAATCGCCCGCACCATCTCGCGCCGCCCTCGCCCATCACCATTCGTGATCGACTGTTAAACTTTCTGTTCGCCTCCAGATACTAGCATCCGATGACGGAACACTTGGTTGTAGTCGGCGCCGGTCAAGCGGCCACGCAGGTCGCGCAGACGCTGCGCCAGCAAGGCTACGCGGGCGCGATCACGCTGCTCGGCGACGAGCCGTTCGCGCCGTATCAGCGACCGCCGCTATCGAAGAAGTACTTCTCGGGCGAGACGCCGCGCGAGCGGCTGCTGTTGCGGCCGCAGGCGTTCTACGCGGAGAAAGGCATCGCGCTCGAGCTCGGCGCGCGAGTCGAAGAAGTGGACCCGGCCGCGCATGCGCTACGCCTGCGTGACGGTCGCACTCTGCGCTACGACAAGCTGCTGCTCGCGACGGGCAGCCGCCCGCGAATGCTGGCCGTACCAGGCGCCGACCTCGCGGGCGTGCACCACGTGCGCACGATCGCGGACATCGACGCGCTCAACGCGGGCTTGCCGCCGGGCGCGCGCGTCGTCGTCGTCGGCGGCGGCTACATCGGCCTCGAGATGGCGTCGGTCGCGCGCCACCGCGGCTTCGCGGTCACGGTGCTCGAAGCCGCCGACCGCGTGCTCGGGCGTGTCGTCTGCGAGCAGGTCTCGGCGTTCTTCACCGATCTGCACCGCGCGGCTGGAGTCGACATCGAGGTCGGCGCCGCGGTCCGCGCGCTGCACGGCCGTGCGCGCGTCGAGGCGGTCGAGACGGCCGACGGCCGTCGCTTTGCGTGCGACGCGGTGATCGTCGGAATCGGCGTCGTGCCGAACGTCGAGCTCGCGTCGGCCGCGGGCCTCGAGTGCGCGAACGGCATCGTCGTCGACGAGCACGCGCGGACTCAAGACCCCGACGTGCTCGCGTGCGGCGACTGCACGAGTCATCCGCTCAAGCTCTATGCGCGCTCGGTGCGGCTCGAGTCCGTGCCGAACGCGGTCCATCAGGCAAAGGTCGCGGCCGCGACGCTGCTCGGGAGCCCAAGCGCTTACGCCGAGATTCCTTGGTTCTGGTCGGACCAGTACGACGTGAAGATGCAGATCGTGGGGCTGTTACACGGCTACGACACGGCCGTGCTACGCGGCGACCCCGCGCAGAAGAGCTTCGCGGCGTACTATCTCGCGAACCGACGTCTGATAGCACTCGACGCCGTGAACAACCCGCGCGAGTTCGCGCATGCGAAGAAGCTGATCGGCGCCTCGTTCACGATCGACGCGGACGTGCTCCGCGATCCGCGCACGGATCCGTTGACGTTGGGTTGATTTGCGAGCCGTTGCCTCGGCGCCGCGCGAGCGACCGCGCGCCGGACGCGACGCTATTCGCTCTTCGCGACTTGGGACGCGCTGAGCCGCACGTCGAGCTCGCCGGTGGCGGCGGCGCTGCGTGCCGCGGGATCGAGATCGGTGAGCCGATATTTCTCGATCGCGCTGCCCTCGAGACCCACGAAGCGGCCGGTGGCGCCGAGCACGACGGCCGCGCCGAGCTCGCCCGGCCCTGCCGTCGGGCTGTACTCCGACGGACCCTTCCACGGCCGTCCGAGGTACCAGACCGGCAGCGTCTCTTTCAGGAAAGGCCAGACGTTCGTCTCCGCGCGCAGGAATAGAGTGCCCTCGCCCGGGATCGTGAGCAGCCAATAGTCGTTCACTCGCACGCCCGACAACACGAAGTCGGTGCGCGGCGAGACGGCGAGCAAGCGGCTCGCGATCGCGGTCGGGTTGTCGTGCGCGTCGTCGAGCACGAGGCTCAGCATCGCGGTGCGGTCGATCGTCTCTTCCCAGAGCGAGCCGTCGCGCTTCGGAGTGCCCGGCGGCATGATCGCGTCGCCGAGCGCAAAGCCGAGCACCTCGCTCGGCAACGAGTAGTGCAGTGCGCGATCCGCGACATCGAGGTGCGCGGACTTCGTCATCGTGAACGGGTTGTAGTAGATCGCGGCGCCGGCAGCGGCCGCGCCGATCAATAGTCCGAGCGCCGCGACGAGCAGGTACTTCATGTGCCTTTCCGAGTCACGGTGCCGATCTCGATCGTGCCGTGCAGCTCGCCGCCGTCCGTGACGCCGGTGATGGTCCACGTCTCGGTGTACTTGCCGGCTAAACCTGAGAACTCGTCGCTGCCCGCGGCCACGATCGCGTCGTCGGCGCTTTCGGGGGCGAACGCGACGCGGACGTCGCCGGTCCAAGCGGTGCCCGCGTTGTAGCCCGCGTTGTGCAGCGCCGTGTCGAGCGCCGCGCTCTGCTCGCCGGGCGCGGTCAAGAGCAGCGCGCCGCGGCTCGGGATCATCAACGACCAGGCGGTGCCCGACGTGTGCGCGTCCGCGCTCCAGTGCCGCGCCGCGAGACCCACGACGTTACCGGCCGCATCGCGAATCTTGAAATGCTCCACGAGCAGCGGGTCGGCCGTGAGCTGCGGCGGCAGCGTGCTTGCGCCCGCCGGCGCCGCGGCGCGAAGCCCCGCCGCCTTGGCCCCCGCAGCGTCGATCCGGTCGGCCGGCAGACGAATCACGAACTGCTCCGCGCGGCCGCCGTTGGCGATGACGTGCGTTTGCGATGGGAGCCGAACGTGGGCGCCCCACGGCACGAAATGGCCGGCGGCAAGCACGCCGACGAAACCGAGGAACAGCGCCAGAAAGAAGGTCGCTTTCATTACGATGTCGGGCCGGTCAGGGGCGGCCAGTATCGCGGGCCGGCCGGCTCCACGCGGTTAACGGAATCACAGATTCGGGGGTGGACTCATTAGACATCCGCGAAATAACCGCGCAGATAGGCCTCGAACGGCGGCGCCGGCGCTCGCTCCAGGGCCTCAGCCTCGGCCAGCGACTCGACCGCGAGGTCCGCGAGCCGACGGCCCTGCTCGGCGCCGAGCTCGAGCCCGAGGAAGTACTCGCGGTGGCTGCGTGCGAGCTCGAGCGCGTACTCGAAAAACGTAGCGCCCTCGGTCTTCAAGTCCCGCAGCACGGCCGCCGAGGGCGTCCGTTCGGGATCGCGCAGCGCCATTCGCGCGTGCTCGATCGCGGCCACATAGCCTTCGCCGTCCGCGTCGAGCAGCTCGGCGAGCTCCGCCACCGAGTCGACCACCTCGAGTCCCCAGTCCGCGAGCGGCCGCGGTGCACCCGCGACAGGCAGCTCGATGCCCGGTCGGCGGCCTTCTCGCGCGACGATGAGGTCGCGCCGATCGATCTCGCTCTGCTCTGCCGCATCGATCGGCGGGCTATCCGCGAAAAGGCAATACAGCAGCAGTGCTTCGACGAAGCGCAGTTGACCCTGATTGATGCCTACGGGGTCGGTGGGATTCAGATCGAGCGTGCGTACCTCGACGTACTCGACGCCGGACAGGCGCAGCGCGCCGAGCGGCCGGTGGTGCGACGACTTGCTCGGCTTCGGTCGGATCGAGCTGTAGTACTCGTTCTCGATCTGCAGGATGTTCGCATTGAGCTGGCGCCATTCGCCGTCGACGACGACACCGATCTCCTCGTAGCGCGGCTCGACCGTCGTGACGGCGGCCGCGAGCGCCGCGATGTAATCGCCGACCGAGTTTGCGGAAATCGCGAGGCGCCCCTGCGTCTTGTTGCGATACCCCAAGTCGCTCATCCGCAGCGAGGTCGCGAACTGCGCATGCCACGTTCCGCGATCGAGCTCGGTCAGGAGCTCGTGCCCGTCGGGCTTGAACGACTTGCACAGCGCCGGCGACGCACCGAACAGGTAGCTCAATAGCCAGGCGTGGCGACGGTAATTGCGCACGAGGCCCATGAGCTCGGCGGACCGAAACTCCTCGACCGGCTCGCGCCGTCCTTCGTGCGCTCGGTACGCCGGCCAGAGGCCGACCGGCGGGGAATAGTTGAAGTGCACGCCCGCGATCGCCTGCATCGCACGGCCGTACCGGTAGCCGAGCCCTCGTCGGTAGATCGTCTTGAGCAGCCCCGGATTCGAGGTGCCGTAGTAGGCGATCGGGATCTCGGCGTCCGCGTCGAGCACGCACGGCATGCTGCCGGGCCACAACAGCTCGCCGTCGAGCCGTTGGTGCGCGAACACGTGCAAGTCGCAGAGTAGCTGCAACGTCTGCCAGTTGCTGACCTCCGGCGACGTGACGAACTCCGGCAGCGATTCAGAGTAGTCGGTCGTGAGATACGGGTGCGTCAGCGCGGCACCCAGCGCTCGCGGATGCGGGCGATGCGACAACCGGCCGTTCGCATCGACGCGCAAGCTTTCCTTCTCGACGCCGCGGAGCCCGCGGCGCACGAGCGCCGCGTTGCCGGGCTCGTGCAACCAACGGAGACGCGACGCGAGCGTGCCGCGCGGCGGATGCCGTCCGGATTGCGAGCGGGTTCGGGCCACGAGGCGACCGATCTGCCATTGCCAGGCGGCATTATAGGGCCGGGTTTGCCGGGGGCACGGATTCGGCGTACGGTCGCCGCATGCTCCGCCCGGCAACGAGCAAGACGGCGGTTAGAGGATCTCGAAGGCCGCGGAGCGGCTATGCCGCCTTCATGGTGCTCGCGCTACTCGCAGCGGTGCCCGCCCACGCGATGCATTGCGGCTCGGCCGTGATCGGGAACGGCGACACCGTCGACAAGCTGCTCGAGTTCTGCGGGCAGCCCGAGAGCGTAAAGACGTATCCGATCGTGCGCACGCCGGTCGATCCGAATGGCCGCGTCTATCGCGGCTTCCGCGAAGAGCTCCGCGTCGAGGAATGGACCTACAACTTCGGCCCGAGTCAGCTGATGACCAAGGTTCGGATCGAGTACGGTTACGTGACCGACGTCCGCTATCTAGGCTACGGCCACTGACTCAGCTAGCCGCGCGCAGCAGCGGCACGAGCTCCATTTCGTAACCGATGACCTCGCGAGTAGCGGGATCGCGGATCGGCTTGCCGCGCCGGAAGCAGCCGCTCGAGCGTGCGATGCGCTCGAATTCCTCCTCCGACGATACCGGCTCGAGGCCAACCGTCCCGTCCGAGTGACGCACGAGCCGCTGCGCGCCCTTACCGAGCTGCCCCGCGTGCCACCGCTCCTGCGACTCGCTCAACACGACCGCGATCACTTCGTTGCCGGCGTTCATCGGCGCTCCTTGTTCGTCGCCCGATTTCTGTAGCTGCTCGGTGAAGGCAAGTCGCGTGCCACGAGGGTGGGGTGTTACGAAACCAACGGCTTACGCGCTTTCGTGACGCTCGTCACAGTGACATAACAGGTTCAAAACTGCCGCGCGTCGGCACCTGTCGCCGTCGTCGAGCGTGAACCGCGTGCTCGCGCCGCGTTCGCCGCTCGGCTAATTTGGTCTAGTCCTCGAGGAGATCAGCACGATGATTTTCAAGCGCCGCATTCAAGACGTGCCGAACGGTCCGACTACCTTCGTCGCGCCGTCGACGACGATCGTCGGCACGATCACGGGCCAGGGACCGTACGTGTTCTGCGGCAGCGTCGAAGGCGACTGCGACATCAATGGTCCCGTCACGCTCGCCGAAGGCGGCCGGTGGAAGGGCACGCTGAAAGGTACGGACGTGGTCGTCGCCGGCGTCGTCGAGGGCGACGTGATCGCACGCCAGCGCGTCGAGATCTCGGGCACCGCGCGCGTCAGCGGCAGCCTATCGGGTAACTCGATCGCGGTCGCCGAGGGCGCGGTGATCGAAGGCGAGATCAAGGTCACGAGCGGCGCGCAGCCCGTGACGTTCCAAGAGAAACGACAGGCCTGACGCGTCGCCTCGAAGCGAAGCCGCGACCGCCTTTCTAGCCGTCGACTTCGGCGAGCACCGCGCCGTCGACCCAGCTCGCGAGCCCGTAGCTCTCGAGGAACGCGCAGTGGCCGCCGTGCGCGAGCACGTCGATCTCGAGCGCGCGTGAAGTGGCGAGATCGCGCAGGTCGGCGACCGGAATCACCGGATCGTCGGCCGAAGCGATCAGTCGCGTAGGCACCCGCAGGTTCGAGAGCACGGCGCCGGTCACGGCATAGCCGCTCAAATAGGCATCGAGGTCCGGAAAAGTCGTGTAACGCTTGACGAAGAACTCGGTCGTCGCGGTGAGAGTCGCGAACCGGCGCAGGTCGCCGAAGTCGTACAGCTCGGGGAAGCAAGCCGCCTTCGCGAGCAGCGAGCGGCGCCAACGGCGCAAGAAGTATTCTCGGTAAACCCACAGCCCCGTCTCGAGCGCCTGCATCGTGCTCTGGGGCTTGAGCACCGGACAGATCGCGACCACCTTCGCGAGCTCGATGCGCTGCGCCGACGCGCGCGCCGCGACACGCAGCGCGAAGTTTCCCCCGAGCGAATGGCCGATCACGAACGTGCGCGGCGCCGGATGTGCGGCGATCGTCGCACGCACTGCCGCGACGACCTCGTCGATTCGGCACGAGTGGAACAGCTCGCGATTCAAGGCTTGAGTCTCGCCGTGGTCGCGAAAATTGAGCCGAAACACGTCGAAGCCGGCGGCATGCAGAGTGGCGCCGAGGGATAGCACATAGGTCGCCTCGGCGCTCCCCTCCCAGCCGTGGAGCAGGATCGCGAGGCCGCGACTATCGCCCGGGGCCGGAGTGTGCATTCCGAGCAGCCGAACGCCGTCGCCGCAGTCGACGATCTCGCGGCGCGCTCCCGCGAGCAACCCGCGCGCTCGGTGCCGCAAGAGCCCCTGCCGCACTGGCCATGCCGCGAGTAACGATTGGACGTGCCGGTGGCGGAGGCCCAGCGGCGCCCGGAACGCGCGCCGTGGTGGGTGCGAGACGCTTTGCATCGGAATAGACTTTGGCGGCAATCCTTCGCGGAGGCGTGCTCGGTGAAGTTGCGCTGGATTTTGTCGCATAACGGCTGGGCAAAGCAGCCGGGTTGTGTTGTGCTCGAACAGGAACGAGCGGCGCGAACCACTATAACAACGAACGCCTCGCGATGACCTCAGGACTTTTTTCGCCCGGACTCAAAAGACGCTACGCGGCAGCCACCGCCGGCGTCTCGGCCGCCGCGCTGCTGATCGCCGCGGGGCTGCTGTACGCTCATTCGACGGGCGTGCTGACGGCCCGCGGACTATCGATTGCCGTGCTCGTCACGCTCGCGGTCGCCGGAGTGACCGTCGTGTGTCTGATCGTCGCGCTCGCCAATAGCTTCGTGCAGCCACTCCGGGCCGTCGTCGCGTCGCTGCGGAGATCCGCGAGCGGCGGTCACGAGACCGCGACCGACCTCGGGCCGTCGGGCGAGCTACGCGAGCTCGCGGACGCGGTGAACGCGATGCGGATCAGTCTGCGCTCGAGCGCCGTGTCGCGCGATTATCTCGATCGGCTGCTGGCCGGCGTCGGCGAGGCGCTGCTGATCACCGACGCGGAAGGGCGGATCGAGCGCGCGAACGCGGCGGCCGGCGAGCTCTTCGGCCGACCCGAAGCGGAGCTCGTAGGCAAGCTCGCCGACGAGCTCATCGTCTCGAGCGACCGGCGTCGCGCCGATGGCGTCGCATCGCGGCCGCGCGAAGGCGCGGTGCTCCGTCCGGACGGCACGTCGGTGAGCATCTCGTACACGGTCGCGAAGGTGCACAGCGACCGCGGCGACGAGAGCAAGATTTACGCCGCGCACAACATCGACGAGCGCAAGCGCGTCGAGCAGCGGATTCGCTATCTCGCGCGGACCGACCCGCTCACGAAGATCGCGAACCGCATGCAGTTCCAGCACCTGCTCCAGCAGGGCATCGCGCGCGCGCGACGCACCCAGCAGTACGTCGCGATCCTCTATCTCGACGTCGATCGCTTCAAGGACATCAACGACACGTTCGGACATGCGGCCGGCGACACGAGCCTCGAGATCTTCGCGCGCCGCGTGCTCGCCGAGCTGCCCGAGAACGCGCACGCGGGGCGTCTCGCGGGCGACGAGTTCGCAGTCCTGCTCACGGGCTACGACCGGCTCGAGTCGATCTTGAAGCACTTGAACGAGCTCGCGCCGCGGCTACTCCAAGTCGCGGGCAAGCCGTTCCAAGTGCACGGCGAGGAGATCTTCCTCACCGCGAGCATGGGAATCGGCGTCTACCCGCGCGACGGCGACAATGTGATCGATCTGATCCGCAACGCCGACGCAGCGCTCTACGCGGCCAAGAAAGCCGGCGGCAACTGCTTCGAGTACTACTCGACCGACATGAACACCGCGGCCGTCGAGCGGCTGATGCTCAAGAGCAAGCTGCGCCGTGCGTTCGAGCGCGACGAGCTGCGCGTGTATTACCAGCCGAAATACTCGTTGAAGACGGGCCGGCTCGAGGGTGCCGAGGCGCTGCTGCGTTGGGATCTGCCCGAGCGCGGCCTCGTGCTGCCATCCGACTTCGTCCCGCTCGCGGAGGAAACCAATCTGATCCTGCAGCTCGGCGACTGGGTGTTGAACCGCGTCTGCGCCGACTATCGGACCTGGCAGCGGCTCGTTCCTTCGCCATCGCGCATCTCGGTGAACTTGTCACTGCGGCAGCTGCAGCAACGGCGCTTCCTCGACCAGGTACGCGAGACGTTCCGCAGCCATGGCGTATCGCCGACGTCACTCGAGCTCGAGATCACGGAAACGACGCTGATGGAAGATCCCGAGCGAACGATCCGGATTCTCGACGCGTTGTACGGCATGGGTCTGCACCTCGCGATCGACGACTTCGGCACGGGGTACTCGTCGCTTTCGGCGCTGCAGCAATTTCCGATCAGCACGCTGAAGATCGATCGCTCGCTCGTCCGCGACGTCGCGATCGATCGCGATGACGCGGCAATCGTCGATGCGATCATCCAGATGGCGCATAGCCTCCAGCTCGAGGTCGTCGCGGAAGGCGTCGAATCCGAGCAGCAGCTCGAGTTCTTGCGCCAGCACGGCTGCGACTACGCGCAAGGGCATCTGTTCAGCGACCCGATCGACGCGGAGCGGTTCGGCGAGGTGCTGCTCGCGGAAGCCGACGGCACCGGCAAGACCCGCGCGCTGTTCGCGTGAACGGGGGCCTCGGCCCCGTGCTGACGGTCCGCGCGCCCTGCGTTATAGTCGCCGGCGACACCCTTTTCGTACGTTGATCGAGGAAGAAGAAATGAGGTCCTTAACCCTATCAGCAGCGGCGCTGCTCGCATCTTTCGCTTTTGTTTCCGTGGCTTCTGCGTGCGAGACCCCCGCGGTCATCGCGGTGCCGGACGGCAAGACGTCGACCAAAGAGCAGATGCTCGCGGCCCGAGACCAGGTGAAGGCTTACATGGCGAGCATGGAAACCTTCATGAAGTGCGTCGACGACGAAGCCGCCGCGAAAGGCGACGGCGCCCCGCCGGAGTACAAGGACCAGATGGCGGCGCGCCACAACGCCGCGGTGTCGGAGATGGAAGCGATAGCCGCGGCGTTCAACGACCAGCTGCACGCGTACAACGCCGCGCACCCTGCGCCGCCGAAATAGAGAAATCGCGGGCTGCGCGCCTAGCGCGCGAGATCCTTGAACTGTTGCTTGAGCTCGAAGCGGTCGTCGGTGACGATCCGCTCGAGCACGCGCACGCGCTCTTCGAGCTCCCCGAGTCGCTGCACCAACGCCGCGTTCGCGGATTCGTCACTGTTGCTGCGGGACTGCTCGCGGCTGCGCATCCAGGACACTATGAGCTTGTAGCCGAAGCTCAGCGCAATGATCGTGATGACGAATTCGAACGGGTTCATAAAGGCGACCTCCCCGGGCGCCTCGGCAGTCGCCGTTAATCCTTGAGGCGCCGGAACTGACTGTCGAGATCGAACCGGCTCGACGTCACGTATTTCTCGAGCCGCTGCAAGCGCGAATCGAGGTCCCGGAACCGATAGCGCACGCTGGACAACATGTCGTGCGGGTCGGAACGAACTTGTTTCCGAACCGGGTCGTAGACGTCCGAATCGGGCTTGCGCGGCAACATGATCCCGAGGACGACATACGAGGCGCAAACGAGTGGGAACGCGAACATCGCTCCGAGTACGGTCAAAATGCGCGTGACCCTGAGATCGAACGCGAAGTAGTCGGCCATGCCGGCGCAGACGCCGAAGATCATCCCGCGCCGTTTGTCGCGGTAGAGCCGATGCGTGCGGCGAGACTCTGCATAGTATTGTTGATCGGTGTTCATCGTTCGGCTCCGACGGCGGCGGCTATCTATGGCACGACGCCGCGGTCACAGCTTCTTTTTCCAGTCCGGGACCTCGGCGTCGAGGATCGTTTCGAGCGCGTTCAATCGGCTCTGCATCGCCTGACTATCTTTATACAGATCCTCTAGTAGCCGCTGCTCGTCCCCTGACAACCCCTTCGTCGCCTTCCACTTCGTCACGTAGTGCATCACGATCACGATCGGCAGCACCACCGTCATGAAGACGATGGTGATGATGAAAAACGCCGGTGGCTGTCCAGGCATCGAGGTCAGCCCGCCTTGCTGCCGCCGGTCTTCTGCGCCGCGCGCTTCGACTTCAGATCGCGCAGCTCCTTGGCGACCGCGTCCTCGTTCTCGAGGTCGGTGAACTCGTCCTTGAGGTCCTTCTTCGCGCCGAGGTCGTAGGATTCCGCGTGCGCCTCGAGGTCGTCGATGCGCTTCTCGAACTGGTCGAACTTGATGAACGCGTCGTCGATCCGGTAGCTGTGCAGGCGCTTACGAGCCTCGAGGTGCCGGGTCGCCGTGCTGTGGCGTGCGAAGATCGCTTGCTGGCGCGTCTTCGCGTCGACGAGCTTCTCCTCGAGCCGCACGATGTCGTCGTTGAGCTTCTCGAGCCCCTCGCCGATGATCTTCTGCTGGTTGCGCAGCGAATCCGCCGCGGCCACGACGCGGGCCTTCTCCGCGAGCGCGGCCTTCGCGAGATCCTCACGCTCCTTGTCGAGCGCGAGCTCGGCCTTCGCTTGCCAATCGCGCGCCTCTTGCTCGAGCGAGGTCAGCGAGCGCGAGATCTCCTTGCGATCGGCGATCGCGCGCGCGGCCGTCGAGCGAACCTCGACGAGCGTGTCCTCCATCTCTTGGATCATGAGACGGACGAGCTTTTCCGGATCCTCGGCCTTGTCGAGGATCGCGTTGATATTCGAGTTCACGATGTCGCTGAAGCGCGAGAAGATGCCCATGGCCGGTGTCCTTGTTTGGTGATGGGACGCTTTTAGCAGCTTCCGTGCCAGACCGGCCGGTGCGGCCCAAGTCACTGGATTCATTAGACTCTGGGCTCGAGGCCCGGACCCGGGTGGTAGGCGCGGCTTAACGAATCGACTAAGATTTCGCGCAAACAGGCAGTTCTTGGCGTCTTTGGCAACCGCACCGGCAACCGCGATCGCCCCCCCGCCCACCGCGCTGATCGGCGAGGCGCCGTCCTTCCTGGCGATGCTCGAGCACGTCTCCCGGGCCGCGAAGCTCGCGAAGCCCGTGCTCGTGATCGGCGAGCGCGGCACCGGCAAGGAGCTGATCGCGTCGCGGCTGCACTACCTGTCGCCGCGCTGGGAGCAACCGATCGTCAAGGTAAACTGCGCGGCGCTCACCGAGACGCTGCTCGAGACCGAGCTCTTCGGCCACCAGGCCGGCGCGTTCACCGGAGCGACGCGCACCCACATCGGCCGCTTCGAGCAAGCGAACGGGGGCACACTCGTGCTCGACGAGCTCGGCACGATCCCGCTGCGCATGCAGGAGAAGATCCTGCGCGTGATCGAGTACGGCGAGTTCCAGCGCGTCGGCGGAACGGAGACGATCACGACCGACGTGCGGATCGTCGGCGCGACCAATGAGCACCTGCCGCGCCTCGCGGAGATCGGGCGCTTCCGCTCGGATCTCCTCGACCGGCTCGCGTTCGACGTGATCTATGTGCCGCCGCTTCGCGCGCGCCCCGAGGACATCGACACGCTCGCGTATCACTTCGCGATCAATGTGACGAGCGAGCTCAAGCGGTCTTTCTTCCCCGGGTTCACGCCCGACGCGAAGGCCGCGCTGCTCGGTTATCGTTGGCCCGGCAACGTGCGCGAGCTCAAGAACGCGATCGAGCGCAGCGTCTATCGAGCGGCGGAGCCCGACAAGGCGATCGGCCAGATTTTGTTCGACCCGTTCGCGTCGCCGTTCAGCCTCGCGGGCGTTCAGCCCGAGCCTGCCGCGGCGTCGTCCATGCAACCGCACCCGCAACCCGTCGTCACACCGCTACGCGATCACGAGCTGCCGGACGACTTCCGCCAAGCCGTCGCGGAGTTCGAGCAGCAGTTGCTCAAGCGCGCGCTCGAGCGCGCGCAATTCAAGCAGACGACCGCCGCGAAGCTGCTGGGGCTCAGCTATCACCAGCTTCGGAGCCTGCTGCGCAAGCACTCGCTCACCAAGAGCTCGGATGCCGAAACGGACGCTGACGTGGCCGACGACGACGCCGAGTGACGCCGCCTGTTAAGATGCGGGTCCGCTAAGCCAGTTATTTCCGTCCAAGTCAGGGATCCCAGTCATGAAGCAGAACAGCAAGGCGCCGGTGCGCGTCGCCATTACCGGCGCGGCCGGACAAATCGGTTACCAGCTCGCGTTTCGGATCGCATCCGGCCAGCTCTTTGGGCCCGACCAGCCCGTGGTTCTGCAGCTGCTCGAGATCACGCCCGCGCTCGGCGCGCTGAACGGCGTCGCGATGGAGCTCGACGACTGCGCATTCGAGACGCTCGACGGCATCGTCGTGTCGGACAAAGCCGAGGTCGCGTTCAAGGACATCCATTACGGCCTGCTCGTGGGCGCGCGGCCGCGCGGCCCCGGCATGGAGCGCAAGGACCTTCTGCTCGCGAACGCACAGATCTTCTCGGCCCAAGGCAAGGCGCTCGCATCCGTCGCGAGCCGCAACGTCAAGATTCTCGTCGTCGGCAACCCGGCGAACACGAACGCGCTGATCGCGCGCGAGAACGCGAAGGGCCTCGACCCGCGCAACTTCACCGCGATGATGCGGCTCGACCACAATCGCGCGCGCGCGCAGCTCGCGGCCAAGGCCGGCGCGAAGCTCGTGGACGTGCACGGCGTGACGATTTGGGGCAACCATTCCGCGACGCAGTTCCCCGATCTCGCGCACGCGACCGTCGCCGGCGCGCCCGCTCTCTCGCGCGTACCGCAGGCGTGGTACCGCGAGGAGTTCATCCCGACCGTGCAGCAGCGCGGCGCGGCGATCATCAAGGCGCGCGGCGCGTCCTCGGCCGCCTCGGCCGCGTCGGCCGCGATCGATCACGTGCGTGACTGGGCGCTCGGCACGAACGGCGACGACTGGGTCAGCATGGGCGTCGCGTCCGACGGCAGCTACGGGATACCGGAAGGCGTCGTCTATGGTTACCCGGTCCGCTGCGCCCGCGGCGAGTACCGCATCGTGCAGGGACTCGCGATCGACGACTTCGCACGCGGCAAGCTCGCCGCAACCGACAAGGAGCTCCGCGAGGAGCGAGCCGGAGTCGCAGACTTGATCTGATCCTAAGCCGGCGGCGCCTGTTCGGTGCTGCTGGGCGTCAAGAAGGACTAGCGATGGAAACGATCGTCTGGCTCGTGCTCTTCTTGGCCGTGCCGATCGGCCTCGCGTATCGCCGCACCGACCTGCTCACGTCGACGCTCGTGCTCGGCGCGTTGCTGCTGATCTACTCCGTCGTCGGCGGCGGCGGCGCGCCCTTGAAGGTATTGCTTTGGATCGTGTTCCTCGGCTTTGCGTCGCTGAACTCGCAGATCTGGCGGCGCGAGCAGGTCACGCGCCGCTTCATCGATGTCTACCGGCGCATGCTGCCTTCGATGTCGCGCACCGAGCAAGACGCGCTCGAGGCCGGCGGCATCTGGTGGGACGGCGAGCTCTTCTCCGGCATGCCCGACTGGCGCAAGCTGCTGCGCCTTCCGCCGCCGCAGCTCACGCCCGAGGAGCAGGCGTTTCTCGACGGGCCGGTCGAGGAGCTCTGCCGGATGCTCGACGACTGGCAGATCACGCACGAGCTGCTCGACATGCCGCCCGAGATCTGGCAGTTCCTCAAGGAGCAGAAGTTCTTCGCGATGATCATCCCGCAGAGCTACGGCGGGCTCGGGTTCTCGGCGCTCGCGTGCTCGATGGTGCTCACGAAGGTGTCGTCGCGCAACGCGACCGCCTCCTCGACGATCGGCGTCCCGAACTCGCTCGGACCGGCCGAGCTTCTGCTCCACTACGGCACCGACGAGCAGAAGCAGTATTGGCTGCCGAGGCTCGCGTCCGGCGACGAGGTGCCGTGCTTTGCGCTGACCTCGCCGCGCGTCGGCTCCGACGCAACCGCGATCGTCGATCACGGCGTCGTCGCGAAGGGGATCCATGAGGGCCGCGAGGTCATCGGCATCAGGCTCAACTGGGACAAGCGCTACATCACGCTCGCGCCGATCGCGACCGTGCTCGGCCTTGCGTTCAAGCTCTACGATCCGGACCACCTGATAGGCGACGTGGACGACTACGGGATCACGGCCGCGCTGATCCCGGTGAAGTCGCCTGGAGTCGAGATCGGCCGCCGCCACTTCCCGATCAACATCCCGTTCCAGAACGGCCCGACGCGCGGCCGCGACGTGTTCGTGCCGCTCGACGCGATCATCGGCGGCGCGAAGATGGCGGGCCAGGGCTGGCGCATGCTCGTGCAGCAGCTCGCGGTCGGCCGCAGCATCGTGCTACCGAGCAACGCGCTCGGCGCAGCGATGGCTGCCGTGTATGCGTCGGGCGCGTACGCTCGGTTGCGCCGCCAGTTCGGCCTGCCGATCGGCAAGTTCCACGGCGTCGGCGAAGCGCTCGCGCGAATGGCCGGCAACGTGTACACGATGACGGCCGCCTCGCGCGTCACCGTGACCGCGATCGCGAACGGCGAGAAGCCCGCGGTGCCGTCGGCGATCCTGAAGTACCACAACACCGAGCTCAGCCGACTGATCGCGAACGACGCGATGGACGTGCATGGCGGCAAAGCGATCATGCTGGGCCCGAAAAACTACATGGCCCGCAACTACGAGTCCGTGCCGATCGCGATCACGGTGGAAGGCGCGAACATCCTCACGCGCAACCTGATCATCTTCGGCCAAGGCGCGATCCGTTGCCATCCGTTCGTGCGCGCCGAGATGGACGCCGCGAAGGATCCGGATCGCGAGCAGGGGCTCGTCGCGTTCGATCGGCTGCTCTTCAAGCACATCGGCTATGCGCTCTCGAACGCGGCACGCTCGTTCGTGCAGGCGCTCACCCTCGCGCGCTTCACCGACGTGCCGGTCGACGGCGCGATCCGCCGCTACTACCAGCACATCAACCGCTACAGCGCGTCGTTCGCGTTGATCACGGACGCCGCGATGCTCACGCTCGGCGGCGCGTTGAAACGCCGCGAGCTGATCTCGGCGCGCCTCGGCGACGTGCTGAGCTATCTCTATCTCGCGTCGATGGTGCTCAAGCATTACCAGGATCAAGGCTCGCCGGCCGAGGATCTGCCGCTCGTCGAGTGGGCGTGCCGAAACCTGCTCTACAAGACGCAGGAGCAACTGCACGGCTTGATGCGCAACTTCCCGAACCGGTGGGTCGCCGTGCTCCTCCGGATCGCGATCTTCCCACGCGGCCGCACGTATTCCGCGCCGTCCGACGAGCTCGGCCAGGCGATCGTCGAGCTCTTGATCAACCCAACGCCGACTCGCGAGCGGCTCGCGGCCGGCGCCTACACGACCGCCGAGCCCGGCAATCCGCTCGGCCTGCTCCAGCAGGCACTCGTGCTCGCCGAGGAGGTCAAACCGATCGAGCGGCGGGTGTTCGACGCTCGGCGGGCGGGGGAAATCAAGCACGACGACACCCCGGGGCAGATCGACGAAGCCGAGGCCAAAGGCATCGTGACCGCGGAGGAAGCGGAGACTTTGCGGGCGTTCGACCGCAAGGTGCTCGAGCTCACGGGCGTGGACGACTTCGCGGTGAGCGACCTGGTTCGCAATCCGCCGGCCTGAAGCCCGGCACCCCGAGTGCCGTGTGCTAGAGTTCGGCGGCGCGAGAATTCGCGCACGGGCGAGGCTCGAGGGCCAACGAGCGACAGAGAGTCGGCAGCGTGTATACCGAGTTCTTCGGACTCAACGAGAAACCCTTCGCGATAACGCCGGACCCGCGTTATCTCTACATGAGCGTTCGGCACGCCGACGCGCTCGCGCACTTGATCTACGGGATCTCGGAGAGCGGCGGGTTCATTCAGCTCACGGGCGAGGTCGGCACGGGCAAGACCACGCTGATCCGCAGCCTGCTCGAGCAGCTGCCCGCGAAAGCCGAGATCGCGCTGATCTTGAATCCGCAGCTTTCGAGGCTCGAGTTCTTGCAAGTCATCTGCCAAGAGCTCCGGATACCGGCGGCCGCCGACGACTCGGTGCGCGCCCGCGTCGACGCGCTGAACGGCTATCTGCTGCGCGCCTACGCCGAGGCACGGCGGATCGTTTTGATCGTCGACGAGGCCCAGGCGCTCACGCCGGAGCTGCTCGAGCAGATCCGGCTGCTCACGAATCTCGAGACGCCGAAGAAGAAGCTGCTGCAAATCATCTTGATCGGCCAGCCCGAGCTGCGCGATCTCTTGGCTCGGCCCGAGATGCGCCAAGTCGCGCAACGAATCACGGGGCGCTACCACCTCGAGCCGCTCAGCAAGGAAGACACGGCGCTCTACGTCAACCACCGAATGAAGGTCGCGGGCGCGCAGCGCGACGTATTCACGCCCGCGGCGATCCGCTTGCTGTACCGGCGCTCGCGCGGGATTCCGCGGCTCATCAACGTCGTTGCGGACCGTGCGCTGCTCGCCGGCTACACGCGCGATCAGCGCGTCGTCGACCGAGCGCTCGTCGTGAGCGCGGCGGCCGAGGTGTTCGGGGCGCACAGAACGATCAGGCGCTGGTGGCCCGCAGCCGCAGTCGCGGCTGGCCTCGCCGCGTTCGTGCTCGCGACGACCAACCTTTGGCGGACGCCCGGCCAGCCGGTCGCGGCGCCGAGCGCGAACGCGCTGTCGGCGCCGGTCGCGGCCGCCGCCGCCACCCCGTCGGCGCAGCGGTCGGACACGCCGATCGAGATCACCGTCGCCGAAGCCTCGACGCCGGCGCCATCGCCCGAGTCGCCGCAGCCCGCAACGTTAGCGTCCTTGAGCGCCGAGCCCCGCTTCATGATGGATCGTGATCAGGCCGTCGCGGAGCTGTTGGCGCTCTGGGGCGGCACGTACGAGCGGGACCGCGGCGACGCGTGCGACCAAGCCGCGCGCGAAGGCCTCCAGTGCCTCGTCCAGCAGAACGGCTCGCTCGGCGAGCTTCGCCGGCTCAACTGGCCCGCCATCGTGACGTTGATCGACGAGAACGGCGCGGCGCATTTCGTCGTGATCGCTTCGCTCGATCAGGGCGCGGCGCACGTGCTCGCCAACGGCAAGTCGTACGACCTGCCGCTGCCGGAGCTCACGTATCACTGGTTCGGCGAGCATCTGCTGCTCTGGCGTCCCGGCATCCCGCAGCCGAAGGATCTCGTCCCCGGCATGCGCGACGCGGGCGTGCTCTGGCTCCGCGAGACTCTCGCGCGGCTCAGCGGCGACAAGCCCCCGGCCAATCCGTCGCCGCTCTACGATTCGGCGCTCGAGGTCCAAGTGCGCGAGTTCCAGCGCGCGCACATGCTCGGCGTCGACGGAATCGTCGGCGCTCGCACCCAGGTAGCCATGATCGCGGATCTCAACGTTCCGGGGACGCCGCTGCTCGCGGCCGGGCACTGAGATGTCGTTCATCCTCGACGCGTTGCGCAAATCCGAGCACGAGCGGCAGCGCACAGCGGCGCCCGGAATCGCGAACGTGCCGTTCGGCGCGCCGCGCAGGGTGCTCCCCCTGTGGGCCGTCGCGCTGATCGTCGTGCTCGCGCTCGCGGTGCTCGGCCTCGGCGGCGCGTACCTCCGCAGCGAGTGGTCGGCGGGCGCGCGCCAGGCACGCGTCACGAGTCCCGCGGAAACTCGAGTCGCGCCGGCCGCGAACGCGGCGACGCGTGGCGGCCAGAATATCGAACGTCCCGCGCCGGCGCCGGAGCGCCCCGCACCGCTCACGGAACGAACGCTCGCCCGCGACAGCGGCCGCACCCTTGCGCCGCCGTCACAGAGCTCGCTGCGCGTGCCCGCGAGCTCGCCCTCGACGCTCGCCACACCTGCACCTGCGCCCGCTTCCGCCGAACGCACGGACGAGCCGCGGTTCGCGCGCGCCGAGCGGGCGGCCGAGCCCGCGGCCAAGAACGGTCCCGTCCTGCCGAGCGCAGCCGCGCTCGAGGCCGAAGGCGTCACGGTACCGAAGCTCGAGCTCCAGCTCGTCGCGTTTTACGATTCGGCCGTGGAACGCTACGTGTTCATCAACAACGCGAAATACAAGGAAGGCGCGACGCTCGCCGAGGGGCCGAAGGTCGTCTCGATCCAGTCGAACGGCGCGGTGCTGTCCTATCTCGGCCGCGAGTTCATGCTCACGCAGTAGGCCGCGGCGCGAGCGCGCACGTCAGAACAACGCAGTCTTCGGTGCGATGACGCGCTCGTCGTCATTGCGCGGGTCGTTCACGGCGGTGCCGACGGGCCACGTCTCGAGCTCTGGACCTCGAGCGGCGAGCTCCGTGATCGTGGCGACGTCGCTGCGCGCGTCGAGCCACACGTCTTGCGCAGCGCGAGCAAGCAGCACCGGCATGCGGTCGTGAATCGGCGCGAGCAGCGCGTTGGCCTCCGTCGTCACGATCACGCAGGTCTCGAGCGGCTCGCCGCTCGGCGCGCGCCAGCGCTCCCAGAGACCCGCGATCGCGAGCAACGGCTCGCCGCGCGGCCGAATGAAGAACGGCTGCTTCTTGCCCGCCGCGTCGACGCCCCATTCGTAGAATCCGCTCGCGGGAATCAGGCAACGGCGGCGCGTGAACGCCTCGCGGAACGCGGGCTTGCCCGCGAGGCTATCGAGCCGCGCGTTGATCAAGCGTCGGCCAAGCGTGGCGTCCTTCGCCCAGAACGGCACGAGTCCCCACCGCAGCGCGTGTAAGCGCAGCACGCCGTCGCGATCGACGCGCACGGCCGCGATGTCCTGGCCCGGCGTGAGGTTGTAGTGCGGCGCGAGGGCCGGCGGCTCGGCGAGCGCGAAGTACTCCGCGACCAGCTCGGGCGACGCGAACAGCGCGAATCGCCCGCACACTTTCTTAGGCCCTGACCCCGCTGCCGCGATGCAGCATCACGAGCACGGCCGCGAACAGCCCGACCGCGAACGCGATCATCAACGCGTACGCGGAACCGATCGGGATATCCGACGAGCCGAGCATGCCGTAACGGAACGCGCTGATCATGTAGAGGATCGGGTTCGCGAGCGCGACCTTCTGCCAGAACGGCGGCAGCAGCGAGATGGAGAAGAACACGCCGCCGAGATACGTGAGCGGCGTGAGGACGAAGGTTGGAATGATCGAGATGTCGTCGAAGCTCTTCGCGAAAATCGCGTTCAGCAAGCCGGCCGTCGAGAACACGACCGCGGTGAGCAGGATCGTCGTGAACGTGATGAAGGGATGCGCGACGTGCAAATCCGTGAAGAACAGCGCGACGACGGTGACGAGCGCCGCGACCAGCACGCCACGCACGACGCCGCCGACCACGAAGCCGAGCACGATGGTCGAGTACGCGAGAGGCGCGACGAGCATCTCCTCGAGATGCAGCATCAGCTTGCTCGAGAAGAAGGACGACACGACGTTGGCGAACGAGTTCGTGATCACCGACATCATGATCAAACCCGGCGCGATGAACGTGGTGTAGGACACGCCGTCCATCTGCCCGATCCGAGTGCCGACGAGGCGGCCGAAGATGATGAAATAGAGCGTCATCGTGATCGCGGGAGGCACGATCGTCTGCAGCCAGATCCGCACGACGCGGCGCGACTCCTTGCGCACGATCGTCGCGAGCCCGATCGCGTTGATCTTGAGCAGGTTCGGCCGACCCCAAGTCTCGGTACCGAGCCGCTCGGCGCGCGCCGCTTCGTTCATCGACCTACTCCCGCTTGCTGGTCGTTGTCCTCGACGAGCCGAATGAACAGCTCCTCGAGCCGATTCGTCTTGGTCCGCATGCTCGCCACGTGCAGCGACTGCGCCGACAACGCCTCGAACACCCGATTCAGGCCTTGGCCCTTCGCGACGTCGACCTCGATCTCGTGCTCGTTGCGCAGCCGCACCGCATAGCCGTCGAGCGGCGGCGGCTGCTGGATCGGCTCCTGAAGGCTCAGCACGAACGACTCGAGCTGCAGCTTGCCGATCACGTTCTTCATGCTGTCGTTCTCGATGATCCGCCCCTCGTCGATGATCGCGATGTTGCGGCAGAGGCTCTCGGCCTCCTCGAGATAGTGCGTGGTCAGGATGATCGTGACGCCCGACGCGTTGATCTCGCGCATGAAGTCCCACATCGAGCGCCGGATCTCGATGTCGACGCCGGCCGTGGGCTCGTCGAGAATCAGGAGCCGCGGCTCGTGGACGAGCGCGCGCGCGATCATGAGCCGCCGCTTCATGCCGCCCGACAGCGTGCGCGCGACGTCGAACCGACGGTCCCACAGATGCAGGGCGCGGAGGTATTTCTCCGCGCGTTCCTTCGCGACGACGGCCGGCACGCCGTAGTAGCCGGCCTGATTGACGAGCGTATTGTCGTTACGCTCGAACATGTTGAGGTTGATCTCTTGCGGCACGACGCCGATGCAGGACTTGGCCGCCTCGCGATCGCGCTCGATGTCGTAGCCGAACACGCTCGCCGAGCCGCCGGACTTGCGGATCAGCGACGTGATGATGCCGATCGCCGTCGTCTTGCCGGCGCCATTCGGGCCGAGCAACGCGAAAAAGTCGCCCTCGCGAACGACGAGATCGATGCCCTTCAGGGCCTCGACGCCGTTCTTGTAGACCTTGCGGAGATTCTTGAGAACCAGTGCGTCCATGACCGCTCGCCAAGCCGGCCCAGCACCGGTGGCCCGCTATTGTAAAGGCATGGCGAGCCTCGCGCGCGCGCCTAGGACCGTAACTTCGGCGATTGCCGAACGCGCGACGCCCGAGGCGCGCTCGGTCTTAGGCGCGCGTGACGCGACGCGCCGGCCAGTCGCCCGGCAGACCGGGCTGGAGCGCGATCAGTGCGAGCTGCTGGCGCGCCTCTGGGCGCGGGTCAGCCAGGAGCTCGGCCCAGAGCCAGTCGCGGCCCGCGAACGCGCACTGGACGAGCTCCCGGCCTTGCGCGACGTTTTGGAGATCGCCGAGCTGCATTGCGCGCAAGCGTTGAATCGCCCTCGTCTCCAGCGCGAGAAGGAGCCGCGCGTGATAGACGCTCTGTCGGCTCAACGTCCATGCGCAATGCACGATCGTGAGACACAACGAGTGGCGTGCGTCGTCGCGGCCGCGTAACGGATCGCGCACCTGCGCGGCGCCCTCGTCGATCTTCAAGTCGAACAGCGCGCGCGGAAACTCGGCGACCGCGGCAATCAAATCGCTGCTTGCGCGCCGCAAGATCGGTCGCGCGAGCTCGGGCAAACCGAGGCAATCCGCCTCTGCTCGGACGCGTATTTGGAGGTAAATGAGGAACAACCGATTGAGCTCGTGGACTAGCTGTAACTGGTCGAGGTTCGGCAGCGTCGACGGCATCGAAGGGCCCCTTTTTAGGGTGTTTTTGCCATATATGGTCCTAAAATACCACTAATGGTAAACGTACGATAAACTCGTAAATGTTGCCGATCTGGGAGGAAAGGCAGCAATGAGGGCAACCGACGACCGCTATCGGGGTGAGCAGGCGCGGTTCGAGCTTGCTTTGCGGATGATCAAACACGAGGCGCGAACCGGAACGATCCGTTTCTGGACGGGCGTCAACGACGATCGAATTCGCAAGCTCTACTCGACGTACTTCAAGTTCGGCGAAATACCGGTCCGCCGGCGACGCGGTCGCTCGCCGACGCGCATCGGGCCCCTCGTGCGGACGCCGACGCGCGCGCTCGAGTCAGGATTGTTCGCGAATCTGTTGCTCGCGAACGGATTGTTCTCGGTCGATGCACCTCCGGGCCCGAGCCTGAAAGGCAACATCGATCTCGGCCATCGCTTCTGCGAGTGCTTCGAGACGTACGACATGCTCGTGCCGCGCGGCGTCTTGTCTTTCGAGTGGGGTTGGAATCTCTTGATGAGCATCCGACGCGGCGACGAGCTCGGCATCGCACGCTGCGACGACTGCTCGGTGTGCTACCTGTTCGACCTGCTGTCGTTGCCCCGCTCCGCATGCCCCGCGTGCCGGGTCGTCGAAGACCGCGCCGAAGTCGCGCTCTCCCTCGCAGCCGCTCAGGCGTAAGCTCGCGCGATGTGTCTCGTCGTCGCCGCGCTCGGCGTGTCCAGTCGCCACGAGCTCCTGTTCGCCGCCAATCGCGACGAACGCCACGCGCGCCCGAGCGAGCCGGCGCATTGGTGGCCCGACGCGCCCGACGTGCTCGGGGGCCGTGACCTGCTCGCGCACGGGACCTGGCTCGCGGTCGACCGGTCGGGCCGCCTCGCCGCGGTCACGAACTTCCGCGACACGAGCGCGGCGGCCGCGCCGCTGTCGCGCGGCGCGCTCGTCGCGGACTACCTGCGCGGCGCGCAACCGATCGAGGGGTTCGCGGCTGCGCTCGACACGCGCCTCAATGAGTACGGCCCTTTCAGCCTGCTTCTGCGCGAGCACGGCGCCCTGCGCATCGTGAGCAACCGCGCGCCCGCGGCCGAGCTCGGCGCCGGCGTGCATGCGATCAGCAACGCTGCGTACGGCGTCGAATGGCCGAAGGTGCGCAGCGCGCGCGCCGGCATGCGCGGAGTGCTCGAGACACCGGATCCGATCGACGCGCTATTCGCGCTGCTCGCGGAGCGGTGGCCCGGCGCAACGCTCGAGGAACGCTACACGACCTCGCACTTCGTCGAAGGCCCGGTGTACGGCACTCGCTCCTCGACCGTCATCGCGATCGGTCGGGACGGGCAATTGACGTTCGCGGAGCGCTCGTTCGATTCGAGCGCGCGGATCACGAACGAGGTTCGGACCTCGTTCGCGCTCGAGCCGCTCGCGAGCGGTTCAGCGGCCGAGCCTGTCTAGCCACGCGCCGATTGCGGCGATCTCGGGCGCGCAAACCGCGTGCTGCATCGGATAGACGTGCCAGTCGACCGCATAGCCCTCGCGCTCGAGGAATCGGCGCGACGTCTCGGCCAGCGCGACCGGGATCACGGGATCGTGCTCGCCGTGCGCCATGAAGATCGGCAGCGCGGCATTCGCCGCGGACTTTTCCCGCGCGAGCGTCGGCGCGAGCGGCAAATAGGTCGATAGCGCGAGCACGCCCGCAAGCCGTCGCGACTCGCGCAGCGCGAGGTGCAGCGCGATCGCGCCGCCCTGCGAGAAGCCCGCGAGCACGATGCGCTCGGCCGCGACGCCGCGCTCGACTTCGCGGTCCACGAGCCGCGCGACCGCCATCGCGCTCGCGCGGATCCCTGCGTCGTCCTCGGCGCGGAAGTCGAAGCTCGCGATGTCGTACCACGCCCGCATCTCGACGCCGTTGTTGATCGTGACGGGCCGGATCGGCGCGTGTGGGAACACGAAGCGCATGGCACGCGCGCACCTAAGCTCCGGCACGATCGGCTCGAAATCATGGCCGTCCGCGCCGAGGCCGTGCAGCCAGATCACGGCCAACTCCGGCGCCCCGCGCGGCGCGACTTCGACGGTCTCGAGCGAGCCGCCGCTCATGCCAGGCTTCCGCCGCAAAACTGGCCTCTTGCGGATTTGCGCATAGTCCGTATTATATGCGCAATTTTATTCATCGCCTTTTCCCATGCCCAGCGCAACCCTCGATCAAACCGAGCGGCGACAAGCTATTACCCGCCTGCTCGAGGCCCACGCGATCCAGCGCCAAGCCGAGCTCGTGGAGCTGCTGCGCCAGGAAGGATTTCCGGCGACGCAGTCGAGCGTGAGCAGGGATCTCAGGGATCTCGGCGCGGCCAAGATGAAGAACGGCTACAGCTTGCCGAAACCCACCGAGGTTGACAACGCGCAAGCGCTGCAAGTCGTCGCCGAGTTCGTCCGCGAGATCCGCACGGCGGGACCGAACCTGCTCGTGATCATGACGCAGGTCGGCGCCGCGCAGCGCGTCGCGGTGACGCTCGACCGGATCGCGTGGCCCGAGATCGTCGGCACGCTGTCGGGCGACGATACAATTTTTGTCGCGACCGTGAGCTCTACTCAGCAGCGCCGGCTTCGCGGCCGGCTCAGACAACACTTGAAGAAGGCAACGCCATGACCTCCGCATCCTCGCCGTCGCAGAAACCGATCGTGCTCGCGTTCTCGGGCGGCCTCGACACGTCGTTCTGCATCCCGTGGCTCGAGGAAACGTACAAGCGCCCCGTCGTCACGGTCACCGTGAACTGCGGCGGGATCGACGCGGCCGCTGCGCGGAATCTCGATGAACGGGCGCGCGCACTGGGTGCGGTCGACCACCGCCTCATCGAGGCGCGGCCCGAGTTCTTCGACAAGGTGCTCAAGTTCCTGATCATGGGCAATGTGAAGCGCGGCAACATGTACCCGCTTTGCGTCGGCGCCGAGCGCGGCCTGCAGGCGAAGTACCTCGCGCAGCTCGCGAAAGAGCTCGGCTCCGACACCGTCGCGCACGGCTGCACGGCGGCCGGCAACGACCAGGTTCGGTTCGAGATCGTGCTCAAGGCCGTCGCGCCCGAGCTCACGATTCTTGCGCCCGTCCGCGACCACGCGTGGCAGCGGCCCGCGCAGGTGAAGTTCCTCGAGGACCGCAAGCTGCCCGTGCCGACGCGCGGCTCCGCGTACTCGACGAATCGCGGCCTTT
>Ga0068858_100000796_pt1 | contig 32979 bp, 28 predicted proteins | sample KBSSwiS12_FD_66589 | JGI IMG/M metagenome (GOLD analysis project Ga0068858, IMG submission 66589) | Switchgrass rhizosphere microbial communities from Kellogg Biological Station, Michigan, USA - KBS Switchgrass S1-2 | ecosystem: Host-associated > Plants > Roots > Rhizosphere > Soil ... | reverse complement strand
GCTGCAGACGAGCTTCCTGCGGCCGGTGCCGAAGGAAGCGGCGTCAGTCACCGTCGTGGCGCGGGTCTTGCGCTTGGGCAAGACGCTCAGTTATGGCGAGGTGGACTTTCTGGCGCCGGACGGGAAGATCGCGGCGCATGCGACGACGACTTATGCGCTGATTTAGCGATCCGTTCAGGCGGCCCGCGCCGTCGGCGCGGGCGTACCCACACGGTCGATATTCGCGTTCGCCGCCGGGGCGTCACTACCGAGCCACTTGGCTACGAGCACGCCGAGTTGCCTCAGCTCGATAGGCTTGCTGAGGTAGTCGTCCATGCCATGTCGTAGGCAATGCTCACGATCGCCGGTAAGTGCGTTCGCCGTGAGCGCGATGATGGGCGTGCGCGGCTGCCCGGACTTGGCCTCCAACTCCCGGATCAGACGGGTCGCGGCGAACCCATCCATTACCGGCATTTCGCAGTCCATGAGGATTGCATCGAACCTTCGCTCGCGGTAGAAGTTGACGGCCTCGCTGCCATTGACGGCATGAACGGACGCCACGCCCATGCTTTCGAGCGAGGCGGCGGAGATGAACGCGTTAACGCTGTTGTCCTCGACCAGGAGGACAGTCTTTCCACGCGCGGAGGCAAGACCGACCGGAGGCAGTTCAGGTGCGACGCGGGGCACTTCGATGCGCTCAGCAGCTTGAGTCAGTTGCAGCCGCACGGTAAAGATGCTGCCACGCCCGATGGCACTCCTCACCCGAACGCTCCCGCCCATCAATTCAACCAGTTGGCGCGAAATTGCAAGGCCCAATCCCGTGCCGCCATAGCTGCGGGACATGCCGGACTCGACTTGGTAGAACGGCTGAAACAGCAGCGGAATCTTGTCTGTTGGGATGCCGATGCCAGTATCGGCAACGCGGAGCACAACAGCGACCCCCCTTGCCGTTCGCTTCCCACGCAGCCGCAGAATGACAGCGCCTTCCGAAGTGAACTTGATAGCGTTGCTGACCAGGTTCATCACGATCCGACGAAGCTTTTCCTCATCGCCACATACCGACCACATGTCGGTTGGATAGCCCGAGGCGTCAAATCTCAGGGCGATACCCTTTGCGGTCGCATTTGCTTGGAAGGTCTGCACTGCCAACTGGCACACACGACGCAAATCCATCGGTGCCAGGTGGATGGAACCACTCTTGGCGTCGAGCTTTGCGTAGTCGAGGATCTCATTCAGCGTCTGAAGCAGTCCGTCGGCGGCCTGACGCGCCACGTCAATCAAGGTCCGGCGTCGATCCTCCGAATCGGTCCTGTCCAAAAGGGCGAGCGAGCCGATGATTCCATTCATCGGCGTACGGATCTCGTGACTCATGTTGGCCAGGAACGCTGACTTGGCGCGGCTAGCCTCTTCTGCTCGATCACGTGCGCGCTTCAGTTCGACGATGCTTCGTTGACGCTTGCCCCTCAGGAAGAGCTTGCGTTCACGAACGCTGATTAGGCGATAGAGCGAGAAGCACAGGAAGTTCATGCAGGCAAGGTGCACAACCAAGCGCTGCATTACCTTCGTGTCACCGCCGTAGTCCTTCGCGAACCAGATCGCAACGAGGGCATTGAACGTGGCGAGCAATATGGTCGCCGACGCCGAAAGGCGAGTGAATCCGTAGATGATGCATGTTACGAATACCGCCCCGGAATACACACCCCAATATCTCGAGTATGGCGACTCGTCGCGTTGGCTAAGGCTGGCGATGAGGGTGGCGCAGAGGATGGCGGCTCCTATCACGCAGACGCAGATGACCTCGTAGTGGCGGGCGAAGAAGGGCTTCGCCATGTGAGCCAAGAGCGCCGCCGAGAGTAGGCTCACGACCATTGCGATCCGCAAAGGCTGCGGCTGAGCAAACGGTCCGTTGGTTCCGGAATATGCGAATATTAGGAAGAAGGCGAGATAAGCCAGTCCGCTGACGGCGGCGCCAATTTCGAAAAATCTGACGCCGGCCGACCGGAATGCCTGCCTGAATTCGTGCTCTAAGTCACGATCTCGGAAGGCGCGAACGGCGAGCCGGCGCCAGAAGAACGGAAAGACCGCGTTGGCCATGCATCCTCTCGTCGAAAGCAATTTCGACGGATGCTTGCTTATCGACCTCCCTGGAGAAAAGTGAAGCCCGGCTCTCTTCTTACACTCCCGCAGCGCCCCTACTCGGTAGGCATCGAAGCACGCGAAACGCTTCCGTTTCGGGTTCGCCTAGTCGATAGCACTCAAGATTTGATCCGGGCGGTCGAAATCCGGGCATCTGCATTCGCCAGGCATGTGCCTTCGTTGGGGGCATCTCTTAGCGAACCAGAAGCCGACGACCACCGTCCGGACGTCTTGCTTCTCATCGTGGAACGCAAGGCCGATAGACGAGTCCTAGGCACGATGCGACTCCAGCCGAACACGTTTCGGCCACTTCGCGTCGAAGGTGAAGCAAGGCTGCCGATCGCGTATCAAAGCGCGCGGCTGTTTGAGTTCATGCGACTAGGGGTCGAAAATGGCATCGCTGGACGGATGGTCATGGCAGCCCTCTGCAAAGCGGGTTACGAAATTAGCTTCGCTGCTGGCTTTGACTACATCTTTGCGGTTGGTCGTCGGTCGACCTCTGAGATGTATCGATCGATGCACTTCGATGACGTCTTCGCCGGTGCAACCGTTCCGATTTCCTATGCGGAAGGGCGGCCGCATTCCATCTTCGCGCTTCCGGTCTCCGACGCGGACCGCCGCTGGCGAAGCTCGAACCATAGCCTGTACGGCTTCATGGCTCGTACGGAGCATCCGGACATTCAAATCGACTACGACCGCGTATTTGCCGCGTTCGGCCAGCCGTGATCGCACGCGTTGCTTGTACGACGCCGGGGTCGCGACATGACGGCCTGGTCGATACAACCCTGGTGTTCGACGGATAAGCCCGCCAAGCCCGCTGGGCAGCTGATTCCTTCGCCTGTGAGCCTCGCACAATTCGAAGAGGCCGCCGCGTTTCTCGCCGCCTCGGACCTCTCTCACCTTGGATTCGTAGTCGTTAGCGTTGGCGCCTTGAGTGCCGACTCGGCTCGAAGGGCGATGGGCGTCTTCGAGGAGTTACAAGTATCGTCGCGCGTGTACTTCGCAGTATGTGCCGCAGATCTGAAAAGAATCGACTTCAGCAGCCTAGACAACGCGCGTGCAGGTCTGCTGCTCGATGGAGTCGAGTCCAGCACGCCACTAGGCACGCTCGCAAACGACTCGATCGAAGTAGTTCGCTTTGACGATCGATATGTCATGCGGGCCATGGGCCACCTACGAACAGGATGTGTTCTTGAAGCGATGGTTGGCCTAATTCGGAACCTCGGCTTGTGCTCCCTCGGCCCCGACGTGCGCTGCGGCGCGCGTTCTTTCGCAGGAGTTCCGCAGTTTGACTATGTCTCTGGGCCTCTCATCTATTCCGCCGGGGCGTCGCAGGAACCGCTTCCGTTGTTTGCAGACACTTCAGGACACGCTTAACTGATCTGACTTATTCGGGATCGACCACCTCTGCCGGTCGGCAAGCCTTACTTGGTGCGCGCGATCCGCCCCCAAGCTCGCCCGATGGCTCCGTAACTGGTAGCAGTAGCTGCCAGCGCGAAGACGCGGCCGGCGGACGACGCTCAAGTGATCAGCTTCCGCACCGCCTCCGGCAGCGGCACGCTCTTCTCCTGCCGGTAGTTCACCCACACCGTCTTCGCCCCGCCGGTCGCATACAGCACCCCCGGCTCGTCGGTGCGCTCGAGCGTCACGTAGGCCTCGAAGCTCGTCCTTCCGGGCTTGGCGACGTAGTGCTTGGCCAGCACGTCCCCCGGGTACTTCAGCTGGCGCAGGAAATTGCAGAAGGTGTTGACGATCACCGGCCCCTCGCCCGCCGCATCGGGGGCGCCCACCACCTGGTGCAGCCATTCGATCCGGATGATCTCGAGGTAGCGGATGTAGATCGTGTTGTTGACGTGGCCCATCGCGTCCATGTCGCCCCAGCGGATCGGGATCACCATCTCCAGGGTCAGCTTCTTGGCTTCGGGCAACTCGAATCGCATCGGACGGTCCTTCGGCCTCAGGAGCGCGGAATGTCGAGCTCGGCGCAGACGCGGTCGAGCTGGCTGCGCAGCGCGGCGATCTCGGCCTCCGCCGCCGACAGGCGTGCCTTGAGTGCCGCCAGCTCGCTCACCGCCACGAAATCCTCGTCGTCGCTGGCCCCCGCCGCTGCCATCGCCGCATCGACCGGCCCCGTCAGCAATTGCGCCCAGCGCGCCTCGCGCGCGCCCGGCGCCCGCGCCAGGCGCACCACCAGCGGCCCGCCCTTCTCCTCGGGCCGTGCCGCGAGCTCGTCGAGGAACCCCTCGACGGCCGAGACGTCGGCGAAGCGGTGCAGCCGCTCGCAGTTGGCACGCAGTTCCGAGATCGTCTGCGGCCCGCGCAGCATCAGCACCGCGAGCAGCGCCACCGACTGCGAAGGCAGGCTCAGGGCGCGCCCCAGGTTGTGCTCGTAGCGGCTGACCCGCGACCCGCTCGATTCGAAGGCCAGCGAGAGCAGCTTCAGGGCGTCGACGGCCGCCTGGACCTCGCCTTCGCTCGCCGCCAGCACCGGATCGCGTGCCGTCTTCTGGTTGCAGCCCAGCGTCAGCGAGTTGAGCGAGAGCGGGTAGCTGTCCGGCACGGTGTGCGCCTTCTCGACGAGCACGCCGAGCGCCCGCGACTCGATCAGCGACAGCGGCCTCATCCGCACCGATCCGCGTTCGAGCGGGCTAGAGGCCGAAGCCGTCGTCGGCCGAGATCACCGCGCCGTTGACGAAATGGCTCTCGTTGGCGCACAGCATCAGCAGCGCCGGGTCGAGGAAGTCCGGAGATCCGATGCGTTTCCTCGGCATCGAGTCGATGAACTTCTTGCCCGAATCGGTCTGCCACTGGTGGTGATTGATCTCGGTGTCGATGTAGCCGGGGCAGAGGGCGTTCACGTTGATGCCGTAGCGGCCCCACTCCAGCGCCATCGCCTTGGTCATGTGGATCACCGCCGCCTTGCTCATCGCGTAGGCGCCGATCCGGCCGAGCACGCGCAGCCCCGCCACCGAGGCGACATTGACGATCCGCCCACCGGTGAACGTGCCGGGCGCCGCGCCCTGGGCCCGGGCGATCATCCGCTTGCCCACCTCCTGCGCCACGAAGAAGGCGCCGCGGACGTTGACGTCGAAGATGTAGTCGAAGTCCTCCGGTGTCACCTCCACCAGCTTCTGCGTCGTCGCCACCCCCGAGTTGTTGATCAGGATGTCGATCGTGCCCATCTCGGTCTCGGTGTGCGCCACCGCCGCGCGGATGCTGTCGTGGTCGGTCACGTCGAGCGGCACCACGTGCGCATCGCCGCCCTCGGCCTCGATCTCGGCGCGCAGGGTCTTCAGGCGCTCCACCCGCCTTCCGGCGAGGGCGACGCCGGCACCCGCTCTGGCCAGAATGCGCGCAAACTGGGCGCCGAGGCCGCTCGACGCGCCGGTGACGAGCGCGACCCGGCCCGAAAGATCGATGCTGTAGCTCATAGGGTGACAGGCGCTCCGTAGAATCGACGACGAGTGTAGCCAAGAGAAAACCAATGACGCCCGATGCAATCCTCGCCCAATACGGTCCTCGCGAGGCGATGGAATACGACGTGGTCGTGGTCGGCGCGGGACCGGCGGGCTTGGCCACGGCCATCCGCCTGAAGCAGCTCGCCCAGGAACGCTCGCACGAGATCTCGGTGGTCGTGCTCGAGAAAGGCTCGGAGCCCGGCGCCCACATCCTCTCCGGGGCGATCATGGATCCGCGTGCCATCACCGAGCTGCTGCCGAAGTGGAAGGAGGACGGCGCCCCCCTCAACCAGCCGGTCACCGCCGACCGCTTCCTCTTCCTCAGCGAAACCGGTGCCAAGGCGACGCCCGAGTTCTTCCTGCCCGACTGCTTCAAGAATCACGGCAACTACATCATCAGCCTCGGCAACGTGGTCAAGTGGCTCGCGGCCCAGGCCGAGGCGCTGGGCGTCGAGATCTTTCCCGGGTTTCCGGCAGCGGAGGTGCTCTACGCCGAGAACGGCGCCGTCAAGGGCGTGGCCACGGGCAACATGGGGATCGGCAAGGACGGCGAGCCGACCGAGAGCTTCCAGCTCGGCATGGAGCTGCACGGCAAGTACACGATCTTTGCCGAGGGTGCGCGGGGCAGCCTCGGTCGGCAGCTGATCTCGCGCTTCTCGCTCGATGCGGGGAAGGACCCGCAGAGCTATGCCATCGGCGTCAAGGAACTGTGGGAGGTGGAGCCGTCGAAGGCCGTGCCCGGCCTCGTCATCCACACCGCGGGCTGGCCGCTCGATCCGGACACCTATGGCGGCTCCTTCCTCTACCACCTCGACAACAACCAGGTCACGCTCGGCTTCGTCGTCGGCCTCGACTACACCAACCCCTGGATGAGCCCGTTCGAGGAGATGCAGCGCTGGAAGACGCATCCGGAGATCAGGAAGACGCTCGAGGGCGGCAAGCGCCTGGGCTACGGCGCGCGCGCACTGACCGCCGGCGGCATCCTCAGCCTGCCCAAGACGGTATTTCCCGGCGGCGCCTTCGTCGGCTGCGAAGCCGGCTACCTCAACTCCAGCCGGATCAAGGGCACCCATGCCGCGCTCAAGACCGGCATGCTCGCCGCCGAAGCCGCGTTCGAGGCACTGGTCGCCGGGCGGAGCGGCGACGAGCTCACGGCCTATCCGGCCGCGTTCGACAAGAGCTGGCTGCGCGAGGAACTGGAGCGCTCGCGCAACTTCAAGCAGTGGTTCAAGAGGGGTCACCTGACCGCGACGCTGATGACCGGCATCGAGCAGTGGCTCTTGCCCAAGCTCGGCTTCAAGGCGCCGCCCTGGACGCTGCACCGACCCAAGGCCGATCATCTCTACCTGCAGCCGGCGGCCGACTGCCCGAAGATCGTCTACCCCAAGCCCGACAACGTGCTCACCTTCGACCGGCTGTCGAGCGTGTTCGTCAGCAACACCAACCATGCCGAGGAGCAGCCGGCGCACCTGACGCTGAAGAACCCGAGCGTGCCGGTGCAGGTGAACCTGGCGAAGTACGCCGGCCCCGAGAGTCGCTACTGCCCGGCCGGGGTATACGAGTTCGTCGGCGATGCCGGCAGCGAGCGCCTGCAGATCAACGCGCAGAACTGCGTCCACTGCAAGACCTGCGACATCAAGGACCCGACCCAGAACATCGTCTGGGTCACCCCCGAGGGCGGCGGCGGGCCGAACTACGTCGGCATGTGATGACCGTGGCGCGGGTCCGGGGCGCCATCGACCGGCTGCGGGCCCAGGCCTGGCTCGGGGCCATCGACGAGCATCCGGCGTGGCGGCGCGATGCGCCGCCCGGTCCCGACTTCAACCCGTACAGCTCGTCGCTTCGGGCCGCCGCGATCGCGGCGCTCGACCTCGCCGGGATCGCCGCAACGCTGCTCTCGGCCGACGTGGGCGCGATCGGTCGAGTCCCCCTCGGCGACGCGCTCGCCCTCGACCTCGACCAGTGCTGGGTCCGCCGCCAATACGCCCCGGCACGCGCCCCGGCGGGGCACGCAGCGCACCGCTGGCATCAGGACGGCGCCCTCGGCTTCGACTTCCTGGGCACGACCGCGACCGAGGGCGCCTTGCTGCCGATGCTCACCTGCTGGATCGCCCTCACCCCCTGCGGCGACGACGCGCCCGGCATCGAGTTCGCCGGCAGCGACCGGGCCGACCTGCTGCCGCTCGCTGCCCTCGCCGATGCCGAGGTCGACGCCCGCCATCCGCCGCGCGACCGGCTGCGGCCGGTGCTCGATGCCGGCGATGCCCTCGTCTTCGGCGGCGGCGTGCTGCACCATACGCATGTCGCCGCCACCATGACCCACGACCGCACCAGCCTCGAGCTGCGCTTCTTCTCTGCCGGAAGCCCGCCATCGCGTCTGCGCGGCGATCGCTTCCTGTCCCTGCACTGACCTCGGAGACCTGCCGATGACCCCGACCCCTTCCCTCACGACCGCCGAGCCGCCGGAGGTGCTGGTGGTGGCCAAGCTCTGGCCGCCGATGATGGAGTCGCTGCGCGGCGCGTTCCGCGTGCATGACCGCATCCACCAGTCCGATCCGACCGCCTTCGCCACCGTGGCGCCGCGCATCCGCGCGATCTCGGCGAGCGGCGAGTCGAAGGTGCCGCGCGAGCTGATCGCGCAGATGCCGGCGCTCGAGATCATCTCGGTGTTCGGCGTCGGCTACGACGGCGTCGACGTCGCCGCGGCGCGCGAGCACGGCGTCGCCGTGACCAACACGCCCGACGTGCTGAACGACGAGGTCGCCGACCTGGCGATCGGCCTGGTGCTCGCCGTCTCGCGCCGCATTCCGCAGGCCGATCGCTACGTGCGCGAAGGGAAGTGGACGAACGGGCCGATGCCGCTGGCGCGCAAGGTCAGCGGCGCGCGGCTCGGGATCGTCGGCCTGGGCCGGATCGGCAACGCCATCGCCAAGCGGGCCGAAGCCTTCGGCATGACGATCGCCTACACCGCGCGCAGCGCCAAGCCGGAATCGAGCTACCGCTACTTCCCGAGCGCCGAGGCACTCGCCGCCGAGGTCGACTTCCTGGTCGTCATCACCCCCGGCGGCGCGGGCACGCGAAAGCTGATCGACGCCAAGGTGCTGAAGGCGCTCGGCAAGGACGGCTACCTGATCAACGTCGCCCGCGGCTCGGTGGTCGACGAGGCGGCGCTGGTCGAGGCGCTGCAGAACGGCACGATCGCCGGCGCCGGCCTCGACGTGTTCGAGAACGAGCCCAACGTGCCGGACGCGCTGATCGCCGCCGACAACGTGGTCCTCACGCCGCACATCGGCAGCGCCACCTGGCAGACGCGGCGTGCGATGGCGGACCGCGCCTTCGGCAACCTCGAGGCGCACTTCGCCGGCAAGCCTCTGCTCTCTCCGGTGCCATGATGGCCAGCAGCTTCGATCTTGGCGGCAAGACCGCACTCATCACCGGATCGGGCTCGGGCCTCGGATTCGCCATGGCCCGCGGCCTGGCAGAAGCCGGAGCACGGGTCGTCCTCAACGGCCGCGACCTCGCCAAGCTGGAGGCCGCGGCCGCGACCCTGCGCGAAAGCGGGCTGGCGATCGAGACCGCCTCGTTCGACGTCGCCGACTCGGCATCGGTGGCCGCCGGCATCGCCGAGTTGGTCGCCCGGGTCGGCGCGATCGACATCTTGGTGAACAACGCCGGCGTCCAGCACCGTGGGCCGATCGAGGAGTTCAGCGACGCCGACTGGCGCCGGTTGATGGCGACCAACCTCGATGCGCCCTTCTTCATGGCCCGCGCCGTCATTCCGGCGATGAAGGCGCGGCGGGCAGGCAAGATCATCAACATCGGCTCGCTGATGTCGCGGCTGGCCCGGCCCACCACCGTGCCGTATCAGACGAGCAAGGGCGGCATCGCGATGCTGACGCGCGGCCTGGCGGTGGAGCTGGCACCGTTCAACATCCAGGTCAACGCCATCGCACCCGGGTTCTTCCGCACCGAGATGAACGCCGCATTGACCGGCAACCCGGAATTCAGCGCCTGGGTCGAGAAGCGCACGCCCGCCGGCCGCTGGGCGGCGCCGCAGGAGCTCGCCGGCGCCGCCGTGTTCCTCGCCTCGCCCGCCTCGGCGTTCGTGACCGGACAGATCCTCTACGTCGACGGCGGCTTCACCGCCGGCATGTAGAGGGGACGACGGAGCCGGCCGCAGGCACCTAGTTCTGCCCTTCCGTCAGCGAGTCGAGCTGAAACCGTCCGTCCCGGGTCACCAGCCAGATCTCGGTGAACCTGACGTGGCCTGCGAAGCGCGTCGGCTTGGGCAGCTGCGCCCGGCGAATCGCCTGGATCACCGCGGCGCTAACGTCGGGCGCGTGCGTCGGTCCGCGCACCAGGTCGACCCGGCTGGCGTGGCCGTTCTCGTCGACCGTGGTCTCGACCACGACCACCGCGTGGATCAGCGGCGGCAACCGGCCGCGGAAGATGCGCGAGCGGTACTCGTCGTAGAAGTGGCGCGCCGCGTCCACGCGGTAGGCCCGGGTGTCGGCAGCCATCGACACCTTCTGCGTCACCCCCGCGTTGGGATCGCTGAAGTAGATGCCGTCGCCGGCGGCAACGCCGCCATGACCGAGGAGGAGGAGGCAGGCGGCGACAAGGCCGACGAAGCGCTTCATGACGATCTCCTGAGCCGCAGCCGCCGGCACGCGATGGCGCACCTGGCGAACGACCGGTCCAGCCTAGGAGATCGGCGTTTTTTCGGGGGAGCTTGACGGGCCGCCTGGAGGCCGGGGCCCGCGAGTCGTGACACCGTTCATGGTGTCAGCCGTAACTGGAGATGTCCTCAGGCGCGCATCGTCGCGCCACCGGCCGGATCGAACAGGTGGACGCTCTCCAGCGCCACCGCCAGCGCGATCTTCTGGCCCGGCTGGACATCGGTGCGGCCGTGCATCACGACCACGATCTGCGCCGCGCCCACCTGGACCAGCAGCTCGGTCTCGGCGCCAGTGGGCTCGACGACGATCACCTCCCCCGGCACGGCTCGGGCGCCGCCGCCGAGCGAGAGGTCACCGGGACGCACGCCATAGACCACCGCCTGGCCGTCCTGGCCCGCCGCACCGGCAGGCAACGGCCAGCGAATGCCGCCCTCGGCCTCGACCCAGGCGGCGTCGGCGTTGCGGTGCAGGGTGCCCGAAGCCACGTTCATCGCCGGCGAGCCGATGAACTGGGCGACGAACAGGTTGGCCGGCCGGTCGTAGAGCTCGAGCGGCGTGCCGATCTGCTCGATCCTGCCGTCCTGCATGACGACGATCTTGTCGGCCATGGTCATCGCCTCGACCTGGTCGTGGGTGACGTAGACCGTGGTCGTCTTCAGGCGCTGATGCAGGGCCTTGATCTCGGCACGCATCGCCACCCGCAGCTTGGCATCGAGGTTGGAGAGCGGCTCGTCGAAGAGGAACACCTTCGGATCGCGGACAATCGCCCGGCCCATCGCCACCCGCTGCCGCTGCCCGCCGGAGAGCTCGCGCGGAAAGCGCTCCAGGTACGGGACCAGGTTCAGGATCTTCGCCGCCTGCGCAATCCGATCGGCGGTGAGCTTGGGGTCGGCCTTCCTCAGCTTCAGGCTGAAGCCCATGTTGTCGGCCACCGTCATATGCGGATAGAGGGCGTAGCTCTGGAACACCATGGCGATGTCGCGGTCCTTGGACTCGACGTCGTTGACCACCAGGCCGTCGATCGAGATCGTGCCGCCGCTGATCTCCTCCAGGCCGGCCAGCATGCGCAGCAGGGTCGACTTGCCGCAGCCGGAAGGTCCCACGAGCACCGTGAATTCGCCGTCGGCGATGTCGAAGCCGATGCCGTGGATGACCTTGACCGAGCCGAAGTTCTTCTCGACGTTGCGAAACTGGAGAGATGCCATGCGCCCTGCCCTAGCTCTTCACGGCGCCGGCCGTGAGGCCGCCCACCATGTAGCGCTTGAATGCGTAGTAGATCGCCGCCGGCGGCAGCGCGTAGATCAGGCCGGTGGCCATCAGCAGTTCCCAGGGGGAATCGTCCGCGGCCAGGAAGTTGCCGAGCGCCACCGCCAGGGTGACGCTGCGGTCGTTGGAGAGAAGCAGGAAGGCGTAGAGGTATTCGTTCCACGCCAGCAGGAGCGCATAGGTGCCCACCGCCACCAGCGAAGGCGTCATCAGCGGCAGATAGACCAGGCGAAACAGCTGCAGCGGCGAGGCGCCGTCGATGCGCGCTGCCTCGTCGAGCTCCCACGGCAGCTTGTCGGAGGCCTGCTTCAGCACCCAGATGCAGTAGGGCGAGGCGATCGTCACCATCGCCAGGATGAGCGCCCACTGGCTGTTGAGGAGGCCGTAGTTGCCCATGGTCTTGTACATCGGCACGGCGAGGAAGGCGGCGGGGATGAAGTAGGTGAAGAGCGCCAGGTTCATCACCGTGCGCCCGCCCTTGACCTTGAGGCGGCTGATCGAGAACGCGGCGGTGGTGGCGACGAACAAGGTCAGCACGCCGACCGAGACGGCGATCAGCAGCGAGTTCCAGAGCTGCAGCCAGAAGTGCTCGAGATAGAAGTGCTTCTCGCCGAACACCAGGGCGAAGTTCTGCAGCGTCGGCTCCTTCGGCCAGAGCCGGCCCGAGGTCGCCGAATCGCGGCCGGAGATCGCGAACAGGAACAGGTGGTAAATCGGGATCAGCGTCCAGATCAGCAGCGGGATGCCGATCAGGAGCAGCTTGGCCTCGGTGGCGACGGCCTTCCACTTGAGCTTCATGGCCGGGCGCAGCTCATTTCGACAAGCGCTTCATCATGAAGTAGACGAGCGGAAGGACCAGCGGCAGGGCGACGACGATCGAAGCCATCGCCAGGTCCACCAAGTCGAGCCGCAGGTAGCGGATGCCTATCGTCGCCAGCACGTGCGTCAGGTCGGCGGGTCCGCCGCCGGTGAGGAGGTAGACGCTGTTGAAGTCGCCGAGCGTCCAGATCATCGACAGGATGGTCGAGGTGAGATAGAGCGTTCGCATCGACGGCCAGGTGATGAAGCGGAACTTCTGCCAGCCCGTCGCCCCGTCGACCGAGGCCGCCTCGTACTGCTCGGCGGGGATCGCCAGCCGGCCGGCGACCAGGATCAGGGTCCAGAACGGCAGCGACTTCCAGATGTGCATCAGCATCGAGAAGGAAAGCGCCAGGGTCGGGTCGTTGAGCCAGTTGGGCCCGTCGATGCGGAAGAAGTGGAACAGGGTGCTGTTGATCACGCCCCATTCCGGGTTGAGCATGAAACGCACCGAGAGGATCGTCGGAATCGACGGCACCGCCCACGGCAGGATGAAGATCAGCGAGAGGATCTTGATCCACCAGCGCTGCTGGATCAGGAAACCCGAGAGCAGCAGGGCCACCACCATCTTCAGGTTGATGGCGACGAGGATGAAGACGATCGTGTTGATCGCCGAGCGGAAGAAGATCGGGTCCTCGAACAGCTTGACGTAGCTCGCCGGGTGCCGCGCCAGCCAGAGGCCGTAGCCCACCGGATAGAGCACGAAGACGAGGAAGACGAGCAGGTAGGGGACGACGAGCATCGTCCCCCAGAACGCCCAGCGGTTCGAGCCGCGCGAGCGCGCCGGCAGCGGCGGTGCGGCGGCGACGACGGTGCTCATGTCCAGCTTCGCTCGTCGTCAGCCCGTTGCGTTCAGTTCGAGGCGACTGCCTTGATCCGCGCGATCATCTCGTCGGTGGCCTTGTCGATCGGCACCTTCTCGTTGAGCACCCGGTTGGCGGCCTTGGCCCAGACGTTCTCGTTGTTCAGCACCGTGAACTTGTAGTTCTTGGTGAATTCGAACGGCACCGTCCCGCTCATGAACTGGTTGTAGACCGAAAGGCGGTGGTTGTCGGCCTTCCAGAAGGCGCTCTGCTGCGCCGCCTTGGTCACCGGGAACCAGCGGCCGAGCGAGCCCTCGACGTAGGGCGTGAGGTTGGCCTCGTCGAGGAGGAAGGCGACGAACTGCTTGGCCGCGGCCTTGTTCTTGGCTTGGCTGAATATCACGCCGGTCTTTACCGCCGCGCGATAGACCATCTTGCTGCCGTCGGGCTTGTTCGGGAATCCCGCCGTGCGCACCAGCTCCTTGTAGTTCTTCATCGCCGTGGCGCGCTGCGCCTCGGTGAGAGTGGCGTTGTTGGCGTCGTCGAGCCACTTCGCGGCGATCGAGATGGTGGCGTTGTGCGTCATCACCGTCGTCTTGTTGAAGAAGGCGACGTTGTTGTCCGGATCCTTCCAGCTGGTGCTCGACGGCGGCGAGCAGCCCTTGGAGTAGACGGCCGTGTAGTCGGTGAGCGCGTTGATGAGGCCCTGGCGCACCGCCGGGTCGTCGACCAGGAGCTTGCCGCTGTCGTTCACCAGCTTGACGTTGTAGGCGTCCATGAAGGTGAGGAAGGAATAGAACGAGTCGCTCGAGTCGACGCCGAGCGGCTGGCCGATGCCGAAGGCGCGGTTGCCAGTCTTCTGCCGGTAGGCCGGCTGGACCTTGTCGCACCAGAAGCTCCAGTACTCCTTCCAGGTGGTCGGGATGTCCGACTCCTTGAAGCCCGCGTCCTGGAGCATGTCGAGCCAGTACTCGATGTGCATTGTCTGCTGCTTGATCGGGTAGGCGTAGTAGGCGCGGGTCTTGGTCTGGTCGTTGTAGAGGAAGGTCGTCGCCAGCGCGTTCGGCTCGAACTTGGCGCGCAGGGGGTCGATGACGCTGGTCACGTCCTCGAGCTTGCCCTCGAAGGCCCACTTGGCGGTGACCTGGAAGTCGTAGACGTCGGCGTAGGCGACATCGGGGGGGCTGCCGGAATCGAGCGCGGCCACGGTCTTCGGGATCATGTCCTGCACCGGGTACTGCGACAGCTCGACCTTGACCTTGGGGTGCTTGGCCTCGAACTTCTTGATCGCCGCGAAGAGGGCATCGTCTTCCGACTTGTAGAAGCCCTTGACCCACCAGACGGTGAGCTTCTCCTGGGCCATCGCCTGGCCGGCGAAGGCCAGGGCGCAGCCGGCGATGATGCCGGCGATCGTCTTCCTCATTCCTGTCTCCTTGGAATCCGTGAAACGCGAGTCTTCAACCGAGGAAAACCATACCGGAAGCCCCGCCAAGTCTCAATCAGGAGTTAGCAAGGGTTGTCCGGACAACCGGGAGACCAGCGAGCCGGCGGCGCCGCACTCAGGGCACGTTCAGGGTGCCCAGGCCGGCTTGCGCTTGTCGATGAAGGCCTGGACGCCCTCCAGCGCGACCTCGTCCATCATGTTGCAGGCCATGGTGCGGCCGGCGTCCTCGTAGGCCGCCTCCACGCCGACCTCGAGCTGGCGATAGAAGAGCTGCTTGCCCATGGCCACCGCGACCCGCGGCTTGGCGACGATCGCCGCCACCAGCGCCTCGACCTCGGCATCGATCGCCTCGGGCGCGGCGACGCGATTGACCAGTCCCCTGGCCTTGGCGTCCTCGGCCGTGATGAAGTCGCCGGTCACCAGCATCTCGAACGCCGCCTTGCGCGCCACGTTGCGCGAGAGCGCGACGCTCGGCGTCGAGCAGAACAGGCCGAAGTTGATGCCGCTGACGGCGAACCGGGCGGTGTTCGCCGCGACCGCCAGGTCGCAGGCCGCGACCAGCTGGCAGCCGGCTGCGGTGGCGATGCCCTGCACCCGGGCGATCACCGGCACCGGCAGGCGCTGGATCGTGACCATCATCTTCGCGCATTGCGCGAACAGCGCCTCGTAGTAGTCCAGCGAAGGCTCGGCGCGCATCTGCTTCAGGTCGTGGCCGGCGGAGAAGGCCTTGCCCTCGGCAGCGATGACGACGACGCGGGCGCTCTCGTCGCCGGCGACGGCGTCGAGCTCGGCCTGCAGCGCCGTCAGCATGCCGCTGCTCAGGGCATTGAAGGCCTGTGGGCGGTTCAGAGTCAGCCGGACGACGCCGCGGCTGTCGCGGTCGCGGCGAACGAACGGGGCGCTCTCGGCCACGGCGGTCTCGGTCATCGTCTACTCCTTGTCGATCGCCGCGGCCGAGCGGGCGCGCTCGCGCAGCTGGAACTTCTGGATCTTGCCGGTTGAGGTCTTGGGAATCGGCTCGAAGCGGATCTCGCGCGGCACCTTGTAGCCGGCGAGCAGCGACTTGCAGTGGGCCACCAGCGTGCCGGCGTCGACCTCGGCGCCCGGGCGCAGCTCGACGAAGGCGAGCGGCGCCTCGCCCCACTTCGGATCGGGCCGGGCAACCACGGCACAAGCCATGACCGCCGGATGGCGATAGAGCGCGTCCTCGACCTCGATCGAGCTGATGTTTTCGCCGCCGGAAATGATGATGTCCTTGCTCCGATCCTTGATCTTGACGTAGCGGTCGGGCTCGAGCACCGCCAGGTCGCCGGTGTGGAACCAGCCGCCGGCGAAGGCGGCGGCGGTCGCGGCCGGATTCTTCAGGTAGCCGCTCATGACGATGTTGCCGCGGAACATGATCTCGCCCATGGTCTGGCCGTCGGCCGGCACCTCGCGCATGCCCTCCGGGTCCATCACCGTCATCCCTTCCTCGAGCGCGTAGCGCACGCCCTGGCGGCCGTTCAGGCGGGTCTGCTCCGACAGCGTGGCCGCCTCCCACTCGGGGCGCTTCACCGCCACCGCCGCCGGCCCGTAGACCTCGGTCAGGCCGTAGACGTGAGTGATCTCGAAGCCGATCCGCGCCATGCCCTCGATCATCGACGCCGGCGGCGCCGCGCCGGCGACCATCGCCCGCACCTTGTGGGCGATGCCGGTGCGCATCGCCTCGGGGGCGGCGATCATCAGGTTGTGGACGATCGGCGCGGCGCAGTAGTGATCGACCCGCTCGTTGCGGATCGCGTCGAAGATTGCCGCCGCCTCGACCCTGCGCAGGCAGACGTGGGTGCCGCCGAGCATCGCCACGGTCCAGGGGAAGCACCAGCCGTTGCAGTGGAACATCGGCAGCGTCCACAGGTAGCGCGGGAAGTGCGGCAGGGTCCAGGTGGCGGCGTTGCAGACGGCGTTGAGGTAGGCGCCGCGGTGATGCGTGACCACGCCCTTCGGGTCGCCGGTGGTGCCGGAGGTGTAGGAGACGGCGATCGCGTCCCACTCGTCGCGCGGGCCCGGGAGCGCCGGCAACGGCGAGTGGGCTTCGAGCAGTGCCTCGTACTCGTGCGCGCCCAGGCGCTCGCCCGGGCCGGTGTATTCGCTGTCGCAGACGTCGATCACCACCGGCGTGCGACCATGCTCCTCGCGCAGCCGGTGCAGCGCCTCGGCCATCGTCGGCGAGAGCTCGCGGTCGGTGAGCAGCACCGCCGTCTCGCAGTGGTTCATCTGCCAAGCGAGCAGCGGCGCATCGAGCCGGGTGTTGAGGGTGTTGAGGACTGCGTTGAGGGCCGGCACGGCGTAGTGCGCCTCGACCATCTCCGGGGTGTTGTGCAGCATCGCGCTCACCGTCGTGCCGCGGCCGACGCCGAACGAGGCCAGCGCCGCCGCCAGCCGAGCGGCGCGATCGCGTGTTTCCTTCCAGCGGTAGCGGCGCCGGCCGTGGACCACCGACTCGAGGTCGGCGAAGACCTCGGCGCTGCGCTCGATGAAGCTCACCGGCGACAGCGGCACGTGGTTCGCGGCGGTCTTGCCGAGGTCCTGCTCGTAGATGTTCATGGGGGCTTCCCTGATGCGGGCCCCGGACATGTTACGCGCCGCTGCTCAGCCGGCGCTGGCCTCGAGCGCCTGGTCGATGTCCCAGAGGATGTCGTCGATGTGCTCCAGCCCGACCGAGAGCCGCACCATGTCGGGCTGCACGCCGGCGGCGAGCTGCTGCGCGTCGTCGAGCTGGCGGTGGGTGGTCGAGGCCGGGTGGATGATGAGGGTGCGGGTGTCGCCGATGTTGGCGAGGTGGCTCATGAAGCGCGCCGCCTCGATGAAGCGCACCCCCGCCGGCAGGCCGCCCTCGACACCGAAGGCGAGCAGCCCGGAGGCGCCGGGGCGGCCGCCGACCGAGCGCATCTGCCGGGCAACGAGCGCATGCTGCGGATGGTCGGCCAGCCCGGGGTAGTTGACCCAGCGCACCCGCTTGTGGCCGCGCAGGAATTCGGCGACGGCCAGGGCATTGGCGCAGTGCCGCTCCATCCGCAGCGGCAGCGTTTCCACGCCCTGCAGGATCTGCCAGGCGCTGGTCGGCGACAAGGCGGCCCCGTAGACGCGCAAGGTCTCCATGCGGGCACGCATGGAGAAGCCGAAGTCACCGAAGGTCTCGAAGAACTTCACGCCGTGATAGCCGCGCGACGGCTCGGTCATGCCGGGGAACTTGCCGTTGTCCCAGGGGAAGCGGCCGCTTTCGACCATCACGCCGGCGAGCGTGGTGCCGTGGCCGCCGAGGTACTTGGTGGCCGAGTGGACGACGATGTCGGCGCCGAAGCGGATCGGGTTGCAGAGGAACGGCGACGGCACGGTGTTGTCGATCAGCAGGGGCAGTCCCTGGGCATGCGCCACCTCGGCGACCGCGGCGATATCGAGCACCGCCAGACTCGGGTTGCCGATGCTCTCGGCGAAAACAGCGCGGGTATTGGGCCGGATCGCGGCGGCGAAGGCCTCGGGCGAGGCCGCATCGACGAAGGTCGTCGAGATGCCGAGCCTTTCGAGGTTGACAGCAAGCATGCTCACCGTGCCGCCGTAGAGGGCGCCGGCGGCGACGACGTGGTCGCCCTGGCTCAGGAGGGTGAGAAGCGCGATCGCCTCGGCCGCCATGCCGCTCGCCGACGCCAGGCCCGCCCGCCCGCCTTCGAGCGCCGCGACCCGCTCCTCGAGCGCGGCCACCGTCGGATTGGAGAGCCGCGAATAGACGTTGCCGAAGGTCTGCAGGTTGAACAGGCTCGCGGCGTGGTCGGCGCTGTCGAAGACGAAGCTCGTCGTCTGGTAGATCGGCAGGGCACGGGCACCGGTCTCGGCGTCGGGGATCTGCCCGGCGTGGATCGCCAGGGTCTCGGGCTTGAACGTGCGGTCAGCCACGGTCGGGGTCCTAGTGGCCGCGGCGGGCCGAGACCACGCCGGTGTTGACGCCGGCCCAGTGCAGGCCGCCGAACAGCCGGGCATGCTCGATCTTGACGCAGCGGTCCATCACCACGTCGAGCCCGGCCTCGCTCGCCAGCCGCGCCGCCTCGAGGTTCTTCACGCCGATCTGCTGCCAGAGGCACTTGGCGCCGATGGCGATCGCCTGGCGGGCGATCGGCAGGACATCCTCGGTACGGCGAAACACGTCGACGATGTCGATCGGCACATCGACCGTTTCCAGGCTCGCATGGCAGCGCTCGCCGAGGATCTCGGGATATCGGGGATTCACCGGCACGATGCGGTAGCCGTGCTCCTGCATGTACTTGGCGGCGAAGAAGCTGGGCCGATGCCACTCCGCCGAGAGGCCGACGATGGCGATGGTCCGGGCGGAGCGCAGGATGCGGCGGAGGGTCGGGATGTCGTCGGCCATGGTCTGGAGCCGCCCGACCCTACCCGAACCGCCGGGACCGGTCAAAGGCTCTCGGCCAGGATCCCCTGCACTTCGCGCACCGGCCGCGGCGACTCGGCCGCCGGTACCGGTTGCGGCGCGTGCCACCACGCGGGATGGGCGCGATGCGCCGCGACCTCGGCGCGGAGTTGCGCCAGTGCCTCGCGACTGGAGAGCAGGCGGAAGCGCTCGTCGACCGAGAGCACGCCCGGTCCTTCGCGCAGCGCCCGCTCGACCCGCGCCGACTCGGCCGCGGACTTCATGCCCGCCGCAAGGCGCGGCGGCATCGCCGCGGCGACCCGCTCGTGAGCCTCGGCATCGACGACCGCGAGCTTGAACGTCGCCAGCCGCGTGCCGACGGCGTCGGCTTCGCGCGTGGCGGCGGCAAGCACCCGCGGTTCGCGGATCTCTTCCGGCGTCAGCAGCAGGCCGCGCCGGCGCAGGGCCCGGCCGGCGGCGACGCGGCTGCCCCAGACCGACAGCGGAATGGCGCACAACAGGCCGAGGAGGATCGGCGTCAGCCACCACGCGAAGCTCTTGCTGCTGACGACGATGGCGACGATCCAGAGCACCGCCAGCAAGGTGTGGGCGCCGTGGCGCCAGGCGGCCTCGCGCCAGCCGGTGGAGGCGTCGTCGCGGGGCGGCGACTTCCAGTCGAGCCGCCAGCCGGTCAGGGCGGCGAGCACGAACTGGGTGTGGAACAGCATCCGCACCGGCGCCAGCAGCAGGGAGTGCGCGAACTCGACCAGGGCGCTGCCGATCAGGCGGCGGGTGCCGCCGAATCGGCGTGCCTCGCCGCGCAGGACGATGCCGACCAAGGACAGCACCTTGGGAGCGAACAGCAGCAAGGCGGTGAGGCCGAACAGGGTCAGCATCAGCTTCAGGTTGGCCGTCGGCCAGATCGGAAACAGCTGGTTGGGCTCGACGAAATAAGTCGGGTCGGCGCCGGCATGCCGGGCGAACAGCAGGGTCGAGAGCATCAGGAAGGCGAGCCAGAGCGGCGACGAGGCGTAGGCGAGCACGCCGGTGAGGAAGGCCGTGCGATGGACCGCGTGCAGCCCCGGCTCGAACATCAGGCGCGAGTTCTGCAGGTTGCCATGGCACCAGCGGCGGTCGCGCTGCAGTTCGGCAAGCAGGTTCGGCGGCACCTGCTCGTAGCTGCCGTCGAGCTCGTCGGCGACCCAGACCTTCCAGCCGGCGCGGCGCATCAGCGCCGCCTCGACGAAGTCGTGCGACAGGATGTGGCCGGAGAGCGAACCCGAGCCCTCGATCGGCGCCAGGGCGCAATGGCGCAGGAACGGTTCCATGCGCAGGATCGCGTTGTGGCCCCAGTAGTGCGACTCGCCGAGCTGCCAGAAGCGCATGCCGGCGGTGAACAGCGGCCCGTAGGCCCGGGCGCAGAACTGCTGCACCCGGGCGTGGAAAGTCTCGTGGCCGACGGCCTTGGGCGCCGTCTGGATGATGCCGGCGTCGGGGTGCGCCTCCATCATGCGCACCAGGCTCGTCAGGCATTCGCCGGTCATGACGCTGTCGGCATCGAGGACGACGAAGTAGCGATAGGCCGCGCCCCAGCGGCGGCAGAAGTCGGCGACGTTGCCGGCCTTGCGCTGGGTCCGGCGCTGCCGCCAGCGGTAATGCAGGCGCAACGACTGTGGATCGCCGCCCTCCTCGGCCGCGAGCCGGCCGGCGAGGTCGCTCCAGGCCGCGTGCTCGGCGGCGCGGATGTCGGGATCATTGGTGTCGCTGAGCACGTAGACGTCGAACGCCGCCGATTCGCCGGTCGCGCGGAGCGAATCGATGGTCGCCGCCAGGCCGCCGAACACGGTCGGCACGTGTTCGTTGCAGATCGGCATGATGATCGCGGTGCGCGCGGCCGGGTCGAGCGGCAGGATGGGCGCGTCGGCTACGCGGCGGGCCAGCGGTCCTCGCCCCGGCCCGCGCATGAGCTCGAACGCGCCCATCAGGGCGGTCCAGAAGCCGGCCGAGATCCAGCCGAACAGGATGCCGAACAGGATCAGGAGGCCGATTTCCTCGAAACCCTGGCCGTGGTTCGGCAGCACGTCGGCCATGGCCGACGTGCCGATCCAGACGCCGAGCAGCACCAGGGCGAGCAGGAGCAGCCGGCGCAGGCGCAGTGGCCGACGGTCGTGGGCCGGGGCCAGGAACGGCGCCGGGCCGCGGCCCGCGAGGCGGCGCAGCAACGGTCCGGCCCAGGGCTGGGCGGTCATCGAGGAGCGCCGCAGCCGGGGCTGCGGGCACGTCGCGGCGGCAGCGCCGGTCACGGCTTGGCCTGTTCGGCCGGAAGGATGTAGCTCCATGTCTCGCTGAGGGTGGTCTGTCGTTGCTTGAGATAGGCGCGCAACTCGACCGGCTTGGCCGCGTCGTTGCGCTTGATGCGAACGGTCATGCGCCAGGCGCCGCTGACCGGATTGCGAAAGAGATTGCGTTCCCGGACTTCGGCATTGGCATCGACCCAGATCACTGCCTCCATCGCCTCTCCGCCCGTCAGGCCGCGCAGTGGCGGGCCATCGAAATCGACGACGAAATTGATCTCGCCGTCGGGCCGCTTGACGAAGCCGCGGCCGCGCCTCGTCTGTACCACCCATGCCTTGTCGGCAGGAGCCGTGCCCGCGCTCTGCCAGTGCAGCCGGTAGGCGAAGTCGATCGGCTTGCCCGGGACCGGCGCGACCTGCGGCACCCAGTAGGCGACGATGTTGTCGTTGGTCTCGTCGGGCGTCGGGATCTGCACCAGTTCCACCCGGCCGGTGCCCCAGCTGCCGACCGGCTCGACCCAGGCGCTCGGCCGGCGCTCGTACAGCGCCTCGGGGTCCTCGTAGCTCGCCGGCGAGCGGTCGCGCTGCATCAGGCCGAAGCCGCGCGGGTCGGTCAGGGTGAAGGAGGTGATCAGCAGCCGCTTCGGATTGACCAGGGGCCGCCAGATCCATTCGCCGTCGGCCCCCTGGATCGAGAGGCCGTCCGAGTCGTGGACCTCGGGACGGAAGTCGTCATGGCCCGGCTGGTTCTCGCCGAAGGCGTACATGCTGGTCAGCGGCGCCAGGCCGAGCTTGTCGATCCGCTCGCGCAGGAAGAGCCGCGCCGTCACCTGCATCGTCGTCTCGTTGCCGGGCGTGACGACGAAGCGGTAGGCGCCGGAGACCCGCCTGGAGTCGAGCAGCGCATGGACGACCAGCGAGGTCGCATTGCTGCGCGGCCGCTCGATCCAGAACTCGACGAAGCGGGGGAACTCCTCGCCCGCCGGCCCGGCCGTGTCGACGGCGAGGCCGCGGGCCGAGAGGCCGTAGCTCTGGCCCTTGCCGAGGGCGCGGAAGTAGCTCGCGCCCTGGAAGACGAGCACCTCGTCTTTGTACGAGGACTTGTTGAGCGGGAAATGGACGCGAAAGCCGTTGAAATCGAGGTCGCGCAGCTTGTCGGCGTCGATCTTGTTCTTGCCGAAGTCGAACAGGCTCGGATCGAACTTCAGCGGCCGCTCGCCCGCGGGCTCGACCAGGTTGATGTCGACGGGCTCGGAAACCGCCCGGCCCTGCAGGAACAGCATCAGTTCGAACGGCAGCTTCTCCGGCCGCCAGATCGCCTTCTCCGGGCGGAAGCGGATGTCGCGGTACTGGTCGTAGTCGAGATCACGGATCTCCTTGGGCATGCGGATCGTCGGCGGCTTATAGGGCTGCTCGGCCAGCGCCTGGGCCCGCTTGGCGACGTCCTCGAAGGCGAAGGCGAATGCCGACGTGCCGGCCAGCGCCCAGAGCAGGACGAAAGCGCAGCGCAGCCGGAAAAGGGAAAGAGCGACCGAACGCATGTCCTGTAAGGATTACCTGGGAAAAAGCAGAAAAGCCCGGCGGATTCGATCCGTCGGGCTTTAGCAAGAGAGGGGCCCGCCCTCGCGGGCCGCCTCGCCGCGGCGACTGGCGCCTAGGCGTGCTTGCGATCGAAGAATTGCTCGTCTTCGGTCGAGCCTTTCAGGGCCGCCGTCGAGGCATCGCGTTCGATCGTGGTCGTGACCGCATCGAAGTATCCCGTACCGACCTCGCGTTGGTGTTTCACCGCCGTAAAGCCCTTCTCCGCGGCGGCGAATTCCGCTTCCTGAAGCTCGACGAAGGCGGTCATGCTGCTGCGGGCGTAGCCGTGCGCCAGGTTGAACATCGAGTAGTTCAGGCTGTGGAAGCCGGCCAGGGTGATGAACTGGAACTTGTACCCCATGGCGCCGAGCTCGCGCTGGAACTTGGCGATGGTCGCGTCGTCGAGGTTCTTCTTCCAGTTGAAGCTCGGCGAGCAGTTGTATGCAAGCAACTTGCCAGGGAACTTGCGGTGGATCGCCTCGGCGAAGGCCTTGGCGTAGGCCAGGTCGGGCTTGCCGGTCTCGCACCAGACCATGTCGGCGACCTCGCTGTAGGCCAGGCCCCGGGACACCGCCTGCTCGAGGCCGGGCGTGGTCCGGTAGAAGCCCTCGACCGTGCGCTCGCCGGTCAGGAAGCCGCGGTCGTTCTCGTCGATGTCGCTGGTCACGAGGTCGGCGGCTTCGGCATCGGTGCGGGCGATCACCAGGGTCGGCACGCCCATCACGTCGGCGGCGAGGCGGGCGGCGGTGAGCTTGGCCGTGGCTTCGCGCGTCGGCACCAGGACCTTGCCGCCCATGTGGCCGCACTTCTTCACCGACGCGAGCTGGTCCTCGAAGTGGACGCCGGCGGCACCCGCCTCGATCATGGCCTTCATCAGTTCGAAGGCGTTGAGCACGCCGCCGAAGCCGGCCTCGGCGTCGGCGACGATCGGCGCGAAGTAATCGACCTCGTCCTTGCCTTCGGACCACTGGATCTGGTCGGCGCGGGTGAAGGTGTTGTTGATGCGCTTGACGACATTCGGCACCGAGTTCACCGGGTAGAGCGACTGGTCCGGGTACATCTCACCGGCGACGTTCGCATCGCCTGCGACCTGCCAGCCCGAGAGGTAGATCGCCTTCAGGCCGGCCTTGACCTGCTGCATCGCCTGGTTGCCGGTGAGCGCGCCCAGGGTGTTGACGAAGGGCTCGGTATTGACCAGGTTCCAGAGCTTCTCGGCGCCGCGACGGGCCAGCGTGTGCTCGATCGGCACCGAGCCGCGGAGGCGGACGACATCCGCGGCCGAATAGCTTCGCTTGACGCCCTTCCAGCGCGGATTGGTGGACCAATCCTGTTCGAGGGCAGCGGCCTGTTGCTCGCGGGTCTGGCTTTGCATCGACGTTCTCCGAGGGGGTTGGAAAGGATTCGGCTTGGTGGTCAGCGTAAAGGCGAATCGATGGAAAGTGCCGCCTTTGTGGGGTGCGGTGCGAAATGAAAAATGTCATTCTCGACAGTCATTTAGCGACACGATTCCTTAATGTGGAAAACCATCTCCCGCCATGAGAAATTTTGCCGCATCGCAGCACAGCCGTTTACCGTAATGCGGAATGCTCGTTTTCTTATGCGAAAGGCCGGCCACTGGCGGTCGGCCCGGGCACTTCCTTCTAGACTCCTTGTTTTGCCGCTCTCACCCGAAGCGGTCCGGTCCAAGGAGAACCCGAATGCACAAGGATCCCAACCCCGCCGCGGCGCCCTCGCCTGCCGCCTCCGGTTCGGGCGCCGGCACGCTCGACCTGGACGCCTTCTGGATGCCGTTCACCGCCAGTCGGCAGTTCAAGAGCGCGCCGCGCCTCCTGGCCAAGGCCAAGGACATGCACTACTGGACCCCGGAAGGCCGCCAGGTGCTCGACGCCGTCGCTGGCCTCTGGTGCGTCAACGCCGGCCACGCGCGGCCGAAGATCGTCCGCGCCATCGCCGAGCAGGCCGAGGAGATGGATTTCGCGCCGCCGTTCAACATGGCGCATCCGAAGTCGTTCGAGCTCGCCACCAAGCTCGTCGCGCTCGCCCCCGAAGGCCTGGACAAGGTCTTCTACACGAACTCCGGGTCGGAGGCCGTCGACACCGCGCTAAAGATGGCCATCGCCTATCACCGGGCCCGCGGCGAAGGCCAGCGCACCCGCCTGATCGGCCGCGAGCGCGGCTACCACGGCGTCAACTTCGGTGGCATCTCGGTCGGCGGCATTGCCGGCAACCGGAAGAGCTTCGGCACCATGGTCGGCGGCGTCGACCACCTGCGCCACACCCACGACCTGAAGAAGAACGCCTTCTCCCGCGGCCTGCCGGAGCACGGCGCCGAGCTCGCCGACGACCTCGAACGGATCGTCGCCCTGCACGACGCCTCGACCATCGCCGCGGTGATCGTCGAGCCGGTCGCGGGCTCGACCGGCGTGCTGATCCCGCCCAAGGGCTACCTCGAGCGGCTGCGCGCCATCTGCGACAAGCACGGCATCCTCCTGATCTTCGACGAGGTCATCACCGGCTTCGGCCGCCTCGGCACGCCGTTCGCGGCCGATTACTTCAAGGTCACGCCCGACCTGATGACGGTGGCCAAGGGCATCACCAACGGCTGCGTGCCGATGGGTGCGGTGTTCGCGAAGGGTGCGATCCACGACGTCTTCATGCAGGGCCCGGAGCACGCGGTCGAGTTCCCCCACGGCTACACCTACTCGGCCCATCCGCTCGCCTGTGCCGCCTCGCTCGGCACGCTCGAGACCTACGCCGACGAGGGCCTCTTGACCCGGGGCGCGAAGATGGCGGCGCCGTTCGAGCATGCGGTGCATTCGCTGGCCGAGCTGCCGCACGTCATCGACACGCGCAACATCGGCCTGGTCGGCGCGATCGAGCTCGAGTCGATCGCCGGCGCGCCCGGCAAGCGCGCCTTCGACGTCTTCCGCGCCTGCTTCGAGCGTGGCGTGCTGATCCGCACCACCGGCGACATCATCGCCCTGTCGCCGCCGCTGATCGTCGAGGAGTCGCACATCGACCAGGCGATCAGCACCATCGCCGACGTCCTGAAGACCGCCGCCTGAGCGCGGCGTCGCGGCAACGCGACGCGGCCGACCTGCCGGTCCCGCCGGCGGGCCGAACGTGTGGACAATCGCGGGTTTGCCCGCCGCGCGAGCGGCCCGCCACGCCTGCCCGATGAGCGCCGAAGCCTTTCTGCAGATCCGGAACGTCGTCAAGGACTTCGACGGCAATCGCGCCGTCGACAACGTCTCGATCGACATCGCCAAGGGCGAGGTGTTCGCCCTGCTCGGCTCCTCGGGCTGCGGCAAGACGACCCTGCTGCGCATGCTCGCCGGCTTCGAGACGCCGACCTCCGGCACGATCACCCTCGAGGGCCGTGACCTCGCCGGACTGCCGCCCTACGCGCGGCCGATGAACATGATGTTCCAGAGCTACGCGCTCTTTCCGCATCTCACGGTCGCCGACAACATCGCCTTCGGCCTGAAGCGCGACGGCCTGCCGGCCGCCGAGATCGCTGCCCGGGTGGAGGCGATGCTGAAGCTGGTGCAGCTCGGCGCCTACGCGAAGAGGAAGCCGCATCAGCTCTCCGGCGGCCAGCAACAGCGCGTCGCTCTGGCGAGGAGCCTGGCCAAGAAGCCGCACCTGCTGCTGCTCGACGAGCCGCTGGGCGCGCTCGACAAGAAGCTGCGTGAGGAAACGCAGATGGAGCTCGCCAACATCATCGAGGATGTCGGCGTGACTTGCGTGATGGTGACGCACGACCAGGAAGAGGCGATGACCATGGCCTCGCGCATCGCCGTGATGAGCCAGGGCCGGTTCCTGCAGGTCGGTGCGCCGGCCGAGATTTACGAGACGCCCACCAGCCGCTTCGTCGCCGACTTCATCGGCAACGTCAACCTGATGGACGGCAAGCTGGTCGAGGACGAGGCCGACCACGTGATCGTCGACTGCGGCGACCTGCGGCACTGGGTCGGGCACGGCATCACCGGCACGCTCGGCATGGCGGTGACGGTGGCGGTGCGACCGGAGAAGATCCGCATCGCCGCCGAGCCGCCGGAGCCGGAGGCCGGCGTTCCCGACGCGGGCTTCAACCGGGTGCAGGGCACGGTCAAGGACATGGCCTACTTCGGCAGCTTCACCGTCTACCACCTGCAGCTCGCCTCCGGCCGGATCGTGAAGATCAGCCAGGGCAACACCGAGCGCCAGAGCGCGACCCTGACCTGGGGCGATAGCGCCTGGGCGAGCTGGTCGCCGCTGTCGCAGGTGGTGCTGACGCAATGAGCCCCGCTCGGCCGCCCGCAGGGGCTCGCTCCCACTTGGCGGGACCGGCCGCAGGTCTGAGGGTGCCTTCGTGAGCGCGCTGCGACGCTGGCTGGCGGGCCGTGCGGCCGTGGTCGGCATTCCTTACGTCTGGCTGGCCGTCTTCTTCCTCCTGCCGTTCCTGGTGGTGGCGAAGATCAGCGTCTCCGAGATGGAGACCACCACCTTCAAGGACATCGTCGCCTGGAAGGACGGGGCGATCGCCTTCAGCCTGAACTTCGGCAACTACCTGCTGCTGGTCCAGGACAGCCTCTACTTCAGCACCTTTGTCTCGAGCCTGAAGTACGCCGCGGTCACGACCCTTCTCTGCCTGACGATCGGCTACCCCTTCGCCTACTTCATGGCGCGGGCGCGGGCGACGCTGCAGCCAGCGCTGCTGATGCTGGTGATGCTGCCCTTCTGGACCTCGTTCCTGCTTCGGGTCTACGCCTGGAAGGCACTGCTCACCGAGCACGGCCTGGTGGCCGAGGCCATCGAGGCGCTGGGGCTCGACCGCGCGCTGGCGGCGCTCGGGCTCGTGCCCGGCGCGGGTCAGCTCATGAACACCCCGTTCTCGCTGGTGCTCGGCATGACCTACACCTACCTGCCATTCATGATCCTGCCGCTCTACTCGAACTTGGCGAAGATGGACCTGCGCCTGCTCGAGGCGGCCTCGGACCTCGGCGCGACCGCGTGGACGGCGTTCTGGAAGATCACCGTGCCGCTTTCGCGGGCCGGCATCGTCGCCGGCGCGATGCTCGTCTTCATCCCCTGCGTCGGCGAGTACGTGATCCCGGAGCTGCTCGGCGGGCCGCAGACGCAGATGATCGGCCGCACCCTCTGGGACGAGTTCTTCAGCAACAACGACTGGCCGATGGCCTGCGCCGTTGCGGTGACGATGGTGCTCCTGGTGATCGTGCCGGTGGCGGTGTTCAGCCGCTACCAGGCCGAGGTGCAGGAGCGGCGCACATGAAGCGCGCAGCCTTCTTCGGCACCGCCGCCTTCAACCGCGCCTTCGCCCGCGGCTGGCTGCTGTTCGGCTTCGCCTTCCTGTATGTGCCGATCGTCGCCCTGGTCGTCTACTCCTTCAACGACTCGCCGGTCGCCAACGTCTGGCGCGGCTTCACCTTCAAGTGGTACGCGGCGCTCGTCAACGATCGCGAGCTGCTCGCCGGCCTGGCACTCTCGCTCAAGGTGGCGTTCAGCACCGCCTGCGCCTCGGTCGTGCTCGGCACCCTCGCCGCCTTCGCCCTGACGCGCTACCGGCGCTTCTTCGGCCGGACCCTTTTCGCCGGCATGGTGGCGGCGCCGCTGGTGATGCCCGAGGTCATCATCGGCCTGTCGCTGCTGCTGATGCTGGTGTCTCTGCAACGCGCCACCGAGGCCTGGTTCGGCGTCGGCTTCCCCGAGCGCGGCATGCTGACCATCTGGCTCGGCCACCTGCTGCTCGGCATGGCCTACGCCACCGTGGTCGTTCGCGCCCGCCTGCAGACGCTCAATCCGCAGCTCGAGGAGGCGGCGATGGACCTCGGCGCCCGTCCCTGGCAGGTGTTCTGGCTGGTGACCCTGCCGATGATCTCGCAGGCGCTGCTGTCGGCCTTCCTGCTCACCTTCACCCTCTCGCTCGACGACGTCGTGCTCTCGGCCTTTCTCTCCGGGCCGGGCGCGACGACGATGCCGCTGGTGATCTTCTCCCGCGCCCGGCTCGGCCTCAACCCGAGCGTCAACGCCGTGGCGACGATCATCATCACGCTGGTGGCGATCGGCGTGGTCGCGGCGAGTCTCGTGCTGGCGCGAAACGAGCGCCGCCGCGCCCAGGACATGGCGGCCGCGAACCGGGGGCCGTCGCCATGAGCATCCTGCTCTCCTACTTCTGCCTCGCCCTGGCGATGGCGATCGTCGGCGCGTACGTCGGCTTCTCCAAAGCGCTGGTCGTGATCTTTCCGGTGTTCCTGCTCGCCTGGCTGCGCTTCGCCATCGCCGCCGTGGCGATGGCGCCGTGGCTGCGCCGGCCCGCGAGCGAGGCGCCGCTGGATACGCGCACCCATCGCCTGCTGTTCCTCGAATCCTTCTTCGGCAACTTCCTGTTCTCGATCTGCATGCTCGCCGGCGTCTACCGCAGCTCGGCGCTGGCGGCGGGCGTGATCATGGCGGCGATCCCGGCGGTGGTCGCCGTCCTTTCCTGGGTGCTGCTCGGCGAACGCCCGGGCGGGCGGGTGATGCTCGGCATCGCCTGCGCCATCGCCGGCATCGCCCTGGTCGCTTTCGCCCGCGACGCGGAAGGCGAGCTCGCCAGCGGCTCGCTACTCGGCGCCCTGCTGCTCCTCGGTGCGGTGTTCTGCGAGGCGCTCTATGTCGTCCTCGGCAAGAAGCTCTCGGCCCGGGTCGGGCCGAAGCGGATCAGCGCCCTGATCAATCTCTGGGGCCTAGCGCTGGTGACGCCGCTGGCGCTCTGGCAGCTGCCCGGCTTTGCCTGGAACTTCATTCCCCGGCAGTCGTACGTGCTGCTCGTCGCCTACGCGATCTCGGCCAGCGTGCTGACGGTGTGGCTGTGGATGACCGGCCTGAAGCACGTGCCGGCTTCCTCGGCCGGCGTGTTCACCGTGTTCCTGCCGATCAGCGCCGCCGCGGTCGGCGTCGCCTTCCTCGGCGAGCAATTCACGCCGGCACAGGCGGCGGCATTCGCACTCGCGCTGGTCGGCGTGGTGCTCGCGAGCTGGCGCTCGGGCGCGACCGCGGCGCCCTGAGCGGAGGCGCCGGACGCGGCTAGCGCTTGCAAGCCAGGGTGACGCCGTCGCCGATCGGCAGCATCGCCATGTCGACCCGGTCGTCGGCATGGATCTTGGCGTTGAGCGCCTGCAGCGCCGCGGTGTCGGCATCCTTCGCCGGACGGGCGACGCTGCCGCCCCAGAGCACGTTGTCGATGGCGATCAATCCGCCCGTTCGCAGCAGGACGAGGCAGCGCTCGTAATAGGCGTCGTAGCCGGACTTGTCGGCATCGATGAAGGCGAAGTCGTACTGCCCGGCCTCGCCGGCGGCGAGGCGCGCATCGAGGGTGGCGAGCGCCGGCCCGAGGTGCAGGTCGATCTTCGAGGCGACGCCGGCCGCCTCCCAGAACGGCCGGCCGACCCGGGTGTACTCGTCGCTGATGTCGCAGGCGAGAACCCGTCCGTCCTCGGGCAGCGCCTGGGCCACGGCGAGCGCGCTGTAGCCGGTGAAGACGCCGATCTCGATCGTCCGGCGGGCGCCGATGAGCTTGGCCAGCAGCCCGAGGAACTGCGCCTGCTCGGGGCCGATCTGCATGCCGGCTGCGGGCTGCGAGCGGGTCGCTTCGCGCAGGCCTTTCTGCGCCGGGGTCTCTCGGGCCGAGTGGGCGACGAGGTAGTCGCGGAGCTCGTCGTCGAGGGGAGTGTTTCGGTTCGCCATGGAAAGTCTCTTGTCAGGTTGACCGGGTGCGTGGCCGCTCATGCGGGCAGTTCGGCATCATGCCCGGCGAGGGACGGCGTCAGGGCGGCGCGCGCCAGGCGCGATACGGTGCGCGGCGATTCTCCCTTCAGGCTGTGGTCCGACCAGACCTGGCGCCAGCGGCGGGCGCCGGGTTCGCCGTTGCGCAGGCCGATCATGTGCCGGGCGATCCGCGACCAGGGCTCGCTGCGATCGCGCATCTGCCGCTCCATGTACTCGACCATCGCCGCCTCGACCGCGTCGCGATCGAGTGGGCTCGGCGGGTCGGCGAAGAAGCGCTCGTCCCACGTCGCCATCGCCCAGGGATGGTGATAGGCCTCGCGGCCGATCATCACGCCGTCGACCGTCTGGAGCTGCGACGCGATCTGCCCTTCGGTCTTGATGCCGCCGTTGACGACGAAGGCGAGCGCCGGGAAGTCATGCTTCAGCCGCGCCACCATCTCGTAGCGCAGCGGCGGCAGCTCGCGGTTCTCCTTCGGGCTGATGCCTTGCAGCCAAGCATTGCGAGCGTGGACGACGAAGACCTCGCAGCCGCCCGAAGCCGCCACCGTGCCGACAAAGTCGCGCACGAAGTCGTAGCTCTCGAGCCGGTCGATGCCGATCCGGTGCTTGACGGTCACGGGGACGGCGACCGCGTCGCGCATCGCGTTGACGCAGTCGGCGACGAGCTGCGGCTCGGCCATGAGGCAAGCGCCGAACGAGCCACGCTGCACCCGCTCGCTGGGGCAGCCGCAGTTGAGGTTGATCTCGGCGTAGCCCCAGCGCTCGCCGAGCCTCGCCGCCGCCGCGAGATCGGCCGGCTCGCTGCCGCCGAGCTGCAGCGCAACCGGTTGCTCGGCCGGATCGAAATCGAGGTGGCGCGGGACGTCGCCGTGCAGCAACGCGCCGGTCGTCACCATCTCGGTGTAGAGCCGGGCACGACGGGTCAGCAGGCGGTGGAAGTACCGGCAGTGCCGGTCGGTCCAATCCATCATCGGCGCGACGGAGAGACGCCACGACACAAGTCCTCGTCGTTGCGCACCGTGCACGGGGAAGGCGCCGCCGGTGCCTTCGGTCGTGTTCATCGTGTACAGGTTCTCGCAGCAACTGCGCTCGTGGATGCTTGTGGATGCTAGCCTGATCGCTGAATCGATCGTGGAGTGAGACAGGCACCACCAGAGTCGGTCATCAACATCTGCCGCTCAGGCCGGCAATCACCTGTGCGCGACTTCACGACCAGCAACCTTGCGAACACATGCGGCGCGACGAATCGGCCGACGCGCGTCGCCTTCGTGCTGGCATCGAACTCTCGCTCCCCCTTGCCCAGCACCCGCATCGCAGTGCTGAACATGCTGCCCTTCCTGGGCGCCGCCGGCTTCGAGCCCGAGATCGTCTTCGAGCCCGAGCAGCCAAACATGTCGCCGATTGTCGACGGACTCGAACACCGTCTGGTCGCCGAAGGGTTCGGGATCGTGTTTCTGCAGAAGGTTCGCGGACCCAGCGTCGAGCGCCTGGCCCGGCGCCTCGCCGAGCACGGCATCGCCACGGTGTTCGGCGTTTGCGACCTGGTCGCGCCGGCCATGGTCGAGTGCACCGACGCGACCGTCGCGGTCACCGACTATCTCAAGGCTCTCTATCCGCTTCAACTGCAGCCCAGGATCCACGTCGTGCACGACGGCATCGAGAACCCCTTCGTGCGCAAGCTCGCCTACGGAGCGGCTCGCGGCAGCCGCGGCAACCCGTTGCGCGCCGTCCTGGTGACCTCGAGCCGCCTGAGCGAACTGCCTGTCATCGGCACCCCGCCGGAATGGCTCGACGTGACGATCGTCGGCCCCTATTGGCGCACCGACACGCCGCTGCGCCGGCTGAGCGAGGCCGGTCAGCATTGGCGCGAGCAGCCCACTTCGCGCCGCCTGCATCGCCTGCGCTTTCTGATGTCGCAACGCATCCGCCGGGTGCCCTGGCATCCTGGCCGTGTCTATGAGTTCATGGAGGTCGCCGATGTCGGCATCATCCCCGTCGAGCCCAGCATGGATGCGCCTGAAGAGCCGGTCCCGACATGGCAGGTCAAATCCGAGAATCGCCTGACGATGAAGATGAGCGTGGGCCTGCCCGTCGTGGCGTCGCCGGTTCCGGCGTACACGCCGGTGATCGAGCCGGGCGGCTTCAATGGCTACATTGCGCGCACCCGGCGAGACTGGCTCGATCACCTCGGCGAACTGCGCGACCCGGCCCGGCGCAAGCAGGTCGGTCGGCGTGCCCGTGCCGCGGTGCTGGAGCGCTATTCGATGAAAGAGCAGGCGCGCCGTCTGGTCGCCGTCCTGGACAGCGTCAGC
>Ga0068858_100000795_pt1 | contig 32980 bp, 28 predicted proteins | sample KBSSwiS12_FD_66589 | JGI IMG/M metagenome (GOLD analysis project Ga0068858, IMG submission 66589) | Switchgrass rhizosphere microbial communities from Kellogg Biological Station, Michigan, USA - KBS Switchgrass S1-2 | ecosystem: Host-associated > Plants > Roots > Rhizosphere > Soil ... | reverse complement strand
ATGCCAACCGCGATCACCGTGCCAGCCGTCGTCGCCGTGCCATCGTTGCGCCTCGGCACTCGTGCTCGCGGTCATCGCGGCAACCACAAGGCCGGTTGCGGCGAAGATATGGGGGATCTTCATCGTCCTTTCCTTTCCGCCCGGGGATCGGGCAATGAGGGAACTACGCTTTTCCGCAGGAAGCGTTGCTGAATGCGCTGGTAATCTGGGGTACAGGCTTGGAGCATCCGGACCGCGGCACGTGGCGGTTTCGCAGATCCGGCGGCCGACCTGTCGCCGCTTCGACGCCCGCGACCGAGAAAGCAAATCGATGAAGAATTTCACTATCGGCGTTATAATCATCTTGCTATTTTTTGGCGCGCCCGCGACATATATATTTTACAGATTAGATACAGTTGAAGTTGAGATCGGATGCAACGCATATAACGTAAGGGTCACTGGTACCTCTGTTCCGCACTATGCAATTTCCAGCTATAATGTGTTCGGAATTAATTATACGAGATTTCACGTAACAAGTGACGATTCCCCGGACATATCCTTCTCAACGGATGCGGAAGGCAAGAAAAGACGGTTATTCCATCTGGATTACGTCTCAACAGGCACGATGGATAGCTATAGCATAAAGTGTTGATCGACGCCCGAGCGTGCGGCGTGATTGCGGGACGCCGGGCAAGGTGCCAAGAACCGTTGCAACCACCACGCAGCCGAAAGAACCATCATGGCCTTCTCGCTCTACGCCGCGACCATCCCGTCCTGCCGCCAGATCCTGACCGCGCTCGCGGCTTTGCTCAAAAAGGCCGATGCGTTCGCGGCCGAACAGGGCATCGCTCCCGGGGATATCGTCCGCGCGCGGCTCGCCGAGGATATGCTGCCGTTCGGCTATCAGGTGAAAGCGGTGGTCGGCCACTCGCTCGGCGCGATCGAGGGCGTGCGCAAGGGCGTGTTCAGCCCGGACCGCGGCGCCTGGCCGGAGGACATGCCGGGGCTGGAAAAGCTGGTCGCCGACGCGCTTGACGCGCTGGCGGCGATCGATCCGGCCGAGGTCGAAGGCTTTATCGGCCGGCCGATGTGCTTCTCGATGGGCGATATGCGGATGGATTTCGTCGCGGAGGAATTCCTGCTCTCCTTCTCGCAGCCCAATTTCTATTTCCACGCGACCACCGCTTACGACATTTTGCGCTGGAAGGGCGTGCCGCTCGGCAAGCGCGACTATATCGGCCGGCCGCGCATCATCGGCTAGGCCGGGCGGGCGTTACATCTGAACCACAGGCGGGCGCCGCGACTCCTCTTTTCTTCCCCGGCGAAGGCCGGGGCCCAGTTGGGAAGGCGGACATAAGGGTACGAAACGCGCATCATCAGCGTCCCCCGACTGGGCCCCGGCCTTCGCCGGGGAAGGGGAAAAGGAGCCGCAACCCCGCGCCCGGCGGTTCAGCTTCAACGCAGCGCAATCTCTCGCGCCCGATCAATCCAGGTTGATCTCGTCGATCGCGTCATTGTCGGTCGGCTGCCCGCGATACTGGATCTTGAAGCCCCGGCCGGGTTGCAGCTTCGCGAAGAACGCCGCCATCCAGTCGAGCTCGTTCGACAGGTGGATCGCGTAGGCGTCGGCGCCCCGCGCCTCGATCAGCCAGGTCAGTGTGTCCTTGTCGGGGTTATTATATTTGCCGTTCGCCGAGATCACATAATGATCGGCGATCACCTGGGTGAAGAACGCCTTCACGACATCGCGGTCGCTGCCATGATGCTGGACCTTGAGGAGATCGAGCTTGAGCGTGCCGCCGGGCATGAGGCCGGCCTTTTCGAGGCCATCGAGAACATAGTCGCCGCGGGCATCCCCGGTGAGCAGCATCGTGCGGGTCTTGCCGCCGGTCTCGAACGCGACATGGCATACGATGCTGGAAAGATTGGGGACCGACATATCGGCATAGCTGGCGGCTTTCGCGTCAGGCTTGGCATGCGGCAGCGGAGTCTTCGCCCATTTCTCCCTGAGGTCGGCGAGCTGCTGCTCGAGCGGGCCGACGACGGTGACCTTGAGCCCGGCAATGTCCACCGCCGCATTGGTGGCGCTGACGAAACCGCCGATCGGCGCGTTGTCCGAAATGCCCAGCCCGTCCAGAGCATCGCGAAGGTTTCTCCCCTGGCCGACGCTCGCAAGCACGGCCTGAGTCTCATGGCTGAGCGTCCCGCCCGGCAGCAACGCACCGAGCGACGCCACCGCCGCCACCGCGGCTACCGAGCCGGCGGTGTGCCCAGACTTAACCCCCGCCAGATCCTCGAACGCATTGAACCAGAACCGCCGCACGCGAAACGGCGCGAGCTCCCGCTGGTCGGCCAGGTCGCGCAGCTCGGTCATCATCGCGACCAGGCCGTTGATATGGTCGTCATCGATATGGCTGACCATCACCCAGTCGATCGAGAGCGTCGGTTCGGTGCCCTTGAGCGCCATCAGCCTGGTCTTCAGCGAGGTCTGATAGACCCCGGCCGGTCCGCCATCGATCACCGCCACCCGTATATCGTCCGGCTCGCCCCAGCGCAGGACGAAGCAATCGCCATAAAGCGCCTGCAGCACTTCGAATCTGAGCATCAGTCGGTCCTTTGCCAGGAGGCCTGCAGCGCGTGCAGGACGTCGACGAGGCCAGCGCCCTGAAAGGCCCGTTCGCGGCCGAGATCGACCGCCGTCTTGCACAATATCTGCTTCACCAGCGCCGGGCGGCCGATCAGCTCAGGATAGCGCGCCAGCAGGATCGCCGCCGCGCCGCTGACATGCGGCGCCGCCATGCTGGTGCCGTCCATCTCGCCATAGCGCCCGCCGGGGAGCGCCGAGAGGATCTTCTCGCCGGGCGCCAGGATATCGGGCTTGGCCCGGCCGTCCCCGGTCGGTCCGCGGCTCGAGAAATAGCTGACGCCATAGCCATAGGGGCTGATCTTGTGGGTCGAGCCGACCGTGATCGCTGCCTCGGCATTGCCGGGATCGGTGATCGACACGGTCGAATAGCGGTCGCTCAGGCTCGCCTGGCGGCTGTCGCCGGTATAGCCGGCATTGCCCGCCGCCGCGACGACGACGATGCCGTCCTTCACCATCCGGTCGCAGGCATCGCACACCGGCGTCCGGCCGCAGGCGAAACTGCGGACCTTGTGCACCAGCGAGAAGCTGAGATTGGCCCCATGCACCATCAGCGCCGAGGACAGGGTGTTGAGATAACCGAGGAATTGCAGCGCCGAGAGGATGGTGAACTCGTCCGCCGTGCCCTCATTGTCGAACACCCGGATATCGAGCAGCCGGATATCGGGGCAGACGCCCAGCACCGCGGCCGGTGCCGGCGGACAGGGCCAGTTGGCGCCGATGATGCCCGCGACATGCGTGCCATGTTCCTGAACCGGAACGGGATAGGCAGCATCATGCGGGACGCGCAGCTCGTCCCGCAGCAGCGACCAGTCGATGCCGAGCCCCTGCCCCAGCCGATCGAGCAGATTGTCCGCCAGCTTCTGCGACAAGCCGGCCTTGGCGGGATTGCTGAGGATCGCGCGGACCCGTGTGAAGTCATAGGTCTCATAGACACGCGAGGAGAAGGTATCGGGCGCGACCGGCGGATCCGGCATGGCGAAGCAGGGATGCGTCGCGTCGATCCCGCTATCCACCACTGCCCAGGTGATCTTCGCGGTCGAGGCGTGGAACAGATTCTCGCTGGCATCCGCCTTGATCGTCCGCCGCGAAAAGGCGACCGAGAGCTGGCTCCGGCGATTGGGATAGATATGGTCGATCGCGGCTTTTGGCGGCGCGCCATGGATGAACTCGACGCCGGTCCACAGCTCGTCAAAGGCGCCCAGCATCTCCATGATGTCCGGGTTGACCCCGTGTGCGGCGTGACGCCGCCTCGGGGTTGCGGGCGATCGCCCCCGGCCCCGGGGATGGGTACGCTCGCCGACGAGCCTCTGTCCGCGCCCGGTCATCAGCAGATGCACCAGGCCGGCAGTGGCGGCAAAAGCGAAGAACTCGACTTCATTCGAGCTCGCAAAGCGGTGGTTCGGGTCGCCAAGGGCTTGTTTGACGCTCGACATCTGCTTGAGGTCGTGCGGCAATGCCTGCCACCAGGCGGTCAGTGGGGCCGCCGAGCATATCAGTTCGTCAAGCGTCAGCCGGGCGACGACGCTGTTGACGTTCGCGGCGACGTCGGCGTCGCCGGACGGATGGTGCATCGCCTCCATGGCGCTGCGCAGCGCGCCGGCGATCTGGCCGGGCTCCGAGCCGCTGGAGGCGGTCAGCAACAGATCGCAACGCAGAGCCGGGGTGAGCGGACCATGGGAATCGTCGATATATTCTTCCCAGACATCGGGCGAGATCGGCGAATGCTGCAGGAACCGGCTGCGGCCAAAGGCCTCGTCGATGATATCGAAGAGCTCAGTCACGTCCATGCGGCATTCTCCCCGATCGCGGAGCTTAGTCCGGAGATGCCGATAGGCAATATACGATGCGACCGGATTGCATGTTTCGAAACGCCGGCAGGCCGGCAACCACGGTCAGCCCTTGTACAGACGCGCGCGCCTAAACCCCTTGCCATCTGCCGTCCGGAGTGATCGAACCGCCCCATGAATGCCGAGATGGGCCCCTATTTCCCGCTTGCCGTGCTGATGCTGATCCTGCTGATCGCGGCGCTGCTCGTGCGGCGTGCGCCGATGTTCAGGATGCTGCTGTCCGCCGCGATCTGGGGCACGATCATCGGCGTGGTGCTGCTGGTGGTTGGCCAGCCTGGCCGCTTCTACCCCTATCTCGCGCGTTTGGTCAGCACGATCAGGCCCGACAGCCAGGAGGTTGTGGGCAAGGAGGTGCGGATCCGCATGTCGCCTGACGGCCATTTCTGGGCACGCGCCCGGATCGCCGGGGTCGAGCGCCGCATGCTGATCGACAGCGGCGCGACGGTGACCGCGCTTTCCACCGATACGGCTGCGGCGGCCGGGCTCGAGGTGCGGGACAATATGATCCCGATCGTGCTCAACACCGCCAATGGCCAGGTCAGGGCGCAGAGTTCGACGATCGAGGAGCTGCGCCTGGGCGACATCACCGCGCGCGATCTCGATGTCGTGGTGTCGCCGGCGTTCGGCGACACAGACGTGCTGGGCATGAACTTCCTCTCGCGGTTGAAATCATGGCGCGTGGAAGACGGCGTTCTGGTGCTGGTCCCGCATCACCCGCAGGAGCCGGTATAGGCCCGGCGCGGCGGCGATTGGCGCTGCATTAAAATATCCCAATCACGGGACGGTAACGCCTGAGTCCCCAAAGCGTCACACGGCGCCGCCATCAGGCCCTCATCGGCGGCCGGTGCGCCGGAAACCACCGCGACAAGCACATATTGCAGTTCTGCATTGGGGGATTTTTCACCATGAAAATTCGCGTGACGGCGCTCGTCTCCACGACATTGATGTCGCTCGCCGCAACCGGGGCCCATGCCGCGACCGCGCCGGACCCGGCATCGCCCGACAAGAAGGACGACATTATCGTCACCGCGCCGCGCGAGGAATCCCAGGCGCGGCAAACCCAGCAGGATGCGCCCAACCTCATCAACGTCCAGTCTGCTGAATCGATCGCCAAATATCCTGATTTCAACGCAGCCGAGGCGCTCAGCCGGATCCCCGGCATTTCGCTCTCCAGCGACACCGGCGAGGGCCGTTTCGTCAATATCCGCGGCATTGACGGCAACCTCAACGGCGCGACCTATGGCGGGGTCGTCCTGCTCAACACCAATCCGGGGGGCACCGTGTTCGGCAGCGGCCGCGCGGTGGAGTTCGACACGATCCCGACCGGCGCAATCGACGGCCTGATCGTCACCAAGACGGGCATGCCCAATCATGACGCCGAAGGACTTGGCGGCACGGTCGAGCTGACCCCGCGTTCGGCCGCCCGGGTCGATCATCCCTTTGCCGATGGCGCGATCGGCTATGGCTATGAGCCGGCGCACAAGCATGGCGGCCCGCTCAACCTCGATCTCGCGATCGGCGGGCGGTTCGGCGGCGAGGACAAGCCCTTCTCCATCGTGCTCACCGGCTCGTACCGCGAAGACAAGCGCGGCTTCGACGATATCGAAGAGGATTATGTCGATGTCCCGGATCTGACCGCGGCCTCGGGCCCGGCGCTCTCGCCTCTCCAGGTCAACAAGGCGCTCGCCGATATCCAGCTCCGCCGCTATGACTATCACCGTCGACGCTTCGGCTATGGCGGCGAGTTCGCCTATACGCCCGATGACGACAGCCAATATTATATCCGCGGCTCGGTCGCCGGCTATGTCGAATCCGTCCTCAAGAACCGGCTGACCTATGACAAGCTGGGCGAGTTTGACGACGCGACCCATCAGGCTGACACGTTGATGGTCGATCCGGCCCATCCGGCGGGCTATGCGACCACCACGGCGATCACCATCAAGGGCACCGACGAGGAAGAGACGCACCGCAACCAGGTCTTTGTCGTCGGCGGGCGCAACCGCTTCGGCAATCTCGCGCTCGACTATCACGGCGCCTATTCGCGCGCGACCTTCAGCGTCGGCCATAATTACGGGACGACCTATACCGGCCCGAAGAACGTCCCCTTCACCTATGACAATATCACCAATGCCGAGTTCCCGGCGCTCGCCGTCACCAACGGCACCAACGTCAACGATCCGGCGCTCTACAAGCTGACCAAGCTCGGCAATTCGACTGAACGGGCGCGAGACGCCGAATGGTCGGGCGTGATCAATGCCGCGCTCGATACCCACTGGATCGGCGATAATGACCGGCTCCAGTTCGGCGGCCAGGTCCGCCTGCGCAACAAGGTCGACACGCCCTATGCGCAGAGCTTCAAGTTGCCCGCGAGCGGCCTCGCCACGCTCGATCCGGCGATCACCGATTATTACGACAATCATTATTCCAACGGCCCGCAGGTCAATCCGGGCGCGGTGCGGACGACCGCAGCGGCCTCGACCAGCGCGGGGCTCGCGGCCGACCTCACCGGCTATTTCCAGGCCGAGGAAGACATCTATGCCGGCTATGCGATGTACAGCTTCAGGGCCGGCAAATTCGGCGGCATCGCCGGCGCGCGCGTTGAACATACCCAGGCGACCTACACGACCTATACCTTCGACACCGATCCGGTCACCGGCGACGACCTTCCGCCCGCGCTCACCGTCCGCAAGCACAGCTACACCAATGTCTTCCCGACAGTGCAGCTCCGCTATGATGTCGAGCCGAGCCTGGTGCTGCGCGGCACGTACTCGACCGGCATCGGTCGCCCCGGCTTCAGCCAGATCGCGTCCGCCATCTCGATCGACCGCGACAACGGCATCATCACCCAGGGCAACCCAGCGCTGAAGCCGACCACCGGCAATAATTTCGATCTGTCGGTCGAGAAATATCTGCCCCATTCGGGCATCCTGTCGCTCGGCGTGTTCGACAAGGAGTTCAGCAACTATATCGTCGCGCGCCAGACGATCGGCAGCGATGCCCGCCTGCCCGGCTTCGGCAATCAGGTCGTGTTCGTCACGTACGAGAATACTGGTTCGGCGCGCGCGCGCGGTATCGAGGCGGCCTACGACCAGCGCTTCGCCTTCCTGCCCGCGCCCTTCGACGGGATCGGAATCGGGGTCAACGGCACCTATGTCGATAGCAGCATCACGCTGCACGATCGCGGGCGCAAGCAGGCGCTCCCCGCCACCTCGAAATATACATGGAACGCGGCGCTCTATTACGAGGCGCACGGCGTCCAGCTCCGCCTCGCCGCGCAATATGTCGGCAAGAACCTGTTCGGCATCGGCGACGGCCCAGAAACCGATGTCTATCAGAGCGCCCGTACCACGCTCGACTTCACCTCGTCGCTCGCGATCACGAAGAATGTCCGGCTCTATTTCAACGTCAAGAACCTGACCAACGAGCCGCTGCGCATCTATGAGGCAAGCGAGAACCGTCCGATCCAGCGCGAATTTTATGACGCGACCTATGAGGGCGGCGTAAAGTTCAAATTCTGAAGATTGCCGCGAGGGAGAGAGCCATGTTCACGAACGGAATGAGCCGCAGGACAGTGATCGGCGGTATCGCCGCCACCGCGGCGGTCGCGCCGCTCGCGCGCGGCGGGGCGGCGGGGCGGCCTGGCGGCTTCCTCGTGGTCGGCGACTGGGGCCGCGACGGCGCGCAGCACCAGCGCGATGTCGCGGTGCAGATGGGCAAGGCGGCGACCGAGCTCGGCAGCCGTTTCGTGATGTCGGTCGGCGACAATTTCTATGAGAATGGCGTGCAGTCGGCGAGCGACCCGCAATGGCGGAGCTCCTTCGAGCAGGTCTATACCGATCCGGCGCTGCAGATCCCCTGGTATGTCGCGCTCGGCAACCATGATTATCGCGGCGTGCCCCAGGCGCAGCTCGACTATGCAGCGCACAGCCGTCGCTGGAAGATGCCGGCGCGCTATTACAAGCTTTCCGGTGCGAAGATCGGCCTGCCGGGTGTCGATCTCTTTGCGATCGACAGCTCGCCCCTGGTCCACCAGTATCGCGACAAGGTCGACGCGCCGATCGCCGCCAATGTGAAGACCCAGGACACTCGAGCGCAGCTCGCCTGGCTCGACCGCGAGCTTGGCGCCTCGACCGCGCGGTGGAAGCTGGTCTACGGCCATCACACGATCCGCTCGGGCGGCAGCGGGCATGGCGAGACGCCTGAACTGGTCCAGCTCGTCCGCCCCTTGCTCGAGCGCCACGGCGTGCGGGCCTATATCAACGGCCATGATCACGACTTGCAGCATATCAGCGATGGCGGGGTCGATTATATCTGCTGCGGCGCCGGTTCCGAAGTGCGCCCGGTCAAACCGGTAAAGGGTACGAAATTCTGCGTGTCGCGCTCGGGCTTCGGCGCGATCGCGGTGAACGGCGATACCCTGTCGCTCCAGTTCCGCGACTATACCGGCGCAACTATCTACAGCGCCAGCATCGCACGCGGCAGGGTCTCCGCGTGACGCCTGGCCTCACGCATCCGAAAGGCTGATCCATACCGGCGCATGGTCGCTGCTTTTTTCCCAGCCGCGAACATCGGCATCGACCTGCGCATCGAGCAGGCGCGGCGCGAGCGTCGGGCTGAGCAGCAGATGGTCGATGCGGAGGCCGGCATTGCGGGCATAGGCATTCCGGAAATAATCCCAGAATGTGTAGATCGTCTCGTCCGGGTGACGGCTGCGGAGTGCATCGAGCCAGCCCTGATCGAGCAGCCTGAAGAAGGCGGCGCGCACTTCGGGCGCGAACAGGGCGTCGTCCAGCCAGCGCTCCGGCTTGTAGACGTCGCGCTCGGTCGGCATCACGTTGAAGTCGCCGGCGATGACGACCGGCATGCCGCTCGCCATCAGTTCGGCGGCATGCGCGATCAGCCGCTCGAACCAGGCAAGCTTGTAATCGAATTTCGGGCCGGGCCGCGGATTGCCATTGGGGAGATATAGGCCGGCGACCAACACGCCGTTCACCGCCGCCTCGATATAGCGGCTGTGCAGATCGTCGGGATCGCCCGGCAGTCCGCGCCGCGTCTCGACCGGCGCGTTGTCGCGACTGAGGATCGCGACGCCGTTCCAGCTTTTCTGGCCGTGCCAGATCGCGTGATAGCCGGCATCCTCGATCGCGCTCAGCGGGAATTTCTCCTGCGGCGCCTTCAGCTCCTGGAGGCACACCACATCGGGCTGCGCCTCGCCGAGCCAGCGCAGCAGCACCGGCAGGCGGCCGTTGATGCCGTTCACATTATAGGTTGCGATCTTCATCGGCGTCCCTCGGATACGGTCGCATGGTTCGCGGGTTGAGCAGCGACAACCCAAATAGGAGACGGGCGATGCTCGAACATGTTCCGGCCTGGCTCGGCCAGATGCTGCACCATATCCGGGCGGGCCATGCGAGACTGGTCGTGGTCGACCCGGCGCTGGCGGCCCAGGGCGAGATCGATCTTTCCAGCCCCGCCTTTGCCAATGGTGCGCGCCTGCCCGAGCGCTTCACCGCTGATGGCGACGGCGTTTCGCCGCCCTTGGTCTGGGGCGATGTTCCGGACGGCACGCACAGCCTCGCGCTGATCGTCGAGGATCCGGATGCGCCGGCGCTTGCGCCGTTGGTCCATGCCATCGTCTGGGGCATTCCGGCGACCGAGCGGCGGCTGGCCGAGGGCGCGATTGTCGGTGACGGCGATGGCGGCACCGATGGTCGCGATGTCGGACGCAACAGCTTTTTGAGCGAGGGCTGGCTACCGCCCGATCCGCCGACCGGGCATGGCAGCCATGATTATGTCTTCCAGCTCTTCGCGCTTTCGGCGACGCCGGAACTGAGCGCGAACCCGGGCCGTGCCGCGATCGTCGAGGCGATGGCGGGCAAGGTGCTGGCTGCGGGCATATTGGTCGGCACCTATTCGCGCGGCGAGCCGAGCGGGCTGGCGCGTGATTTCAGGGACGCAGTTCCTACGTAGAGCCGATGCCAGCGACGCAGACCGACCTCTTCGCAACCGGGCTCCAGCCGATCGTTCCCGGCATTTCCTATACGCCTGAGATCATCAGCGAAGGCGAGGAGCGCGCGCTGATCGCTTCGCTCGAAGCGATCGAGGTTACGCCTTTCCGGTTTCAGGGCTGGCTCGGCAAGCGCCTGACGGCGTCGTTCGGCTGGCGCTATGATTTCGACAATGGCAGCTTCAACACAGCCGAGCCGATCCCCGACTTCCTGCTGCCCCTACGCAGGCGGGCGGCCGCGTTTGCAGGCCTCGAATCCCATGACCTCGTCCAGTCGCTGCTCGTCCGCTACGATCCTGGCGCGGGCATTGGCTGGCACCGCGACCGGCCACTGTTCGAGCATGTCATCGGCATCTCGCTGGAAGCGCCCGCGACCTTGCGGCTGCGACGCCGTCGTGAGGGCGGCTTCGATCGCGCCGCGCTGCCGCTCGCCCCGCGCTCCATCTATCATCTGAGCGGCGAGGCGCGGCATGACTGGGAGCACAGCATAGCGCCGATGGACGTACGACGCTGGTCAGTGACGTTCCGCAGCCTTTCGGAGAAGGGGCTGCGGGCGGTCGCCGGTCAGGCGGGCTGAGCCCGACGCACGAACGGGATGGCGAGCGTCGTGTTGGTCAGCGCGCGCCACAGCCATTCGAGCGGCCCGTACAGGAAATAGCGGAACCACAGGCGCGCGAACAGGATCTGCAGCGCGAAGGCGACGAGCCCCATCGCCAGCGCTTCGCCCTGGGTGATCCAGGCGTGCATGCCGAGCCCGAAGCCGTAGAACAGGGGCACGAAGACAAGCGACTGGCAGACATAGAGCGTCAGCGTCATCCGCCCCACTGGCGCGAGCAGTTTCAGAACCGGCTGCGCAGCCGTCTGGTAGAGTTCCACGAACAGCACGACCTGAACCGTCATCGCCGCCAGCGCGCTCCAGCATTCGAACGCCAGTCCGATATGCACCCCCGCCATGCCGCCCGGGTCACCAAGGCGTTTGGCCGCACCGAGGCAGACGGGGCCGATGAAGTAAAACGCGATCCAGCTCAGGATAGCCACGCCCAGAACGATGCGCCGCTGCACGACGAACCGGCGCGGATCGGCGAAGAAGCCGGCCCTGCCCAGCAACAGGCCGATGATGAACAGTCCGGCGATCTCGGTCAGCCGCCCGGTCTCGATATAGAACCACCATTTGGCGCGCGCGCCATCGATGAGATTGGCGCGAAACGCCTCGCCGAGCGAACCGTTGGCAACGATATTCAGGCTCGGATCGGAGAAGAAATGCGGCGCTCGAAGCGCCCATGGAGCGCCCGCAAAGGCACCCGAGGCGTAGACCAGCAGCGGCAGTTCAGCGAAGCACAGCGCCGCGATCACCAGCAGAAGCGACCGGCTGCCAATGCGATCGAACAACAGCAGGAGCAGACCCATCGGCGCCAGCACCTGCAGGATATCGCCCCGATAGACTATGCCGTGAAAGATGCCGAAGACGAACAGGATCGCCAGCCGCCAGGCGAAGCGCCCCGTGAAATCCACGCCTCGCTTGGCCGCGCGATCCATAATGATGAAGAAGCTGAGGCCAAAGCAGAGCGCGAACAGCGCGAAGGCCTTGCCGGCAAACAGCCCGAAGACCCAATCATGCACCGGGCTCGGCGTGGGATGCGCCCAGTAAAGCTCGAACAGTTCCACTGAGTGAACGAGAAACAATCCGCACAACGCGAAACCGCGCAATGAATCGACCAGCTCAAGGCGTGATTGTTGTTCCACAGCATCCCCCGGGTGCCCTTTGCGGGCTCGGTAGGCTTTTAACCAGCCCTCGGCACCGCTGCAAACCGGGAGCTCAACTCCGCGCTACGACACGCCGATGTGCGGGGAGCCGGTCGCGATCCCGCGGCCACCCGCCCTCGCTCGCCAGGCGAACGATCCGCCGTGCCAGCAACGTCGGCGCATCCGCCTCGACGCTGCGCTCGAAGCCATCCCCTTCGGCGGCGTAGTTGCGCTGCGCCGACTCCATCACCCGCCTGTCCTGCTCCAGGATTTCGGAGGCCTCATCGGTCCAGCGCACCCCATGCGCCGCGCCGGGAATCGGCAGGCTCACCAGCCAGTGCTGGCGGCACCGGCCGGTTCCGATCGGGACATGATCGAGCACCACCATCGGCGCGGCCGGCCCGGCATCGACGGTGACCCGGCCCGGCAGTTCGAAGGCGAGGCGCAAGCGGCCAGGGCCCTCGCCCGCAGTCACTTCGAGGCCGGTCTCGGTTGTCGTGAGGTCATAATCACGATCCTGGAAACCATGGCGTTCAACCGCGAACCATTGCGGGTGGAGGCGCGGATGGGTGAAATAGGCATGGCAGATATCGAGGTTATTCTCGATCGGCAGCATCGCCTCGCAGGCAAGGTCGAGCACCCCCTGAAGCCAGGTCCTTTCGGCAAAATCGGCGACGACCGGCGGGGCGGCGGAGGGTGGTGCGCCCTCCCCGGTCCAGACCCAGACATTGCCCTGGCTCTCGATGCACGGAAAATGCCGGACCGCGATCCCCGCCGCCATGTCTCGTCCGGCCGCGAGCGAGGGAATATGGGCGCACCCGCCATCAGCGCCGTAGCGCCAGCCATGATAGGCGCAGGCGATCATGCCGTCCTGAAGCGAGCCAAGCGACAGCGCGACACCGCGGTGCGGGCATCGGTCGAGCAGCGCGACGGGCGTGCCGTCCGCATCGCGAAACAGGACCAGCGCCAGATCATGGACTCGCCTGCCGAGCGGCGCCTCCTCGCCAAGTTCGGCGCTGGCGCACCCGACATACCAGGCGTCGCGCGGCAGCGGCTCGCGGTCACCGCGCATCTCAACCCCCGTCATTCAGCCGCCACTGCGTCTTCGGCGCGCGGCGGCTCGGGCAAGCGGAACAGGCCGAGGCGCTGGCAGAAACCGAACACTTCATGGCTCTTGATGCTGATCAGGATCATGATCCCCAGCACGGCATAGCTCATGACGGTGCGCAGCAGCAGCGCTTCGCCAAGTGGATATTGCTCGACGATCCACCAGAGGATCGCTGCCTTGAAGAAGAAGGAAAAGGCCCAGAGCAGGGTCAGCCACCGAAAATAGGCGACGATGTCCTGCCGTGCCTCGGGCATGGTGAAGCGACCGCTGCGTTCTGCGAAATCGACCAGCATCGGCCGCTCGCCGCGCGCGCCGGCGACGAAGAACAGCCCGACCACCAGATTGGTCATCACGCCTTCGTAGCGGATCATGAATGGCGTGCGGGCGGCGAGATCGATCACGCCAAAGGCGAGCGCGAGCCCGTTCACCATCCACCACATCAGCTCGATCGGTTTGCGGCGGATGAGCCGCGACGTGCCATCGGCCAGGACGTAGACGAGCGTTGCCGCGATCGCCGCCTTGGTTCCCCACAGCCACATCGCACCGTAAAAGAGGATCAGTCCGCCAAAGGTCTCGATCAGGCGCAGGATCAAGCGCTGCATCTTCAATCTCCTTCGCTTGATGACCGCCGCAGCGCCCCGACGACGCTGCGGAAAAAAGCCCAGGCTTCAGGCGTGATCGGCAGGGAGGCTGCCGTATCGGGCTCGGCCAGCCCCTTGCTCCAGAAGCTTTCGCTGGCGCGCCACAGCGCCGGATCATTCCCGGTCATGCGTTTGATCAGCATCAGGCCACGCCGGCCGAGCGCCAGCGCTTCGGCTGATTCAGGCTCCCCCTTCGCAGCGACCGTCGCCAGCGCATCGTAGAATTCAGCCCAGTCCAGTTCGCTCTCAGCCGTGATGGAGTCCTGAAGGCGGCGTTGCTGGTCGGGGCTGAACACAGTCTCGGCGAGATCGCCGATGCGGTCGGTCCAGTCGATCCGCCCCGCCCTTGACTGGCGCACGATCCCGGCAAGCTGATCGACCGTCGCCGCCTCGCCGCGGGCGATGCCGGCCTTGACCTGCCGCACCAGCGCGAGTGCAGCGTTCACCTTCAGGCGTTGCTCGACAAGCGTGCGCTCATGGAGATCGAGCACTGCCTCCAGCTCCTGACCGCCGGGCCCGAGCAGCTTGCCGATCTGCGCAAGCGGCAAGCCGAGCTCGCGCAGGGTCGTGATCTGGAGCAGCCGGGTGCATTCGGCCAGGCCATAGCTGCGCCAGCCCCGCGCATCGCGCACCGGGTTGAGCAGCCCGATCTCCTCATACAGGCGCAGCGCCTTGATCGAGACGCCAAACCGCCGCGCGATATCGGCCGCCCCGTCCGGGAATTGCGGTCTGGCCAGCGTCGAGGAGGCGGGTTTCGGCATCTCGGGATCGAGTCGTAAGGTCATCCCTTGGGGACGGGTCAAGCGGATTTTCCGAACCTAAGCGCTGACAGCGTGAACCACATAGCGAAGCGGCCCATGCCCAACCGCGCCGAACGGATAGCAGGTCGCAAGTGCCAGCTCCCTGCCCTCGCTCCCGGGAAGCGTGAACCGGTCCCACCGCACGACCTCGGCGCCAGTCACCCGGTAGTGGTGCGTCACGCCGTCGATCCCTTCGACCTGCACCCTATCCCCGACCCGAACATCCTTCAGGAAGGCGAAGTGCGTGTCGCGGTGCGCGGCGATCACCGTGGTGCCGGTTTCGCCGAGCCGCGCGCCGCCGGGCAGCAAAGTCGGCCCGAACGCCATTGCCTGGCCCGATCCGGTATCCTGCACGATCCGCGTCTCGCCCAGGCGTGGCACGCTCAACCGCGCAACCGGCGCCATGTCGGCCCAGCCCCAGGGCTTTTGCGCATGGCCGGTGGCGACACTGCGGTCGAAGGCACGCTCAAGCAGAATCTGCGCCACCGCCGCCTTGACCGGGATCGCGGCACCGGCGGCGATCTGGGTCGCGCCGGCGAGGCACAGGACGAGCAGCGCGGCGCGAGCGAACTTGCGCGCCTTTCCCTCTCCCTTTGGGAGAGGGAGGGAGGAGCGAAGTGACGGAAGGGTGAGGGTGACACCCATCACCCTCACCCCGCGCTGCTGCGCAGCTTGCCCCTCTCCCAAAGGGAGAGGGGATGAAGGGAAGGCGCGGCCCATCACTTCGCCACCCGCCCACGGCGGAGCCAGCCAAGCCCCGCCAGACCCATCACCAGCATCAGCAACCCGCTCGCCAGCGTCGCGGCAAAGCCGGTCGCCGTCTGCGGGAGGTCGAGCGCCCGCGCCTGCTGCTCGGCGGCGCGCGCCGCAAGCGTGTTGCTGTTCGCATGCGCTGCCTGTGCCGCCGCACCGCCGAACAAGGTGTCGAAATCCCAGCCGGCGGGCAGGTTGACCGGCAGATCCTCGCGCGAGAGCGTCTCGCCCGCCGGCCGCACCGGCGTCTCGTCGATCGCGACCAGGCTTGTCTGGCTGGTGACGATCGCATGGGTAATGCCGATCTCGGCGATCTGTGCGTCGGCGGCATCAGCCTCGATCTTGTTCATTGCCCGCTCCGCCTCGATATCGTCGATCCGCCGACGCGCCCATAATTTCGCCACTGCCGGGCTCGCCACCGCATCGGCGAGCTTCACCGTCTGCGACCAGCGGCGGCCGTTGATCGTGCCGCTGATCGTCATCGTGCCGCTCGCAGCATTCCCATGCCCCAGCAGCACGAGTGGCTCGCCGACATAGAGATCGGGCAGGAGCTTCGGCGTGAGATCGAGATCGGCACCGTTCACCGCCACCCGCACATCCTGCACGCTCGGGCGGCTCAGGGTTTCAAGCAGCGCCTTCATCTTGGCGGGCTCTTCGGCGGGGGTGCCGACATGCGTATAGGTGCCACGCCCCATCGTCGCGAGCCGCGACATGAGATAGTCGTTCGGCGCCGAGCCGATCCCGACCATGAAGACATGGCTGCGCCCGCGATCCTGGCCGAGCGTCGCGAGCATCTCGGCTTCGTTCGAGATTTCACCGTCCGTCAGGAATATGATCTGCCGCACCGTGCCGGCATCGCCCGAAGCGGCGGCGTCAGCGAGCGCTGCCTTGAGCGCCGGCAGCATCTCGGTACCGCCATTCGCCTGCAGGCCTTGCGCGAAGCGCGTCGCGATCGCGACCTGATCGGCGCTGGCGGGCACGCTATGCTCGAACAACTGAGTCATCGTGTCGTCGAAGCGGATGATGTTGAACCTGTCCTGCGGGCGGAGCGTCGACAATGCATGGACCAGGCTCGCCTTGGCCTCCTCCATCGAGCTGCCGCCCATCGATCCGCTATTGTCGATGACGAACACCATCTCGCGCGGTGGCACGACGAGGCGGGCGGTGTCGGCGGGTGGCACGACCGTCGCCATCACATAATCGCCGTCGTCCCTGTGCTCGCAGAACAGGCCGATCGTCGGGTCGGCCGAGGCGGAACGCCAGTCGAGTTCGAAATCCCGATCAGCCGGCACGGTACCGTCGAGAAGCCGGATCGTGCGGCTTTCCCCCCGCCCGCTCACCGCGACATGATGATAGGGGCTGATGATATTGGCGGGCGCAAAGCCGGGATCGAGATGCACGGTGATCGAGACCGGGTTGAGCGTCTGGCCAAGCTTCGGATCGAGCAAGGGCGACGAGGTCACCGCCCGAGCATCGGCCACATCCCGCGCGGTCGCCTGGGTATGCGGCGGCACGTAGCGCGGTGCCACGACCAGTGGCAGCCGCAGCGAGAAGGTCCCCGAGGCCTGGCGCACCGGCGCCTGATATTCGATCGCGATCAGCACCGTCTCGCCCGGGCCGACATTGGCGACATGGGTGGTGAACATGTTCGGACGCTGCTGCTCGACCAGCCCGGCCTTGCGGCCGCTCGCCTTGGCCTTCTCGTAGATCTGCCGCGCTTCCTCGCGCTTCTTGATCTTGCCGATGATGACGCGCTCGCCGACCACCATCTTGAGGCTGTCGACCGCGCCGTCCTGCGGAAGCGGATAGAGGTAACGCGCTTCCATCCAGCGATCCGATGTGTTGCGGAATGCCTGGGTGACACGGACGCGGGCGACAGAGCCGCTGACCGTCACGTCCATATCTGTGCCGAGCCGTACCGCCGGCATTGCCGTCGTGACGCCGGGGCCGGTGGCGCTTAGCATCAACGTGCCGCTGCCGGGGCCTGTATCGTCGGCATCCGTGGTCGCGGCCTGATCCGCGGCGGCAAGCCGGGTGGGCACAAGGATTGCCGCCGGCACCGCCGCCAGCATCGCGGCGGGGATCAGGCAGAGGCTGTTCCGGGATAAAGAGGCGGGCATGATCGGGCTCCATCGTCAATAAGGAGCCTTCCCGTTAGGCGCGCAAAGTGCCGTACAGCCATCGTCAATACCGGCGATTTTCCGCCATGCGCGCCCGCTGCGTACGATCTTTTCCGGGCCAGTTGACGGATGTTGCGGAAATGTGCGGATAGTGCGCAGGGAGTGCGTACAGGATGCAGGATCGGGACTTGTTGGAGGCGGAGACCCGCGAGGTCGGCCACCGTGTGCGCGAGCAGCTCGCGCGCCGCCGTATCTCGCGTCAGGCACTCGCCGACATGGCGAAGATCAGCCTGTCGACGCTCGAGAAATCACTGTCCGGCACCCGCCCCTTCACGCTAGCCACTACGATCCGTCTCGAGGAAGCACTGGGCGTGCCGCTCCGCCCGGGGGCCGCGCCGGCGCCTGTCGTCTCGCATGATCTCGCGCCCGAACATATGGGCGCCTATGCTCGCGCGGCGGTGCGCTGGATCGAGGGCCGCTATCTGACGCTCAGGCCGAGCTTCGGCAGTCCCGGCGACATCTTCGCCTATGTCACCACGATCCGCTGGGTCGACGAGGCCGGACATCTCGGCTTTGCTGAATCACAGCGCCTGGACGCTCGGTTCGAGCAGGCCGGCCATGTCTCGATGCCCAATCTTTCCGGCCATATCTATCTCGTCACCAATGTCTCTGGGCAGCACCGGCTGGTGATCCTCGGCCGCCCGACGATCGAAGGCGCGCTCTACGGCCTGCTGACGACATTGCAGGTCGGCAAGGGCTCGCAGCTCGTGCCGGTCGCGTGCCCGATCGCGCTGGCCAAGCTCGACAGCGACGATCCGGTCATCGGCCGGATCACCGCCGATGCGCCGCATTATGCCGGCTATCGCGAAATGCTCGATGCGGCGGCCGGGGGAGATTTCGTGCGGTTTCCAGCTTGATGACGTGATGACGCCGACCAAGGTCGAGCGGCCGGATAGGGCTCAAATATCATATATGATCTGTTGTACCGCTCCCGCCCTTCGGTTATCTCTCCGCGGACATCAATCGGGCAAAGCCCGGAAAAAGGCGGAGAGAAAAGATGGCGACATGGGTGAAGCTGGCTGCGGGCCTTTCCTTGTTCTGGGCGGTCGGCGCCCAGGCCGCTGACCGTACGCCCGAGCAGGTCGTGAAAGACCATGTCGCCTCGATGAAGACCGCCAATGTCGATGCGGTGATGCGCGATTATGCTCCCGACACTGTCGTCATCACCCCGCCCGGCCTGGTTCCGACCCAGAAGCCCGCGACCGGCCCCGGCGTCTATTCGGGCATCGCCAATGCGCGCAAAGTGTTCGTGGTGCTCACGGGCCCGGGCAGCATCGCCGGCATCCGCGCGATGGAGACCAGGGTCGAGCCGCTCGGCGGCGACGTCGCCCTGCTCCACTGGGTGCAGTTCCGCGGCACGCCGAAGCAGGTCTCGGGCACTGACGTGTTCGTGGTTCGCCACGGCAAGGTCGTGGTCCAGGACATCATCGTGGACGCCGCGCACTGAGCCTTTGAGGCGGCTGCGCGCGCGGCCGACCGATCAATGCGGCTCGTGCTTGTGGCCGCCGCCATTACCCGGATTGCCGTGCGAGACCAGCGCTGCGGGCTGTGGATGCGGCACCGGCGCCGGATGAGCCTGAGGCGGCGGCGCGGCTGGTCGCTGACGTGCCTGGATCTCGGCGCGCTGTTGCGCCTGAGCCGCCTGGCGCTGCTGGGCCTGTGCCTGGATCTCGGCACGCTGCTGGGCCTGGGCTGCCTGCCGCTCCTGCGCGCGCGCCTGGATTTGCGCGCGCTGCTGGGCTTGTTCAGCCTGGCGTTGCTGAGCCTGAGCAGCCTGTCGCGCCTGAGCCCGGGCGGCCTGCTCTTGCCCCCGCGCCTGCTCTTGCGCCCGTGCATGTTCCTGTGCGCGTTGCTGCACCTGCGCGGCCTGTCGCTGCTGCACCTGCTCCCGAGCTTGCCGGGCCTGCTCCTGGCGCCTCTGCTGCATCTCCGCCTGCGCATGTTGCTGGGCCTGCGCACGCTCGTTGGCCTGGGCCTGGCGTCGCCGCGCCTGCTCACCGGCGCGATCAGCCTGTTGGCGAGCACGGACCTGTGCATCACGCGCCGCCGCCAGCTGGCTCGCCTGCGCCTGTTGTTGCTGCTGGCGTAGCGCCTGCTCACGTTGCTGGCGTGCTGTTTCCTGGAGCGCATGCTGCTGTGCTGCCAGCCGCTGATCGCCAAGCGCCTGCGCCCGTTGCGCGCGCTCCGCCTGCTGACGGGCGAAATCGGCGCGCTGCTGGTCCTGCGGTTGGGGCTGCTGGCGCTGCAGGCCCGGCCCCGCGACGAATGCACCCGGGGTCTGCTGCAGAGGCCGACGCGCGGCTCGTGCAACCCGCTCGCGCTCCTCCATCGCGGCGCGCTCGCGCGCGGCGGCGTCGCCGGTGAAGCCGGGTGCGGGCGGAGCGAAGCGGCGCTGGTCCTGAGCCCATTTCGCTCTCGTCCACGCGGCCGGGATGGCGCGCGGCGGCGGCGGGGTGTTGAAATCCTGCCCCTGCCAGGTGGCGAAACGCACCTCGTCCGCCCGTCGGCGCGCCTGCTCCTCGCGCCAATGCTCCGCCTGCCTGGCTTCAGTCCGCTGATGATAATCCTGCCACGCGCGCTGCTCCGCACGGGCGGCGGCCCAGCGCTGCGCATCGACAATGGCATCGCGGCGCGCCGCCCAGTTGGCGGCAATCACCGGCCGCCGCTGGCGCGATGCCTGGTACAGATCGCGCCCGCGCACATAATAGCGTGAGGCATAATCGAGGCGCGGGCCATAATCGGCATAAGGGACAAGCCCGCCGCCCCGGTCATAAATCACCGCCAGCTGCCCATTGTCATAGCCATAGCCATAATCGGGATCGCGCACGAAATAGGGCGTGTCGGAGCCGGCCCGATAATAATAATAGCGGTAGCCGTCATCCAGCGGTTCGACGAACGCGACCGAATCGTCATAACCCTGCCAGGCCCAGGGCTGGGCATCGCCATAATCGAATCCGTAATCCGGCGGGGCATCGCCAAGCGCGTCGGCAAAGCCCCAGGCGTCATCGGCATAGGCGTAGCTGTCGCGGGGATCGGCAACGCGCACGGTGCGGATCGGCCGCGCCGCGGGCAGCAACTTCGCTGCCGGCGCATAAGCGGGTGTGGTGACGCCGCCTGGCGCCAGCGGCAGGGTTGCCGGCAATGCTGGCAATGATGCGGCCTGAGACGTCGTCTGGCTGCGATCTACCGAGCCGGATGGGTTGCAACCAGCCAGGGCAAGGGCCGCGGCAATTGCGGTGAAAGTAGCGGCTCCGCGCAAGTGCGTCTGAAAGCGATTGGTCATGGCATCCTCCTCGATGCCCCCCATGAGCGCACAAGATGCGCCAGGGTTCCTGAACTCGCGCTGGCCCGGGCGTTCATCCCCGGGCTATGCGGCGGGCCACCCCGATTGGGGGTGGTGAGAGGGTGGTTGGTTCAGGGGGAGTCGTTGTTTCGTGGATCGTCCGAGATTGGGGAACCGAGGTCAGCTATTGACGGGAAGCGGTCGCTCACCTCGAGTGATATCCTACAGAAACTCGAAAAAGCATAGCCACTGGACGCAGCAGACCAGCGCGAACACGCCGAACGCAGCAACGCCCCAGATCGGAAGGCCTTCGCCATTCATGCTAGAAAAGATAGCCGCTCCTAAGGTCAACCACGACGGCAGTCCGACCAGCCAGAACAGATAGCGCGACCAGCGCGGTTGCGATGCTCGAAACCTCTTCGAGAAATTTCCTCCAAGCACTCAAAAATCTCCCGTCGCCCGCGTGCTCCAATAAGCTGGCTGAGCAATGTCCGCTATTGGGGCGGTTGCTGCCCGGCGCCTTTCATCGGGCTCGATCAGGACTTACGGTCATCGCTTCACTACGGCAGGAGCATCCGCTCCCAGGTTAGAAAGAGCGGGGCTGAAGCGCCGGAAGCGTACGCCATAAAAATCTCTCGAGCCTCTTCAAAGTCGAAGACGTCGTTTGGGCGCTTCGCGGTCACAGGATTGTTTGTCCGGCGCAGCGCTCGAAAATGTTCCTGACCATTTCCTTCCCGCTTTTCCACGACATAGCCACCGTGGCGAAATGCTGTCTGGATATAGGTTTCCGGACCTGACTCCAGAATCACGAAGCCATCCGGCTCAACCCCGACCAACGCGTCGTGAATCGAGACTGAATCGATCGCCTCTATCGGCGCGTCCCCTCCGATGCTCAGGGCGAGCCCCTGACGGATCGTAACCGGCGCGGATTTTCGCCGAGGCGTTCGGTCGGAATCGGTCATGGCGTCGCTTACAAAACGGACAAGTGGTTCACCTTGTCGTCGATCTTTATGCGCTGCCCAATAGACAAGAGGCGCCGCAACGAGGAAGACCGCGGCCCCGACCGACAGGGGAAGAAGAAGCGCCGATCGCGTCCCGATCAGTTCATACGCCATGAACATCATGACCGGGGTGAGGAACGCAAAGAGGAGCGAAAACAGGAGCACGCGGTTAAGGTCGGAACCAGCGCGCCCGCCTATACGCGTCCCGGCACCGTCGCTGGAGATCAGCCCGAGCAACATCGGGCCATGCTGGTCAAAAGCGCTGTACCACAGGCATATGAATGGCCCGGCGATCCAGCCGCGAGCGCCACTCTTCACCTCGAACCACCCCTTCTTGCGCGAACGAATGCGGGCCTTCACCTCGGCGGGTGGGCGTGGCGACCTGACCTCAAAAGGGTACCCGAACGGCTCAAACGGCATTTGGAGATTGCCCCTGCTATCCCGCTCGCATGATGGCCCTGAAAGCTGAACCAATGGGAGGGTCCAGACAAGGGCGCCGCCCGAAGGATTTGGGCAACGCCGGCTGACACGCAGGGTTCATTCCCAGGCCGACAAGGTATCGATCGTTCGCTGAAAGCCCGCCGCCAGCGAGCGTGCTCGGGCTCGCAACAGGGCATGGCGGCCCTCGCCGTTGCGGGTGAAGACGAGCTTTGCCCGCCCCACGCGCGCCTTCCACCGGCGTGCGAAATACTCCGCGAATTCCTTGCGCTGGCCGAGCACGGCGGGAACGGCATGAAAATCGACCCGCAGCCGCCGCCCGAGCCAGCTTTCGCGCACCAGCAGATAGCGGGGATTGTGGACAGGCCCCAACACCTCGGCGAGCGCCTCGAGGAACAGCTTTTCCGTCGCGCGGTCGGCGCCCGGCAGGGTCACGAGCCGTTCGCCCTTGATCGTCCGATCGACCAGGACGTCATAGGCATCAGCCGTCCCCACAAGCAGGTCCGCCTCCTCCAGCGCCTCGAGCAGCGCCCTGCCCACCTGCTCGATGCTGCGTTCCAGGCTGCCGTTGCGCACCAGCAGATAGGCCGCCTTGCCGAGATTGGGCAGCGCATAGAACAGGACCAGGCCGGAAAAGATCAGCAGCAATGAGCCGATCGTCGAAACATTCGAGAATTGCCGCATCGCCCCGGCTGCCGATCCGATCGCGCCGCCAAGCCCGGTCAACACCAGGAATTGCAGCGTGTCCGCGAGCGCGAGCCGCCGCGGCGCATAATTGGGCCGGGCGACCTGCCGCATCGTCCGGCCATCCTCGCCGCTGCCGATCGCTGCCTGCCATTTCGCCGCTACCGCCGCGCGGTCGCCCGCGCGAAGGAGCGTGTCGGCATCGAGCGCCTCGACCGACGCCGCGTCCCATGCCCGCCCCTGCAATCGCAAGCGCGCCATGCCGCTCTGGATAGCACTGCCCACGTCATAATCGACTCCGGCAAAGGTCCGGAACCGACGCTTCATGAGCTCCATGTCCGGTCCGACCGCAACGCCTATAGGATCAGTGTCGGGCAGGTCGTCACGCCAGGCCATGGCGTGACGGAGCCCTGTCATAACGCCTGTCGCCTCAGGCACGATCGTCGCCAAATGCCAGATATTGGCGACCTTGCCGGGATCGGCCGGATCGGTGCGGATCGCCCGGCCGCGCATCTGGTTGGAGAGCATATAGGAGCCGACATTGCTCGCCAGCACCAGGCTGTTGATCGAAGGCGCGTCCCACCCCTCGCCGAGCAGGGCCTGGGTGCCGGTGAGCAGATTGATCGTGCCGCGCGCGAACAGCCGGGTCATGATCTCGACGATCCGGTGATTGTCGGCACCGCCCAGCGTGACGCGGACATAGCCGGGACATTCCGGCAGCGGCGCGGCACGCACGGCGCCGGCGCCGAGGCCGCATCGTACAGCCTCGTCCTTCAGTTCAGCGACCGCAGCTTCGGGCACAATCACCAGCGTGCCACTCAGCACCCCGAGCCGCGCTGTAATGCCGGCCCGGCGCAGCGCATCGAAAATGGAGGCAACGCCAAGTTTGGGCGGCGACGCGGCAGTGGCGCCACCCGGCAGATCGCTTGCCCGCACGAAATCCGTGAGCACCACCATGCGCAACCGGTCCCCAAGCGCCAATGCCTCGGCGCGCGCGATGGCGACGATGCTGCCGAGCTTGGCATTGCTGTTGGCGATCATCGTGAACAGCGCCGCGCTTTCGCGGATTCGCACATGACCGCCTTCGATCGCACCGAGCCGATGCAATTCCGTCTTGAGCGCCTTGAGGTCGGGACCGGCATCGAACCCGTCGCGATGCTCGTTCAGCATGCCTTCGAGCAGTGTCTCCATCCACCGCGGCGATATCGCCGGCATGTCACGGGCCCGCGCACCGAGCAATGCGAGCGGCGCGCGCGGCACCTTCCGGCCAGCCGCGCGCAGAAAGACCAGCATGGCCGACAGGAATTCCGGCGCATCGAGGATCGCCTGGTCGTCAGGCATCGGATCGATGATCCACAAATGATTGGCGATGCTGTCGATAAAGGTCGCGTCGATCAGCAGGCCGTTGAACAGTCGCGCCAGGCCGTCGCGTCGTTCGGCGATCAGGGCTCCTTCCGCCGCGGTCGGCACGGAGACGTGGAGATAATCCTGATGCGGGCAAAGATCGCCGTGCCGCACCAGATCCGGGATCGCGATCTCCGCATCGACCGGGCCGCAGACCTGTTCGTAACGACGCCATTCGGCGGCCTCGACATCATAAGGCGGTGTCGCCGTCAGCGAGACGATGATCGGCTGGTCGAGCGCCGCGATCAGATCCTGCAAGGCACGCCACCATTCGCGACGGAGATGATGCGCCTCGTCGAGCATGATGGTGATCGGCCCCATCTTCGCAAGGGTGTGCGCCAGCGCAGCGAACGCGGCGTTTGCCCGGGTTTCGATCGCTGGACTATCGGCATCGGGCTCGTCGGGATCGGCAATGGTGCTTGCCTCCGCGCGACCGGCCCATGCCGCATGGAGAGCCTGATAGGTACAGATCGTAAGCTGGCCCGGCGTCTGCAGCGATTCGGACAGCCAGTCCGGTCGCATCGGAGCTTCGGGGAGAAAGGAGCGGCACAGGCGATCGGCCCATTGATTGCGGATCGTGATCGTCGGCGCAAGCACGAGCGCCGGCCGACCGATCCGGCGCATGACCTCAAGGCCGAGGATCGTCTTGCCCGACCCCGGCGCCGCGACGACATGGAGCCGCTTGTCTTCGAGACAGGCATCGACATCGCCCAGGATTCGGGCCTGATAGGCACGCCAGGCACCGGTGAATCTCAGTTGGGCAATCATGCTCCTGCATCCCATGTCGAAAGCGGACTGCCAACCGCCCGCTTTTTCGGAAGCCGACCCCCTGTCCGAGCGGCGGAGCGGGTATCGATCAACGATAGCTGACGTGGAGCGAAAAGGGCCCCGGCCGTTACCGGCCGGAGCCCCTTGTTCAGCGTCGCGCGGCTCGATCAGTGCTTCGCGATCGTTCCGCTGAACGCACCGTCGGTTGTATTGCCATCAAGCCGGTTGTCGCCATAGCTCAGCACCTGCGCGGTACCGAGGACGAGCAGGCCGGTGCCGTTGCTGGTGATGGAGGTGTTGCCGACGCGCGCGCTGGCCGATGCCGGCGTGCCGTTCACGATGATGCCCTGATTGGCATTGAGCGTGACCCGCGAATTGGTGAGCATGAACTTCACCGTTCCGGTGCCGGCGGGCGCTTTCACCAGGATGCCCGAACCGTCATTCGACAGGGTGACATTGTCGATCATCGCGCTGATCGTCGAGCCGACAATGCCGGTGGTGTCGACGCGGATGCCGACGCCGGCATTGTCGACGATCTGGCTGTTGGTGATCGTGGCCGACGCGGTGTAACCAGCGGCCGGATTGATATTGATACCGCCCGAAGTGCCCGGGCTGGCGGCGCTGCCGCTTTCCGAGATGGTGACATTGTCGACGAACAATTGCCCGTCGGCATTTTGCGGCTGGAAGTTGATGCCATAGCCACCCCGGAAACCGCGGATCTTCGAATTGCGGATATGCACCGCGGCGGCGTTCAGAATGTAGATGCCGTTCACACCGGGCACGCCGGTCTGGCCGAGCCCTTCGAAATCGAACCCGCTGAGCGTCACGACCGCTGTCGTCGAATTGACGATGAAGCCGTTGGTGGAGGCGACCAGCACGCCGGTTTCAGTGCTGTCGCAGATCAGCGAAATCGACTTGGTGATGGTCAGCGAGCCGAAGCCGCCGGGATCGAGGCAATTGATCTCACCGCCCGCAGCGGTCTTGGAGATGGCGCCCTGAAAGGTCTTGCACGGCGCGGTGCGGCTGCAGGGATTGGCGTCGTCTCCCACGCCCGAAATCCAGGTGCGCGTCGCCTGTGCGGCGACGGGCGCGCTCCACAGCATTGCGCTGAATGCGGCCAGCGCCGCAAGCAACGTGAAACCTTTGAAACCCATCAGCATGACATTCCCCCCTCTTCCACTGCGCCCGGACCGGGCAATCTCGGGCGTTGCCCCCTGGCAATCCTTGCGGCCGTCGCCCTGAGCGGGCGACGACGTGCGCCCGGTTGGTAAACCAGGACCAAGCACCGGACAATGAACGTTTCTCCCGTTCATGGACTGAGCACGTGGCACGACCATGACAGCAGCCACCAATACCGGACGGATCCACCTCACTTTGGTCAGGTCATGAACAATGGCTGCAAGGCCCATTCCGGACCCATTCACCGCGACTCGCCGATAACCGCATTCAAGCCGGCACGGGCAGGCGTTCGATCCGAACGTCCCGCGCCTCGCAGATGAAGGAGCGAGACATGAAGACCCTTTTCACCAAAGCCGCCCTTGCAATGGCGCTCGGTGCCACCGCATTGACCGTCGCAGCCCCGGCCGAGGCCCAGCGTTATGGCGGCGGATATCGCCATCACGACGACACCGGCACCGCGATCATCGCTGGCGTCGCCGGTCTTGCGATCGGTGCGGCGATCGCCTCGAGCAGCAACCGCGGCGGCTATTATGAGGACCGCGGCTATTATGACGACCGCGGCTATGATGATCAGCGCGGCTATGACTATCGCCGCTACCACCGCCATCACCATGATCGGGACCATCGCTGGGACGATCGCGACGGGCGTAACGGCTATTACAATGACGGATATAGCGGCAATGGCGGCTATTATGGGAACGGCTATCAGGGCCGCCACTACGGCTATTGATCACCAGATCCATCCGGGCGAATCCCCAAGCCGCCCGGATGGAACCCGAACGAATTTAGTGTGTTTATACGGATGAAGCGGCGCGTCCCCCCTCGTCGCTTCAGAGCAACAAAAGCCCCGCCAGCATTCCCCCCGCTGGCGGGGCTATTCATGTCCGGCGTTTCCGCCGGCTGACTGCTCGAAGAAGACGGGCCGGGCGCCATTGCTGGCACCCGGCCCGTCCCACCACCGGAAAATGGCTCGGCACTCACAAAAATGCCGAAGCCAAAATCGGTCGGCCAGCCAATACAGGCATATCGGCCCGTGTCGGCCAAGCTCGTATCATCCCTGAGGGGCCGGGGTCGCGCGACGCGCCTGCTAGCTCCCCAATATGCTGTCCATCATCACCTTGCGCACCCGATCGCCCAGCGCCGGATCAGCCTCGACAGCCTTGCTGATCGCGTTGAAGCTCGCAGGGTCGAGCGCGTAGCGGCCGAGGATCGTCTGCCGTTCCGCATTCGCCTGTTGCTCGATCGCTGCACGCTCGGTCGGCGTCGCGGCGGCTGTCCGAGCCGCCACCATATTGTTCAACTGCAGCAACGCGGCCGTGGCACCGGCATAGTTGCGCACATCCTGATCCGTCACCGTTTTGGCCGGGCTTGAACCGGTATCGGCCCATGCCGGAAGGCACGACATCGACCCTGCCGCAAGCAAGAGGGCGGCAGCAAATATCCTGAACGTCATCATGGACATAGACTCTCCTACTGCCCGCCACGCGCGTCAATATGGGCCCACGCCGCTGACCGATCGCGCGCCTCGCCCCGTCGCGACGCGCGCCAGCGTCAGTGCGCGTCGTGGAAGATAATGCCGAGCGTGTGGCGATGCCCCGACCGCATCCGACTCACCCCGTGGCGCAATTTGACGCGGTAATCGCCACGCACCCCCCGGCTCGGCCGCTCATTGACCGCGAACAGGACCGCGTCGCCTTTGGCGAGCGGCACCACCTCGACCCGGGTCTGCATGCGCGGCCGCTGCTCCGTCATCACGAATTCGCCGCCGGTGAAGTCAGCGCCCGGCGCCGACAACAGCACCGCCAGCTGCAATGGGAAGGCGAGATCGCCATACAGATCCTGGTGGAGGCAATTATAATCGCCCTCGCCATATTGCAGCAGCAACGGCGTCGGGCGGGTCTGGCCGGCGGCGTGGCATTGGTCGAGCCAGGCGGCATGATCTGCCGGGTAGCGCATCGCCAGCCCCATCCGATCGTTCCACCGGTTGGCGATCGGAGCGAGCCGCGGATAGAAGGCGCTGCGCAGGCCCTGGACGAGCGGCGGCAACGGATAGCTGAAATAGCGATATTCGCCGCGCCCGAAGCCGTGCCGCGCCATCACGACATGGCTGCGAAAGGCTTCACCGGGTCCGTAAGCGCGGGCCAGCGCATCGCATTCCACATCGGCCAGCAGCCCCGGCAGCACGGCGAACCCCGCCGCATCGAGATCGCCGCGAACCCGCTCCCAGTCGATCGCGTCGACGCGTGCGGCGGGATCGCTCACGCCACGCCCTCCATGTTGATCAGCCGCCGCTTGCGCTGGACGCCCCAGCGATATCCGGAGATCGATCCGTCAGCCTTCACCACCCGGTGGCAGGGGATCGCGACCGCGAGCCGGTTGGCTGCGCAGGCCGCCCCGACTTCCTGCGCCGTCGCCGCGACCGGGAGCGATCTGGCGAGCGCGCCATAGGTTGTGGTCTCCCCGGATGGAATGCGGGTGAGGGCAGCCCAGACCGCGCGCTCGAGACCGGAACCGCGCAGGTCGAGCGGAAGGTCGAAAGCCGTGTTCGGCATATCGACGAGCCGCTCGACCGCCGCAACCCGCTCCGCGAGCCCGGCCTGATCCTCGACCAGCGCCGCGTCGGGCAAAGTCTCGCCAAGCTCCCGCCGCAGCCGGCCGCGATCGTCGCCGATCAGGATCGCGGCCAGCCCGGCGACGCTCGCCGCGACCAGGACGTTGCCGAGCTTCGTCTCGCCAAAACCATAGGTGATTGTTTCGATTGCCATGATACCGGTCCTCAACTGAGTTGCCGGGACTGGATGACAGAAGATTCCACGCGATGCGTTCCGCGGGTTGCGCTCAAATCCCGGGTCACGCGTCGGACGCCCATGGATCATAGGTCCCGAAATCCCAATTGTTCCCCTCCGGATCGCGGACATTGTAGCTGCGGCCGGGATAGCCCTGATTGTCATGCGGTTCAGTGACGATATCGGCACCTTCCGCCTTCGCGCGGGCGAAATGCGTATCGGGATCGGCGATGCGCGCGGCGATGCAGGCCGTTACCCCGCCGGCCTGGGCCGGGGTCTTCCAACGGTACAGCGCGACCGTCTCGTCATCCCTTGCCGAGGAGAGCATCACCATGCTGCCGTTCAGGGTCAGCTGGGCATGATGGATGATCGCGGGATTTTCGGGATCGGCAAACACCGCATGCTTTTCGAACCCGAAGGCGCGGCACAGGAAATCGATCGCGGCGGGTGCGTCGTCATAGCGCAGGCAGGGTATCAGGGATGGTCGCTCGGTCATGGGATTCTCCACCGGAAAGGGTGGTTATGGATTAGCGCGAAGCAATCGGACGATATTGGATCAAACGAACCTGGCCTTGCTCGCGAAACGGGTAAGGCATGGCGGTTTACGCTATGAACGCCGGTTAGCGCGGGTTCCGCTACGGTTGAATCGCCGCGGGTCATGTGGTTTTGGGAATGTCATGCAAGGCGCTGACATTTCCAAATGTACAGAACATTGTACAATGTCTGATGCCGAGGGTGACCTCCCGCGCGGAAGTACGCCTCCGAGCGTCGGCGAAAATCTGAACCGACGGAAGCCTAGCTTTCTGTTCTTTCTTGCTTCCCCAGCGAAGGCTGGGGCCCAGTTGCGATGGCAGAGGTAATGAACCGCAGCGCGCACTACTGGCGTTTCCCAACTGGGCCCCAGCCTTCGCTGGGGAAGGATCGTAGAAAGCGGCTCGAACTCACATACAGGTCAGATTTAACGCCCGCCGCTCTAGCGCTCGATCAATCCGCCGCCATCCCCGAGTGACCGCGCAATGAATTGCGTCGGGGTCATGTCGGCAAATTCGCGAAACTCGCGGATCAGGTGCGACTGGTCGCAATAGCCCGCATCATAGGCGAGCCCGGCCCAGTCGGGCGCGCCGTCATCGGCCATCATGGTGGTCAGGCGCTGAAACCGGATCAGCCGGCGGAAGCTGCGCGGCCCCACACCCAGGACATCGCGGACACAGGCGGCGAGATGCTTCCGGCTCCAGCCTATGTCCCGGGCGATCGCTGCGATATCGAGATCGGGCTGGCTGGTCAGCAGGCCGATCGCATGGGTGACCTCGGTGCGCACCGGCGGGCACTCGGCCAGCCGCGCGATCAGCGCCGCGTCGAGCAGCGCGATCCGCGTGTCGCGCCCGTTCGCTTCAGCAAGGCGAATGCCGAGGTCTCGCGCCGACTTGCCGAGCACGGCATCGAGCGGCACGACCCGATCGATCATCTCCCCCATCGGGATTCCGAGAAGGCGGCGCAGGGTCGCCAGCGGCAGGAAGACATGCATGCCCGTCTGGCCGCCATCGGACTGCGACAAGGCCGGCCGCAGATGCACGCCGGCGGCGAAAGCCTCGCCCGCGCCCAGCCGGATCGTCGCCCCGTCGCCGCCGGTCACACCGATCGGCGCGCCGAGATTGACGATCAGCACCCCTTCGGCATGCGGCAATTCGCGCCGCACCGTGAAGCCGCCGGTCCGCTCGTGATAATCCATATAGCCCGCGATCGCCCCGGCGAGCGGCGCGGGCGCGGCGATACGCGCCATTTCCCAGCTGTTCAGGCCGTCATCATGGCGCTGAACGCGAATCAGGCGATCGGTGTCGCGCATGGGCGCAGCCTATGGTGGCGGCCGAGCGCCGACAATGGCGCGGTCACGATAGAAGCGGCCATCGAGGCACCGCGCCCACTACTCCCTTCCCCAGCGGAGGCTGGGGCCCAGTTGGGGAACGCTGATGATCAGCGCTGCGGTTCATTACCTCTGCCATTCCAACTGGGCCCCAGCCTCCGCTGGGGAAGTAAGAAGAACAGAAAACAGACTTGGCAGCTCAAACTTACCGCACCTGCACGCCAATGCCGAACAACCGCCAATGCCCTGTCTCGGGGGCGAAGATCATGCTGAATATGATCTGCTTGCCCTGGACGTCGAACACGCCCTTCATCGCCAGCTTCTGATCGGGGAGCAGATGCGGCGCCTCGATGAATTTGGGCTCGAGCACCATCGCCGCGTTGAGGTTGTAGGGGCGCAGCGGCGCGAACAGCTGTGCCAGCTTCGCCGGTGGGTTGACCGACTGGAAACCCTGCGCGCCGAGCTTGAAGAGCACGTCGTAATCATTGGTCTCGTTCGCCTGCTCGACCGCCGCCAGGCTGGTGCGGATGAGGATCAGCGCCTGCGGATAACCGATCGGCGGGCCGGCGGGTTTGGGCGCCGCCGCCGGTGCGGCGGGTGCCGGCACCGGCCTGGTCTTCTCCGCGCCGGCGGGCCCGGCGATCAGCGCGAGCGCCGCCATCATCGTCATCATGTGCCGCATAGTCTCTTCCCCCCTTATGTGCGCGCTGTTACCAGGCGAAGGTCACGCCCACGCGGCCCCCGGTGCTGTCCTTCACCGTCGATCCGGCCACCCCGGCGCTGAGATAGACATGATCGGTCGCCTTCAGCACCGCCGAGCCGGCAAAGCCTTGTTGACCACGATAGGTGGCCAGATCAAACGAAATGGCGAAGTGCGAGTCCGCCGGCAGCACCGTGCCGCCAAGCGCCATCGCCGCAGCAATACCGCCATTGGCATCGCGGTTGACCGTCTCGACCCGGCCGGAGAGGCTCGACTGCGCCGCCTCGAGCGTGGTGAGCCGCCCGTTCTGCTGGGTGTCGAGCGTCTGGATCGCGGCGATCGCCGAGTCCTGCGCCGTGTTGGTCGCCTGTAACGACGCGATCGCCGGGCGGATGCTCGTGTCGCGCCCGAGCGTGCCATTGGCATCGACGGTTGCGATATCGGTCGGGCCGCTTTGCGCGGCGGTCGAGGCGGCGATATCGCCGACGCGAACCGAGCTGCCCCCGCCGCCAAGCGCGACCTGATTGGCCCGGGTGGTTGTCGCGCCATTGCCGAGCGCGACCGCATTGGCCTGGGTTGCGACGGCGCCATTGCCGATCGCGACTGCGTTGCTGCCCGAAGCGACCGGCGCCGTGCCTGATCCGGTTGCCGCGATATAGGCGGTGCGGGCCAGCGCCGTGTCGGCGGTTGCCTGCGCCGTGCCGGCGGCAAGGCTGGCGGCGTAGAGCTGGCCGCCATTGACGGCGTCGGTCGATCCGGCGGCGATGGTGCCGTTCGCGACATTGACGATCCGGCGCTCGCTTCCGACCGCGCCGACCGAGATGGTATTGGCCTGATCGGCGACCGAGCCGGCGCCGAGCGCGACTGAATTGGCCGCGGTGGCCGAGCTGTTGCTGCCAAGCGCGAGGCTGTTCGTGGCCGAGGCCCCGACGCTCGCTGAATCGCCGAGCGCGACCGAGCCTGCGGCCAGGGCGTTGTTGCCATTGCCGAGCGCGACCGAGCCGGTGCCGGTGGCTGTGTTGCCATTGCCCTGCGCGAGCGCACCGTCGCCGGTGGCGTTGTTGTCAGCACCGATCGCGACGGCGCCGGTGCCGGTCGCATTGTTGGGATCGCCCAGCGCGACCGCGCCATTGCCGTTGGCGAACTGCTTGAAGCCGAGCGCCACCGAGCC
>Ga0068858_100000793_pt1 | contig 33005 bp, 22 predicted proteins | sample KBSSwiS12_FD_66589 | JGI IMG/M metagenome (GOLD analysis project Ga0068858, IMG submission 66589) | Switchgrass rhizosphere microbial communities from Kellogg Biological Station, Michigan, USA - KBS Switchgrass S1-2 | ecosystem: Host-associated > Plants > Roots > Rhizosphere > Soil ... | reverse complement strand
CGAGCATCACATCGCTCGCGCGGCACAGGCCGTCGGTGAGCGAATGACGGCAGCCGTAGATGTTGTCGAACTTGCTCTTGGTGACCGAGTCGTTGACGTTGATCGCAGGGAACATCAGCGTGCCGGCCTCCTGCATCTGGTACAGCCGGTGGACGCCGGTGGTGGTCTCTTCACTGACGCCGATCATCTTCGAAGCCAGCCGCGTCCAGCGGTTCTTGTCCTTCGCCATCGACGAGCGAATCAGCTCGAGAATGACGCCCCATTCCTCGGGGTCGCTCTCGGGCTTGAACCCAGGCACGTTCCCCGCCTTCTCGAACTCGACGCCCTTGTGCAGCACCAACGTCGCGTCGCCGCCATCGTCGACAATCGAGGTCGGACCGGAGCCGTCGGGCCACTCGAGCGCTTCGTTCGTGCACCACCAGTACTCCTCGAGCGTCTCCCCTTTCCACGCGAACACCGGTGTGCCCCTCGGGTTCTGCGCAGTGCCGCCCTTTTCCGGCGGCCCGACCACCACTGCGGAGGCGGCATGATCCTGCGTCGAGAAGATATTGCACGAAACCCAGCGCACGTCTGCGCCGAGCTCGGTCAGCGTCTCGATGAGCACGGCCGTCTGAATGGTCATGTGCAGGCTGCCCATGATTCGCGTGCCCGCGAGCGGCTTCGCCTTCGCGTGCTCTTTGCGGATCGACATCAGCCCGGGCATTTCCTGCTCGGCCAGGCGCATTTCCTTGCGCCCGAACTCGGCGAGCGACAGATCCCTGACCTTGTACGGCTCGCGGCCGGCAGCCTTCGCGGCTTCGAACGGGTGCAACTGCTTCTCAATAACGGTCGCCATGGTGCCTATCTCCTTATGTTGACGGAACGATTCTAACGCTCGCGAGGGTCGGGTGGGGCAAAATGCCCGACCGACCCGACCGACCTGTCCTGCCTGACCGACCTGGCCTACACGACCGACACCGTCTTCTCTCCAGTGGCTACGAACAACTCCGGGCCCTTGACGTGGGGATCCAGTGGGAGCGCCACAGTTCTGATGCGGCCGAAACCCGCATCGGTCATCATCCGGCCGATGTGCTCGGTCGAGAACCCCAGCCACACGTGTCCCATCTGATGCCGGTAGCTGTCGCGGTCGTGCGGCAGCATATCGCCGACGATGAGACGGCCCCCGGGCTTCAGCACGCGCGCGACCTCCGCCAGCGCCTTTTCGGGCTCCGGCACGTGATGCAGAACGAGCATCAACGCGGCGACGTCGAGCCGGACATCGTCGATCGGCAGCGCCTCGAGCTCGCCCCGCCGCAGATCGATGTTGTCGAAGCCGGCGAGGCGGCGCTTCGCCGCCTGCAGCATCGCGGCAGAGGAGTCGACCGCGATGACGCGCCCGACAAACGGCGCGAGCGCCGCGCTCACCTGACCGGTGCCGCAGCCGAGATCGCCGGCGATCCAGTCAGCGTCCGCGAGCCCCGCCAACGCGGCGAAGTGCACGCGGTCGCCGAACAGTTCGTCGCGTACGCGATCCCACTGCCCGGCTGACGATGAAAAGAACTCCTGCGACTTGGTGCGGCGCTCCGCCAGCGCGGCGTGAAGGCGACGCTGATCCTGCGTCGCCGCCGACGTCGGTCCCACCTGTTCGCGGACGAGCAGCCAGAGGCGCCTCGCCGGGGCGTCGAGCTCGTCGCGCGTCATCGTGTACAGATGGCTGGTGCCCTCATTGCGCGCCGCGATCCATCCGCTATCCACCAGCGCCTTCAGATGACGGCTGGCGGTGGACTGCGGGATCTGCATGATGCTGCACAGCTCCGACACCGTGAGCTCGTGCCGATCGAGGAGCAGCAATATCCGGCTCCTCGTGGGATCGGACAACGCGGTGAGGTGGTCGAGAATGGCCGGGGCGCGTCCGCTCATCAATCCGTCTATCCGGATTAAACGATAAATGAGGCTGCGCTGTCAACAAGTAAGTAATCGGCGGCTCGAGCGATGCACGCAGCGCCGGCGGCCCTCAGGCACTCCGCTCACCGTCGTTTGAAGACGATCCAGGACATTTCCGACGATCGCCCAACGTTCGAGCCCCGTGCAACTCGCGCGCTTTCTCACGTCTGTCGTGCGCAGGCAGGCTGCCGTGTGACGCGGACCAAAGGCCCGCCACGCTCCTCCAAACGGCGCTAGCGGTTTGTCGTCGTCGCGGTCGTGGTGGCTGGAGTACAGAGCGGGATGCCGGCACCGTTGTTCGCTTTGCCGGCGCAGTATTCCGCGATCGCCTCTTCGACCTCGCGACGTGCGGCCGCCTCGGCATTTTCGCGCTGTGCTTTGCTGATCGCGGCCAGCGATTGACCGACGAGGTATTTCCCGACGAGGTTCTCCACGAGGATCGTCAGCAGTTGTCCCTGGCTGAACGCTGCGTAAGGCTGCGCGAGCGGATTATCGACAGGCGGAACGAGCATCCGCTGTTGCTCGAATGCGTAGATGCCGCCCGCAGGCGTCGGTCCGCTCTTGAAATCGAGGCTCGCAATCAATGCATCGAGCTTCTGCTTTTCGCGGATTTCGACACGAAAATCCGGTTGCTGTTGCTTGTCCAGCGACCTGAGCAACTGGCCGGCCGCCGCCGGCCTTTCGAGCCCCTCGCGAATCCTGTCGAGCGAGACCGGCAGATCGGTCCCGGACGTGCTGTTCGCGTCCGCGTCCGGTGACGGTTTCTCGCCGGGCGGCGACGCTGGCGTTTGCCCGGCCGTCGCCGGCGCCGCGACAAGCAATCCGGTAAGTAAGAGAGCTATCAACCGCATGGAGGTTTTGACGTCTACAATGACGGCTCAGTCGTCGGACGTCAATATTTTCGAACAATGCACACGGCGTGCCGTTAATCCGTGCCCGAGCTCCCTGATCTGGTTGTCTACGTCGACGCCCTGACACGACACCTCGAGCACCATCGCGTCGAGCGGGTCGTTCTGTTGAGCCCGTTCGTCCTGCGGTCGGTCGAGCCGCCGATCGATGCGATCAGCGGGCAAGAGGTGCGCACTATCGGTCGCGTCGGCAAGCGGCTGGTGCTTGGATTTGACGAGGAGCTGTTTCTCGTCATTCACCTGATGATCGCAGGACGACTCAAATGGGCCCCGCATTCGGACGCCGGCCCGCCCACGAAACGCCCCTCGTCGAAGCTTCTGCTCGCCGCGTTCGAGCTCGCGCACGGCACGCTGTTCTTCACCGAAGCGAGCTCCAAAAAACGCGCGTCGATCCAGATGGTCCGTGGATCCGGGGCGCTGCGCGCGCTCGATCCGGGCGGTGTCGAGCCGCTCGAAGCCTCGCTCGAACAGTTTCGCGAGGCGCTCGTCCGTGAGCAGCACACCGTCAAACGGGCGCTGACCGACCCGCACCTCTTCAGCGGAATCGGCAACGCCTACTCCGACGAGATTCTTCACGCCGCCAGGTTATCGCCGCTGAAGCTGACCCGGTCGCTGAGCGACGGGGAGTATCTGCGACTGTACGAGGCCACGCGCACAACGCTGACCGTGTGGATCGACCGGCTCCGTGCGCTCACCGGCGACGGCTTTCCGGAAAAGGTGACGGCGTTCCGCAGCGGAATGGCGGTCCACGGCCGATTCCGGGAGCCCTGTCCCGTGTGCGGAGCACCCGTGCAGCGGATCGTCTACGCCGAGAACGAGTGCAACTACTGCGCGCGCTGCCAGACCGGCGGCCGCATCCTCGCCGACCGATCGCTGTCGCGACTGCTGAAAGGCGACTGGCCGCGCTCGATCGACGACCTCTGACTCTCCGCCTCTCCACGAGACCGACGCGCAGGGGCTGTCGAAGATTTCACCGACCCGGTGCCGGTGCGCTGATTCCGAGGCGGAATTACTTCGTGTTGTGGTAAAGTTCCCCCTACGCCTATGCGGACCAGCATTTAGACGCGCCGCGTTTCCGCCCCGTCTGCGGGCCCTGTCTCTGCGGCGCCTCATCCCCCGTTCCTCAACAACTTGAAGCTTCGTCCGTCCGACTCGAGTCGGACGCACATGGTTGTCTGCTGTTCTTTCGAGGAGACGAATGTCATGGACGTGCAGGGTACGCCGGAAGTCATTTTCGACAGGTCGCCCGATCAGAGGTTCGACATGCAAACGGCTGAAACGCTGGAGATACAGGCGCCTCGCGGCTTCCGGTCTCTGATTCGTGAATCGCTGGCAGGGGGGCACCGCGACTACACGGAAGGATCGATTCGGTACGCGATTCTGATGCTGGCGATTCCGATGGTGCTCGAGCTCTGCCTCGAATCGGTGTTCGCCGTCGTCGACGTGTTCTTCGTGTCGCGGCTGGGAGCCGAGGCCGTCGCTACGGTCGCCCTCACCGAGTCGATGCTCGTCATCATCTACGCGGTGGCGATGGGGCTGAGCGTCGGGGCGATGGCGATCGTCGCGCGGCGCATCGGGGAGAAGGACCGCGACGGCGCCGCTCGCGCTGCCGTGCAAGCCATCCTGCTCGGCGTGCTCGTCGCCGTGCCGGTCGGGATCGCCGGGGCGTGGTACGCCCGGCCGCTCCTTGCGTTCATGGGCGCTTCCCCCGGCGTGATCGGCAACGCCTCGTACACGACGATCGTACTCGGAGCGAACGGCGTCATCATGATGCTGTTCCTCATCAACGCCGTGTTCCGCGGCGCCGGCGATGCGGCCACTGCCATGCGTGTGCTCTGGATCGCCAACGCCATCAACATCTGCCTGGATCCGTGCTTCATTTTCGGCCTGGGACCGTTCCCACGCCTTGGAGTGACGGGTGCCGCCGTCGCGACGACGACCGGCCGGGGGATCGGCGTGCTGGTGCAGTTGTACTGTCTCGCGCAGCGGAGCGGACGGGTCGCGATCAGACGCGAGCACCTCCGTTTCGATCCCGCCGTGATGCTCAACATGGTGAGGCTCTCGGGCAGTGCGGTCGTGCAGGGGCTGATTCCCAATGTGGGCTGGCTCGGGCTCGTCCGCGTGCTCGCGACGTTCGGCAGCGACGCGCTCGCCGGTTTCGCCATCGCGTTTCGAGTCGTCGTGTTCGCGCTGTTGCCGGCATGGGGCCTGGCCAATGCCGCCGCGACCCTCGTCGGCCAGAATCTGGGCGCCGGAAAGCCCGAACGCGCCAGGACGTCGGTCTGGCGGGCGTGTTACTACAACATGCTGTTCCTGGGTGCCGTCGGATTGGTGTTCGTAGTCCTGCCCGTGCCGCTTGTCGCCGCGTTCACGAACGACCCAGTGGTCGCAGGACACGCCGTCCGCGCCCTTCGCATCATCAGCAGCGGCTTTCCCTTCTACGCCTACGCCATGGTACTGACGCAGTCGTTCAACGGCGCGGGCGACACGCTGACGCCAACCATCATCAACTTGTTCTGTTTCTGGTTGTGGGAACTGCCGATTGCCTACGCGCTGGCTCACGTCGCCGGCCTCGGGCCATCCGGCGTGTTCTGGTCGATCGCCATCGCCTATTCGACGATGGCGATCGTGAGCGCGGTGTTGTTCCGGCGGGGCCGCTGGCAACTCAAGAAGATCTAGTTCCGGGTGGTCAGCACCTCCCGCAGGCGGACGACGTCGGCCGGGACGAGGACGAAGCCGGCACGACCGAAGTCCGCCAGTTCGTTCGTCGTGTGGACCGCCCTCATCAGCCCGCCGGACGAGTGAGAGCGCGTCCTCAGCAGCCAGTGCCCGATCTCGTGTGCGAGGACCCGGCCGATCATGCGCGCGAGCACAAGATCGCGTCCTGCCGGCGGCCATTGCGAGACCTGGACGCCGCCCAGCATGACCGAACCGAGGGCCATGCTCGTCAACGCCTCGTAGTGCAGCAGAATCGTCGGCTCCGGCCGGCCGTCCGGCAGAAATCGAGTTGACGCAAAGGGACTCGACAACGCGCCCGGACCGACGGAGAGATCTGTGATGCGGACGGTCAAGACTGCGTCAATCGTCTCGTCCCCGAGCGGGCAGGGCGCCGACGCTTCCAGCGGCACAATCTCCACCCCGTGGGGCGCCCAGAGGGCCGCCGCTTCCTCAATGGCTGGCCGACTCACGGCGACAGGAAGCCGAGCGTCGAGCGCAAGGGCGATCCTGACCGGGGGCAGCGGAGCGGTGGTCGTGTGGGCGGCGTCCGTCTTCAGCCGGATCTGGTGGGGGAAATGAAGCGCCAGGACGGTGAGCAACGCGGTGAGTAACGACATGCCGGCAGCGTAGAACGCCGGCGATGCATGAGATAAATTCTTTGTCATCACCACGATGATGAATTAGCATCATGACATCTCATGGACCTCGAAATCAGGCATCTGCAGCTGGTCGCCGCCGTCGCCGACGTCGGCAGTCTGACCAGGGCCGGCGACCATCTGCACGTGACGCAATCGGCGCTCAGCCATCAGCTTCGCGACATCGAGGAGCGTCTGGGGACGGCGCTGTTTCTCCGCCTCGGCAAGCGCCTCGTGCTGACACCTGCGGGCGAGCGCCTGCTCGTCTCGGCTCGCGACGTGCTCGATCGTCTGCAGCAGACCGAGGAGGCCATCCGGCACCTCGGAAAGTCGCGTGGCGGCGTCCTGCGGATCACGACAGAGTGCACGACGTGCTATCACTGGCTGCCGCCGCTGCTGACGCCTTACCGGGAGCGGTTCCCTTCGATGGAAGTGCGGATCGATGTGGAGGCCACTTCACATCCGATTGAGCGCGTGCTCGACGGGACCATCGACCTGGCGCTGATGAGCACCCCGGTGCGCGACCGCCGGCTCGCGGTCCGGCCGGTCTTCTGCGATCAGGTCGTCGTCATCGCATCCCCGCAGCATCGTCTGGCGGCCCGGCGGCGCGTCACGCTCAAGGATCTCCACGACGAGACGTTCTTCATCTATCCGCCCAGGCAGGAGAGTCTGTTCCTGAACCAGGTGCTGATGCCGGCTGGTGCGATTCCGGCGCGGGTGGAAGAAGTGAAGCTGACCGAGGCGATTACCGAGCTGGTCAAAGCCAATCTGGGCGTGAGCGCGCTCGCACGCTGGGCCGTGCAACCGCTCCTCGATTCGGGCGCCCTGGTCGCGCTCCCCCTTCCTCCACGCGGCCTGCAGCGGCAGTGGTCGGCGGTGATGTTCCGGCACCTCGCGGACGCGGATTACGTGGCGGAGTTCATCGCGCTGCTGGCGCGTCGCGGCCCAGGCCTTCAGAGAAAGTCAAAAGGCAAAAGTTAAAAGGCGAAAGTAAACTTCTCAACTTACTTTTACCTTTGAACTTTCAACTTTGAACTTTCTCGATGGGCCGCTCCGGATCGCTCGACCACTCGCTCCACGATCCGAGGTACAGCCGGCTGCCACCGAGTCCTGCGTGCTCGAACGCCAGCAGGTTGTGGCACGCTGTGACGCCGGATCCGCAATAGCAGATCACGCGATCGGGCGACACCTCGCCGATTGACGCCCGCACGCGGTCACGAATCTCCTGCGGGGAGCGAAAGGTGCCCTCGCCGGTGAGATTCCATTTGAAAAAATGATTGACCGCGCCCGGGATGTGTCCCGCCACCTTGTCCAGCGTCTCGCTTTCGCCGCGGTACCGTTCCGGCGCGCGTGCATCGACGAGCAGATGGTCGCCCGCGGCGATCGTCCGCGCGACGTCATCGGCGCCGACCATCCAACCGGCTCGCGGCGCGCCGGCGAATTCCCGGGGCGCGCGTGTCTCGGTTCCGGAGCGTACGGGCCGATGCTCCGCCTGCCACTTCGCGAATCCGCCGTCGAGCACCGCCACCGCATCGTGCCCGAGCCAGCGCAGCAGCCACCAGAGGCGGCTCGCGTAGATGCCGTTGTCCTGGTCGTAGGCGACCACTTGAACCGAGCCGTCAATGCCGAGCCGGCCAAACGTGAGAGCCAGGGTCGCGGGATCCGGCTGCGGGTGGCGCCCGTTCTTTCCGTTCTTCTCGCCTGACAGATCCGCGTCGAGGCTGGCGTAGACGGCGCCGGGAATATGGGATTCCGCGTACTGCCGCCGGCCCCATGCCTCGTCCCTGAGGTCGTAGCGGCAATCGACGATCGCGAACTCCTGATCGATCAGTTGCCGGGCGAGCGTCGACGTCTCAATCAGGGTCGTCAGCGGCATGCCGTCGTACCATATCATTCAGCCGGGAATCTTCAATTTCCGCCAACCACTTTCGAAAAAAAAGCGTCTAATCACGACGTGTCTCAACAGTCGCGACACTCGAGCAGGCTTTTCAGCGGGGCAATCACGGTCGCCGCCCTCCTCCTGGCCGCGCCGCTGCCGGCCGCTCCGGGCCGCCCGGGTACCGACAGCGTCGAAGCGAGGAAGGTGAATTCCCGCCCGCTCGGCGTGGAGCTTCCAGATGCTGTCTGGCTGGGCGCCGCTCCGACCGTTGAGTTCGTCCAGCGTGAGCCGCACGAAGGCGCGGCTCCGAGCCAGCGGACGGAATTTCGCGTCGCCTACGATGCATCGACGCTGTACGTGAAAGTGCGGGCGTTCGACGCCGAGCCCGACAAGATCGTCACCTTTCTAACTCGCCGCGACGACAACTCGCCGTGCGACTGGCTGCGCGTGTTCATCGACTCGTATCACGATCGGCGCACGGCGTACGAGTTCGCGGTCAATCCCTCCGGCGTCAAACAGGACCGGTACTGGTTCAACGACTCCGACCGCGACGACAGCTGGGACGCAGTATGGGACGTCAGCGTCTCGCGAGATGGCGACGGCTGGCTGGCGGAGTTCCGCATTCCGTTTTCTCAGTTGCGATTTTCGCCAGCGGCCAACAACACCTTCGGCCTGGCCGTCGTGCGCGAGATCGGCCGGCTGAAAGAGACGTCGACGTGGCCGCTCCTGCCGCGCGCCGCGACCGGCTACGTGTCGTCGTTCGGCGATCTCACGGGGTTGTCGATGCTGGCGACGCCCAAGCGGCTCGAGCTCGCGCCCTACATGGTGTCGCAGTTGACGCGGCAGCGGACGGGCGGCAATCCGCTCGTGCAGGCGGCGAATCCCGAGGCGGCGCTGGGCCTCGATCTGAAGTACGGCCTCACCACCGGCCTGACGTTCACGGGAACGGTGAATCCTGATTTCGGCCAGGTCGAAGCCGACCCGGCCGTCGTCAACCTCTCGGCGTTCGAGACGTTCTTTTCCGAGCGCCGGCCGTTTTTCATCGAGGGGTCGGGCAACTTCAACTTCAACTTCGACAACGGCGATCTGTTCTACTCGCGACGAATCGGGCGATCGCCGCAGGGGGCCGGCGATCTGCCGAGCGGGGACACCGTGTACACCGACTCTCCCGCGCAGACCTCGATTCTCGGCGCGGGGAAGGTGACGGGGCGGGTCGGAAAGTATTCGATTGGCGTGCTCAATGCCGTGACGCGGCAGGAACGGGCGTCGGTCGCCGACGGCACGTTGCGGTACGAGCGTCCGGTGGAACCGCTGACGAACTACCTGGTGGGTCGAGTGCGGCGCGAGTTCGTGAACCAGTCGTCGGTCGGCTTCATCCTGACGTCCACGAATCGTCAGCTGACCGACGATCTCGCGTTCCTGCCGAAGAGCGCGGTGACCGGCGGCATCGATTTCGACTGGCGGCTGAAGTCGCGCTACAGTCTCGCCGGATCGTGGACCGCGAGCGACGTGCGGGGCGAACGTGACGCGATTCAGCGGATCGCGGAAAACAGCCGTCACTATTTCCAGCGGCCCGACGCGACGACCCTCCGTCTCGATGCCGATGCCACGTCGCTCTCCGGATCGGCGGCGCGGATCGCGATCAGGAAGATCGGAGGCGAACGAATCCGGTTCGAGTCGAACGCCGGTTTCAAATCGCCAGGGTTCGACATCAGCGATGTCGGCTTCTTCCGCCGCGCCGACGAGAAGAACATGAACAACTGGCTGCAGATCAAGAGCGAGAAGCCGTCGCGGTGGTTTCGCGCCCGATATCTGAACTTCAACCAGTACGCCCGGTGGAACTACGACGGCGACCTGCTCGGGAGCGGAGGCAACGTCAACGCGCACGCGACCTTCACGAACAGTTGGGGAATCGGCGGCGGCTACAACATCAACCGGAGATTTTTCGACGATCGGCTCTCGCGCGGCGGGCCGGGCGGCCTGTTCGAGGACTACAACGGCCTCTGGTTTTACGTCAACAGCGACGATCGCCACGCGGTGTCGTTCAATTACAACGGCAACTTCTTCGCCGACGGGCACGGTTCGTGGGTTCGGGAATACGAGCCGCGCGTGACCCTCCGTCCCGTGCCCTCGCTGTCGATGATTGCCGGCATGCGGGTGGCGACCTCGGTCAACGACACGCAGTGGGTGAACAACGTCACGGACACAAAGGATCATTACGTATTCGGGCGGCTGGCGCAGACGACCGTGTCGTTCAACGGCCGGGTGAGTTACACGATGAGGCCGACGCTGTCTCTGCAGCTCTACGCGGAGCCGTTCGTATCGGCTGGCGGATACAGCGCGTTCAAGGAGCTGGTCGACGGACGAAACCCGGTCTATGGCGACCGGTATGGGCCGTTCGCGTACTCGGACAACCCGGATTTCAACTACCGTTCGTTCAGGACGACCAACGTCCTGCGCTGGGAATACAAACCGGGCTCGACGATCTTCGTCGTCTGGCAGCAAGCGCGCGAAGGAAGCGTGGTCGACGGGGCGTTCCGGTTCAACCGGGATTTTCACGATCTGTTCAGCACGTCCGGCCGAAACGTCTTTCTGGTCAAGCTGGCGTACTGGTTGAACTACTGAAGGGTCCGGCTCAAGAGTTAGTGAAATAACCTGCAGCTACAGGCTCCGGGTTTCAGGCTTCAGGAAAATTCTCGCAAAGTTCTGCCCGAAGCCCGTAGGCTGGACGGACGCCGATTTTTAGGTGGCCCTTGCGTTAGCATCTAGCCGATGGTCACCAAGCCGGCCGCGCCGGAGACGCTGACCGGGCTTGCGAGCCGCTTCGGCGCCTTTGTCGCCGAGCGTCATCCGTTCGCGCTGAGCGATGCAATCGCCGCGTTCGACGTCGCGACAGGCGGTCGCGACCCGCGGGGCGAGGCGGCGGTCGAAGCCATACGTCCTGTCCTTCGACGCGAGCTGGCCAATCGGCTGCGCGCCCTTTCCGCTGCGGAAGGCCTCTCCGACACCACGCCTGGCATCTCCGCGCGGACGCGCCTCGACCAGGCGGCGGCAGAAGTGGTCGACGCCTGCGACGGGTTCCTGCGGCGGCAGTCGATCGAAGCGTCGCTGACCGCCGGCGAGCGCCGCGAAATCCTGCGCGGCATGGTCCTCACGCGCGCCATCGACAACCGCCTGAAGACATTTTTCACCAGCAACGAAGTCCGCTACCGCAACACGCCGTTTCAGGGCAAAGGCTTCCGGTCGCTCGGCCAGGAAGCCATTTATGCCGCGGCGATTCGACTGCGTCGTGGTGCGGCGTTTCGCGACCGCGATGGCTGCTGGACCGGCGACGTCGTGGGGCCGGTGATTCGCGATCTGGCGGTCGCGCTCGCGATGCGGCCGGATTCGACCACCGTCAGAACCGTGCTCAACGCCCAGATGGGAAAGGCCGGCGCACCGTCCGACGGCAAAGACCTGCACCTTGGTGATTTCGAGTGGGGCGTGCTCCCGCCGGCCGCGCCGCTCACGATTGCCTCGCTGACAATCGCCGGGATGGCGATGGCCTTCTGGCGCGAAGGACGCGGCCGGGTCGCGCTGTCGTTCATCGGCGAAGGCGGGTCGTCCCTGGGAGAGTGGCACGAAGCGATCAATGTGTGCGCCGCGCGGCGTCTGCCGGCAGTGTTCTGCGTCGAGAACAACCAGCGGGCATTGTCGACGCCTGTCGGCGAACAATCCGCGGCGCGGGTGTTTGCCGACAAAGCCGCGGGGTACGGCATTCCTGGCATCACGATTGACGGCACCGATCCCGACGCGATCGCCGGCGCCTTCGCGTGGGCCGTCGAGCGCGCGCGCGAGGGGCTCGGCCCGGCGCTTCTCGAAGTCGTGTCGATGCGGATGTGCGGGCACGCCCATCACGACGACATGTTGTATCTGGGCCGCGAGCCCCGCCTCGCGTGGGAGTACCCGGCGCTGGCGGAGCCCGGCTACGCCGACCCGGACGCGTACGCCTGGTGGGCGGCGCGCGATCCACTGTCCACATATGCGGTGCGGCTTGAACACGACGGCATCATCGCCCCCGGCGATCTCGACCAATGGAAGCGCGACGCGGAGTCAATGGTGGAGCAGGAGGCTCGAGCGGTTGTCGAGGCGCCATGGCCCGATCCGGCGATCGCCGGCCGCGATGTGTTTGCGAACGACCCGCCGAGGCGGCACGTCGAGGTGCTGGATCCAGAGGTCCGCCTGAAGGCAGACACTACGTACGACGGCCCGACGTCCGCTGGCCGGACCTTCTCAGGCACGGCGCTCGACCCCGGCCCGCCGGTCGATCCCCACGGACGCACGTACCTCGAGGCCGTCATGCTGGGGATTGCCGATGCCTTGCGCGCCGACCCGCGCGTCTTCGTCTACGGCGAAGACGTCGGCGGTGCCTACGGCAACGCGTTTCTCCTTCTGCGTCCGCTGCTCCGGCAATTTGGCGACCGCATCATCAACTCGCCGCTTGCCGAGGGCGCGGTGCTTGGCGTCTGTGTCGGCGCGGCGCTCGCCGGTCAACGTCCGATAGGAGAAATGCAGTTCAATGACTTCGTCGCCACCGGCTTCAATCAGCTCGTCAACAACGCCGCGAAGATCAGGTACCGGTGGGGCGGCAGCGTGCCGATGGTGGTCCGCATGCCGTGGGGTGGCCTGCGCCATGCGGGTCCGTATCACTCGCAGAACACCGAGGCGTGGTTCTATCGCACCCCGGGGTTGAAGATGGTCGTGCCGTCCACTCCCTACGATGCGCGCGCATTGATGGCGTCGGCCGTCGCCGATCCCGATCCGGTGCTCTTCTACGAGCACATCGCGCTCTACCGCGACCCGCGCGTGAAGCAGGCACTCGGCGAGGAGCCGCCGCCGCCGATCCCGCTCGGGACAGCGGCGCTGCGCCGCGCCGGCGACGATCTCGCGATCGTGTCGTACGGCGCTTACGTGCACGTGGGCCTCCGCGTGGCCGAGCGTCTTGCCGAGGACGGCATTCAGGCGAGCGTGCTCGACTTGCGCAGCCTCGCACCGCTCGACCGCGGCTCGCTGCTCGCGGTCGCGCGAAATTGCCATCGTGTGCTCATCGTCCACGAGGATTCGCGGACCGGGGGGATCGGCGAGAGCCTCGCGGCGATTATCCAGGAAGAAGCCTTCGAGAGCCTCGACGCGCCGATTCGAATCATGGGCGCGCTCGACACGCCAGTGCCGTACTCGCCCCCTCTCGAGGAGTTCTATCTGCCAGGCGATGCGCAGATCGAACGTGCGGCACGGCTGCTGGTGGCGTACTGAAGTCAGAACTGAGAACTGAGAACTGAGAACTGAGAAGTGTGAAGTGTGAAGTGTAAGAAGGACTACGAACAGCGACGGGCGGTTCTCGCGTTGTTCTTCTACGTTTTTGACTTCTAACTTCTAACTTCTAAGTTCTCAGTTCTGAGAAGGTCAACCGATGCTGAGACCGATGACCCGTGCGTGGACCGCCGTCGCGACGGCCGTTGCGACGCTTGGCTGCTGGGCCTCGGGTCCGGTCGGCGCCGCTCAACGCGGTCGCTTCGAGGCGCGCCCGCCGAGCACGCCGGGATCCGCAACTCCTGAGCCGGGTGAGCACCGGCTCGGCTTGAATGGAGCGCGCGACGCGACGTTGTACATTCCGCACCGCGCCGTTGCCAACGTCCCGATGCCGTTGATGGTGATGCTCCACGGCGCCGGCGGAAGCGCCCGCAGCGTGAGCTTCACCTTCCCGCTGGCCGAGGAGCGGGGCGTCGTCATCCTGGCGCCGGAGTCACGAGCGAGCACCTGGGACGCCATTCGCGGGGAGTTCGGGCCCGACGTCGCGTTCATCGATCGGGCGCTCCGCGAGACGTTCCAGCGAGTGCGTCTGGACACCGCGCGGTTGGCGATCGGCGGCTTTTCCGACGGCGCGTCTTACGCGCTGTCGCTCGGCATCCCCAATGGCGATCTGTTCACGCACGTGATCGCCTTCTCGCCGGGATTCGTTGTACCGGTCCCGCCGGCGGGCCGGCCGGCGGTCTTCGTCTCGCACGGCACGCAGGATCAGGTGTTGCCGATCGATGTCACGAGCCGCCGGATTGTGCCGCAGTTGCGGGAAGCCGGATACCAGGTGACTTTCCGAGAGTTCGAGGGGCCGCATCGAGTGCCGGACGCCATCGCCCGGGAAGCGCTCGAGTGGCTGGCACGCTGAACGCTGCGCTCGCACGTCGGTCCGGGCGGCGTAGACTTTCCACGCTGGCCGCGTTCCTTCCCGTGCGTCGAGCGACGGCGCCGGCAGGTTCACCAGCGCTTGTTCTTACGTGACGACCGCAACTTGTGCAAGAATGTCAGCTTCCGCAGGTTTACGGGCTCGACGCTCGCCTGAGCGCCTCGGGTTGCCGCGATAAATACATCAGAGATGACTGACAAGAACGCCGCGGCCTCGCCGCAGGCGCCGGTCGACTTCATTCGCTCGATCGTCGCTGACGACCTGGCATCCGGCAAGCACCAGGGGCGGGTCGCGACCCGTTTTCCGCCTGAACCCAACGGGTATCTCCACATCGGCCATGCGAAGTCGATCTGCCTCAACTTCGGGATCGCCCAGGAGGCGGGCGGTACCTGCAACTTGCGGTTCGACGACACGAATCCGGCCAAGGAAGACGTCGAGTACGTCGACGCCATCGAGGAAGACGTCCGGTGGCTCGGCTTCGAATGGGACGCCCTGTTCTTCGCCTCCGACTACTTCGACAAGATGTATCAGTTCGCGGTCCGGCTGATCGAAGAAGGCAAGGCCTACGTCGACAGCCTCGACGCGGACGAAATTCGCGCGCACCGCGGCACGCTGACCGAGCCGGGTCGAAACAGCCCGTACCGTGACCGCTCCGTCGCCGAGAACCTCGATCTGTTCGCGCGCATGCGCGCCGGCGAGTTCGCGGACGGGGCGCACGTGCTGCGCGCGAAGATCGACATGGCGTCGCCCAACTTCAACATGCGCGACCCGACGCTGTACCGGATTCGCCATGCGTCGCACCACCGGACGGGCGACGCCTGGTGCATCTACCCGATGTACGACTTCGCGCATCCGCTCTCGGACGCGCTCGAACGGATTACCCATTCGATCTGCACGCTGGAGTTCGAGGACCACCGGCCGCTTTACGACTGGCTGGTCGAGAACCTGTTCGATCGCGACCGGCCGCAGCAGATCGAGTTCGCGCGCCTGAATTTGAACTACACCGTGATGAGCAAGCGGAAGCTCCTGCAGCTCGTGCAGCAGAAACACGTCGCGGGCTGGGACGATCCTCGCATGCCGACGATTTCCGGTCTTCGCCGGCGCGGCTGCACGCCGGAATCGATCCGCGATTTCTGCGCCCGGATCGGCGTGGCCAAGAAACCCAATGTCATCGACATGGCGCAGCTCGAGAACAGCATCCGCGAGGATTTGAACCGGCGCGCGCCGCGCGTGATGGCGGTGCTGCGTCCGCTGAAAGTCGTCATCACGAATTTCCCCGAGGGACACATCGACGACGTCGACGTGATCAACAACCCTGAGGATCCCTCGGCCGGCACCCGCAAGGTGCCGTTCACGCGCGAGTTGTACATCGAGCACGACGACTTCATGGAGACCCCCCCAAAGAAGTTCTTCCGGTTGTCGCCGGGCCGGGAAGTGCGGCTGCGCTGCGCCTATTTCATCACCTGCCGGGAGGTCGTGAAGAACGACCGCGGCGACATCGTCGAGCTGCGCTGTACCTACGATCCCGCGACGCGTGGCGGCGACTCGCCGGATGGACGGCGCGTGAAAGCGACGCTGCACTGGGTGCCTGTCGCGCAGGCGATTCCGGTGGAAGTGCGCATCTACGATCGGCTCTTTTCGGTGGAGGATCCCGAACGCGTACCGGAGGGCAAGACCTTACTCGATAATCTGAACCCGAATTCGCTCGAAGTACTGCGGGATTGCGTGGCCGAGCCCAGCCTTGCCGGCGCCGCGATCGGCGATCGGTTTCAGTTCGAGCGGCTCGGATACTTCTGCGTCGATCCAGATTCCCAGCCTGGGGCCCTGGTGTTCAACCGCACGGTCTCGCTTCGCGACTCGTGGGCGAAGATATCGCAGAAGAGCGTGGGGTAATGGGCGTGACCGAGTACCACATCACGCAGTACGAGCTCGAGCAGGGCGCGCTGGAAATTCAGTACATCGAGGAATTCTTCGGCGAGTTTCCGCGCAAGAAGACCGCCACGGAAATCGTCCGTCGTCTGAACGACCGCGCGCACCTCATTCTGCTCGCGAGCGCGGCGTTACCCGACGATCCAGGCACCGTCGTGCCCGTGTCGTTCAAAGTCGCCCACGAGATCCACCTGAACGAGCGCGAACCCAAGCTGATGGACCTCGTGAGCCGGCTGCGCGACTACGTCAGCTTCGACGGCCGGCGCGTCCTCTACACGTGGATCGGCGGCACGCGTCGCGACTGGCGCGGCCAGGGGCATTTCCGCGCGCTGACCGAGCAGCAGGAAGCCTGGGCGATCGAGCAGGGCTTCGACGAAATTGTGGTGAAGACCAAGAACAAGTTCTATGAAATGCGCGGCACGCTGGATCATCTGCGGTTCGAGGTCGTCAAGTACGAGCGTCACGTACCCGAGAACGCCGAGTCGAAGGTGTATTTGAGCAAGAAGCTGATGCCGGATCTGATCCGGCGGCACCGCAGCGCGAGGACGGTCGTGCAGGTCCCGCTATGAGGTGAGGCCTTCGTGCGCCGAAAACACCAGGGCTGCCGGGCGTGGAGGGAGAAACCGCATGACGCCGCCGATTACGCCGTACACGAAGTTCCTCGGCGATCGCGACGCGATCGCCGCCATCCGGGACAGCATCGACCGGATCGCGTCGCTCGCTCACGGCTGGACGGCCGATCGTTTCGAGCGCAGCTACGGGCCGGGGAAATGGTCGGCGAGGCAGATCCTCACGCATCTCGCGCAGACCGAGCTCGCGCTCGGCACCCGCGCACGGATGGCCGTCGTGACACCTCAGTACACCGCGCAGGACTGGGACCAGGACTCCTGGATCGGGCTTGATTCGCGACTGGAGGGGCCGGCGGCGCTCGCGGCATTTCTCGCCACGGCGAGAATGAATCTGGCGTGCTTCGAAGGATTGTCAGAGGTCCAGCGCGCGATCGTCCTCACGCATCCCGAGTACGGCACGATCACCGTCGATTGGATCATCCATCAGATGGCCGGGCATCACATCAACCACCTGCGTCAGCTGGAGCGCGTGGCCTGAGAATCAGTATTACCGCCGAACTCGCAGAGCTCGCCGAGGTTTCTGGTTCATTAGAAATCCCGGCGTGTTCGGCGGGCCCGGCGGTTAGTCTACGGTCGCGAATCAGTGTGTGCGGGCCGCTAGAAGGTGAATCGAGCGCCGCCGGACCCGGGCATCGTGACCAGCACGACATTCGAGCGTTCCTTCACCGGCGACAGTGATCCGGCCGTGTTGTTCCGGCAGTCGCCGGCGCAGGCGAAGAAGCCAATCGTCTCGCCGACGGCCGGCTGATGATAGGTCATGGGAGCCCACCGGCCGGGATCATAGAACCAGTTCAATGCATAGTCCTGTGGCGGGCCCCCGGACTCCTGAAGTCCGTACCAGAATTCGATTGGCGCTGACGCATACCATCTTCCGCCGATGTTCAGCACCATCCCGAGCGTCCACTGCAACGGGCCGTCCCAGCCCGGCGGCGTGATGTCCGGCCAGCGGTCCGCCCCACTCTGTTTCGAGAAATCCACGTGTACACCGTTCGGCCGGATGTCGACCGCCGTGATTGGTGTCGTGATAGGCCAGCTGGCCAGGTTCAGGGGCGAGTTGAGGATCGTCGCGCGTGACAGGTCGATGGCGTCCGCCCCCAGTCCCACCGGCGGCGGGGGTGGAGTAACGGGAGCCGGCGCTGGAGCCGGCACGGGAGCCGGCACGGGAGTCGGGATAGGAGTCGGCGCCGGGGCCGGGGATGTCGGGAGAGCCAGACGCAACGTGTCCTCGCCCTGCACTGGACCCATGCAAGTCGTGCCGCTGTAGGTGAGGTGGAACATATCAGCACTGAGCTGCGTGCCGACACCCGTCAACGAGAAGGTGCACGAGCTCAAACCGGGCTGCGTGGCCGTGCCGTCCCACGTCAGCGGGATCGTTGCGCCGCCGAGTTGAGCGACCACGGCGCCGGACAAGTTCAGGTTGTTGGGGCAGACCATCGAGAGTGTGCCCGTTGCCTGCGTCGCGGTCTGACTCGCGATCTGCATCTGGATGGCGCACGCCGCAAGTGAAATCGTCGTCGAGGCCGGCGCCGCTTTCGTCGTCGACACCCAGGTGCCGACGAGCGACGGCGTTGACGCCGTTCCAGCGCCGCTGGTGCCGGCGGCGGCGGAAGGCCCTGTCGGTGTCGTCCCATGGTCGGAGGCGCAGGCCGTGATAGCGAGCGCGGATGCCACGGCAAGCAACGCGGCGGAGAATCTGTTCATGTTGTCCTCAGTCGGATGCCCAGCTCGGCCAAGCCCTGCCGCGCGCTCCGCGCGGAGAGACCCTGATTACGGTTTCGCGCCCGCACTGACAAAGCTGGTCGCGTTTAATCGGGACTGCGCTGATTCCAGGGGAAACCCTGATCAGCGTTCTGACAGTGCAGGATATTCGCCATCGCGATCGAGCGGGCCTCCGGCCCGGCGGGTGCCCGGGGCGCGCAAGGGTTCAGCGCGTATCCACCTGCCCGCGAGGATCTTCGGTGTTCGGGGTTAATCGACTGCGCTGAAGTTCAGCGGCGGTGCAAGGCGGCTCTAGACGTCAAGCTCCTCGGCTTCATCAGCCCGCTCCATGATGAAGCGGAAGCGCGCGGACGCGTCTTTTCCCATCAGCTCGTTGATGACGCGGTCGGTCACGATTTGATCGGTGATGTCGACGCGAAGCAGCCGGCGCGTGCGAGGATTGAGGGTCGTCTCCCACAGGACCTTCGGCATCATCTCGCCGAGCCCTTTGAACCGCGTGATCTCGGGCGTTGCGCGGCCGTTCTTCGCGTGTTGCTTCAGGATGGCGTCCCGCTGCCCGTCGTCGAGCGCCCAGTAGGTGTCCTTGCCGATATCGATGCGATAGAGCGGCGGCTGGGCGAGAAACACCTTGCCGTTGGTCATCAGCTGCGGCAGATGCCGGTAGATGAAGGTGAGCAGCAGCGTGGCGATGTGATTGCCGTCGGAGTCGGCGTCCGCGAGGATGACGATTTTTCCGTAGCGCAGCTTCGACAACTCGAAGTTCTTGCCGAGGCCGCAGCCGAGCGCGGTGACCAGATCCGAGAGCTCTTTGTTCTCGAGCACTTTCGCGAGCGAGGCGCTCTCGGTGTTCAACACCTTGCCGCGCAGCGGCAGAATCGCCTGACGCGCGCGATCGCGGCCCTGTTTCGCCGAGCCGCCCGCCGAATCACCTTCGACGATGAACAGCTCGCTGCCCTGGCTGGTGGGGTTGGTGCAATCGCTCAACTTCCCCGGAAGGTTCAAGCGTCCCGACGTCGCGCTCTTCCGTGAAACTTCCGCCTGTGCCGCGCGGCTTGCTTCGCGCGCGCGCGCCGACAGGATGATCCGCGCGACGATCGCCTCCGCCACGCTGCTGTTGTGATTCAGCCAATGCTCGAGGGCAGGACGCACGACGGCGTCGATGGCGGACAGGAGCTCCGGGTTGTTCAACCTGTCCTTGGTCTGTCCCTGGAATTGCGGCTCCTGGATGAAGACGCTCAGGACGCCGGTCAATCCTTCGCGGATGTCTTCCGCGGCGATTGTCACGCCTTTCGGCGACAGCGCGTGCGTCTCGATGAAGTTCCTGACCGCCTTGCCGAGGCCCGCGCGCAGACCGTTCTCGTGCGTCCCCCCGGATCCGGTCGGAATGCCGTTCACGTACGATCGCAGATGCTCTTCGGTGGCTTCCGTCCACTGCAGCACGAGATCGATCCGCATCCCGTCGTCCTTGGTCAGGACGAACGGCGCCTCGTGCACCGCCTTCGCGCCGCGCTCGCCGACGATCCTCTTGAGGTAGTCGAGCACGCCGTCGCTGTGCTCGAAGACGAGGCGTTCCTTCGTCCCTTCATCCTCGAAGAGCACCTTCAGGCCTTTGTGCAGATAGCTGGCGACCTCGAGCCGCTCTTTGATCACCTGAGGATCGAATTCGATCTTGGGGAAAATCGCCGCGTCGGGATGGAAGTAGACCGTCGTACCGGTGCCGCGCGCCGCTCCCAGTTTCTTCAGGGGGCCGACCGGATTTCCCTGTTTGAACCGCATTTCCCAGAGCGCCCCGTCGCGCTTGACGGTCGCCACGAGCTCTTTCGACAGCGCGTTCACGACGCTCGCCCCGACGCCGTGCAGACCGCCGGCGGTCTTGTAGTTGCCGGCGTCGAACTTGCCACCGGCGTGCAGCACCGTGAAGATGACTTCGAGCGCGCTCTTCCTGGTCGCTGGATGCTTGTCGACCGGGATCCCGCGGCCGTCGTCTTCGATGGTGACCGACGATCCGTCCTCGTGGAGCGTGACCTTGATGGTCGAGGCGTGGCCGTTCATTGCCTCGTCGACGGAATTGTCGAGCACCTCCCAGACGAGGTGGTGGAGGCCCGCCGACCCGACGCCGCCGATATACATGCTGGGGCGCTTGCGCACCGGCTCCAGACCCTCGAGAACCGTGATGTCTTTCGCGGTGTAGTTCGCAGGTGCCATGTATATAATTCTGCCCCGTAGGGCGAAGTGTGAAAACCTGTGTGGCGACGTCGGTGCGCCGCTTTTCGTGCCGTGGCGCAATCGCGCTGTGCTTGTCGATTGTAGCGGCATTTCAGTGGCGTCTGGCAGCGGCCGGCGGCGTATCGCAGGACGTACCGGTGCCGGGCGGTACCGTGGCAATGGCGCAATCGCTCGGCATTACGCCGTCACCGGATCGCGCGCGCTTCGTCGCGGAGCTCGCCAGGCTCACGCACCAGACTGCTGAAGGACAGCACACGACGCGGGCGAAGGCCGCGTCGAAGCTTCGACGGACCGGCAGCCCTGCGGCCGCCGCCGGCTCGATCGAAACGGTGCCGATTCCGCTGTCGGTCGGCCTGTGGTCGGACGCGGTCTTCCGTCGTCGTGTCGCGCCGGAGGAGATCGTCGCCGCGATCGTCGCCGATCCGCGCGCCGCCCACCTCTGTTATGGCCTCGCGAGCCTCGATGACGAGACGCTGCAATTCTTCGTCGATCATCCCTCCGCCATCACGCAGTTGTACGAACGGAGCGCCGCGGCGTTCGCCGCCTTTGGCGACAGCCTGCACATTCACGACAATCGCGTGACGCCGCCAGGCGGCCCTGCGGCGGCCCAGATGTGGGAGGCGGCCGTCGGCGAAAAGCTCGATCGTCCGCAGCCATTCGTCCGGGCGCTGTTTGCGCAGGATCAGGGACGGCTCGCGTACCTGTACAAGACGATTGACGAGCTCGATACGCCGCGCGCGGCGTTCGCGCTCGGTTTGTGGATCAAAGAGCCGGCGTCGCGGCTCCGGCGATTCACCGCGTTGGTCGCCGCGAACCGGGGCGCGATTCCCCAATGGGAGCCCGCCCGGCTGCCGTTCACCAGGCCGCTTCACGATGTGGCGTCGATCCTGATGCGGGTGCTCGTGGAGCCGGACGGGTCGCCGTCGTTTCCGTCGCAGCGATCCGCCTGGACGTGGGCGTTCGACGGGGTCGATGTGCCCGCCACCGCCCCGCGCGTGCCGACCGCCGCCAACGACGGGCCGATTGATGCGGGATGGCTGGCCCAGATGATCGTGACGGCAGAGACGCGCGCCCGGGGTGAGCGCCTCGATCAACTCACGTTCGGCCAGCGAGTGTTTCGCGGCGCTGATCCTGGCACGATCGGCGACGTGCTGACCGCGATCCGCGCCTTTCCGCGTTTTCGCATGCTCATGCTCACGCTCGAGCGGATGGGCATCGTCCGCGCGTCGGTCCACGCGGCGGCGGCGCGGCGCGCGCAGCAGCTGTCGACCCTCGAGCATCGTCGCGCCGTCGTGGCCCTGGGGCAATTTCAGGGTGCGCTCGCGCTCGTCGCGCGGATGGCGAGTGTCCGCACGCTGGACCGACCGTCAACCGAATCGCTCGTCACGAGCCTCGTCAACGTTTCGCTCAACCACGACGGACGGTACGCCGGCGCGCTCGGCAAGTGGATGCAGCAGGAGCTTCGCCCCGCCTTGCCGGCGGCAGACGACCTCGAAAGCGCCGTGCTGGCCGCCGTCGCGGGCGGACCCACCGGGCCATCAGAGAACACGGCTCCGATCGTGTGGGAAGGCAACGCGTACCGGCTGGATATCGCGGCGGCCGACCGGCGACGACTGGGCCGCATCCGCGAGAAGCAGGGCGGGTCGTCGCTCGATGCGGCGGTGTCGGCGCCCGACGATGAGGGGCTCGCCGACGTATTGATGGCGTGGACCTATGCCGTCTCCATCGGGGACACCGAGAGCCCCGTCCTGCTGACGGGCCGCGTTACCCGACGTCACGATTTCGGCCTCGGCGCGGCCGACCGCAGCCAGGGGGGCCGGACGATGTGGGCGCTGCCGCGGCAGGAGATCGCGGTCGGCGTCCCCTGGCACGTCGCCGGCTCGCTGCTGGGGTTGGACGTCGCACTATCGAGCCTCGCATTGCGCCGCGTCGGCGGCGATCGCGCGATCGACGCTCCGACTCTCTCGACGAACGAGCGCGAAGCGTTTGCGGCGACCGTCGCCCTCCTGAACCCTTTCGATCTTCGCGATCGCGATCGCGATCTGATCGCGGTGGCCATCGAGCGCGGCCGCACGCGGGTCGCCGCGCTCGCCGAGGACAGCGCACGGCTCAGCGAGGTCGCTTCCGAGATTCGCATGGACGGCTGGCGGATGCGGGCGTTACAGTGGACCATTGCGCACGACCCTGAACGCATCGCGTCGATGTTTTCGATGACCGAACTGCTGTCGCTCGGCCGCGCGCCCCTGGCAGACCTCGCTCCGTGGGGCACCTCGGCGCTCGTGTCATTGGGCTGCCTCTGCACGCGGATGGCCCCAGCCAACCAGTGGCGCCTGATGACGGGACGACCGCAGCTGGGATTGATGGCCGAGACGGTGGCGGATCTGAACCTCCACATCGCAGTGACGCTCCGCGACTTGCGATTGCCGGCGGCGGTGGCCAAGGCCGTGCTGTCAGCGGCGGTTCAGGACTTCATCGACGAGGCCCGCCCCACCGACTTCAACGACTGGCTGACGCTCGTGCGGACGGCGCAGAACGTGCCGCGCGAGCGAATCGAGGATTACGTCGCCGTGGCGACGTCCGACGGTCCATTGGTGCAACAACCGTGAACACCATCCCGGGACGACTCGCCTGCCGTACGACTGCCGCCTGGGCCATCGGCATGGGGTCGATCCTGCTGAGTGCCGCGCTGGCGGCGCAGAATCAACCACGTTTGCAGATCCTGTCTCCGGCCGACGGGAGCTTCGTCAGCGGTCCGGTGGTGCTCCGGGCGGAAGTCGACCCCCCGGCGAGCGCATCGAGCGTCGTCTTCTCTGCGGACAGCCGTCAGATCTGCACGGTGACCGCCGCGCCGTTCGAATGCGTCTGGGACGCGGGGGCGGCCATCGTGGCGCATCAGATTCGGGTGGTGGCGAACCTTGCCACCAAAGGCAGGATCGTGCGGGCGATTCGCACGAAGGAGCTGGGCTACACCGAAAAAGTGGACGTCGACGTCGTGCAAGTGACGGCGACCGTACTCGATTCACGCGGACACTACGTCAAGGGGTTGCCACAGTCGGCGTTCCGTGTGCTCGAGGACGACAAGCCGCAGACGATCACGCACTTCGCCTCGGAGGACGTGCCGCTGCAACTAATCGTGGCCGTCGACACCAGCGGCAGCATGGCGCCGGCGATGCCGAAGCTGAAGAGCGCCGTGAAGGAGCTGCTGAATACGGTGCCGTCGCGCGATCAGGTCACCGTCATCGGGTTCAACGACACGGTCTTCTCGCTCACGCGGCCGGGTACGCAGCCGGCCGATCGCACGAGGGCGATCGATCGCCTGGCGGCGTGGGGAGGCACTGCGCTCTACGACGTGATCCTGCGCGCGATCGACATGGCAGGGCGGCAGGTCGGGCGCAAGGCGATCATCGTGTTCACCGACGGAGAGGACGAAGGCAGCCACGCCGTGATCGGCGACGTCGAGCAGCGGCTGCAGGCGAGCGACGCGACGTTGTACATGATCGGGCAAGGGCGCGGGGTGACGCTCGATCCGCTGAAGCGCATCATGGAGCGGCTGTCGAAGCCGACCGGCGGGCGAGCGCTGTTCACCGAGAGCATCGATGAGCTGCACGACGCCTTCAACAACCTGCTCGACGAGCTCTCGCAGCAGTATCTGCTCGGATACCCTCCGACCCACAGCGTTCGCGACGACACGTTCCGCCGCATCAAGGTGAACGTCGACGGTGGTTATCAGGTTCGCGCGCGGCAGGGCTATCGCGCGTCGGCTGAAAAATGAGGCACCAGGACAGCCGCTTCGGAGCAGGTCGCCCGAGATCGCGCCGGGGAACTGGGCGCCGCGCCGGCATTGTCGTCTTGGTTCTCGGTCTAGTCAGCGTTCTGGCCGCCGGTGGTGCAGCACAGCAGCCCGCCGGCGCGCAGCAGAACCCACAGACGCCGCGCTTTCGATCGTCGGTCGAAGTGACGTCGATCGACGTGGCGGTGGTCGACGGCCAGGGTGTGCCGCTGATGAACCTGACGCCGGCCGACTTCACCGTCCGGGTGGACGGCAAGGCGCGTTCGGTCGTCACCGCCGAATGGGTACCGCTGGCGGAGACTTCGACCGGGGCGAAGCCGCCGACGCGCATTCCGGAGGGCTACAGCTCGAACGAGAACGCCACCGGCGGACGCCTGATCGCCATCGCCGTTGACGAGCCGCATATCAGACCCGGCGGCGCGGCGGCGGTGCTCGCAGCGGCGAGCGCTTTCATCGACCGATTGTCGCCCGCCGATCGCATTGCGGTCGTCAGCCTCGGGGTCGGCGGTCCCGCGACGCCGTTCACCGCGGATCGCGCGCGGATCAAGGACGCGATTGGACGGATGGTCGGTCAGCGGTCGCCATTCAAGGTGACCACGATCACCGTGACGGCGTCGGAAGCGCTCGAGATCGGGGAGGGCAACCGGCTGACGCTTGATTCTGTCGTCGCCCGCGAGTGCTCGGGGTTGCGGACCGGCTCGGTGGCGCTGCAGGCCTGCCGTCAGGAAGTGGAGACCGAAGCGGGACAGCTCGCGGAACAGCTTCGACAGTCGAGCGACACGACGATCCGCGCGTTGCGCGATACGCTCGGCGCCATGCAGGTGTTGAACGGACCGAAGACGTTGATCCTGATGTCCGAGGGCTTCAGCGTGCGCGACAGTCTGATCACCAACGAGCTGGGCGCGCTCGCGGCCGCCACTCGCACCAGCATCTACGCGTTGAAGCTCGATAACCAGTTGTTCGAGATGATGACGAGCGCCCGCGCGCCGCTGTTCGAGGCCTCTCTGGGACGCACTGACGGTCTGGAGCAGCTCGCCTCTGCCTCCCGCGGGACGCTGTATCTCGTCAACGGCACCGGCAGTCAGCTCTTCGCGCACATCGAATCCGAGCTGTCAGGCTATTACCTTCTGGGCGTTGAATCCGAAGCGGCGGATCGGGACAACAAGCCGCACCAGATCCGCATCGACGTATCGCGCCGGGGCGCGACCGTGCGGACGCGTCGCCAGTTGCTGAACGTTCCAGCCGACCTGAACAAGCCGCGCACTGTCACCGATGCCGTGAACGCCAGCCTCACCGCGCCGCTCCTCATGTCGGGGCTGCCGATTCGCGTCACCTCGTTTGCGCTGCGCGGGCCCGAGCAGGACAAGGTGCAGCTGCTGATTCGCGCCGATGTCGGCACCGATTACGTCGGCCCCCGGCGGGCGGTCGTTGGCTACGTCATCCAGGATCTCTCGGGCAAGATCGTCGAGAGCCGAACCGTCGCCCTCGGGTTGGCGCCGGCGTTGAACGGCGTGCCCGGGGCCTTGCAGTACTCCGGTGGGGGGAGCGTCGACCCCGGCGAGTACACGCTCAAGCTCGCCGTTGCCGAAGGCGATCGCATCGGCAGCGTCGAACATCCGATCCACGCGAGGCTCACCGAGGCCGGCGACGTGTCGCTGAGTGAACTGATGGTGGGCGGACCGGCCGAATCCACGGAGCTGCTCCGCCCGACGGTCGGCTACACCGTCAACTTCGGAACGGTGCACGGCTATCTCGAAGCCTACGGGCCAAGCCTCGATCAGGTGGCCGCTACCTACGAAGTGGCGGCGAGCCCGGACGGGCCGGCGCTCCTGACCGCAAACGTCGCCAATCGCGCGGCCGGCGGCGGACGCGCGCTCTTCACGCAGATGATGTCAGTCGGGAAGCTGCCGCCCGGTGCGTACGTCCTTCGCGCCAAGGTGACCTCTGGCGGCCGGCCGCTCAAAACGATGTCGCGGCGGTTCGAGATCGCTCCACCCGCCGTGCTGATGACCTCGGCCGTCGGGGTCGGCAGTCCCGCGTCCTCCGTCAGCGCCGATCTGTTCCTTCCCGTGGACGACGGCGCGCTGTCGCGTCCGTTCGCGCGCGACCAGGCGCTCGCGCCGCAGACGCTCGAGCCATTCCTCAAGCGGGTGCCCACGAGCACGAAGCGGGCATTCGAGCAGGGTCTCGACGAGCTGCGGAAGGCGAATTACGCCGGCGCTGTTGCTCAGTTCAAGAGCGCCATCCGTCCCGACGAAGACAGCACCGCGGCGCTCAGCTATCTCGGCGCGACGTTCGCCGCCGGCGGTCAGCCCGCGGAAGCGACCAGCGTGTGGCAGACCGCGCTGGTCGACGGCGCCGACCTCCCGCAGATCTACGAATGGCTCGCCGACACGCTGGTCCGTCTGAAGGACTTCACGGCCGCGCGGTCGATTCTCGAAGAGGCGGTCGGGCGCTGGCCGTCCGACGCGCGGTTCGCCCGAACCCTGGCGTTCTCCTATGCCACGCTCGGCAAAGGGCGTGACGCGATTCGCGCGCTCGATCGCTACATCGCCGACGGCCACGCCGATCCCGACTTGCTCTCGCTCGGAGTCGAATGGATCTTCCGGATCCACAACAACCGGATCGTCGCGATCACCCCGGTCGCGGATCTCGCCATGGCGCGCAATTACGCCGCGCAGTACGCGAAAGCGGACGGCCCCAAGCAGGCGCTCGTCCAGCAGTGGCTGGACTTCCTGGAGAACGAGAAACGCTAGACATCTTCCAAGGCCGGAATCGTGACAGTTGAAGCAAGTGCTGTCGGTGATTCGCCGTCACACCATCGCTGCCACTCATCGGTTTGAGGCGAAGCTTCGTTACTCGCGCGGTCTGGTATTCTGACCAGAGGGCATGGCATCCGAGCACTCGGGTCACTCACATCAACACCCGCACGGCCATGGGCACGCTCCGGCGAACGTCTCCGCCGGGACGATGGGCGCCGCGGTCGTCCTCACGCTGGCATTCGTGGCCGCGGAAGCGGCCAGCGGCTGGTTCGGACACAGCCTGGCGCTCCTCTCCGACGCGGGCCACAACCTGACCGACGCGGCGGCGCTCGGCTTCAGTTGGTACGCGCTGTGGATTGCGAACAAGCCATCACACGCGGGGATGACGTTTGGTTACCACCGCGTCGGTGTCTTCGCCGCCCTCCTCAATGCGGTGTCGCTGGTCGCCATTGCGCTGCTCATCGGCTGGGAGGCGATCGCCCGAATCCGTCAGCCGGAGCCCTCGAACGGCGGACTGATGATCGCGGTCGCCGCTGCGGCGATCGTTGTCAATGCCGTGATCGGTTTCTCGCTGCATCGCGGCGCGAAACACGACTTGAACGTCCGGAGCGCCTACCTGCATATGGTGGGAGACGCCGTCTCGGCGCTCGGCGTCGTGATCGCGGGCGTGTTCGTGGCGGCGACAGGCACGCCTCTGGCAGACCCGATCGTCTCGCTGCTGATCGCTGCGCTGATTCTGTACAGCAGTTACGACGTCCTCATGGAGAGCGTGACGGTGCTGCTCGAAGGCACGCCGGCAGGGATGAACATGCCGGCCGTCGTGGAGGCAATCAAGGGCGTCACGGGCGTGCTCGACGTGCACGATCTGCACGTCTGGATGGTCGGTCCGGGCCTCGTGTCCTGCAGTTGCCACATCGTCGTGGCCGAGCAGAGCGTCCGGGAAGGACAACAGGTGCTGCGTGCCGTTGTTCACGACATCGAACACCGCTTTCACATCACGCACACGACGGTTCAGGTGGAAGTCGAAGGGTGCGACGCGAACGACATGTACTGCGGGAGGCAGCTGGCTCTCGACCGATCGCACGACTCACGATGAGCGGGACTCGACACCGCCTGTTCCAGTACCGTCCAGCGTTTCACGGACTTTCAGCGCCAGACTCTGTGCGGTGAAGGGCTTGCCGATGAACGCAACCGACGGGTCGAGGATCCCATGGTCCACGATGGCTTCGGTGGTGTACCCGGACATGTACAGTACTTTCATGCCGGGATTGAACCCGCGCAAGGCGTCCACGAGCGCGCGCCCCGAGAGGCCAGGCATCACGACGTCCGTGACCAGGAGATCGATCCGGCCCGGATGATCTTCCGAGAGCCGGCGCGCCTCGTCGGGCGACGACGCCGGCAGCACGGCATAACCCCGTGAGGACAGCACGAGGGTGGCGAAATCCCGAACGCCGCGATCGTCGTCCACGAGCAGGATGCGCTCCGTGCCGCCGCTTGTCCGGCGTGGTGCGGGCGCCGCAGACGGCTGCACGATCTCATCGACCGGACGGCGGGGGAAATAGAGCCGGAACGCCGCACCGCAGGAGGGCTCGCTGTCCACGAAAATGTACCCCCCGCTCTGCTTCACGATCCCGTAGACGGTTGACAGGCCCAGTCCGGTGCCGCGGCCCGCGTCCTTGGTCGTGAAGAACGGCTCGAAGAGGTGCGCCTTCGTATGCGCGTTCATGCCGTGCCCGGTGTCCCTGATCACGAGCACCACGTACGGGCCCGGCGGCCGATCGTCGGGGTCGAATCTTTCGACGGTGGCGGCGGCCGTTTCGATGGTCAGCGTGCCGCCGTGCGGCATGGCATCGCGGGCGTTCACGACCAGATTCACGATCACCTGCTCGAGCTGACCGGGGTCGGCCTTCACCGCGCACCGCTCCGCGCCGATGTGGATGACCAGATCGACGCCCTCTCCGATGAGTCGCCGCAGCATCGGCGTCAGGCTGCCGACGACCGCGTTGAGATCGAGCGCCTCGGGCACCAGAATCTGCTGGCGGCTGAAGGCGACGAGCTGCCGGGTCAGACTGGCCGCAAGCTCGCCGGCGTTGAAGATCTGGACCGCGTCGGCGCGAGTCGGATCGCCCGGCGGCAGCCGCTCGATGATTTCCTGGCTGTGTCCCATGATGACCGTCAGCAGGTTGTTGAAATCGTGGGCGACCCCTCCGGCCAGACGGCCGATCGCCTCCATCTTCTGCGCCTGCCGCAGTTCCTGCTCGAGACGCTTGCGGTCGCTGATGTCGTGGGCGATTCCCTGCGTGCCGACTGGCACGCCTTGACGGTAGACGAGCCGGGCGGTGACTTCGATGGGCACGCGCCGTCCGTCCCGCGTCAGAATCACTGTCTCGTACGTCGACGGGGGACCGCCGGCCAGTTGCTCCGCCAGCTTGCGCCGCACCACCTCGAGTGTCTCCGGCGTGACGATGGCGTCGACGTTGAGTCCCTTCACTTCGTCACGCGTGTAGCCGGTGAGAGCCTCCGCGATGCGGTTGAACGACGTGAAGTTCAAGTCGAGATCGGTCGTGAAGATCGCGTCGGCCGCGTTTTCGAAGAGATCGAGGTAGCGGTGCTCGCTGGCCCGCAACGCATCCCGGGTGTTCCCGTCGGCGCCGACGTCGTGCGCGGGCCTTGTCCCTCGCGCCAGACCGGCGATGACGTCGATTGTGCGCTGGAACTCGGTCGACTTGTCGAAGAAGAAGTCCGCGCCCGCCGAGAGACAGTGGAGACGCCATTGCGCGCTGGGATCGTTCGTCAGGACGATGATGGCGACCGGTGTGGGCGACGATCGCAGCGCTTCGATTACCTCGAGGCCCGAGCCGGGCGGCATGTGAATGTCGAGGACCACGACGTCCGGTGGCTCCGACCGGATCGCTCGCAAGGCATCCGACGCGCTTGCCGCCGTGTCCACGCGGCTGATGCCCGGCAGCGGCGAGAGCATTTCGGCAAGGCGGAGACGAATATCTTCGGAATCGTCGACGACCAGAACGTTCATCAGCGGTTCTCCACGCACCCGAGCGTAGCGGGGCGGACAGAGCCGCGGAATCAGTTGAGCGCTCTTTCTCTGGTAGGTGTTCGTCCTACTGGCGGGCAATCACTCGAGCAGGCGATTGGTGAGGACGTACTGCATCAGCTCGGCGTTGTTCTTCATTCGCATCTTTTCGAGAATCCTGGCGCGGTACGTGCTGATCGTCTTGACGCTCAGGCACATCCGGTCGGCGATTCCGCTGACCGGGAGCCCCGAGGCGATCAGGCGCAAAACCTCGAACTCCCGATCGGAAAGCGATGCGTGTGGTGGTCCGGCGGTGTCCGTCAGCTCGATGGCGAGTCGCTCGGCGAGACTCGGGCTGATGAACCGGCCCCCACTCGTGATCTTGCGAATCGCGTCAACGAGCTTCTCGGTGGCAGCCTCCTTCGTGAGATAGCCTCCCGCTCCGGCGCGCAAGGCTCTGATTGCGTATTGATCTTCGGGGTGCATGCTCAGGATGAGGACCGGGAGCCGCGGCCGCTCGTGCTTGATGTCTTTGAGGATGTCGAGGCCGCCGCGCCCCGGAAGCCCGATATCGAGGACGACGGCGTCCCAGTCACTCTGGCGCACCAGGTCGAGGGCCTGTTGCCCGTTTGCCGCCTCGCCGATCTCGCCGACGTCGGTGGCGTCAGCCAGGGTCTGCCTGAGCCCTTGCCGGACGATCGGGTGGTCGTCGACGATCAGAATTCGCAAGCGCCCCGTCACGCGCTCACCGTGGCGTGCCGCGGGATCTGGACACGGACCGTCGTGCCCGCTCCCGTCGTACCTGAAATCGAGAAGTCGCCGCCCACGAGCTGCGCCCGCTCGCGCATGCCAGCCAGACCGATCGAACGGCTGTTGGACGCGTCGGCCGGGGCGATTCCGATGCCGTTGTCGCGGACTTCGAGGACGAGACCGGTGCCGCACTGTTCGAGCGTCACCATCACGCGTGACGCGCGGCTGTGCTCCGCCACGTTGCTGAGCGACTCCTGAAGAATGCGGAATATCGCGGTCGACACCGGTGGATCAGGAGAGTCGCCGGCCGTGGCGCCCAGCACACAGTGGATGCCCGTGCGCCGTTCGAACTCCTGCGCCTGCCACTCGACGGCGGCGACCAGGCCGAGATCATCGAGCAGGCCGGGCCTGAGTTCGGTGGCCAGACGGCGAACGGCCACCACCGTTTCGTCGATCAGTTGGGCCATCGCCGCCAGTTTGACACGCACCGTCAGGGCGTCCTCCGGCAACCGCAAGCCAATCCATCCGGTGTCCATCTTGAGCGCGGTGAGTGTCTGGCCGAGCACGTCGTGGATCTCGCGAGAGACCTTGGTCCGTTCTTCTTCTCTCGCGTGCAGCAGGCCGGCGGTCAGGTGTTGCAGCTGCTCCCGCGACGCTTCGAGCGCCGCGTGGAGCGTCCGGGTTTCCGCGTCGGCGCGCGCCCGCGCATCCAGCATTTCGTTGAGCTCTCGTGCGACGGTCGCGACCTCGTAGGGGCCCACTATCTTCGCTCTGACGTCTCGATCGCCGAGCGCCACTGCGCGCGCCGTTTCAGCCAGCGCGTTCATCGGACGCTCGACGGTCCGATTGAAGTGGAACGCCAGGGCGGACAGAAGCATCGCGGCGACGAGCATCAAGATCACCGTCGCAGTGACGGCTCGAGTGGCGGAATCAGCCGTCTGGATCGATCGAACGCCCTCCAGCCGATTCCAGTCCACCAGGGTCGTCAACAACGCATTGATCGCTTCGGCGCCCTGCTCATGATCCGCCGGCCGGTCACGATAGTTCGACCACAACGCCATCAGGTCGGCAAACCGCCGACGGTCGTCAGCCTGCGTGATCGTGACGTCGTAGGCTTTCAGATCGCGCTCGATATCGGCGGCCTTCTGCGTGAGCGACGCCTCCGGGGTCGGCGGGAACGGCCGGCTCGACGACTCCAGCACGCGGTACTGGTTGAAGTCCTTGGCCACGCTCGCGATGGCCGCCGATCCGGGCACCGGGTCGAGCGCCAGATGGCGGACCACGGCGTTCACCTTGAACAGGTAGATCAAGGCGAACAGGCTGCAGATGGAGATGAAGGCGAGTCCGATACCAAGCCCGACGAGGAGCTTTCGCGCCGTCCTGACACCCTGACTCTTCGGCATCACAGCGCTCCGTCGAGATGTGGGGCGCCCGCGCGTGTTGATTCGGTGATCGCGGCGCGGCGCGGGACCCGCGCGGCCGGCCAGAGGAAGGATCGCTACTTTGACGATGGCTGCAGCCAACAGGAGTGTGGTAACGAGCCAGACAAACCAACGCGCCCGCACGCCCGAGATGAGAGACAGCAGCCAGACTGTCGAGACCTGGACCAGAATGCCGAGATCTGCGCGCAGGTCGAGCGCCCGTTGGCCCTGTCCTACCGTCTGCGTCGTCACGAGCGCGAGAATTGTTCCGCTGAAGAGGGCGCACATCGCGCAGTGAACGGCGAAGGTGATCAAAATCGCGTCGCGGCGCGATTGCGACCAGAGCACGACGTGGTAGATCGCGGCAAAGCCAAAGAGCCCGATGAGGACGGCGTTGACAGCGACGTAGGGGCCCACCGGCGACACCTCCACGACATCGGGGATTTGACCGGCGATTCAGCTCAT
>Ga0068858_100000785_pt1 | contig 33219 bp, 28 predicted proteins | sample KBSSwiS12_FD_66589 | JGI IMG/M metagenome (GOLD analysis project Ga0068858, IMG submission 66589) | Switchgrass rhizosphere microbial communities from Kellogg Biological Station, Michigan, USA - KBS Switchgrass S1-2 | ecosystem: Host-associated > Plants > Roots > Rhizosphere > Soil ... | reverse complement strand
GTTGATGATGCCCTGGTTCGTCAGCACCGCGAGATTGGCGAGGTTCGTGTTGTAATAATATAGCCCGGCCACCCATTGCACCGGCGAGGCGGTGGGGGATGACAGGCGTAGCTCGGAGGTGAACTGGCGCTCGCGAACCCGCTGGCTGTTGACGAAGCCATAGGACTTGCCGCTCGAATCGAAGGTATAGTTGGAAAAGGTGGGGATGAAGGTCACCACCACGGGGCCGGTGTTGACCTGAACGGTCGAGAAGGCGGTGACGAACTTCTGGTTGAGTTGGCCGCGGATGCCATCGTCTACCGCATGACGCGAACCCTCGGGTTCGGACGCCGCGATCGACCCCGGGCCGACGCCACCGTCATGGGCGTAGGATCCGCCGACAAGGATGCGGACCGCGCTGCTGGGGGTCCATAGCAGCTTCAACCGGCCGCCAAAGCGCTTCGCGTCGTCCTGGCCGGTGTCGTAGTAGCCGGTGTGCGATTCGCTGCCGAACGCGGCGCGCATCGCGAACGTTTCCGACAAGGGCACATTGATCGCGGCATCGGTCCGGACCAGGCTGTAGTCACCGACTGTGACCTGGCCGCGATAGCCGAAGTCGCGCCCCGGATCGGCGGTCAGGATATTGGCGACCCCGCCAGTGGCATTGCGGCCGTAGAGCGTGCCCTGCGGCCCCTTGAGCACCTCGATACGATCGAGGTCGTAAAGCCCGCCGACGACGGCACTCGCCTGCCGAATATAGACGCCATCGATGTTGGTATTCACGCCCGGGTCCCCGGCCGCCGAATCTAGGCTCGTGCCGACCCCTCGAATGTTGATGTTGGCGCCCTTGTTATTGGCCTGAACAAAGACGCCCGAAACGTGGGAAAGCGCGTCGTCGATCGTAGAGACGCCGCGGTCTCGCAGCTCATCGCCGCTGAGGACAGCGATCGTCGCCGGCGTACGTTGCGTGGTGTTCGAGCGGCGCTCGGCGGTTACGATGATATCGCGGACGCCTTGGTCGCTGTCAGTGGGCGCAGCCTCCGTCGTTGCCTGCGGCGGAGCGGCGTTGTTTGCCGGTGCCTCGCTCTGGGCGTGGGCAGGCGTGTACATCAGGAGCGCGGCAAGGCCGGCGCTGCTCATCAAATAGTGTCGGGTCATTTCCCCTCCTCCAATTCTGGTGCTCTTGCGGCAATCGTCACCATTGCTTGGCCAGGCGGCGAAACAAGACGGCGCTTTTTACGTGGCGATATCTAGGCGGCCAGATGGCGTCCTGGATCGGACGCGATCGCGCTCCTCGACGTACATTGCCGGCCGCAGCACATCGCGCTCCTCGTCCAGCCGTGCTTGTGGCGCCGGGGGGCCGTCCATACGGAAAGAACCGAGCAGTGCCTCCGATCGATCGCGAACCGCCGGTTCGAACTCCGGATGCGACAGGATGAACAAGTCATTGTTCTGCACGCCGCGCAGTACCCAGGCGCCGGCCTCCAGCGGATCCATGCCGGGGCCATCCCTCTCGGGATCGGGGACGCGCCGGCGGAGGTCCTCGAGGAAATCCACTAGATCCTGCTCGGGCAAACGGGTGTCGCCGAGATGTGCCGGCCGGTTTCGGTTGGAATCGCGAATGTTGCTATTGATCCCTCCCGGGCAATAGACAGAGACGCCGATATTGCTCTCGCGGAGTTCGGTGCGAAGCCCCTCCATCATACCGACGACGGCGAACTTGGTGGCCGAATAAACACCTGCTTTCGCAGCGACCAGTCCGCCCATCGAGGACACGCTGACAATATGGCCGCCATCGCCGTGTGCGCGGATCAACGGCAGGAACGCGTAGATGCCATTAAACACCCCGTCGATGTTGACGCTGCGGGCCCAGTCCCAGTCGTCATAGGTCGCCTCCGCTAGCCCGGTGATGAGCCCGACCGCAGCATTGTTGACGAGGATGTGAACCTTGCCGAAGTGCGCTTTCACCTCTTCGGCGGCCGCTGCCATGCCGGGGCGATCGGCAACATCGACGCAGATCGGGTGCACGCGCTCCTCACGGCCCGCCAACAAGCGCATCGCGCGGTCGCGGTGTGAGGCGGTGCGGTAGGAAAAGGCGACCTTCATCCCGGCCTCGACAAAGGTGCGGACGATGCCCAATCCCAACCCGCTGCTGCCTCCTGTGACGAACGCGACCTTGCCGGTAACGTCGCGCATCGATTGCAGCATCGGACATTCTCCTGAAGGGCGGGACGCTTAGCTCGCGTCGGTCCATCCCGACGCGGTTCCCCTCGGCAAGATCTGGTGGATAGCGTCGATCATCCGGATCTCGCCATCGACCACCTTCAAAAGGTTCATGATGTAGAAGCAACCGGTGTCGGGGCGCGGGTTCCGCGGGTCGTCGGCAAAGTCGACCATCGCGATCGACACGGTGACTCCGCGCGCCTTGTCCTGGACCGGAAAACGCTTCTCGCGGACCTTGGGCCGTGCCGGACGCGTCCCGGTGATGATCGAGGCGATCGTGTGGACTGCCTTGTCGGGCGACAGCAGAATCTCGAGATTGTTGGTGGTCTTTTTGCCGTTGGCGAAGCGGTCGGCACGGTAATTGACGGCGACCAGGCTCCCGTCACTTTCCCCGAGAGCCACCCAATAAAGGTCGGCGGCCTCTCGCAGGCCTGTTCGTGTCGTACTGCGCTCGGGTGGGACCGGCGCCTCGTAGATCAGGTCCATGCTCACCAATTGGTCGACATCGGCGAAGAAACCGTGTGCGTTGGTGCTGACGATCGCTTCCGCCTCGGCGATCGCTCCGGCCTGGATACGCAGCCGCAGGGCGAGCGGGTGAAGGCCTTCGGTGTCGATCGCGCCAATGACTACGACCTCGCCGCGCGCCTCATCGCAGAGGATTGCCGGATGGCCGGGGATGGCGCGCGTCGTCTGCCAAAGACCTTCGCCCGGGGCGACCGGCCGAGCATTTTCGGTAGCGTGGTACCCGGCGGCGAGCGGCACGTCATCGGGCCGCCCGTCCACCAGCGCGCTGAGGTAGCAGCGCGCGAGCGACACCAGCGCTTCGCGCCCGGTACCGCTTGCCGGCGTCACCCTAAATACCTCCGTCGACGACGATGTTGGTACCGGTGATGAAATCCGCGACCGGGCTCGCGAGGAAGGCGACGGTCGCGGCAATGTCGTCACCTCTGCCCACCCGGCCCGCAGACTGGCGGAAGATGTCGAGCGCCAGCGTGCGCTCGACATCCTGCCAGCGCTCCGCCAGCTTCAGTTCCTGGACGATGCCTTGCAACTCGTTCTCCGAGCCCGGCGAGTGAATGATGCCGGCGCTGATCGAATTGGCGGTGACGCCCGTGCCCGCCATCGAGCGCGATAGGCTGCGCGACAAATTGATCTCCGCCGCTTTGGCCGCTTGATAATCGGGGAAGTTGGGCGGTTGGTGCAGCGCCACCGCACTCGCGATCTGGATGCAGCGGCCCCAGCCGCGCTCGATCATGCCCGGCGCCAAGGTGTCGATCAGTCGCACCGTGGCGATCACATTGAGCTTGTAGGTATCGAGCCAAGCCTCCGATCCCTGGCCCAGCCAGCCGTCGCGCGCGAAGCCCTTCGGGCGGCCGCCGGCGTTGTTGACCAGGATATCGACGCCGCCGACCTCGCGCTCGATCGTGGCAACGAGGGCCGATACCGACGCGTCGTCGGTCAAGTCGCCGATCACAGCGTGGCTTATTCCTCCGGCATCGTTGATCGCAGCCGCCACGGCACGCGTCCGCTCTGCGTTGCGGCCGTGAACGACGACGGTGGCGCCTTCCTTCGCCAGATAGCAGGCGATTGCCTCGCCAATGCCCGAGCTGCTGCCGGTCACCAGCGCGCGCTTGCCGCCGAGCCTCAAATCCATGTGTTTCCTCCCGTTGGGCAGCACGCGCGGGCCGCCATTGCCATCATCGTTGAAGCGGCGCCGTCAGGCCGCGCGGACGCCCTGCGCCGCCTTGTCGATTCCCGGTACCGCCGCGGCGAACCCGCCGAGCGGCGCGAGTCCCATGAGCAACCGTCCGCTAATCTCCGCGGCGGGATCGAGACGGGTCGATCCGTGGGTGAGCGCCACGCGCGTGTCGCGGACGTAGCGCTGGATCGGGTTGGAAAGGCTGACGGTAAACGAGCCAAGGGCGATCTGGATCATATCGATCGCCTGACCGCACACATTCCCGGCATGGACGAAATCCATCATGATTTCGGCCTCTTCGGCCGGGGTGAAAGGCTCCCCGGCCAGTGCCTTGCGGTCGATATAATCGGCGCGGCCGAAGATCAGCGCTTCTGCCGCATTGATCATCGCGCGCGTCTTGCCGGCCACGACCTCGATCGACGGCGTGGCGGCGAGCGTCTCATAGGGCAGGTTGAACGGCTTCTTCTTCTCGCACTGCTGAACAAAGCAATCGAAGGCTCCGCGCGCCATCCCGAGCGGGATCGCCATCGTTTCCATCGCCACGATCAGCATCAGCCCGAGGCCATCGAGCTTGTAGCCGAGCCCGGCGAAGCGGCTCCGCAGCCCGTCCAGCCCCTTGGGCATGTTGGCGAGGTTGGCGACCCGGTGCTCGGGGACGAACACGTCTTCCGCCACGGTGATGCTGTTGCTGGAAGAGCCGCACAGGCCCATCACTTTCCAGTCGTCGACGATCTCGTATTGACCGCACTCGAGCAAGACCATGCCACGGTCGTCATCGATTTGTGCGCCGACCACGACGAAGGCGGCGTGCTTGCAGCCGCTGCCGAAACCCCATTTGCCACCGGCTTCGACGATATAGCCGCCATCGACCTTGCGCGCCCGCTGGATTTTCTCGGAGAAGAGCGACGCGCTGGCGACTGCCGGCCCCTTCCATTCGGGAACAAGGCCATAGACCTCCTTCACTGCCTGGTCGGGAAAGGTCAGCATGACGCGCGCGAAGCCCGACCCAATCATCGCGATCCAGGCCGCCGAGCCGTCGCCCCGCGCGATCTCGGCGACAATCTCGACCAAGTCGCGCGCGCCCAAAGCGAAGCCGCCATATTCGATCGGTACCGAAATGCGGAACACGCCGGCGTCGGCAAGGGCATTCAGCGTCGGCAACGGCAGGCAGCCGATCTTCTCGCCCTCCGTCGCGTGTTCGCGGATCAAGGGAACGAGACCCGCGACTCGGTCGCGAATTGCGCGGCCCTCGGGCGTGCCGAGGGGGGATTCATGAATGGAGGTCGGTCCGATGCCGCTCATCTGTGCCTCGCCTAATCGGTTGTCGTCTATCGCGATGGCCGGGAAATGCGCTTCGGCTGGAGCGCAAACCAGACGGCGTTATGGGGCGGTGTGTGTTGCCTTCGCGGGGGTGACGAGGAAGAGGATTCCCGCCGTCTGGTTTCCGGCGCCCGCTTGGCCGAACGTCATGGCGAAGAACTGCGGAGAAGAACTGCGGGTTCGTAACTAGGAGCAGGAAACATGACGAAGGCTTTCCCGGCGATCATGACGCAGGGAATCGATGAACCCTGTCGCTTCGAAGGCGAGGTGTTCGACCTGGAAGTGGTCGAAGGTACCGTCCCAACCGAACTGGACGGGCTTTTGGTGCAGGCGGTGCCGGACCAGGTCTTTCCGCCCGAAGTCGCGGTTATCCATCCGATGACCATAGCTGCCGGTGGCGACGGCTCGGTACGCGCGTTCCGCTTCAAGGACGGCCATGTCGACTTCCGCACCCGCTACGTCCGCACCGAACGGTATCTCCTGGAACGCGAGGCGCGGCGCTCGCTGTTCGGCAATTACCGTGATCCGTTCTCCGATGATCCCTCGGTCGCGGGCAAAAGCCGGACCACCGCGAATACCGCGCTTTTCTTCCATGCCGGCCGGCTGTTCTCCGCCAAGGAGGATGGCCTTGCCTATGAGATCGATCCCGATACGCTCGGCACGCGCGGCGCATGGACGGCAAATGGGGCGATCACCAGCAAGACCTTTACTGCCCATCCGAAGATCGACCCGCGCACCGGCGAGTTGTTCGCATTCGGTTATGCCGCCAAAGGCGAGACGACCCGCGACGTCGCTTATTATGTGTTCGATGCCGACGGCGCCTTGGCGCACGAGGCATGGTTCGAGGCGCCCCGGTCGGCGATGATCCACGATTGTGCGGTGACAGACAATTACGTGCTGTTTCCGATGATGCCGATTACGAGCGACGTGGCGCGGCTGCGCGCCGGTGGTCCGCATTTCATCTACGAGGCGGACATGCCGCAATATTTCGGCGTGATGCCGCGTAAGGGACGTGGCGATGAAATCCGCTGGTTCACCGCGCCGCCGGCTTTTCCCGGCCACACCGTCAATGCCTATGAGGAAGACGGCAAGATCGTCTTCGATCTTCTGGAGGCAGAAGGGAATGGTTTCGCGCCGGTCGTGGCCGATGCGGACGGCAACGCGCCGCCGCCAGGCAGCGTGCCCAATGCGCTGGTCCGCTGGCGGATCGACTATCATGCCAATTCGACTGAATTGACCGATCGTGAGGTCCTCGCGCCGGTCGGAGGGGAGGGCGCCCATATCGATCCAAGGCGCGACCTCCGGCCGTATCGCCACATGTTCGTACCGACGCTCGATCCCAAGCTGCTGACTACAGACGTCAATGGCCGTCCGGTGCCTGTAATGTTCAACCAGTTGAGCCATTTCGATCTTCACACGGGTGCGCGCACGAACTGGTACGCCGGCCCGGCGGCGACCTTGCAGGACCCGGTGTTCGTACCGCGGTCGGTGGATGCCGCGGAGGGAGATGGCTATGTTATCGCGGTGCTCAACCGTCCGCTCGAGCGGCGCAGCGAGTTGGTGATCGTGGAAAGCCTGAACCTCGCAGCCGGGCCCGTGGCACGGATCAGCCTGCCGCTCCGGATGCGGCTGGGTATCCACTCGACCTGGATCGACGGGTCATTGGTGCCCGAGTGGTTTTGATAAGGAGATAAGCGAATGACGCGGACCAGCCCCCTCGACCGCCAGGCAGCGATCGACCTGGTACAGAAATTCATGGGCCTGCTGATCGATCCAAACCGCTCGGACGAGGTTCGCCCCTTGGTGACCGAGGAATATATTCAGCACAATCCCAACATCGAATCGGGCGTCGAACCGGTGATCGCTTTCACCAAGTCCGATTATGCGCAACGCGCACGCACCGAGATGCGTCCCGCGCCGGAACCGCCGATGTTCGTTCACGAGCAGGACAAGATCGTGATGATCCTGCCGCGTGACCTGCCCGATCCGGAAGATCCGTCCAAAACCTATCGCACCTATTGGTTCGACATGTGGCGGATCGAGGATGGGAAGCTGGCCGAACATTGGGATGGCGCGCTGAAGGATCGCTGAGAGCGTAACGACGGACGAGCCCGACGTGGAACGGGCCGTGAGGAGAGAATAAGTGGCGGCACCGACCCGATGGCAAGCAACGGTGGCGAGCGCGTTGTGCATGGCGGTGGGCATGTCCGCCATCTTCATGGGCTCCTTTCCGGTCTTCCTTCAGCCGGTTTCGGCCGATCTCGGTTGGGGCCGGGCGGTTTTTCCGGAGGTGATCACTGTCTCCTCTATAGCCGCGGCGGTGCTCATGCCGTTTGGGGGGCGACTGGTCGACCGCATAGGCGTTCATCAACCGGTCGCCGTCGGGCTTGTCCTGGTGGCGCTGGCGATGCTGCTCTTCTCGATTGTCGAGAGCGTCGGCATCGCTTTTTGGGCGGGCGCTCTTGCGTTGGGCGCGGGCGCTGCGTTCGCCGGGCCGCCCGCCTTCGTCGGGCTGATATCGTCCTGGCATGACCGTAATCGCGCGCTCGCCATCGCAATTGTGTTGTCGGTTGCCCCAGCTTGCTCGCAAGCGGTGATCGCGCCGGTAACGCAGCACCTGATTGTGGCTCTCGGTTGGCGCGACAGCTATCGTGCGCTGGCGGCGCTGGTCGTCGCAATTGGCGTCCCGGTGAGTCTCGCCATGTTGCGTCGGTGCCCTTCCACCTACCATGCCGACGGGCCGGTCGCGTTGCCAGGGGCGAGTGCGCGCGACGCCGTCCGCACCCCTGCCTTCTGGCTGCTTGCGGTGGCAAGTTGCTTGTCCAGCGGAACCCTTCTCGGGTTCATTGTCCATATCGTTGCGTGGCTGACCGGTCGCGGCGTTGCCGGCGAGACGGCCGCGTTCGTTTTGTCTTCCGTGTTCTTGGCGGGCATGGCGGGCGCGTTCGTCGCGGGCTATGTCGCCGACCGCGCCCGCGGCATCCTTGCCCTGCAGGTCTTTTATGCGCTGCCGATCGCTGGATTGGGGCTGATGGCGGCAACGACCGCTCTACCCGTGCTCGTTGCGGGGGCGGTGCTGATCGGTCTCGGCACCGGTGCCACGACCGGTCTATCGCCCTATCTGACAACGCGCTATTTCGGCCTGCGTGCCTCGGCGGAAATCTTCGGTATGATCCTGGCAATGACGATGGTCGCTCTTGGGGTAGTCCCGGTGTTGATCGGCGCCGGCTACGATATCAGCGGAAGCTACGGTGCGCCGCTCGTGAGCGCGGCGATAGCGCTTGCCATCTCCACGATCAGCGTTGGGCTTGCCGACCGTGCCGGACGCCCGACGCGAGCGAACGGGCCGGTCGCGGAGACGCCTGTCGCATGACCGATCGGGATCCCGCCAAGCCGGACCGGCTCGCCGCATTGGTCGACAGTGTGGTCGGGCGGGCACCGATCAACAAGCGGCCGCTACTGCTCGCTGACCAGTTGGAGGACCAGTTCCTGCAAGGTGGATGGCCGGAGGGATTGAGCCTTGGCGCAGAGCAGGCGATGGCCAACCGCTACGGCGTCGGACGTGATGTATTGCGCGAGGTCGTGCGGCTGCTCGAGGCGCGCAATCACGCCCGCATGCGGCGCGGCCCGAATGGGGGGCTGGAAGTCGTAAGGCCTGACCTGGAGGATCTGACCGCGCGCCTTGCCGGCTATGCTTATGTGTCACGCCTCGATCGAAACCAGGTTGTCGACGCATGGATCGCGCTGCAAGCGGCAGCGCTTAGGCATCTCGACGCCGCCTCAGCGGCAGAATGCCTGCGGTCGCTGCGCGGAGCGACGCTGCGCGTGCTCGGTGACGGGTTGATCAGCGCGGCCGACAGCGCCCTGTTGACGATCCTGGCCAGGATGGTCGGTGACCTCTTGCCGCCACTGCGCGACGAGACGGTCGATATCGCCGACGCCGCGCTCGCCGATTCAGAGTCGATATTGGATTGGATGCGGCAGGAGTGGGCAGGGGCGACCGCGCAAGTCGATGCCGGCCGCGCGGAGACAGATTTCGTTCCGCCGCTGGCCCCGCACGCCTCGTGTTTCCAGCACCACGCAATGCTCCTGGTCCACAAGCTTATGACCACGATCTCGCCCGATGCATGGGCGCGCGGCGAACTGATCGGCAACGAATTCGACCTGGCGGACCAGTTCGGCGTCGATAAGAGCGTAGTGCGCCAGGCGATACGGCTGATGGAGGACGCCGAGACGGCAACCGCGCTGCCCGGCCGCGGTCGTGGGCTGATGACGCGCCTGCCCAGCACGGCCCCGCTCAGCCGTTTGCTTTGCGCATACCTGATCGCCCATCGCGTCGAGAGTGCCGATGGGGAGCGCGTGTTTGAGGCACTGCGCATCGAATCTGCCGGGCTCGCGAGCGACCGCGCCTCCCTTGAGGACCGGGCAACATTGCTGGCGATGGGCGATGATCTTGATCAGCTCTGCGCGCCGCTGCCGGTCGCCGCGCTCCAGGCGTTCGAGCGGCTGCAACAACACGCCGCCTACAATCGTCTGCTTGGCTTGTTTATTGACGGCGTGAAGGCGTTCCTTACCTGGCGGGGCGAAGCCTGGCCGTTAGCCTCGGATCTTATCGTCGAAACTTATCGGACACATACCAAGCGCGTCGTCGCCGCGATCTGTGCCGGGGATCGCACGGGTGCGCGGGGGGCCGAGGCGGCCAAGCTCGAAGCTTTGCGGAAGACGAGAGACGCACAGCTGACATGGTAGTAGCCCGCTCGCGTGCAATCAGGTCGCAGCACGCGCACAATCTCCTTGGATTTCGGATCGGGCAATGCGACCTGTCGCGCGAACGGTGCAAGGCGGGGATAGATGACGACTGCGGATCGCGTGCTCGCAGTGCTGGGCCTTTTCAGCCTGGAGCGCCCCGAATGGACGGTGGAGGCGATCGTCGCCGAATTGGGCCTGTCAGGGAGCACCGCTTATCAATATGTCCGGAGTCTCGCTCAAGCCGGACTGCTCGTGGCAAACAAGCCGGGCCGCTATACGATCGGCCCCGCCGCGCTCGAACTCGACCGGATCGCGCGCCATGTCGATCCTCTCGTTCGCCAGGCGCGCCCGGTCCTCGAGGAGCTTGTCGACGCCTGCGCACTGCCGGCGATCGGGCTCCTTTGCCGACTGTACCGGCGAGAAGTGATGTGCGTGGATCAGTATGTGCCGCACTCGCCGGGGCTCGACAGCAGCTACGAGCGCGGGCGGCCCATGCCGCTGACGCGTGGTTCGGCATCGCGCGTCATCCTCGCCAACCTGCCGCCGCGTGCCTTGCGCCGCTTCTATGGGAGCGCGGCTGCGGAGGTCGCTGCCGCCGGGCTCGGCGGCGATTGGGAAGAGTTTCGTCGGCGCGCGCAAGCGGCCCGCCGGGCGGGTGTTCTCACCGCCATCGGTGAACTCGACGCCGGCGCGCTCGGCATTTCGGCACCTGTTTTCGGTAACGACGCCTCTATCCTTGGCAGCATCAGCCTCGTGATTTCCGCCGCGCCAACAGCCGCGGACGCAGCACTCGTCACACATCTCGAACGATGCGTCCGTGCCGCCGGGACCACCATCAGCGAAGCCCTTCGCGGCGACTAACGAAGAACGGCGCCTCGACGTCGATGGCGATCGCGGCGTCTAACTTGCCCTCGGTGGCCCTCGGCGCCTGGGGCAAGTGATCGGCATTGTTGGCGAAGATATCGAGACAAGGACGGTTGCTCCCCGCGAAACGCGTCCGCCGCCAAGCCGGCCGCGGCCGCCTGGCGGATTTGCCTGCTCGTTGACTGATCAATTTTCCGGATATATGGGAATTTTGTAAGTTTCGAGGCCAATCGGTACGGAGAGGGATCTGTTTCATGCCCATTTGCCTGGATCACTCAGGTCGCCCGCCAGATAGCCTCGTCGCGACCCTTCACTATCTCGAACTCGGCTGCTCGGATCCGCGTGCGAGTGGCGACTTCTACCGGCGTGCACTAGGCTATGCCTTGTCGAAGGAGGGCGACGCGGTCATCGCACGAGGGCCTGACCGGCAGCTGGCCCTCGTTACCGGCGTGCCACGATCGTTGGTTTCGGCCGGGTTCATGCTCCCCGATCGCGCCGAGCTCGACCGCCTGAGAGAGCGTATCGGTCGCGCCGGGTGGCCGGCCCGCGACGGCCCGACACGGTTCTTCGGCGATGCCGTCATCGTGCATGACCCTGACGGCAATTGCTTGGCGTTCGGCCTGGCCAATGGCGAGCCTTTGGCGGAAGCAGGCACGACCCTCGACGCCCGGCTGCAGCATGTGGTCGTGGCGAGCCGCGCGCCAGCGCGCATCGTTGCGTTTCTTCGCGATGTGCTCGGGTTCACGCTGTCCGACGATGTGCTGGCTGACGATGGCAGCGTGCGCACGTCCTTCCTGCGTTGCAGCCAGGAGCACCACAGCTTTGCGGTGTTTCTGGCATCGGAAGATCGCCTGGATCATCATTGCTACGAGACGCGGGACTGGAATGGCATCCGCGACTGGGCGGACCGTCTCGCGGACGAGCGGATACCGCTTCAATGGGGGCCGGGACGGCATGGACCCGGCAACAACCTGTTCATTTTTGTCCACGATCCGGACGGCAATTGGGTGGAGATTTCCGCCGAGCTCGAGCTCGTCGAGCACGCGCGTCCAGTCGGCCGATGGCCGCACGAAGAGCGAACCTTGAACAGCTGGGGACTCGGTCTGCTGCGCAGCTGACAGTCCAATCATCCGGGGAAGTTGCATGAAACTAGTCAGTCTTGCCGTGAACGGTCGCCACAGCGTGGGCGTGGTCGATGATGAAGAGATTGCCGACGTCGGAGCCGTGCTGGGGGGCGACCTGAAGTCGCTGCTGGCAGCCGACGGCTTGGCGCGGACACGCGACGCCGTTTCGCAAGCGGCGCGCATTCCGCTTGCCGACGCCGTGCTGCTCCCGGTGATCCCCAACCCGGGTAAGATCTTCTGCGTCGGGCACAATTATGAGACGCACCGCCAGGAGACAGGCCGCGACAAGACCGAGCATCCTTCGATCTTTGTCCGGTTCGCCGATAGCCAGATCGGCCACGGCGCGCCGCTGCTCTTGCCGGCGGTATCGACGATGTTCGATTACGAAGGCGAATTGGCGGTGGTGATCGGCCAGGGCGGCCGCGCGATCCCAGCGGAAAGGGCGTTGGAGCACGTCGCAGGGTATAGCTGTTACAACGACGCATCGGTGCGCGACTGGCAATGGCATACCCGCCAGTTCACCCCCGGAAAGAATTTTCCGGGAACGGGAGCGTTCGGTCCCTGGCTGGTAACGGCTGACGAGATCCCAGATCCCTCGCTCCTGTCCGTCACGACGCGCGTGAACGGCCGGGTGATGCAGTCGCAGCCGACGGCCGACATGATTTTCCCGATCCCGACCATCATCGCCTATTTGTCGCAGTTCACCGCGCTCTCCACCGGTGACGTCATTGTAACCGGCACGCCCGGCGGCGTCGGGGCCAAGCGGCAGCCGCCGGTCTGGCTCCAAGTCGGCGATCTCGTGGAAGTGGATATTCCGCAGGTCGGCCTGCTGACGAACCCTGTACAGGCTGAAAAAAGGGGGCAGGGCTGATGGACGAGTGCGTTTCCACGGTTCTCGACCCACGGATAATAGATCCTGCTCGCTTCCGTCAGGTGCTGGGTGCCTATCCGACCGGTGTCTGCGTCGTAACCTCGGTAAGTAACGGCGTACGCCTGGGACTGGCGGTCGGCTCCTTCACCGCAATCTCATTGCAACCGGCACTGGTCGGCTTCTTTCCCGACAAGGGATCGACCACCTGGCGAAAAATTGCGGAGACCGGACGGTTTTGCGTGAACGTCCTCGCCGCCGACCAGACCGACCTGTGCCGCCGCTTTGCGGCTAAGGCCGACGACAAATATGGCGACCTGGTTCATGGTGAGAGCCCGGCCGGCCTGCCATTGATCGATGGCGCCGTCGCGTGGATCGACTGCCGCATCCACGATGTCGTCGATATCGGCGATCACTTCCTCGCGGTGGGAGAAGTACTCGATCTGCAGTCCGCCGAAAGCGGCGAGCCACTGATCTTTCTGCGCGGCGCCTATCACGGCGCGGTGCCGATCGCGGTTTCGTGATGCCGTCCGAGGAGCCGCTGTGCGAAGAGGCCGGGCTTGACCTCACGAGCCCTCGGCGGTCGATGCGCGACCGGTCGGCGCAGATCGCCATGCCCGAGGAGATCATCGAGGAAGCCAAGAACGGCCGCATGTTCATCCTGGTCGATGACGAAGATCGCGAGAACGAGGGCGATCTCGTCATTCCGGCGCAGATGGCGACACCGGAGAAGATCAACTTCATGGCGCGCCATGGGCGCGGTCTGATCTGCCTGGCGTTGACGAAGGCGCGCGTCGACCAGCTCGGACTCGAACCGATGAGCCGCAACAACGGTACGCGGCATGAGACGGCGTTCACCGTTTCGATCGAGGCGCGCGACGGCATCACGACCGGCATCTCCGCCGGCGATCGGGCGCGCACGATTGCGGTCGCGATCGATTCCGGCAAGGGTCGCGAGGAAATCGTTTCGCCTGGTCACGTGTTCCCGCTGGCGGCGCGCGACGGCGGCGTACTGGTGCGCGCCGGGCACACCGAAGCGGCGGTCGATGTATCGCGCCTGGCCGGTCTCAATCCGTCAGGCGTGATCTGCGAGGTCATGAACGATGACGGGACGATGGCACGGCTCGCGCAGCTCGTTGCCTTTGCCGGCGAGCACGGCCTCAAGATCGGCACGATCCGTGACCTGATCGCTTATCGCCGTCGCTTCGATCGCGTAGTCGACTGCGTTTCCAGCACGCCGTTCCAGTCGACCTATGGCGGCGAGTGGCGGCTCCTGACCTATCGTAATCGGTACGATGGGACCGATAATTTCGTGCTGCAAAAGGGCAATGTCGATCCTGGCAGGGAGACGCTCGTGAGGATGCACTCGGCGTCGCTCTTGTCCGACCTGCTCGGCGAAGCGGGCAAAAGGGTACGCGCGATCCCCCAGGCGATGGAGCAGATCGCCCGCGCCGGATCTGGTCTGATCGTCCTCATCGTACCGCGCAGCGCCAGCGGCGCCAGCCTGCATACGGCTCCGCACGATGATCCCGACCTCGATCGGCGATCTTATGGGGTGGGCGCGCAGATTCTCGCCGACCTCGGCGTCCACGACATCGCGCTCCTGACGAGTTCGCATCACCCGCAACTCGTCGGTCTCGAAGCCTATGGCCTCAATATTGTCCGGCGGCAGCCGTTCGACGTGGCGGAGTAAAGAGCCGTCGTCACGGCCAGACAACGGGCTCCGGAATCATCGCCACTGGTTTCGATACCGCTTCTCCTCGATCACGGCGAACAACGCAGGCGACGTGCCATGGCGATGCGACCTCGAGCGAGGTCCTCTCCGCAGCATCACGCGCACTGCGAGGACAAGGAGGGGAGTGATGGTGACAATACAGGCAGTCAATCGGAGCAATCGGGCGTGGTGCGCGTGCGGCGCGTCAGTGGCGGTCATCGCGCTTGCCTTGTTTGCGGCCCCTGCCGTCGCTCAGGACGCCACCAACGCCCCCCGAAGCGAGACGACCAGTCAGCCGGCGCCCGCGAGCGACCAGAAAACGGGGCTCGAGGATATTATCGTCACGGCCGAGCGCCGTCCGAATGACGCACAGAAGACTGCCGCCTCGATCACGGTGCAAAACGGCGACGATCTCCTCGCTCGCGGCAAGTTCACGCTGCGCAACATTCTCGAAACCGTGCCCAACGTGTCCGGCGGCGAGTCCGAAGGCGCCACCAACGAGCCGACCGGAAGCGACAGCCCGGCATCCGGCATCACCATTCGTGGCGTCGCGTCCAACGGCGGGCCCGCGGGCGTCACGCTCTCCGGCATTCCCGCGACGGCGCTGTACGTCGATGACGTTTATAGCGGCATCGGCGGCAACTTCGATATCGACCGGGTGGAGGTGCTGCGCGGGCCGCAAGGGACCCTATATGGCCGCAGCGCCACCGCCGGGCTGGTCGCCATTCACACCCGCAACCCCGATCTGACCAGGTTCGGCGGTGACGCGACCGCCGAATACGGCAGCTACGATTTGTTGCACGTTTCCGGCGCGCTGAACGTGCCGATCGTCAGCGACAAGTTGGCGCTGCGTATCTCGGGCAATCGTTACCAGCGCGATGGTGTCGACGTGGAAACGGGATTCGGGCGGAGCCGCGTGACCGAGGGCAGGGCGAAGCTGCTCTTCCAACCCAATGAAGATGTGTCGCTGCTGATAGGCGCCGCCTTTCAGGACAAGCGTCTCTATAATGGCGGCATCGCCGGTGTCCTGACGCAACCCGACCATATCGAGTATCAGCCGTTCGCGGTTGGCTCCGCCGATACCAAATATCGCCAGGTCTGGGGCGAACTCAATTGGAACCTCGGCGGCGTGCGGCTGACCTATCTGCCGTCCTACCGCACCTGGGATCAGGACGCCAAGGTCGTTGTGGTCGGACCCGGCGGCGGCGCGTTGAATTCGTTGGTGCGAACGCCGCACGACATTTTCATCACCCACGAATTGCGCTTGCGCTCGGACTCGGGCGCCCGCATCCAGTGGCAGACCGGTCTATTCTATTATTCCAACGACATACGTAACAGTAACCGCAATATCTGGCAGGAATCGAAAGGCCTGCTGTTCGAAGCCGATACCGCACGCCGTACCCGTGACATCGGCGTGTTCGCCGAAGCCACGATACCGCTGGCGAAGGGCCTGCGCCTGACGGGCGGCCTGCGCTACGACAAGACCATCGTGCGCACGCAGGAGACGTATACGTCGAACCTCAACGTGTTTTGCAACACGCCGCTCGGCTTCATCACCGGCTGCACCATCGCGCCGCCCGATTCACCTTCGGCCGGGTTGCCCGAGACGCTCACCAGCATCGCCGTGAGCGGCGACGCCGGGCGCCGCAAGTTCGAGAATGTGACCTACAAGGCGCGCCTCGAATATGACCTGTCGCCGACCAGCCTGCTTTACGCATCGGTGTCGACGGGCTTCCTTCCCGGCGACGTACAGATCGGCACCGGTGCCGGTAACCAACCCGTCGTCTATCCGTATAATTCCGAGCAACTGACCGCGTTCGAGCTGGGCAGCAAGAACCGTTTTTTCGATCGCCGGCTGCAAATCAATCTCGGTGTCTTCCACTATGACTATGCCGGCTACCAGGCGAGCATCCTGCTAGACCCGGCCAATCCGGGTTCGGCGGTCTTGTTCAACGTTCCCTTGCGGATGACGGGCGTCGAGGCCGAGGCGCTTTTCCAGGCAACGCCGGACGACCGGCTGGGGCTGAACTTCAGCTATATCGGCTCGCGCTTCCACGATTTGCCGGCCGGCTTCGCCAACGCCGTAGCTGAGCGCAAGCTGTGGGGATTTGCGCCGGCGAGCGCGACGGCGTCCTACGACCATGTTTTCCGCTTTGGCGGCTCGACCCTCGATTTCCGCGCCGAAGGCATCTGGCGGTCCGCTTATGACGCAAGCTCGACCTCGCCGGCGCTCGCGGCCCAGGGCGCGCTACCCTATATTCGCCAGCACGCCTTCTTTCTCGGCAATCTGAGCCTGACCTGGACGGCACCGAGCGAGCGTATCTCGGTGACCGGCTATGTCCGCAACGTGACCAACGAGCGGTACAAGACATATCTCAATCTGCAATCGATGGTCCCCCTTCAGGCGACCGGCACGCAATCCGACCCACGCACGTTCGGCGGTGTGATGACGGTGCGCTTCTGAACGCAAGGCGGATCGCCATCAACGAAAAATCTCTTCTAGGTCGAGCAGCATGGATATGGATTTGTTTGCACCGGATGCGGTTCCGGCTGAGGTGCGCGCGTTCCTCGCGGCACAAGCCGAGCGCTTCGGCCACCTTCCCGGTTTATGGGATCTGGGTATCGCGGAGGCAAGGAGCGACGGCTTCATGCCGGCGCCGCCGCCGGCGCCGAACGCCTATGACATAGCGATCGGGGAGACGGTGTCGCTGCACGTCGTGCCGCATCCGGCGCCGCGCGCGGTGCTGCTCCATATCCATGGCGGCGGCTTCCTGCTGGGAGGGGCCGCCAACCAAGATCCTGCACTGACGCACGCCGCGACCAGCCTGGGCGTGACCTGTGTCAGCGTCGAATATCGTCTCGCGCCCGAGCATCCTTATCCGGCCGCCTGGGACGATTGCGAGAGGGCAACACTGTGGCTGGTCGAGCATGCTGCAGAGCGGTTCGGCGCGTCGCCCCTCCTCATTATGGGCGAATCCGCAGGCGCGCTGCTGGCGGTCGCTTCGTTGGTGCGGCTGCGGGCACGTGGCTTATCGGCGCGGTTTGTCGGGGCGGCGCTGAGCTTCGGCGTGTATGATAGCGCGATGACGCCAAGTCAGCGCCTCGCCGAAACCGGCGTGCTGAAAGGCCGCGACATCGCCCGGATCGCCGACGCCTACGCCCCCGATGCGGATCGGCGCCGCGATCCGGACGTGTCGCCGCTCTACGCCGACCTGCGCGACTTGCCGCCGGCGCTGTTCACGGTCGGCACGCTCGACGCCATGCTCGATGACTCGATGTTCATGTATTGCCGCTGGCTCGCGGCGGGCAATCGCGCCGAACTGGCGCTCTATCCGGGCGCGGACCACGCCTTTATCGAGACGCCGCATCCCTCGGCACGGCTGGCGGTCGACCGCATCCACGCCTTTCTCGGTGAGTGCCTGGCGCAAGCATGAGCCTGGCAAAATGAAGTTGATGCGGTGCCGCAGCATTACGATAAACGACGCGTATTGTCATTAAACGATTATTGTAGCATCTTTCGGTCGATCGGAGAGCAAGATGTCTGCATTGGCAAAACGCCAGGCGACCACGGTGATCGCACCGCCAGCCGCGCCAGAGGCGGCTAGCCTGTTGGCGGACGTGATCGGCGAATGGCAGCCCGCGGGAGAGAAAGGCGCTTGCCGCGTCGCTCGGCTCATCGAGGAGAATTTGATCGCGCGCGACTGGCCGCAAGGCCTGGCCTGCGGTTCCGAACAGGCTCTGGCGGAAAGCTTCGGTGTCGGCCGGGCCGTGATCCGCGAAGCGATGCGGATCCTGGAAGTCCGCGGCACCGCGCGGATGGTGCCGGGTCCGAATGGGGGGCTACGCGTAACGCCTGTCGATCCCGCGCGCACCGCGGGGTTCGTCGTCGGTTTCGCTGCCTTCCACGATATTACCAAGGTTCAGCTTCGCGACACGGCGGATGCGCTGGCGCGTGCGCGGGCCGATCGTACCGGCGGGGCGGCGGCGTCCGAGGTCGAGCGGCAAGCGAGCCGGGCGATCGACTTCTTTGAAGATGTTCTGGCTGTCGTCGGCGAGCATTTGGACGACGGGGCAGGGAAGGAGCGCGCTTCCTCGATCCTCCTCGCGCCCGAAGCGCTGCGGCGCTCCCGTGCCGGTCAAATCGCCGCGCTGTTGCTCCGCGAATGCTCGGTCGAAGAATGGCGGCACGGTCACCGCTTGGGTTCGGAGGAAGACCTTTGCTTCCGCTTGGGCGTCGATCGTGACTCGTTCCGCCAAGCGGTCCGGATCCTCGAAAGCGCGGGCGCTGCCGAAGCCAATTGCGGTCGTGGACGCGGACTGATCAGCAGATCGCCGCGTGCCGGCACGGTGGCGCGTCTCGTTTCGTGCCTGTTCGCGAGCACCGACATCCTGCCCGACGCGGTGATGCTGGTTTTCGAGCGGCTAAATGCGGAGATCGTGGCCCTGGCGGCAGCGCGGGCGGAGGAGCCCGATTGCGCGGCGATCGAAGAGGCGCTCGACCAGCTCGCTCAGGCACTCGACGACGATGATTCGGATATCGCCCTTGGCTGCGTGTTCGAGGTCGAGGAAGCGATCGTAAGAACATGCGCAAACCCGTTGCTGCACCTCGTGGTGCAGAGCTTGCGCGCCTACCCGACCGCGCGGATGCCGCGCGACCCCCGTCGCCTGCGCGACCTGAATCGCGAATACCTCCGGCTCAGCCGTCCGCTGCTCGGCGCGCTGCGCGCCAATGACGTGCGCGCCGCCGTCCGAGCGCAGCACGCGCGGACCGAGACCATGAAGATTTCCTCGCGATCGGTGGGCCGGGCCGCTTTCGCACAGAAAGAACATTGATTATCATATATCGGTAATATATGACGTTTGTGATTGGCGAGTGAAACACCTCGCATCCAGATAGGAGACGGACGATGCATGTGGGTTATGCGACAGGTTTCCAGCATCAGAGCGGCCCCAGCCTCAACGACAGGGTGTTCCTCCAGGAAGATCTGCGGATGGCGGTCGAGGCGGAGGATTTCGGGTTCGACTCGATCTGGGTGACCGAGCACCATTTCTCCGATTATTCGATTTCGCCGTCGCCGTTGCAGTCGCTGGCTTATCTCGCCGGGAAGACCAAGCGGGTGAAGCTCGGCACCCAGGTGATTGTCCTTCCTTGGAACGATCCCGTGCGCGTCGCCGAGCAGGCGCTCTGGCTCGATAACGTGACCGAAGGGCGGCTGCTGCTCGGCTTTGGCCGCGGCCTCGGCAAGATGGAATATGAAGGCCTTCGGGTCGACATCAATCAGACGCGTCAGCTGTTCCGCGAGCACGCCGAACTCATTATCGCCGCACTGGAAACCGGCGTGATCGAAGGCGGGGAGATCACCCAGCAGCCACGTCGCGAACTGCGTCCCCGCGCGTATAAGAGCTTCGAGGGGCGCATCTTCGGCTCCGCCGGCTCGCCTGAATCGGTGCGCACCGTCGCCGAGCTCGGCATGGGCGTGCTCATCATCAATCCCGAACCGCGCGCGAATTTGGGCGTCGATTTCGACACGTACCACCAGGTCTGGGCAGAGAAACAGCCGACGCGCAAGGCGCCGGCGCCGCTCCTGTCCGGGACCATCTTCGTAGATGAGAGCAGCGAGCGCGCGAAGACGCTGTCGGCGCAATATCACCGCGTCAATTTCCACGGCGCGGTACGCAATTACGGCATGGCCGAAGAGGATTTCGGCAACGCCAAGGGTAATGAATTTTACAAGAACATGCGCATCGCGCCGGACAAGATCGACGAGATGGCGGACAAAATGGGCGCGGTGATGCCCGCCGGAAATCCCACCGAGATCCTGCAGATCCTCGAGCGCGTGAACAACGAGGTGAGCCTTCAGGGCTTCTTCCCGCACTTTCACTTTGGCGGCATGCCGCGCGCCGAAGCGGAGCGTAACATGCGCTTGTTCGCCGAAAAATGCTTGCCCGAGCTCAAGAGCTGGCCGTCGGAGAGTAGTTTCGAGCCCACCGCGCGGACGCTGGCAGCCGCCTGAGCCACGAACTCCGGCACGATTGGAGGGACGACGACTATGCGCGATCTGTCCGGCAGGGTGGCGTTCGTCACCGGCGGGGCGAGCGGCATCGGCCTGGGCATCGCCCAGGCGCTGCTCGACCGCGGGGTGAAGGTGATGCTCGCCGATCTGCGCGAGGATCATTTGCGGGCGGCGCGCGACCAGCTCAGTTCGACCCGCGAGGTCGAGACTTTGGTCGTCGACGTCATCGATCGTGCGGCGATGGCAGCAGCGGCGCAGCGAACCCTCGATCGCTTCGGCCGTTGCGATATCCTCGTCAATAATGCGGGCGTCGGCGTCAATCCGTCAGTGGACGTGATGCGTTACGAAGATTGGGATTGGGTGCTTTCGGTCAATCTGGGCGGCGCGGTCAACGGCGTGATGTCGTTCCTGCCGATGATGCTCGAGCGAGGCGATGGGCATATCGTCACCACTTCCTCGATGGCGGGGCTGCTGCCGACAGCCAATAACTACATCTACGCGGCATCCAAATATGCGGTGCGCGGCATGAGCGATTCGCTGCGCCTGACGCTTGCGCCGCGCGGCATCGGGGTGTCGGTGCTGTTTCCCGGGCTCACGCAGAGTCGTATGTTGCAGTCAGCAGAGAACCGTCAGCCACAATTCCACACCGACGTGCCGCCCTCGGCGCCCGAAGGCGGCCCGGTGGAGATGCCGGCGGACGCAGGGATGCCTGCGCGTGAGGTCGGTGAAGCGGTGGTGGAGGGGATCATCGCCAACCGCGGCTATATCCTTTCGCACGCCGAATTCCGCGACGAACTCGCCGCGCATTTCGAGACAATCCTGGCCGCCTGCCCGCCGCCGCAATCGATCGATCCGGGCCGGCTGATGCTCGAACAGGCGCGGCGGCAACAAACGGCGGAGGCCGAGCGCGCGGTCGCTGCCTTGACCGCTCGGGCGTGATGGGAGGGGGAAGTTGATGACGACCGCGGCCGCAACGGCGGAAAAGCCATTTGACGGGCTGACGCCGATTGCTCCACCCGAACCCGACCTCACGCCAGAGGAAATGCTCGCCCGGGCAGATGCGATGCGGGACGCGTTGCGCGAACGGCAGGCAGCCGCGGAGGCGGCCGGTAACATCTCGGAGGAAACGAACCGCGCATTGGTCGATGCGGGATTCTACCGTGTGATCCAGCCGCGCATGTTCGGCGGATACGGCTTCGACCTTCCGACCTATGTTCGCCTCGTCACTGCGATCGCGCGTGGCTGCCCGGAGACAGGGTGGGTGCTTTCCTTGGTATTGGGTCACGTCCACCAGCTCGCGACCTTCCCGCTGGAGGCGCAGCAACAGGCTTATGGCGCCAAGGGTGAGTTTCGCGCGCCCGAGGTCGCGGCGCCGCAAGGGCGAGGGCGGTCGGTACCCGGCGGCTATCGGGTGAGTGGTGCCTGGGACTATGCTTCGGGCAGCGCGCATGCGACGCATATCCTGCTCGCCTTCGTCGTCGACGATCCGGCTCCAGGCGCGCCGGCCATGCGCATGGGGCTATTCGACCGCAACGACTATCAGATCGTACGCAACTGGGAGGTGATCGGGATGCAGGGGACGGGTTCCGACCGGGTGGTGATGGAGGACGTGTTCGTGCCGGCGTGCCGCGCCAAATCCTATCCGCCGATCGGGCTGTCGCTTCCGGCCGAGGCCTATGCTGACGCGCCGTTGTTCCACGGCCCGGCCAAGCCGTTCATCCTGACCGAATCCGCCGCGGTCGTGGTTGGCGCGGCGGAAGGCGCCCTCGACCTTTATGAGGAGAGTTTCCGCGTCCGCAAGGCGACAGGGCCAACCGGCGCGCCGCGGGTGGAATTGGCCGAATACCAGCTGAACTATGGCCGCTGCCGCGCGCTCATCGATACCGCCAAGGCGGCACTCTTGCAGGCGGCGAGCGATTATATGGCGGCGGCGCAGCGTACCGCGGCGACCGGCGACGCGTGCGATGAGGACGATGCGCGGCGGATGGGATTGGTGATCCTCCAGGCTATTCACCTGGCGCACGAGGCGGTCGACATCATCTTTCGCACTGCAGGTTCGTCGGCCTCCAAGCGCGACGCGATGATCGGCCGATACTGGCGCAACATCGGCGTGTTGCGCGGGCATCTGGCGCACCAATCCGACAGCGCCGCAATCAATTATGGCCGTACGCATTTCGGTCTGTCGCCAGTGGGGATCGCCTGATGGACCGAGAGACGTTGATTGGCCGGATGGATGACTATCTGGCGGCGGTGGCGGCAAGCGACCCGACGGCGCTCTCCTGCGCGCCCGGCTTCCGCTACACGGAGAATGCCGCGACGATACTGCCGGGTGAGGGACTTTGGGGGTTGGGCGTGCGCTTCGGCGGCATCCAGTCGTTCGCCGATTCCGAAACCGGCCAGGTCGTTTGCATGGGTGTCGCCTTTGTTGGCGGACAGCCGCGGCCCTTCGCTCAGCGGTTGCGCTACAGCGACGGCGCACTCAGCGAAGCCGAGGCCATCATCAGCACCGACGCGAAAGGTCATTTCGCGGACGTCGAGCAACTGCTGAAGCCCGACATCATCTACGGGGCGGTGGTGCCACCGCATCGCCGCACCGATCGGGCGGGGCTGCGCGACGCAGCCGACCGCTATTGGGAGGGGCTTGAGCAGAGCGACGGATTTATCCCGCGGTTCAACTATCGCTGCGACAAATATGACAATGGCGCGAAGACGACCAATACGTTGCGCACCCTCCTGTCACCGGACGGCAAGGTCCATAGCTGTGCGTCAGCGCTGAACGATACCCGTGCTGCTCGGCCCAAGGCGCGCGAGCGGCGCTATCCAGTACTCGATATCGAGCTGGGTATAGCCGCGAGTTTCGTCGCGGTGGATTTCCATCCGATTCCCGACCACCCTCGACCCGATGCCGGCGCGATGTATATGCTCGGCGTGTTCAAGGTGGTGGACGAGGAGTTGCGGATTGTTGATGAAATTCGCGAATTCCTGCCCTTGGGCACGCCGATCGGCTGGTGAGGCGGACGTGATGCTTTCAGTCACAGATGCGGATGGTTGGTTCGCGTGAGCAACGCACCCGCTCGCGACGGTCGGCACGAAACGAGTTCCGACAAGACGCTGTCGGTCATGGACCTGTTTACTCCCGAACGGCCCGAATGGACCGTCGACGAGGCCGCAGCTGCGCTTGGGCAGTCGGGCAGCACCGTATACCGCTATTTCCGCAGCCTCACGGCAGTGGGCCTGATCTTCAGCATCCGGCCCGGCCGCTATCTGCTTGGCCCGGGGATCGTTCGCTATGATCGTCAGTTGCGGCTGTCGGATCCGCTGCTGCGCGCTGCCGAACCGACGATCCTCGACTTGGCGCGCCACGTTCGCGGACCGGGCTTGATCTTCATCAGCCGTATCCACCGCAACCATGTGATGACCGTTCACGAGCATCGGCTTGACGCCGAGCCGTTCGCTGCTGGAACCTTCGATCGTGGTCGGCTCGCACCGCTGTTCAGCGGCGCCCCGGCGCTGTCCATGCTCGCGTTCATGGAAGTGCGCGCGGTCCGCGCGATGTTTAAAAAAAGCGGCAATGAAGAGGCTGACTGGCTTCTCATAAAGCGGCGCATGCGTGCGATCCGGGATCTTGGCTTTGCAATTGGCCGCGACGATCCCGATCTTGGGGTCATCCATGTCTCGGTGCCCGTCCGGCAGGACAGCGGTGCGGTCGTTGCGAGCCTCAACGTTGCCGGCGCGAGTGCGGCCTATGACGACACGGAGGCAGAGCGTGTCGGCACGATGCTCATGGAAGCCTCCGCACGATTGGCGGAGCGTGCGCGGACCCAGGCCGACGCCTGACGTCGCTTTCAGCGTGGCCGGCGGATCACAACCACTCGTTTCCGTCAGCCTGGCACGGCAGAATGACGCGACAGCAGCGTCCTACGACTGGAAAGATCGATCGTGAGTCATCCCGTTCATCCCGGCAAGACCGCACTCGTGACGGGAGGCGCCAGTGGCATTGGTCTCGGCATCGCACGGGTGCTGCTCGACGCAGGGCTGCACGTCATTGTCGCGGACGTCCGGGCCGATCATCTCGAGACCGCCCGCGCAGCGCTCGCCGAGGCGGGGGATCGCGCGCTGTTCCTTTCTCTCGACGTCGGCAATCGCGACGATTGGCAACGGGCGCGTGAGACTGTCGAGGAACGCTACGGCCGGCTCCATATCTTGTGTCTCAATGCGGGCGTCGGCCTGCTCGGATCGATGATCGACAGCGATGAGGCGGATTGGACGTGGTCGACCATTGTCAATCTCGCCGGCGTGACCAATGGTGTGGACGCGCTGTTGCCGCATATGCTCGCGCACGGCGAACCGGGGCATGTGATCGCAACCTCGTCGATGGGCGGGCTGATCGTCGCCAACGATGGCGGCATCTACTCGTCGGCTAAATTTGGCGTGGTGGCGCTCATGGAAGAGCTACGCCGCGCGCTGGTCGGCACGAGCGTCAGCGCCTCGGTTCTTTGCCCGGCGGCGGTCAACACCAACATTTTCGACCATGTTCGGATGCGGCCCGAGGCTTTTGCGGGAAAATCTGTCCCGGACGAGCGCGTGTTGGTGGAGGCCGAAGCCTTTGCCCGGGGAATCCTGTCGCACGGCCGGTCCCCGTTGGAAGTAGGCGAAATGGTCCGCGCGGCGATTGCGGCCGACGCGCCCTATGTGTTCACCGATAGCGCGGTCCGGCCGACGCTGGCCGCCAGATACAACGCGCTTCTCGCATCGGTGGGCGCGTGATGGGCGGTCCGCTTGTGCTCGCTTTGGGCGCGGACGCGCCGTTCCTGGGACAGCAACCCGACTATTTCGCGGCCGAAGCGGACGCCGGCATTGCCGCGGTGCGCGCGCAGATCGAGGCGATGCCGGTCCCATCCAACACTTATTTGCTGGCCGTCGGCATGGGCGACCCCGTCGCGATCGACGGAGCCGACTGGACAAGTGAGGTGCTCGCGCCGCTGCGGCGGGCATTTGCTTTCGCGACTGGCGCAGCCCGAAAGTTGCGTGCGAGCGGCGACCGCGGCTCGATCGTTTTTCTGCTCCCGTCGTCGGCGCTGCTATCTGACGGCCCGCCGTCGGCACGATCGGTTCTGCTGCGCGCGTTGCTCGGTATGGCGGAGGCACTTCGGGCCGAGTTGGGCGCCTCTCCGGTGCGAGCAAGCATCGTCTTCCATGCCGTTGGCGAGGACCCGATTGAGCTCGGTGCGCGGCTTGAGCACGCGGTGGCCGAGCGGCCGATGTACAGCCTGTCGGCGGATCTCGATGGCGCACGGATCCGCGGCTATTTCGCCCCGCTATTCGCCGCGATCGATGCGGCCGGCGCCGGCCCGCCTTTACCGGACATCGGGCCAATGGCGATGGTCTACGACCTCGACTGGGTCGGCACCCGCCGCAGTTGAGCGGCCTGGCGCGTGCCAAGCGACTTAATCCTCCCGCTGGTTTAGCCGGGCAATCGCCGGCTAAATCGGAACAGCGAAGCCCACGGCGTGGGCCATCAAGGTAGGAGAGACGGTAATGCCCAGCGCCAACACTCTTGAAGCGGACGTCGACGAGGCTGTCTTTCATTCCGTCCTGCTCGGCGATGCTGTCTGGCGGGGCCAAATCTTCGATGGCGACTGGCGGGAAGCCAAGCATACGCTGATCGTGCGCGAGCCGGCGACCGGCGCCACGCTCGGCGAGGTCGGCGCTTCCGAGCCGGCCGATATGGCCAATACGGTCGACCGCGCACGCCAGGGACAGCGCGAATGGGCCTCGTGGACGGCGGACCAGCGCGCCGCCGTGATGCGCATGGCCGCGCAGCTGCTGGAGGACGATCGGCAAGAGATCGTCGACCTGATCGTTCGCGAGACGGGCGGCGTCCGTGGCAAGGGCGAGGTGGAGATCCAGGGAACAATCGACGAATGCTATCATTCGGCGGCGCTTCTGATCCAACCGGAAGGCGAGCTGCTGCCGAGCCCCAATCCGGCGCGCCTCAGCCTCGCGCGACGCGTGCCAATAGGGGTGGTCGGCGTGATCGCGCCGTGGAACTTCCCGATGCTGCTCGCCATGCGCTCGGTCGCGCCGGCGATCGCGCTGGGGAATGCCGTCATCCTCAAGCCCGATCCGCAGACGCCAATTTCGGGCGGCGCCGTGCTGGCGCGTGTGTTCGAGCTGGCGGGCGTGCCCAAGGGCGTTTTCTCTGTCGTGAACGGCGGCGCCGACGTCGGCGAGGCACTCGTGGAGGCGCCCGGAGTACGGATGATCACCTTCACCGGGTCGACCGCGGTCGGGCGACGGGTCGGCGAACTTGCCGGGCGCAACCTGAAGAAGGTGGCGCTCGAGCTTGGCGGCAAGAGCCCGTTCATCGTGCTCGACGACGCGGATGTCGATGCCGCCGCCTCGGCGGGTGCCTGGGGTTCGTTCCTGCATCAGGGGCAGATCTGCATGGCGAGCGGTCGCCACATCGTGCATCGCAAGATCGCCGACGACTATATCGAATTGCTCGCGCGCAAGGCGAAGGCCTTGCCGGTCGGCGACCCCTATCGCGCGGAGGTTGCGATTGGTCCGATTATCAACTCCAGGCAGATCGAGCGCGTGCACAAGATCGTCGGTGATTCCGTTGCTGCCGGTGCGGAGCTGGCCGCGGGCGGTACCTATGACGGACTATTCTACCAGCCGACCGTCCTGGCGAAGGTGACAAGCGGCATGCCCGCCTATGAGCTGGAGATATTCGGCCCGGTCGCACCGGTGATCGTCGTTGCCGACGAGGAGGAGGCAATTCGGGTCGCCAACGACACCGAATATGGGTTGTCGGGGGCGGTTCAAACCGGATCCCTGGAGCGCGGCTTGCGGGTCGCCCAGCAGATTCGCTCGGGCCTGGTCCATATCAACGACCAAACGATCCACGACATGGCCGGTATCCCGTTTGGCGGGTCGGGCGCGTCGGGCAACGGCTCGCGCTTTGGCAGCACCACGAATCTCGACGAGTTCACCGAATGGCAGTGGATGACGATCGGCGGTCAGCCCGTCCGCTATCCGTTCTAGGCAGGGCGCGGTCGCTGTGAGATCGAACGGTGGCTGTCGCACGCCACTACCGTTCATCTTGGCAGGAACGTCGCGGTTCGCGCTCGCTTAGGAATCCGGCCGGGAACCCCTAATGGCCGTCGTGCGAGACGAACCGAATGCCTGGCCGGTTTGCCGCCGCCGAGCCGATCGCGTTCCGGTGACCGCCAGCATGCGGCTGGCGGAAGTGGAACGTCAAGTTGCACGTTGTCAGCGTCTGCGATCGGTTTGCTCCCCCGCTAGAGCGGCAATCCTACATAGTTCTCGGCAATCGCCGTCTGCATCGCTCGCGAACTTGCGATATATTCGAGTTCGGCGGTTTGCATGCGGTGCTCGAACGCGCCGTCCTCCGGGAAACGGTGCATCAGCTTCGTTAGGAACCAGCTGAACCGTTCAGCCTTCCAAATTCGCGCCAGCGCCCTTGGCGTATAATTGTCGAGCGCCACTTCATCGCCTGTCCGGAAATATCCGATCAGCGCCTCCGAAAGATATGCAACGTCGGAAGCCGCGAGGTTGAGGCCTTTCGCGCCCGTGGGGGGTACTATGTGGGCCGCGTCGCCTGCTAGGAAAAGACGGCCGTGGCGCATCGCCTCGAACACGTAGGAACGCAACGGAGCGATCGACATTTCGAGCGCCGGGCCGCGCGTCACACCATGTTCGCTGAGCGGATTGAAGCGCATTTCGAGCTCGTCCCACAACCGCTCTTCCGGCCAATCGTCCAGCGTATCGGTCAGCGGCACCTGGATGTAGTAACGGCTGCGCGTCGGCGATCGCATCGAGGCGAGCGCGAAACCGCGATCGCCGTTGGCGTAGATCAGCTCGGGATGGCACGGCGGCACGTCGGCGAGGATGCCGAGCCAGCCAAACGGATAGATCCGCTCGAATTCGCGCGCTGCCCCTGCCGGGATTGCCCTGCGCGCGGCGCCGTGAAAGCCGTCGCAGCCGACGATGAATTCGGCGTCGATCCGTTCTACCTTGCCGCCTTTCTCATACGTCACCCAGGGGTGACGGGACTCGAATCCATGAAGCGCAACATTGGCAGCCTCGTAAATGATGGCGAGGCCGCGGTCCGGCGCGGCCTCCATCAGATCGCGCGTGATTTCGGTCTGACCGTAGACGATGACATGGCGCCCCGTCAGTGCCTCGATGTCGATGCGGATCACATCATCATGGGTGGCGAGGTTGAAGCCACCCTCTACCATGCCCTCCGCGTTGAGACGTTGATCGATCCCGAGTTCATGCATCAGACCGGTGGTGACGGTTTCGAGCACGCCGGCGCGAATGCGACCAAGGACATGATCAGGAGACTGGCGCTCGACGACAATGCAACCTATTCCGGCCGCGCACAGCAAATGACCGAGCAGCAACCCTGAAGGGCCAGCTCCAACAATCGCCACCTGAGTCTTGATCTCCATCACTCACCGTTTCCGATTATCGAATGCATTCAACCCGCAGTGGAGCGGGCGGTGACTGTCGCGCGACCGGTCGATGGCGATATTCACCGGCCGGATCATTGGTTGGTGCCGCCAACGAGATGCCGGGCGCAGATCCGTTTCTCGGCGGGCATTGTTTCGAGGAAGGCGATTTTCATGGGCGGCGCCCCCTCAAATCCGTCCTCGCCACTCTGCCTTCCAGCGCGTCGAGCTGTGCGAACAGGGCGTCATAAGCTTCCCGAACTTGGGCAACCGACGCCTTAAAATCGGGATCCAGAGGTTTGAGCGATACCGCCGGCCACGATGCCTGATGCATCGCCAGTGCCCGGCGGACGGCGTTCACGCTCTCGACGAGTTCCGCTTGCTCATGGGCGTCCTCGCCAGGCGGCGACCAACGTCTTGTCGTTGCCGACAGTTCGGCGACTCCGCTGGCGATCTCGCGGCGTATCGCCACCAGCTCGCGCTGCCAGTCCTTGCCTTGGGCAGCGACTGTGGCTGAAGCTTTCTGCTGCAGCCCGCGAAGACGCTTAGCAGCGATCCGAATCTCGTCCAGCGACATCACGCGCCCTCCGACGGCGATCGGGCGCTCGAGGACGGTAAGGCTGATGGGGCGGGTTTGCTGGAGGGCGGCATTTCGCCCGCGATCTGGGTCGTGAGCGTCGCCGCCTCACGGACTATCCTCACGGCGAACGCAAGATTGGCGCGTGCCCATTCCTCAGTTGCGCCGATCCCTCCCATCATTGCCTCGACAAGCTGGTCGGCCTTTGCCTCCAGAGAGTCGGCTGCCTCGATCAACAGGCCTCGACGCGCGGTGGGGCAGAGCTGCGACCACTGAGCGAATGCCTCGCCTGCCCGAACGACCGCTTGTTCGGCCGACGTCACGATGGCTGCCGAGGCGTTAGACGCTGCGGCTCCGGTCACCGGATCGAGGCGATCGGAGCTCGTCGGCCAGCCAGCGCCGACCGCGCGCGCCAGATTCTGGGCGTCGAGTTCGATCATCATGCTTTTCCTTTCGCGATCACGCCGGTTCGACGATGCGCTGGGTGTTCATCGCGATGCCGATGCCGGGTCCCGAGAACTGCACCAACTCCGCGCCGGTGATCTCGAGGATATCGAGGTCGGCCATTCCGTTCACGACATGGAAGGAGAGGGGAAGTTGCTCGAATGTCGCGCGATGCCAGGCGAGCCTTCCCTTGCCGGTCCAGCGGCGGAACTCGAACTCGTCGAAATTGACGTTCGAAACCGAACCGCCGCTGTTCGCGGGTGCGGCGGCCGTCGTGACATAGGCCAGATCGGCGCCCTCACGTCCGCCTGGACTCGTTCGCGGCATATATTTGTAATACATCTGCGCGCCGCCGTTCGATCCGGGGAGCGCCTTGCGCGGGTTGGCTTCCTCGACCAGCTCCGACAATTCGATGTCGAAGAACGTGTGGTCGAACCAGGCGGCATCGCATTGCGCGCGCCCCGCCTGTTCGTCCCAGCCGATCTCGCTGAAGTGCGCGAACATCTTGGGAAAGCCGAGTTCCTCGCGGCCCGTCATGATTGCGTCGGGTGAGCCTTCCCAGATTACCGGACACAAAACGCCGTCTATCCGCTCGATCTTGCCCTGATAGGTTACCGGGAAATCGACGGAAAGGATGCCGTAGCCGCGCCCGGCGAGCCAATAGAGGTTGTTGAACCAGGCGCAGCTGACCGAGACGATAGGCTCACCGCGCAGACTGAAGCCGGGCGGCAACAGCTTTTCGAGCTTGGCCGGGTCGGTCCGGTAACCGACATTGAGCCATTGCGCATTCATTCGCCCGGCTTCCTCGGCCGTCCACATGCGGCCATCGGGATGCTGCCGCGGCCCTGGCGCCGGGCCGAACATGACGGGCATCCGGTAGCGCGAGCCGGGATTGGGTACGAAAGTCACGGACACTGTCTCCTTTGTTCAGCGGAAATCGAAACCGAGGCGGACGCCGAATGTCCGCGGCGGACGCAGGACGACGATCGGAACGCCGATCACGGGCTGAGCAAACGAGCTCGACATGACCGCCCGATTCTCGATGTTGTCGACGAATGCGCTGGCGCTGAACCGGTTGTTCGGCGCGCGCCAGGTCAGGCTGGCGTTCGAGACCATCGAGGCGCGCTGCCGTTCGCCAGGCAGATATTCGTCTCCGGCCCAATAGGCGCTTTGGATCTGCGTACCGACCTGCAGGTCGATCCGTCCTCCTCGGGCAAGATCGATGCTGTGGGTGTAGGAAGCGCTGAGCGTCCATTCCGGGGACTGCGACAGCGGACGCCCCGAGCAATCGACCGTTACTGCGGGCGAGCCTGCCACCGGAGTCGTCGGGCATGCGGTCACGGGTGGGCCGGTTACCGTCGTCTGACGATAGAGGAAGCTGCCATATTCGGTGTGGAGATACTGCGCAGTTGCGCTCAACCGATCGTTGGAGCTCGGTTGCCAGAGCAACTCGAGTTCGGCGCCATAAATGTCGGCGCTGCCGGCATTTTCGGTGATGAGGTTGAAACCGCCTGGCAGGATCGGCCCCAGGTGCGTGACCTGCTTGTTCTTGTATCGCCAATAAAAGGCCTCGAGATTGAGCTGGACCTTGTTGTCGGCGAAGCGGTTCTTCGATCCGAGCGTATACGCGGTCAGCGTCTCGGGCCGGTACGTGTTGGGCGCGAGCGAACCGAAGAAGCCGCCAGCCTTGAACCCCGTCGCCACGTTGGCATAGACCAGCGAGCGCGGCCCCGCGTCGAACTCCGCGCCCGCCTTCCACGTCAGCTTATCCTGCTTGAGGTTGCCGTCGAGCGCGGCGTAGCAGGTGCCGGTCGCCGCATCGTAAGGCGCGCAGGCGATCTGGTAGAAGGTGTTTGCGGGGCCGGGGAAGCCTGCCGGCACGGGCGGGGGAGGGCCGCCGTTCAGCCCGGTCTGCGTCTTGTGTTCGTCGGTGTAGCGCAGGCCACCCGTCAGACGAAAGCCGTTGGCGATCGCGTAGGTCAGCTGTCCGAAAGCTGCGTAGCTCCGCGTGTTGAGGGCCGGAATCGTCCGATTGAACGATACCCCCTGATTGGCGAACAGATCGAAATCGAGATCCTCGTTGAAGAAGTAGCCGCCGATCAGCCATTTGAGCGGCCCATTGCCACTCGAGGCGAGGCGCGTCTCCAGGGACGTCGCGCGCGAATCTTCGTGCGCGCTGACCGGGAAGCCGGCGGCATAATGCAGGTAATCGGCGATGTTGCGGCGATAGGCGGGGATGACGGTCAGCGTAGCGCCGCCCAGGTCCCAATCGATCGTTGCCGAGGCGCCCCAATTCTTGAGCCTGGTGAAGCCGTCGTCGCGGAATTGCGGCAGAAGATTAGGGTTAGCGCCGCCGGTGATCGCGAGCGAGGCGCCGGTCAGAATCGCGTTCGAACCGTCTTTGGAAGCACCCAGATATGGATGATCGGGGTTGAGGAACGGTGAAATCACGCCGCCACCGCCCTTGCCGCCGATATGAGCATAGTCGACCGAGAGGAGGACCGACACTCTGCCGGTTGGCTTTAGCTTCAGCTGCCCGCGAACGGCCTCGCTCTTATCGTCGAGATAGCCGTCGCTCAAATAGCCGTCCCGGCGGGTCAGGACGCCCGACACGCGAAGCGCCGCATCGCTGCCGAGCGGCGCATTCAGCGCCAACTCCCCGCGCACGAGATTGTAATTGCCGGCGGTCAGCTGCCCTTCGGCGGACAATTGATCGTCAGGCTTGCGCGTGATGATGTTGATCGCGCCGGCCGTGGCGTTGCGGCCATAAATCGTACCCTGCGGCCCCTTGAGAACCTCGACGCGCGCCAGGTCGTAGAACAGGCCATTGGGCCCGCTCGCACGCGCGATGTAGACGCCATCCAGGTTCATCGCGACCGCCGCTTCGGCATAAGGATTGCCGGCAAAGTTGCCGACGCCGCGAATGGTCACTTGGACATTGCCGGCCCCGCTGGTCGACAGTTTGAGCGCGGGCACGAGCTTCGACAGGTCCTGCGGCTGCGCCACCCCGGCATCGGCAAGCGCGGCGCCATCGATCGCGGTGGCCGCGAGCGCCGTGCGCTGGAGGTTCTCCTCGCGCCGCTGCGCGGTGACGACGATGTCGGCGATGCCGTCGCTCGGTGCGGCTGCCGTTGTCTCGGTGGCGCCCGTCGGTGCGTCCTGCC
>Ga0068858_100000784_pt1 | contig 33220 bp, 30 predicted proteins | sample KBSSwiS12_FD_66589 | JGI IMG/M metagenome (GOLD analysis project Ga0068858, IMG submission 66589) | Switchgrass rhizosphere microbial communities from Kellogg Biological Station, Michigan, USA - KBS Switchgrass S1-2 | ecosystem: Host-associated > Plants > Roots > Rhizosphere > Soil ... | reverse complement strand
CGCCGCGTCGGCGTGGCAATAGCTCACAAACGCCCGAAAGGGTCTGGCCGAGTCCATGATCCGCCCCCCTGATAGCCCCCGTCAGGAGGATGGGCCGATTAAGGATATCTCCAAGCGGAACTGCGACCGATTCGGCGCTATCGGCGCGGGGAGAAACGCCGGTAGAACAGGCCGCAAAGGGCCTGAATTCGAACTCTACGACACCCAATCCGCGCTGTGGAAAGACGATTCAACGCTATCGCTGCGCCATCTCCGTCCCCCGCTGCGCCGGCCAGCGCGCCTGCTCCGTTTGCGTCCAGATCCGACGCATCGTCGCGCGCGGCGTCCCCAGGCCGAGGCGATCGGTCGCCGCCCGCCAGTAACCAGCCTCATCGACAATCCGCGCCACTGTCGCGCTGGGCGGCAGGTCAGCGCCCCAGCTTTCGATCGAGAAGGCATTAGTCAGCGCGAGCGACAAAGTCGCGATGCCAAGCGTGATCGCCGTCCACCCCAGCGCCGGCGCCCGCTCGATCGGGTCGCCTGGCAAATCGACCGGGAATTCCTGCACCGCAGACATGCTTTTCTCCTAGAAGCGATAATAGATGAACGGGGCCACGCCTTCGAAGCGCATCGCATCGATGACGAGGATCAGGGCGGCGAGGCCGACGCCCACCAACGGTGCCGGAAAGCGCCGCACCCGCACCGCCATATCCGTCATCCAGTGCGGCGGCGCCGCGTGCATCGCCAGGCCGAATGCAATGAGCAGCACGATCAGCGGCGACGCGGTGAAGCCTGCAGGCCCGGCAAAGGGTGCGACGATCCCGCCAAGATAGGTCATCGCGTCGGCAAAGCTCGGTGCGCGGAAGAAGATCCACCCGAGCACCACGACATGGAACGTGACGAGCAGCTTCGCCCAGCCCGGCAGCGCCGGCCACCGCTTGGGCGCGGCATCCGCCCAGAGCCGCTCCACCGCAAGCACGCCGCCGTGCAGGGCGCCCCAGATCACGAAGGTCCAGTTCGCGCCGTGCCACAGGCCGCCGAGCAGCATGGTGAGCATCAGGTTGCGATAGGTGAGGAGCTTCCCGCCCCGGCTGCCGCCAAGCGCCTCGATATAGAGATAGTCGCGTAGCCATGCCGACAGCGTCATGTGCCAGCGCCGCCAGAAGTCCTGCAGCGACTGCGCACGATAAGGCTGGTTGAAATTGCGCGGGAAGCGATAGCCGAGCAGCGCCGCCAGCCCGATCGCCATATCGGTATAGGCCGAGAAATCGCAGTAGATCTGCACCGCATAACCATAGGCCGCGAAGACCAGGTCGAGCGCCGAATGCGATGCCGGATCGGCGAACACCGGGTCGACGAACGTCACCGCGAGCTCGGAGGCGATCACCGTCTTCTTGAAGAGCCCCCAGACGATCAGCAGCAGCGCCATCGATACCATCGAGCGGTCGAGCTTGGGGCGGCTCTGGAATTGCGGCACGAGATCAGCGGCGCGCACGATCGGCCCCGCGACGAGATGCGGGAAGAAGGACATCAGCAACAATATGTCGAGCAGCCGCGCCGGCTGGACCCGCCCGCGATAGACATCGACGACATAGCTGATGCCCTGGAAGGTGAAGAAGGAAATGCCGATCGGCAGGATCACGCGCAGCACCGGCAGATCGCGCTCGAAGCCGATCGCGGCCAAAGTCGCGCCGACCTGCTCGGTGAAGAAATCGAAATATTTGAAGAAGCCGAGGATCAGGAGGTTGATGGCCACCCCGCACAGCAGCAGCGCCTTGCGCCGATCGATAAAGCGCTCACTCGTAAGGCCCTGCGCCACCGCCCAGTTCATCAACGCGGAGGCGATCAGCAGCGGCACGAACCGCCAGTCCCATGCGCCGTAAAACACCCAGCTCGCGACCAGCAGCAGGATCTTGCGCCATTCATTGGAGCGCGCCGACCAGACGACGGCAAAGGTGATGAGGAAGAAAACGCCGAATGTGAGCGTCGGAAACAGCATGATCTACTCCGCGAGCGCGGCTCCCCCGTCGAGGTCGGCCTGGAGCCGCTCAGCGATCTCCAGCCCGCCTGCCTTGTTGAAATGGACATAGTCGCCGCGCATCAGCGGCGTATCGCGCTGGACCCAGCCGCGCGCGGCACAGGGGCCGCCCATCGCCGCCTGCCAGTCCCAGAAACCGAGGCCGAGCTCGTCGGCGATCCGGCGCTGGATCGCGCGCACCGATGCGAGCGCCGGCGGTGCGAACAAAGCCGGCCGCGCGGCGGTGCCAGGTTCGCACTCGATCGCGGCGCCCGATGCATTGGCGCGCAGGCCCGGCTGCCGGCTGAGCGAATCCGGCGCGCTGAGCAACAGCATCGGCACATCGCCCGACAGGCGCCGCAGCCGCGCGATCTGCAGCCGCAGGACCGCCTCATAGGCAATGGCGTCGAAACGCGGCGCGAAGCCCTCATTGGTGCCGAAGGCAAGGACGATCAGATCGGGCCGATAGGCTTTGAGCTCCTCGGCCACCACCGCATCGTCAGTACGCGCGAAATGCGCGAGCTGCGATCCGACCACGCCGAGGTTTGACAGGGCGACGCCGCCATCGTCGCGAAAAACCGCCCAGGAGGTGATCGTCAGACCCGGGCGATCAGCCGCGATCTCAACCGCCGACTTAGCAGCATCGGCGCGGATCGTCCCGCACATGGGCTGCTCGGCAGGCGCCGTGAAATCGATGCGGCCCTGCTCGACCCCGTCGAACCGCACCGCCACCCCGCCCTGGTCCGGCCCGCCGATCGCGCACAAGGTGAAGCGGTCGAACGCCATGCCCGGCTCGGCCCTCAGCGCCATGCTTGCGCCCGGCACCATCGAGGTGAGGCTGAAGCCCGACAGGCCCAGCCGCGGGCGCGGCTCATGCGCGTCCTTCCCGAAGGTCGCGCCGATCGACCAGCCGGAAGACATCGAAGCGGTGACGCCCTGGGTGATATAGCCGTCATAAGGCCGGCCAGGCGGCAATATCCCGCGGCCGCCCGATCCGTATTTCTGCTGGAGCAAGGCGCGCCAGCCGCCCGTGACATTGTCGCCCGCCGTATGGCTGTCGCCGATCTGGAGGATATGGACGGGCGGCTTGCCGCGCGCGTCCCTCGCGCCCGCGAGCGCTGCGAACCACGGCCTCAGCGCCTCCGGATTGCGGATCGCACCGCTGCAGGTCGCCGCCGTCACCGGCAGCGCAAGGGCGACCAGCGCCGCCATGGCCAGTTTCATGACGCGGTCGCTGCGGCCGCGGGTGTCGCCCCACCGGCCACCGCACGCGCGGCACCGGTATAGTTGCGGATGCGATCGGCCAGGCCGTGGGTGATCCACAGATAACCGGTCATCGACATATGAATGCCGTCGGGCGCCCGGATCAGCGTGCGTTTGCCCGATTTCGGATCGTCGAGATAGGCCGCGAACTGACCATGCGCATCGGAGGCGATCGGCCGCGTATCGATGAACGGCACGCCGAGCTTCGTCACCCGCTCGGCATAGAAAGTGTTGATCGCGGTCACGTCGCTATCGAGCGAGTCCTTGCCCATGCGCGGCAGGCCGACCCAATAGACCATGGCATGGTGGCTGCGCATCAGCGCGACGTAGCGGTCGATCCGCCCGCCGACTTCCTGCTGCCAGAGCGGCCCCATGAACTTCGCATATTTGCCCTCGGGCGTGATGATCCCCTGCGCGTCATTGGCGCCGAAGGAGATGATCGCGATATCAAGCGGCGCGGTGCCAAGTTGTTCCGCCGCATGAGTCTCGAGGTTGAGGCTCTTGTACCGTGTAAAGCCGGTCGCCGGCTGGCTGAACTTGACGACGTCGAAGCCGGCCTTGCTCGGCAACTGATGCGCCATGCCCCACCACACCCCGTCGCCGAAGCTGTCTCCGAACACCCCGATACGGACCCGGCCGCCGGCAGCGACCGTCTTTTCGAGTTGCCCGAACGGGCCCGCATATTGCCGCATCATCGAGGCCTCGCCAGCGCTCGGCGTCTGGGCCAGGCCGGACACGACCGGCAGCGGCACCGAGGCAGCACCGGCGGAAGCGCCAGGGCTTGCCTGAAACGCCCAGCCGATCGCCGCACCGACAACCGTACCGAGCAGCAATACCGCAGTCCGATCGAGTATCAGACGCAACGGACTTCGGCTGATCGGATTCTCGCTCGTGCCATCCATGATTGGTAACAGTCGATTTTGCACTTCTGTGGCAGGCATTATTTGCGATTGATCGGTCGACACGGCATTTCTACTTTCGTCAGCGGCCCTTGTTTACCCCTGTTCCGATATATGCGCGCCACCTGCCGACTCTGTCGAGGGGCAAAGGGCATTTTGATGAATTTTACGTACAAAATACGGTTTTGTGCGGACTTTTACTGAAATAGTAACCCCATTTATACTTCAAAATATCTAAAGTTGTCGCAGATATATTTAATCTCTACAGTCAAACCTGATTTTATAGGGCAATTAATAAGTAGATATCCAACAATAACGCGAGCAAGAACACATATCGAATTCTGAAAAATGATCTTTTGCAATAATGTCACAATGATATAAAATATGGTCACACAAGCATGACGATTCTCCCAGCCCAGACCTGGTCTTCATCAGCCTGAATTCAGGGATTCAGGCATTATCCACGGGGCCTCAAACCCAATGGGCAAAAACCTCACAGGGGCGGACGCGCCTGTTCCATACAGTCTACCGAAATTATCCAACACGCAGCCCGCCCGCCGATGGGCGAGTGGTGGCGGCCTGATCGACAAGGCGATAGGAACCACAGGGTGACCTTCCGCACGCCCCCGCCAGCTCGCCCCGCCATGATGCGCACCGCGATTCTGGCGCTGCTGCTCGCTGGCTGCGGCCCTCATGAACAGGCCCGGCATCAGGGCCTTGTCCGCCTGTCCGACGACGAAGTGAAAGGACTCGACCCGCAGAAAATATCCGATCTCACCTCGCTGCGCGTCGCCGAGGACCAGTTCGAGGGACTGACCCGGCATCGCGGCAACGGCCAGGTCGAACTCGGCCTCGCTACCGCGATGCGCTGCAACCCGGCCGGCATCGCCTGCCGCGCCACGCTGCGCCCGGGCTTGCGCTTTTCGGACGGCACGCCGATCACCGCCCTCACCTTCGCGCAAGGGTTCGCCCGGCTCCGCGATCCAAAGACGACCGCGCCCAACGCAAAGCTGTTCGAGGGCATCGAAAGCATCGCCGCTGAAGGCCAGAACATAGTCGCCATCACGCTGCGCCGTCCCCTCCCCTGGCTCGCCGACCTACTTGCCCAACCCGCACTGGCGGCGCTGCCGATGCACCGCATCGCCGCAGCCGGAGACCGCTGGACCAGCGACCGCCCGCTCGTCACCTCGGGCGCCTATCGGCTGACCGGCTGGCGGCTCGGCGACCGGCTGATCCTTGCCCGCAACCCGGCCTGGCACGATCCGCCCGCACCCACCCCGCTGATCATCTGGCAGGCGGCCGAGGACAAGCTCGCGGCACTGCGCCGCTTTCGCGCACATGAAGTCGATACGGTGAGCGACATCCCGCCCGCGCGGCTCGAATGGGCGCGGGCGCATCTTCCCGGCGCGGTGCGAGTCGCGCCCTATGCCGGCACCTATTATCTCGCCTTCAACACCCGCAAACCGCCTTTCGACGATGTCCGGCTGCGCCGCGCCCTGTCGATGGCGATCGACCGCAACTGGATAGCTACCCGGCTGATGGGCAGCGGCGAAAGTGGCGCGCTCGGGCTGGTGCCGCCCGTGCTAGGCGGAGGCGATCCGGATGTGTTCGCCGTGCCGGACCGGCCAGCCGCGATCCGTGAGCTGCTCGCCAAGGCGGGCTATGGCCCCGCCCATCCCCTCGTCTTCGACGTGCGCTTCAACTCTGGTGGCGATCATCGCCGCATCGCGGTGGCGCTGGCGGCGATGTGGGCGCCGTACGGCGTCGAGGCGCGGTTGCTCAACAGCGAGGCAACCCTGCATTTCGCGGCCTTGCGGCTGGGCGATTTCCAGCTCGCCCGATCGGGGTGGGTCGCCGATGTGCCCGCGCCGGAAAATTTCCTGTCGGTGCATGTGAGCAATGCCGGCGCCGTCAACTATTCCGGCTACGCCGATCCTGCCTATGATCAGCTCGTCGCCCAGGCGCTCGATACCGCGGCACCGGCCCAGCGCGCGCATCTTCTCGATGCGGCCGAGCAGCGCCTGCTCAAAGCCGCGCCTATCCTGCCGATCTATCATTATGTCAGCCGGTCCCTGGTGGCGCCGGACGTCGCGGGATGGCAGGATAATGCGATGAACATCCATCCCAGCCGCCTCCTGTACCGCCTGAAACGATGAGGCGAGCCGCACTCCTTCTGCCGTTGGTGCTGGCGCTCGCGGGCTGCGATCGGCGCCAGGATCGGGGCCCCGTGGTGGTGAGCGCCATCGGCAGCCACCCACAGCTTGCCGATCCGTCCGAGGGCGCGTTCGACGGGCCGACCCGGCTTCTGCTCGACTCGACAGCCCAGGGCCTGGTCAGATTCGACGCTTCGGGCCAGATCGAGCCCGGCATTGCCGAGCGCTGGACGGTGATCGATAACGGCATGAGCTATATCTTCCGCCTGCGTCCCGCCGCATGGAGCGACGGCCGCGCCGTTACGGCGGGCAATGTGGTCGCTGTATTGCGCCGCCAGCTCAGCGCCAGATCCCACAACCCGCTGCTCCCCTTTCTGAGCGCGATAGACGATATCGTGGAAATGACGCCCGAGGTGATCGAGGTCCGCCTAAAACGGCCGCGTCCGGATTTGCTGAAGCTTTTCGCGCAACCCGAAATGGCTGTGTTCCGTGCCCGGCCGCCCGGCGGCAGCGGCCCTTTTCGTATCACCGATATCTACCATGACGGCGTGATGCTGCGTCCCGCGACCGACCTCAACCGATCGCCCGATGACGACACGCCCGAACCGGGCTCCGAGGCGAATGTTCGCCTGATCGGCGAGCGCGCTTCGCTGGCCATCGCCCGGTTCGCGGCACATAAATCGGACCTCGTCAGCGGCGGCACCTTCGCGGATTGGCCGTTGCTGCAATTTTCTGGGGTCGCCCCCATCAACCAGAAGATCGATCCCGCAGCCGGGCTTTTCGGCCTCGCCATCGCCAACCGGAACGGCTTTCTCGGCGATCCGGATAACCGCGCAGCTATTGCGCGCACCATTGATCGGCAGGCGATCACGGGCGCGTTCACGAATTTATGGGCCGCCACAGCCCAGCTGCTTCCCGAACAGCTCGATTCGGCATCGCCGCCCGCGGCTGCGGCGTGGTTGGCGCCGATCGGTCCGAGCGACCTGTCGCCCGCCGCCAGGGTAGCCGCCTGGCGCAAGATCCATGACGGGCCGTTGATCCTTCGCATCGCCCTGCCCGCGGGGCCCGGCGCGACTCTCCTCTATGGCTTCATCGCCTCCGAGCTGCGCAATATCGGCATTGAGCCGCTGCGGGTCGCGATGAACGAAGACGCCGATCTGCGCCTCGTCGACGCGGTCGCGCCCTATGACAGCGCGCGCTGGTATCTCGCCACCGCATGCCAGCCCTGTGGCACCGATGCCCAGGCTGCGCTCGAGGCGGCGCGCGAAGCGCCGGACACCGCCTCGCGAGCGCGCCACATCGCTGAGGCGGACGCGGCGCTCGCCTCCGATATCTCCTATATTCCGATCGCGCGTCCCCTGCGCTGGTCGCTCGTCGCGCTGCGGTTGACTGAGTGGCAGGGGAACTCGCGGGCATGGCACCCGTTGAATCATCTGCGCAGCGATACCAGATGAGGTGACATGACCAACCGCACGACCCGCATCTCCCCGGATCCGCTCGACAAGCTCGTGACCAGCATGGTGGGTCGCGACGCCGAATCCGTACGCAAACGGATCGAGGCCATGGAGCATCTGCTCGAGGGCCTGATCAAGATTCCGGGCACCAACCAGAAGATCGGCCTGGACGTGATCCTCGATCTCATTCCCGTTGGCGGCGATGCGATCGGCGCGCTGATGGGCGCCTGGATCGTCTGGGAAGCGCGCAATCTCGGCATGTCGAAAGTGCAGCTTGCGCGCATGTCCGGCAATGTCGGCGTCGATTTCCTGCTCGGGCTGATCCCGATCGTCGGCGCGATCCCCGATTTCTTCTTCCGCTCGAACACGCGCAACCTGAAGATCATCAAGCGCCATCTCGACAGGAACCACCCGGCCACGGCGATCATCGATCAGGGTTGATCCAGGGCGCGTCGATCGCTCTACAAGATACGGTTCGCTCACCAACCGTCATGCCGGACTTGTTCCGCCATCCATGTTTCCGCAGGGTGTGCAGGCGTTGCTCCTGCGGCTCGATGCGTCCGAGCGAGATTGTGTTCCCCGAACACAATCTTGGCTTTCCGGGGGAAAGCCAAAGCTCGAACGCCGGAACACGTCCGGGGTGACGGAGAAGTTGGCGCCAAATCAGGACTTCGCCGAGCGCGGCCCGCGCCAGATCTTCAGCGCAGTACTCCCGTCGAGCCCGCCCGACCCGGCAGCGCACCGCGCATAGGCGAATTTCTTGTCGAGACAGAGCCAGAGCTCGTCGAGCCAGCCCTGCTTGTTCGCGGTCACGCGGATCGCATTGGCGGGCAGTCCGGGATTGGCGGCCGCCATCGCCGCAGCGAAACCGCTAGCCGTCAGCGGCTTGCGCGACAGGGCGTCCATGTCCGGATATTGCAGCTTCGCATAAAGCCCGGTCGAGCGCCCGAAATAGGCGGCGGGTGTCGTCCCCATGCACGTCCCGTGCTTCGCCCATTCATGCTGGAGCAGCTGCGCCGAGGGCGTCGCGCAGATATGCTGTTCGATCAGCGGCTGCGGGAGCAGCGCCGCCGATTTGCAATATTGCGGCCATTCCTTGCTGACGCCATCAGGCCACAGGCCGTGCAGCGTGAAGCCGAAGCGATTGCCGCTGCCGCACTCCATCTTCGCGAAAGGCTTGCGCGCATTGGTGTGGCAATATTGCGGAGCCCAGGTGACCGCGAGCGTGTAGCCGCCGATCGGGAGGATACGCTGCGGTTCGCTCGCCGTCGCCAGTTCCGGATGCGGGCGCGGGAGGCTGGCGGGAACGGAGCATTTATAAGTCTGCGCCTGCACCGTGACGGGAACCACGAGAAGCATTGCAGCGGCCGGGATCGACTTCACTAGGATCGATTTCATACGTCCCCTTTTCGATTCGTCCCGGACGCCATTTTCCGAGTCTCTCTCGCGCGTTTTATTCCCTTTTTGTTCTCGCGCAAGCCCTGACTATTTCGCGGCTGAAAAATCCAGTCCGATATCGGCAGCGGGCGCCGACTGGGTAAGCCGGCCGACGCTGATGAAGGTAACGCCGGTCTCGGCAATCGCGCGGATCGTCTCGAGCCGGACGCCGCCCGAGGCCTCGGTCGGCGCCCGCCCGCCGACCAATGTCACCGCACCGCGCAGCATGGGCGGATCCATATTATCAAGCAGCAGATGAGTCGCGCCCGCCGCCAGCGCAGGCTCGATCTGGTCGGTCGAATCCAGTTCGACGATGATCCGCGCAATCCCCGCCTGTTTCGCGCGCCGCACCGCCTCGCCGATATCCCCGGCGACCGCGATATGATTGTCCTTGATCATCGCCGCGTCCCACAGGCCCATACGATAGTTGGTCGCGCCACCCATCCGCGTCGCATATTTCTCCAGCACGCGAAGGCCCGGGATCGTCTTGCGGGTGTCGAGCAGGGTCGCGCCGGTGCCGAGGATCTTGTCGACATAGCTCCGTGTGAGCGTCGCGATCCCCGACAGATGCTGGACGGTATTGAGCGCAGAGCGTTCCGCTGTCAGCATCGCCCGCGCGCTGCCCTCCAGCCGCATCAGGTCAGTGCCGGCCGCAACCCTGTCGCCATCCTCGACCAGTCGCTCGATCCGCACTTCCGGGTCGAGCGCGCGGAAGAACGCCTCGGCAATCGGCAACCCGGCGACCGTGATCGCATCGCGGCTGTCCATCACCCCGGTGAAACGCGCATCCGCAGGAATGACTGCGGTCGAGGTAATGTCCCCCGCATCGCCAAGATCCTCGGCGAGCGTCGCGGCGACAAAACCGTCGAGATCGAAATTCTCGAGCACGAAATTCTGGTTGGACATAGGCTCGACGACTCCCGATCGAACCCCGCTCTGGCACGACGGAAACGCGCCAGCAAGCCGATCAGGGAATGGTGACGTGATAAGAATCGGCATGCACCTTGGCGCACTTGCCGATCATGCCCCAGTCGGGCAGGTCATCGTTCGTCCAGACATAGATGCAGCTGCCAAGCTCGTCCTCGATCTTGTCGCCAAGCGCCTTGCGGGCCTTCTCGAATCGGACGACGCCCTCGGCGCCGTGCTCCTTGCACGCATCCTGCGCCGGCTTGTCGTTCGGCGAATCGGCGACGCAATAGCGCGCAATCTCAGCGCCATGATCAGCACCGACGGGCGGCAGGTCAGCGCCGCCTGCAAGCAATAACAGCCCCAACAACATCCCCGCCCCCCATCAATATTGGCGGAGCGTGACAGTACCGATGATGATCAACAACCGTGAATGTGCCGGAGCCGACTCCCGGTCAGTCGCCAGTCACCTTGACCGGCCCGAGATCGCCCATCCCCACCGTGCTCGATGCCATCGCCATCATCGCATCGAGGCTCTTCTTGGCCTTGAGGCGCAGCCCTTCCTCGATCTCGATGCGCGGCTCGAGGTCACGGAGCGCGATGTAGAGCTTCTCCATCGTGTTGAGCGCCATGTACGGGCAGATATTGCAGTTGCAGTTGCCGTCAGCCCCCGGTGCGCCGATGAAATTCTTGCTCGGTGCGGCCTTGCGCATCTGGTGGATGATGTGCGGTTCGGTCGCGACGATCAGCGTGTCGCCGGGCATCGTATCGGCAAAGGCGAGGATGCCGCTGGTCGATCCGACATAATCGGCATGGTCGAGGATATAGGGCGGGCATTCCGGATGGGCGGCGATCGGCGCGCCGGGATATTGCAGCTGGAGCTTGAGCAGCTCAGTCTCGCTGAACGCTTCGTGCACGATGCACACGCCCGGCCAGAGCAGCATCTCGCGCCCGGTCTTGCGCGCAAGATAGCCACCGAGATTCTTGTCCGGCCCGAAGATGATCTTCTGGTCGAGCGGGATCTGGCTCAGGATCTTCTCGGCAGACGAGCTGGTGACGATCACGTCGCTCAGCGCCTTCACCTCGGTCGAGCAGTTGATATAGGTCAGCGCGATGTGATCGGGATGCGCCTCGCGGAACGCGGCGAACTGGTCGGGCGGGCAGCTGTCCTCCAGGCTGCACCCGGCATTCATGTCGGGCAGCACGACGATCTTGTCGGGGCTCAGGATTTTCGCGGTCTCCGCCATGAAGCGCACGCCGCAAAAGGCGATGACATCAGCATCGGTCGCCTGCGCCTTGCGGCTGAGATCGAGGCTGTCGCCGACGAAATCGGCAAGGTCCTGGATCTCGGGCTTCTGATAATAATGCGCGAGGATGACTGCGTTACGCTCCTTGCGCAGCCGGTCGATCTCGGCCCGCAGATCCAATCCCGTAAGGGTGCCACCAATTCCGTTTCGCGCGTCCATCTGTCACTCCTTGTACCCCCGCGAAGGCGGGGGTCCAGACTGGGTCCCCGCCTTCGCGGGGACACAAACTATTTCTTCTTGCCCAAAACCTGATCGAGCGAGCGGGACGTATCCCACACCGCTTCATTGTCCTTCGGCTCGTCGGCGAAGCGCACCTTCACCGTCACGTCCATCCCCGCCGCCGTCAGCGGCATCGCGAAGCTGCGCTCGACCGCACGGCGCGTGGCGTCGCGGGCGAGGTTCATCGGCATCGGCTCATGGGCCTGACGGACAAGCTCCTGCTGGCCGGCGCTGCGATTGGCCTGCTGGAGCTTGGCATCGGCGTCAGTGAAGGTCGAGAGGATGCCGCTATCGCCATATTCGCGCATCTGGGTGAGATCGATCTGCGGCTGCGAGACGTCGATCGGCGGCAGGGTCACGCCGAGCGTGCGCGTGCCCGCATCCCAGGTTACGTCCTTCTGCTGGAGCTTCCCGAGATCGACCTCGTAATTGACCATGCCCGGCATGATCAGCGTCTTCTTCGTGCTCAGCCCGAATTGCGACTGAGACGAGGTGGTGACCGAAACGAACCGCGCCGCAAAGGCCGAAAGCCGGTTCTGCTCGCGCAGCCCCTGCAGGCTGGCGCTGGCGATCGTAACCGGATCGGGGCTCTTCATCTTGCCGCTGACATAATAGCCGAGCGCCCAGAAACCGCCCGCGATGAACAGGCCGATCAGCACCAGCGCGCCGGCGAACTTGCCGAGGAAGCGCATCACAGGATCCTCCAGTCGTCGCTCAGGGCATCCCCCTGCGCGATGACCAGCCCCCGGTCGCGCAGATCGATCAGATGGGCAAGCACCGATCGTTCGGCAGCGGGGAAAAGCCGCGGGTCGATCCCGACATACATCGCCGCGACCATCACCGGAATCGAGCGCGGCGCGTCGCGCAGGAGGCGCAGGATCTGGCCCTCGCGCTGCTTGCGATGCCCCATCATGCCGCGCACCAGCCGGCGCGGATTTTCGATCGGGTCGCCATGCGCCGGATAATAGATGCGGTCGTCGCGCTGCATCAGCTTGTCGAGGCTCGCCATATAGGCCGCCATGTCGCCGTCGGGCGGCGACACGATCGTCGTCGACCAGCCCATCACATGATCGCCGGAGAACAGTGCGTTGGCCTCCGGCAGCGCGAAACATAGATGGTTCGAGGTGTGGCCGGGCGTCGCGACGGCGGTAAGCGTCCAGCCCGTGCCCGAAACCGATTCCCCGTCTGCCAGCACCCGATCCGGCATATAATCAGCGTCGAAGGACGCATCCGCGCGCGGCCCGAGATCCTCGAGCGCGAGCGCGGTGCAACCCACAATCGGCGCGCCGGTCGCCGCCTTCAGCGCACGCGAGGCGGGGCTATGGTCACGGTGGGTATGGGTGATGACGATCGCGGTCACCGGCCGATCACCAATCGCCCGCAGCAGCGCCCCGACATGGCGGATATCGTTCGGCCCCGGATCGATCACCGCCAGGTCGCTGGTCCCGACGAGATGGGTCTGGGTACCGGTATTAGTGAAAGCCGACGGATTGGGTGCCAGCACACGTGCGACCAGCGGTTCGAGCTGCTCAGCCGCGCCGGGTAGTTGCTCGCTCATGCCGGGGCAGATGGCGGCTCGGGCCGCCAAAGGCAAGAGAGGCATTGGGGTGGGGGACCCAATTACGGTCCGAGTGACTCCCCCACCCCTAGCCCCTCCCCCCGAAGGGGAGGGGACCTGAGCTCAGTTCACCTTGGCGAGATCTTCCTCGATCTCCTTGATCGACTGGTCGATCGCCAGCACGGCCTCCTTGCGCGCTTCCTCGCCCATCCTGGTATCGGACCGCATCCGCTCCTGAGCACTACGCAGGCCGGCCAGCGCCGAGCGATAGGCGTTGCGCTCGATATCCTTGGCATTGGCAGCCACCGCCGCGCCCTCGCGCGCCACCCGCTCGATCCGGTTGGTGCAGATGATCATCACCCGCTTGCCGTCCCTTTTCTCGTTGAGCACCATTTGATGGCGCTCGCCGTCACCCGGGCAATTCCGCGAGCTGATCTCGGGGATTTCCGGGATCGGCGGCATGCCCGCATAATCCTCGCGCGTGATCTTCCCGTCCTTGTCCCGCCGAATGATGCGGACGACCTTGCGGTGGACGGTTTTGCCGTCCGGCGACGTGGTCGTGATGTCGCTATCCTCATCGGAACCGGGCGGCAGCGGAGCCAGTGCTTCCGGCGGCGCAGGCGGGGCCGGCGGAACCGCACCGGCGGGCGGTGCCGGCGGAGCCGGTGGTGCCGAAGGAGGCAGATCGGCTTGTACCACAGGCGCTGGCACGGCGACTGGCGCCGGCGCAGCAACCGGCGCTGTCGCCGCAACAGCTACTGGCAAAGCGAGATGGTCGAGCGACGCGATATCCACGCCCGTCGCCTTCTGGACGCCGGAACGGACTCGCTCGGCAGCCTGGGTGCCCGAGGCGGTGGCGGCAAGCCCGCCCACAGTCAGCAGGGCAAGCGCTGCGCTGCCGCTGAACAGCCGCAGGCGCGACGTCTTGTTGGTGGTCAGCATTCTCAGTCTCCCTTTCAGATCCTCTATGGTGTGGAGATGGCAGGCGGCCGACACGGCACCACCATGCGCCGCCTTGACGATCGCGCAGGCATAGGTGTGGCGCAGCATCGGGTTCTGGCCGCCCAGGACGCGGGCATCATTGGCGATTTCCTGATCGGCGCGGAAAGCCCGGAAGGCACGCCAGGCGATCGGATTGAACCAGTGCAGCGCGAGCACGACCAGCGCGATCCAGTTGGCGATCAGGTCGCCCCGGGCATGATGGCCAAGCTCATGCGCCAGCGCGAGGTTGCGCTCATCGGCATCGTAGCGCTCGCTGAAATCGCGCGGAAAGGCGACGTAGCGGCGCCAGATGCCAAAGGCGAGCGGCCCGGAGGCAGCCTCGGTTTCGATCAGGTGCACCCCGCCCTCGATCCGCGCCTCTCGTGCGGTCTGGGCGAGCATGCGTCGGCAGAAGCGGGCATGGGCCACGCTGTGCCAGCCGATAAATGCCGCCGCCCCGACCACCCAGAGCGAGACCAATATGGGGCCAAGCGAGGGATGTTGGACGGCAGGAGCAGCGGCATCCCCGGCGAGCGGTTCGATCACGTAAACCGTGATCTGCTCGCTCGCACGGACCACCGGCGCGACTGCGATCTCGCGCCAGGATTGGGGAAGCGGTGGCAGCAGCAATCTGAGCGCCGGCAGAGCCCAGAGCGCATAGGCGATGTCAGGTCCGAAGCTGCGGCGCACCAGGCCGCGCAGGCAAAGCACGGCGACCATCAGGACGGTCGAGGCAATCAACGCCTCGATCGCCCAGGGGATGAGGCCCGCGGCGCTCATGATTTGAGGCCTTTGAGCAGGGCCTCGATCTCGGCGATGTCCTCATTGGTCAGCGCGTCGCGTTCGGCGAGATGCGCGACCAGCGGCGTGAGCTTGCCGCCGAACAGCCGGTCCATCAACCGCCGCGATTCGCCCGCGACATAATCGTCGCGCGCGACCAGCGGACGGTAGAGATAGCGCCGGCCGTCCTCCTCATGCCCGATGATGTTCTTGGCGAGCAGCCGGCCGAGCAGAGTCTTGACGGTATTGGCGGACCAGTCGCGCCCGGGCGGGATCCGTTCGGCAACGTCGGTGGCGCTGAGCGGGGCTTCGTCCCACAGCACTTCCATCACGGCATGTTCGGCATCGCTGATTCGTTCGGCCACGATATGCTCCCGGAATGACTACGCTTGTAATCGACTTGATTACATCTGTAGTCAATAGCCTGAACGGCCGATGAATGACGGCCGCCCTCGACACCGTCGGGCGGCGTCGGCAAGCTGCCGGAAAACGTGCGGGAGAGTGTCATGAACCAGCTCACCACCATCGCCACCGGATTGCGCTTTCCCGAAGGCCCGGTCGCGATGCCCGACGGCAGCGTGATCCTGGTCGAGATCGCCGCGGGGCGGATCACGCGGGTGAAGCCGGACGATACGAAAGAGACCGTCGCCGAGCCGGGCGGCGGCCCCAACGGCCTCGCGATGGGGCCGGATGGCAAGCTCTATTGCTGCAACAATGGCGGCTTCGGCTGGGTCGACACCGGCGCTCTGCTGGTCCCCCATAACACCGCTTCGGACTATACGACCGGGCGGATCGAACGGATCGACATCGCGACGGGGACGGTCGAGACGCTCTACACCGAAGCCTCCAACGCACCGCTGCGCGGGCCGAACGACATCGTCTTCGATGCGCATGGCGGCTTCTGGTTCACTGACCATGGCAAGACCCGCGAGCGCGAGCGCGATGTGACCGGCGTGTTCTACGCAAAGGCCGACGGCTCGGAATGCCGCGAAGTGATCTTCCCCCTGGAAAACCCCAATGGCATCGGCCTCTCGCCTGATGGCAAGACGCTCTATGTGGCTGAAACCTACACCTGCAAATTATGGGCCTTCGATCTCGAGGCGCCAGGCCAGGTCGCCGCGGCACCCGGCCTTTCGGGCGGCGGCGGGCGCTTCCTCTATTCGCCCGGCGGCTACGCCTATTTCGACTCGCTCGGCGTCGACAGCGGTGGCAATATCTGCGTCGCGACCATCGGGCAGAGCGGCATCAGCGTGATCTCGCCTGTAGGCGAACTCGTCGCGTTCGTGGCGACGCCCGACCCGTTCACCACCAATATCTGCTGGGGTGGCGAGGATCTGCGAACCGCGTACATCACGCTATCGGGCACCGGCCAGCTGGTGAGCACGCCCTGGCCGCGGCCGGGGCTGAAACTGGCGTATTGAGGGGAGAATCGGGTTGATCCGACATCATGAGAGACATCTCGTCCAGCGCATCGGCTGGATGCGCGCGTCGGTGCTGGGGGCGAACGATGGCATCGTCTCGACCGCGAGCCTGATGGTCGGCGTCGCGGCGGCGAATTCGAGTCAGGCACAGATTCTGCTGACCGGCATTGCCGGGCTGGTAGCAGGGGCGATGTCGATGGCGGCCGGCGAATATGTCTCGGTCAGTTCGCAGTCCGATACCGAAAATGCCGATCGCGGCCGCGAGCAGCGCGAACTCGAGGAAGACCCCGAGTCCGAACGGCGCGAGCTGGCCGCGATCTATCGCACGCGCGGGCTCGATCCAGCGCTGGCGCTTCAGGTCGCCGACCAGTTGACGGCACATGACGCGCTGGGCGCCCATCTGCGCGACGAGCTCGGCATCAATGAGGTCATGGTCGCACGGCCGGTCCAGGCGGCCCTCAGCTCAGCGGCGGCCTTTTCCGTCGGCGCGATCCTTCCGGTGCTGATGGCGCTGCTCTTCACCGGCGCGCGGCTGGTCGAGGCGGTGACCGTCGCATCGCTGGTCCTGCTGGCGGTGCTGGGCGCGATCGGCGCGCAGGCCGGCGGTGCGAGCGTGTGGCGCGGGGCGTTGCGGGTCGTCTTCTGGGGCGCTCTGGCGATGGGCGCGACAGCCTTGATCGGGAAGCTCGCCGGCACACAGCTTTAGCCGTCAGGCGTGCGTTTCGCGCACGCACGCATGCAGAGCAGGCGCGATTGACCGATCGGCGTGCCGGTGGCTTAAGCGCGCGAAGAGGATGTTTTGCGGAGATCGCGACGATGAAGAAGCTCTATCCCGATGCGGCCGCGGCGCTCGAGGGGGTGTTGTTCGACGGCATGACGATCTGCGCGGGCGGCTTCGGCCTGTGCGGCATCCCGGAGCGGCTGATCGATGCGATCCGCGATGCCGGGACGAACGACCTCACGATCGCCAGCAACAATGCCGGGATTGACGGCGAGGGCCTCGGCAAATTGCTGCGCACGCGGCAGGTGAAGAAGATGATCAGCTCCTATGTCGGCGAGAACAAGGAGTTCGAGCGGCAATATCTGAGCGGCGAGCTCGAGGTGGAATTCTGCCCCCAGGGCACGCTCGCCGAACGCTGCCGCGCTGGCGGCGCCGGCATTCCCGGATTCTACACCAAGACAGGCGTCGGCACCCAGGTCGCCGAAGGCAAGGAAGTGAAGAATTTCGACGGCCAGGATTATATCCTGGAACGCGGCATCCGCGCCGATCTCTCGATCATCAAGGGCTGGAAGGCGGATGAGAGCGGCAACCTGATTTTCCGCAAGACCGCGCGAAACTTCAACCATCCGATGGCGACCGCGGGGAAGATCTGCATCGCCGAGGTCGAGGAGATCGTGCCTGTCGGCAGTCTCGATCCCGACTGCATCCACCTGCCAGGCATCTATGTGAACCGGCTGATTATGGGCGCCCCCTATAACAAGAAGATCGAATTCCGGACTGTGCGCGAGCGGGTGGGAGCGTGAGGGGCGACTCTTCTTCCCCCCTCCCGTTTACGGGAGGGGCCGGGGGTGGGCTCGCGCTATCCACAGACGGTCCGCTTGAGGATAGCGCGAGCCCACCCCTAACCCCTCCCGCAAGCGGGAGGGGGATTGCGTTAGCGCTGGCCCTCACCCTCTCCGCCTGCGCCACAGCGCAAACACCGCCACCCGTCGCGGCACCACCGCCCCCGGCCCCAACCGTCCCGGCCGGCATGCAATATCTCTTCGGCTCCGGCGAAGGCTCGGCGATCAGTGCCCAGGCATGGCATGCCCTGGTCGCCTATACCGCAACCCAAACCCGAGCCCGCCCAGCCGACAGCGTCGTCCTCGCCACCGGCACCACCCTCGCCGCCCCCGCCTTCGTCCCCTGTGGTGAAAAGCCCCTCGCCGCCGTCTTCGACGTCGACGAAACCGTCCTCCTCAACCTCGGCTTCGAATATAACGAAGCCGCCAACCCTCAGCCCTATGACGATGCCCGCTGGAAGGCATGGGAGAAGACCGGCGTCGGCAAGGTCTCTCCAACCCCCGGCGCCCTCGAGGCGCTGACCGCGCTGCGCACAATGGGCGTAACGGTCATCTTCAACACCAACCGCTCCGCCGCCAATGCCGACGCAACCAGAGCCACCATCGAAGGCGCCGGGCTTGGCCCCGCAGTCCATGGCGAAACCCTGTTCCTCGCCGGCGACGACGCGACGGGCTCGAAAAAGGACGGCCGCCGCGCAACCATCGCCGCGAAATACTGCGTCATCGCAATGGGCGGTGACCAGCTCGGCGATTTCAGCGACCTGTTCAACACGATCAAATCGCCGACCGAACGCCGCGACGCCACGCTCGCCGCGCCGATCGCGGCCAAATGGGGCGCCGGCTGGTTCGTGCTCCCCAACCCGGTGTACGGCAGCGGCCTCAAGGGCGGCTTCGACGACATATTCCCTGCAGACAAGCGCTGGGCGCCACCCCAGCCTGTCCCCACGCCCACGGAGAAATAACATGGCCTGGACCCGCGACGACATGGCGGCGCGCGCCGCGCGCGAACTGCAGGACGGTTTCTACGTCAATCTCGGCATCGGCATCCCGACGCTTGTCGCAAACCATATCCCGGAAGGCGTCGAGGTCACGCTCCAGTCCGAGAATGGCATGCTCGGTATCGGCCCCTTCCCTTATGACGACGAAGTCGATCCAGACCTGATCAACGCCGGCAAGCAGACCATCAGCGAGCTGCCGCAAAGCGCCTATTTCAGCTCGGCGGACAGCTTCGCGATGATCCGCGGCGGGCATATCGACCTGACCGTGCTCGGCGCGATGGAAGTCGCCGAGAATGGCGACATCGCCAACTGGATGATCCCGGGCAAGATGATCAAGGGCATGGGCGGCGCGATGGATCTGGTCGCGGGCGTGAAGAAGATCATCGTCGTGATGGAGCACAGCAGCAAGAACGGCGACCCCAAGTTCATCCCCGCCTGCACCCTGCCGCTCACCGGCAAGGATGTGGTCGACATGATCATCACCGATCTTGCCGTATTCCAGCGGCCCGATCATCAATCGCCCTTCCGCCTGACCGAGATGGCGCCCGGCGTGACCGCCGACGAAATCGCGGCCAAGACCACCGCCCATTATCTGAGCTGATCCGATGACCCTCACCCTCATCACCGCCAATCGCAATTATTCGAGCTGGTCGCTCAGGCCATGGCTGCTGATGAAGGCGCTCGGCATCGCCTTCGAGGACAAGATCGTCCAGTTCGCCAGGCCTGATAATTATGACGATTTCCGCGCCTTCTCCCCGACCGGCCAGGTCCCCGTCCTGATCGACGGCGATCGGACTATCTGGGATTCGCTCGGCATCACCCTTTATCTGGCCGAGCGCCATGCGGGCGTCTGGCCGGCGGATGAAGCGGCGCGGGCCTGGGCGCAATGCGCCACTGCCGAGATGCATGGCGGCTTCGGCGCATTGCGCAACGATTGCACGATGAATGTCGGCGTTCGCGTAGCGGCCAAGCCGGCATCGGACGCGCTGAAACGGCAGGTCGCACGGATCGGCGAGCTCTGGGCAGAGGGCCTGTCGCGCTTCGGCGGCCCGTGGCTCGCCGGCCCTGACTTCTCGGCGGTCGACGCCTTCTACGCCCCGGTGGCGTTCCGGGCCCGCACCTATGGCCTCGATGTCGGCGCTGAGGGCGCACGCTGGATGGCACAGATCCTCGATCATCCCGCGACGCGCGAATGGGAGAAAGCCGCGCTTGCCGAAACCTGGCGCGAAGCCGATCATGAAGCTGAACTCGCCGCCGCCGGCACCATCACCGCCGATTATCGGGCGTGATGCGGCGTGCCATCGCCGCCGCTGCGCTCGCGATCCTGCTCGCACTCGCATTGATCGTGGCGTTCATCTCCCCGCCGGCGCAGCTGAGCCTGCTCGATGGCGCGATCGGCGGTGGTGTCGGCGCGAGCCGGCCCGGCAGCGCCCTGCCCTTCGGCACGCACGGCCAGACGCTCGATGTCTGGCGCCCGGCGGGCAAGGCCATCGCCAAGCGCCCGGTGCTGATCTTCTGGTATGGCGGCGGCTGGGCCAAGGGGGACCGGCGCGCCTATGCTTTCGCGGCGCGCGCTTATGCGAGGTCGGGCTTTGTCGTCGTCATGCCCGATTACCGCAAGGTGCCCGGCATTCGCTTCCCCGCTTTCCTGCAGGACGGCGCCGAGGCGGTGAAATGGACGCGCGACCATATCGCCGACTATGGCGGCGACCCGGACCGGATCGCCGTCGCGGGGCATTCGGCCGGCGCCCATATCGTCGCCATGCTGACGCTCGATACGCAGTGGTTGAAGGCCGAAGGCGTCGACCCGAAGATCATCAAAGCGGCGGTGGGCCTCAGCGGCCCCTATGATTTCTACCCCTTCACCTCGAACCGCGCGATCGAGGCGATGAAGGGCGCCGATCCGGCCGCAACCCAGCCGATCAACTTCGCCCGCGCCGACGCGCCGCCGATGCTGCTCGTCACCTCGACCGGCGACACCGAGGTCCGACCGAAGAACGCCATCAACCTGGCGGCGAAGCTGAAGGCGCTCGGCGCCCCGGTGACACTGATCCAATATCCCGCACTGACGCATGAGGACGTGGCAAAGGCCCTGTCCAAACCGTTTCGCGGCAAGGGGCCGATCCTCGCCGACAGCGTCGCCTTCCTCAATGCCGCGCTCAAGGAACCGGCGCCTTAGAGGCTGTATTGCGCCGCTAATACGCATTGCGGTAGGAAGAAAGCGTGATAGCTTTCCTGGCCATGCTCCTGGCGGCAACCGCCCCGACCGAGCGCGACTGGTCGGCGGCGCTCAGGCAGGACGCGCAGGCGCTGCATGACGATGCCGCCGCTAATCATCCCGGGCCGCACAACCGGCTCGATCCCGATTTCGCGAAGCGTAACGACGCAGGCCTTGCGCTTGCGCTGAAGCGTGCCGCGCAGGTCCACGATTTCGCCGGCTATTGGTATGCGATGAAGGCCTATGTCGCCGGCTTCGAGGACGGTCATATGGGCTTCGGCACCACCGGCGACGCGCCGAAATTCGATACGAAATGGCCTGGTTTCCTCACCGGCTTCGATACCGCGGATATGCAGCGCGTCGTGTCGCGTGCCGATGATGCGCCGCTGCCGCTCGGCGCGCGCCTCCTATCCTGCGACGGCAAGGCCGCAAAGACGCTGACGGCCGAGAATGTCGGCGCGTTCGAGGGGCGCTGGTTCCTCAAGTCGCGCCACGTCTGGCGCGGCGGGGAACTGTTCGTCGACCGCGGCAATCCGTTCATCACCCGCCCCGCGACCTGTGCGTTCGAGGTTGCCGGCAAGCGGCGGACCATCCGGCTGAACTGGCAACCGATCGCGCCCGAAGCGCTCACGCCCCGGCTCGCCGCGGCAAGCCAGGTGACTCACCCGCCAATCGAAACCCGGACGCTTGCCGATGGCACACGCTGGTTCGGCCTGGGCGACTTCAACGGCGATCCGGCCTCGGAGGGCGGGCGCAAGCTGCCGGGTCTCATCGCGGCGATGAAGGCGGATCGCGCGGCCCTGATCGCGGCGCCCGCCATCGTGCTCGATCTGCGCGGCAATAATGGCGGATCGTCCGACTGGTCGCGCCAGATCGCGGCGATCCTGTGGGGCGAGCAGCGCTTCGCCGGGCTCGGCATCGATTCCGATTCAGTCGAGTGGCGCACGTCCGAGGCCAACATCGCCTCGCTCACCACGACGCGCGAGCAGCGAAAGGCGATCCTCTCGCCCGAAGCGCGAGCCTGGTTCGATCGCACCATCGCCGGCATGACCGCCGCACATGCCAAAGGTGATCCTCTCTGGCGCGACACCGAGGACCAGGAACCCCTGGTTCCCGGAGACCCGCCGGCGCCGCCGCGCGGGCCGGTCTATTTCATCACCGATGCGGGCTGTGGATCGGCCTGTCTCGATGCAGCCGATCTTTGGCGCGCGCTTGGTGCGATCCATATCGGCCAGGAAACCAGCGCCGACACGCTCTATATGGACGTACGGCAGGGCGTGCTGCCAAGCGGCATCGCGCGGATGTCGGTGCCGATGAAAGTCTATCGCGGTCGCAAACGCGGATCGAACGTGCCGCTCGATCCGGTCCATGTCTTTCCGGGCGACTTACGCGATACGCCGGCGCTGGAGGCGTGGATCGCGACCTTGCCCGAGCGCAGATAGAGCCAATCCGAGTATAATTCCGCAAGCGGCCGTGCCATTTTCTTATAGCTTCGCCTCGCGCGTGACGGTGCCGAGCCGTCAGCCGACGGAGGTGACAATGGCCTTTGCACTGACATGGCTGCCGGAGGTGCTGAAGGCCGCCGGCCTGAAAGTCGAGGTCCAGCCGGGATGGGAGACCCGCGGTCTCGGCGACATGGGCATTGTGCGCGGCGTCATGTGCCATCACACCGCCGGGCCAGCGACCGGAAACATGCCGTGCCTCGGCGTCATCACCAATGGCCGCCCCGATCTGCGCGGGCCATTGTCGCAGCTCGGCCTCGGGCGCGACGGTACCTATTATGTCATCGCCGCCGGAAAGGCCCAGCATGCCGGCAAGGGCAAATGGCAGGGCGTGACGACGGGCAACACCAGCTTCATCGGCATCGAAGCCGAAAACAGGGGCATTCCCGCAGACCCCTGGCCGGAGGTGCAGATGGATGCCTATCGCCGCGGTGTCGCCGCGATCCTCGGCAAGATCGGCGTGGGCGCGATCATGTGCTGCGGCCATAAGGAATATGCGCTGCCCCTGGGCCGCAAATCCGATCCTTCCTTCGACATGGTCGATTTCCGCGCGAAGGTCGCGGTACTCCTCACCGGTGTCGCGCCAGCGCCGAGCCCAGACGTCGGCGACGACGCCCGGCCGATCTTGCGTCGCGGCGCGAAAGGCGCGGCCGTCAAGCAACTCCAGGCCAAACTCGGTTTGCCGGCGGACGGGATTTTCGGACCCAACACTGAAGCGAAGGTCCGTGCCTTCCAGCAAGCCCAGGGCCTGACGGCGGACGGCGTGGTCGGCGCGAAAAGCTGGACAGCGCTGGATGCCGCTTTTCCCTGATCGCGAGGCCCGCTAGACGAGCCGCCATGCGTATCCTCCTGACCGGATCGAGCGGCTGGCTTGGCCGCTTCCTCGCACCCCGGCTGCGCGCCACCGGCCATGTCGTGACCGGGCTCGATGTCGCGGCGGGCGTGGATACCGATGTGATCGGCACCGTCGCCGACCGAGCGCTGGTGGACCGAATCTTCGCCGAACACGGGATCGAGGCGGTCATCCACGGCGGCGCGCTCCACAAGCCCGACATCGTCCGCTATCCGAACCAGGCGTTCGTCGACGTCAACCTGAGCGGCACGCTCAACCTGCTCGAGGCGTCGGTCGTCGCCGGAGCGAGCCGGTTCGTCTTCACCTCGACCACCTCGCTGATGATCTCGACCGCGATCCGCGAGGGGCGCGGCGACACTGCGGTGTGGATCGACGAAACGCTGGCGCCGCTCGAACCCCGCAACATCTACGGCGTCACCAAGCTCGCCGCCGAACAGATGTGCCGGCTGATCCATGTCGAGCACGGCCTTCCGGTCGTGATCCTGCGCACATCGCGATTCTTTCCCGAGGATGACGATACCCATCTCACCCTGTCGGGCGAGAATATGAAGGCGAATGAGCTGCTCCACCGCCGCCTCACCGTCGAGGATGCCGCCAAAGGGCATATGGCCGCGCTGGAGCGCGCGACCGAGATCGGGTTCGGCACCTTCATCCTCTCCGCGCCGACGCCGTTCGTGCCTGATGACGTGGCGGCCCTGAAGGCGAACGCGCCGGGTGTGATCGCGCGCTATTTCCCCGATGCCGCCGAGCTCTATACCCGGCGCGGCTGGCAGCTTCCCGCCACGATCGACCGTGTCTACGATGCCGGCCTGTCGGAGCGCGTACTGGGCTTTCGCTGCGAAACCGATTTTGCCGCTGTCCTGGCGGCCCTTCGCAGTGACGCGCCGCTGCCGCTCGCGCACGACGCCGATTATGTCTCGCCCAAGGAGCGTCGCGCCTCCGTCGCAAATTAGTCGCGCCACGCTCTCGTTTCGACATCGTTCCTGTACGGGCCCCGATCCATTTCAGGGCTACGGGAATTTGACATGCGGATAGTGAGGCGGATCGCCATCGGATTGGTCGGCATCGTCGCGCTTGCGATGGCGGTGCTGTATGGCGGATCGCAATGGGCAATGGCGCGCAGCCATGAGGTGCCGCTGGCCTCACTCAGCATCCCGCATGACGCCGCCTCCATCGCCGAGGGCGGGCGGCTCGCCCGCATCACCGGCTGTCGCGGGTGTCATGGTGCCGATGGCGGCGGCCTTGTGCTGGTCGATGATCCGATGCTCGGGCGGCTCGTGCCGCCCGCGCTCGCCCGGGTGGCCGCGACCGAATCCGATGCCGAACTGGACCGCACGATCCGCCACGGTGTCGACCGGGACGGCCATACGCTGTTCGTCATGCCGACCAGGGCGCACCGCTATCTGGCCGATGAAGACCGGGCCCGGATCATTGCCTGGATCAGGAGCCTCAAACCAAGGCCGGACGATGTGGTCGCAACCACAAGCCTGGGGCCGGTCGGGCGCGGACTCATCCTTTCCGGCATGCTGCAGCCGAGCGTCCAGCCCGAAACCGTCTCGCCCGCCACGCGCCCGGCGGATGTCGGCCGCTATTTCGTCAGCGTCTCCTGTGCCGGATGCCATGACCTCAATGCGCCCCGGCCGACCGAAGACGGCAAGCAGGTCGCGCCGGCACTCGCGCCGATGGGCGCCGCCTATGATCCTGTCGCGTTCCGCACCCTGCTGCGCACCGGTATCGGCATGGGCGGTCGCAATCTGGGCATGATGACGAATGTTGCGCGCAGTGACCTGCAGGTCCTCACCGACGCCGAGATCGTCGCGATCCAGGCTTATCTCACCACGGAGGCCGCCAAGGCGCCGCTGCGATAGCGCGAGGAGCGCCGGGTACTGGCCGTCGCCCCCGCCCGGGGGCTGGCGTGTCGATTCAATCCCACAGCCAGATCGCGCATAGGACGGGCAGCGGTCATCCTCGGGCGACCGCAATGCTCATTCTCATTGTAGACCGCTGAATGTCCTGTCCGCCGCGACAGGTGGTGGCCTGCGCGCCTTTTTCCCTGATAATTCCCTGTTATTCCCTGTTCCGCGCTGGCCACATCGCGGAAAATACCATTAAGTCATTGTAATTGTATTTTATTTATATCGGCGCGGCCTCGAGAAAAAAAGAAAATTCCCTGTTATCGCCAACGGAACAGGGGAAATCCGCACCGCCACAGCCAGCAGCGCTACAGCAACTTCCGCAGCGTCAGACTCACCGTCCGCCCGATCGGCTCGAGATAGTCGGGCTGAAACCGGTTCGGCACCTGGCCGTTGCCGTCACGCACGCGCTGATGGGCATCCGTGAGGTTGCTCACTTCGACCTTCAGCTGCAGCTTGCGCGTCCACGCCTCGGTCTTCAGGAAGCGATGCACGGCGACATAAGCGCTCATGTTCAGCTTGAAGATCGGGAAGAAACGCAGGTCCGAGGCCGGAACAGCGCTGCGCACCCGATTGCCGCCGCCATACCAGCAATCGAATGTCGCGCCATGGCCGAGATAATTGATCCCGCCATAGGCATAGCCGAAGGCGCGCGGCGCGCCGCCGCCATAGATCGTGTCGCCGTCGAGCAGATCGAGCTCGGTTGTGCCGGGCCGCAATTGCAGCCGATCGCTGAACTTTATGCTCGGCCCCATGCCCGCATAGAAGCTCGGCCTTGGTGGCGGTGCGGTCGCGGCGCCGGGCTTGGGAGGCGCGGCGGGCGTGGGCTTGCCCAGCATTCCGTTGGCGGAAAGCGTCAGGTTCAGCGTGCGCTGCCGCTCGCGGTAGAAGTTGATCGGCCGAAACGCGACCGAGACGAGACGCCCCGAAGCGTCCCGGGTGACCAATTCGGGCAGGGCGGCCTCGGTTCGGGGCGTGAGCGCATAGACCGTGCCGGTCTGATTGTTGATTGCGGTCTCTTCATAGGTGGCGCTCAGGCGCACCTCGCGCTTCGCAAAGGGTTTTATGTTCAGCGCCAGCGATTTGACGAGACGGTGCTCGGCCGCAAGACCGGGATTGCCGCCCTGGATCAGCGTGACCAGCTCGGTGTGGCCGCTTCCATAATCGAAGATGGTCGCATCGGGGGTGATCACCACCGGCGTCGACAGGTTCGCCACGGACGGCGCCGCCGCGCTGCGCTTGATCAGCCCGAGTAGCTGAATCCCTTCGAGCGGACCCCAGGTCACCCCATAGGTCGTGTCGAGCAATGCGCCGAAACCGCTGACCTCGCGCGCATTGGCCGATGCGTTTACGGAAAGATCGCCGATAAAGGGCAGCACGCGCGCATGCCGCGATGTCAGCGGGATAGCGATCGCAATGGCGCCGCCGCTGCTGGTACGGCCGAGACTCAGGTCGAAGGGGTTTGCCCCATGTGTGTAGGAACTGGCGGTCGATCGCTCGATTTCGGCCGTCGCGGTGACGGTCACTTCGCCCGCGGGCAGGCGCAGCGGCATGCCGGTGACGACGGTCTTCGCGTTTGCCGTGCTGGTGCGCAAGCGGGCGAGGTCGATCAGCCGCGCTGACAGCAGCGATGGATCGAGCGGCGCAAAGGGGTTTGCTCCGCTCGCGATCGCTGCGTTCGCCACCTGCAGGTCGATGCCGCGCTCGTTGCGCCCGTCAATGATCTGCTCATCCCATGCCGCGCTGAAATCCCAGCGCCATCCCGCTATGGCGCCGCGCAAGGTTCCGCCCGCGTGGAGCGTGGTCGTCGTCTGGCGCTGGCGCAGCGGATCGACCTCGGTCAGATAGCGATGAAGCCGGACCGGCCCTGCAAAAGGCGAATAGCCGTTGGTCCCCGGCACCGTCAGGATCGCGGGCGCCGGCCCGGACACGGCGCGGTCCCGGCTCCGCTCGGCTGACAGGCTGATCGACCAGGCAAGCGTCTTGCCGAGCCGGTTGGCCAGCACCGCTTCCGCCTTCAACGCGTCGTTGCGCGGCACCAGCGTGCGATAAGGGCCGAGATCGGACAGGCGCGCCCGGTTCGCCCCCGCCGCGAAGCCGGCGAGCGTGGTCCGATCGGCGGGCGCCTCTGGCACAGGCGCGACCGTCACAATCTGCCCCGCCGCAGCCGAAAGCGCCGGGTCGATCTCCCCTCCGTTCACGCCGGTGACATTGCCGATCGTGTCGAACAATATGTCGGGATCGGGCACCACATCGCGCTCCGACTGGAAGAGCGGTTCGGTATGCCGATATTGCAATGTCGCAGTGAGGCGGCTGTCGTTGCGAAGCCGGGTGAGGCCGAGATTGGCCTCGGCCCTGGCACTGCCGCCCCGAGTCGTGGTGCCGGCTGTGCCGCGTATCTCGATCTGCCTGAATTGCCGCTTGGTGATGAAGTTCACGACGCGCCGGGTCGGCGGAAAGCCGAACTTCAGCGCCGCCGGCTCAGGCAGCACCTCCACCTTCTCGATGGCTTCCGGCGGCAGCGTGCCGATTTCCTGATACCCCGAAACCCGCTGCGCGTTCAGGAGGAAAATCGGGTCGGACCCGTCGGCCGACTGCGTCGTTGATTTGATCGCCCGCAGCAATTCACCCATCGTGCTCGCCCCGGTGGCGTCGATCGCGCGTGCGTCCAGGGTCGCCAGTGGGTCGATGTCGCTGACGGCGGACCCGCGCTGGCCGGTTACGACGATGTCGGAGCTCAAGGCCTCCGGCTGCTCCACCTTCTGTGGCAAGGGCGGCTGGCTCGTTTGCTGCGCCGAAACGATCGTACCGCCAAGGAGTGCGGCGACTCCAGCCGACCCGCACAGCCCGGAGCGCAGCCAGGACACCCCATGGCAGCGGGTTTTCACGCGCACGATCCTTCCCCCCAACCCGAAGCCCAGGCTCTTCTAACGTTTGAATTTTTCAGGTCCAACGAAAGCGTGATCAGGCCCGCCGCGCGAAACTCTCCGGGTCCGCCGCGCGCCACCACGCGGCGAGACGGGGGTCGCGCGCGCCCTCGATCAACTCGCCCGGTTCGACAAAGGGGTAGATCTCGTCGATCGACCGCATCTCGGCTGCGTTGATCCGCTGCCTGAGGCCATCGGGCGTGAATTCGTCCGGAGACCGCAGCCCGCATGCAACGACAATGTCGTGAAGCGCGTCGAGCGTCGCCTTCTGGAAGCGCGCGACACGCTCGGCCTTGTCCGGCACGACGAGGCCCCGCTGGCGCGCCGGCGACTGAGTCGCCACCCCGGTCGGGCAGGTATCGGTATGGCAGCGCATCGACTGGACGCAGCCGAGCGAGAACATGAACGCGCGGGCGGCGTTGCACCAGTCAGCACCAAGCGCCGCGTTCATGGCGATCGACGCGCCTGAGTTGACCTTGCCCGAGGCCGCCAGCTTCACTTTGGTCTTGAGGTTCGCGCCCACCAGGGCGTTGCGGGCCAGAATAAGCCCCTCACGCAGCGGCATTCCCACCCGGTCACTGAGCTCGGTCGGGGCAGCGCCCGTCCCACCCTCGGCACCATCGATGACGATGAAGTCGATCAGGATCTCGGTCTCGAGCATCGCCTTCATCACCGCGAACAGCTCGTGCGGATAGCCGACGCACAGTTTGATCCCCACCGGCTTGCCGCCCGAAAGCTCGCGCATCCGCCCGGCAAACTCGACCAGCTGGCGCGGCGTCGAGAAGGCGCTGTGAAAGGCAGGCGACAGGCAATCCTGCCCCTGGGGCACGTCACGGGTCATGGCAATCTCCGCCGTCACCTTGGGGCCGGGGAGCAGGCCGCCATGGCCCGGCTTCGCGCCCTGGCTGAGCTTGATCTCGGTCATCTTGACCTGATCGTTCGCGGCACGATCCCTGAAATGCCCGGGATCGAAATGGCCATTCTTGTCGCGGCACCCGAAATAGCCGGAGCCTATCTCCCACACCACATCGCCGCCATGCTTCGCATGATAGGGCGAGAGCCCACCCTCGCCGGTGTCGTGATAGAAGCCGCCGATCTTGGCGCCGAGGTTCAGCGCCTCGATCGCATTGGCGCCGAGCGCGCCGAAGCTCATGGCAGAAATGTTCAGCCGCGATGCCTTGTACGGCCGGCTGCACTGGTCGGTCCCGACCGTTACCCGCGAATATTTCTCGACATCCCGCGCCGGCGCCATCGAATGGGCAAGCCACTCATATTCATCCGAATAAACGTCGAGTTCGGTGCCGAAAGGATGAGTCGAATTATCGCCCTTGGCACGCGCATAAATCAGGGAGCGCTCGTCATGGTTGAATGGCCGCCCGTCGAGATCGCTCTCGACGATATAGGAGCGCAGGAACGGCCGCAGCCATTCGAACAGCCAGCGAAAGCGCGCCGAGACCGGGAAGTTGCGCCGCAGCGAATGGTGCGGCTGGAACAGGTCGATGAGGCCCACGATCAGCAGCGGGGCGAAGGCGACAAGCAGCCACAGCACATCCGGATGACGCAGGCCGATCGCGATCGCCGCGGCGGTGCCGATCAGGCCGGCAAACAGCAGCGCGTTGCGCGCAAAGCCCTGGTCCCGAAACAGCGTATCGATGAGCGGGGTGCGGCCGCTCATGACCGCAAAGCCGTGACGTCGAGGCAGATACCTGCCGGCAACATGATCATTGCATCTCTCCCCCTCGCGTCGCCTATGGCGACTCATCCAGCGTCATCGTCGTGCTTTTCGCGCCGCCCCACAATAGCCGAAGAATGACGCCCGGTGGCCGGCGAAAATAGGCCCGCCTGGAACCTAAACATGCGCCCAAGCGATTAGACCTCCGGAGAAGAGGAGGACGACATGGCAGAATATAGAAACGCTGATGGAACGACTACGATCGTCGAGAAGCGATCGAACACTGGAATGATGATTGGCCTTATCGTCGCTGCGGTTGTGATCATCGTTGCACTGCTGTTCATGACTGGTTTCTGGAGCGCCGACGTCAAGAAGACCGGATCATTGCCCGACGTGCAGGTCTCGGCCAAGGGCGGAAGCCTGCCCGACGTGGACGTCCATTCGAAGGAAGTGGTCGTCGGGACCAAGGCAACCCAGGTCACCGTACCGAAGGTAGAGACGACCAAGACCACCGTGAACGTGCCGGTGGTCGGCGTGAAGGACGACAAGAAATAACGCCGTTCCCGGCGACACGAAGGAGACGACCCCCGGCGATTCCATCGCCGGGGGCTTTTCAACGCGTCCCGTGGAATGTCAGGCGGCGAGTTCGCGCGGATTGGCGAGCAAGTCGGCGATCGCGGCCGCGTTCACCGGGCGGCTGATCAGATAGCCCTGCGCCATGTCGCAATGTGCCTCGCGCAGAAAGGCGAGGCATTCTTCGTCCTCGACGCCCTCGGCGACCACTTTCAGGCCAAGCTCATGCGCCAGCTCGATGGTCGATCGCACCAGCACGCCATCGCTGCGGTTGCGATGCGCGAACTGGACGAAGCTGCGGTCGATCTTCAACTCGTCGAGCGGCAGGCGTTTCAGGTAACTGAGCGTCGATTGCCCGGTGCCGTAATCGTCCATCGAGATGGCGATGCCCATTGCCTTGAAGCCCTGCAGCGCTGCGATCGCGCCCTCACCGTCGATCATCGCCGCTGACTCAGTCACTTCGAACACCAGCCGGCCGGGCGCCAGCTCGCTGTCCTCGACCAGCTTGCGCGCCGCCGCGAGGAACGGCTCCGATCCGAGGAGCTTGGCGGAAATGTTGACGGCACCGCTGATCGTGTTGCCGGCCGCTTCCCAGGCGCCAAGATCGGCAATGGTCTGGCCGAGCACGAACAGGGTCAGACCGGCAATGCGATCATTGCGTTCGGCAAGCGGGATGAAGGCGTCCGGCGAGATCATGCCACGCTCGGGGTGAATCCAGCGCACAAGCGCTTCGACGCTGGCGATACGGCCATGTGCTATCTCGAACTTGGGCTGGTAAAGCACGCGTAGCGCGCCTTCCGCCACCGCCTCGTCCAGCTCGCCGAGCAACGACAGGTCGCGCGCGGCCTCCTCGCCTTCGCGCTCGGCATGGATGTGCCATCCGGCGCCCGCCGCCTGGGCCTGGGCCGCCGCGAGGATCGCATTGGCCACCACACGCCCGGCATCGCGCGGCTGCCCGCTTGCCATGCCGATCACCAGCGAAACGTCGATCTTGCGGCCCTGAACCTCGACCGGCGCGAGCATCAGCGCTCGCAACTGCTCGTAATGCCAGGTGAGCTGTTCGGCATCGACCGTGGCGCACCAGCCCAGCACACGGTCCTCCACCCGGTAGACCGTGTTACCGGCACCGATCAGGCTGACGCGGTCGCGCACGCGGCGGATCAGGTCGCCGACGGCGTCTCCGCCGATGGCGGCCACGATCTTTTCGTAATCCGCGATGCGCGCCGTGGCGACGACCAGCTGCGTGTCGCCATCGCGTGTCGCGGCCACCAGTGCGAGGCGGTTGGGCAGGCCGCTCTGGGCATCATGGGCGCGGGCGCGGCCTACTGCCTGGGCAACGCGCATCGCAAGCATCGCCGATGTGGCGACCGTCCATGCAACCAGCGCGGGGACGAGTTCGAAGATCCAGCCGAAAGAACTCGCGGTGGCGACAGCGGCCAGGAACAACAGCGCCGGCCCGGCGAGGATGATTCCACCCAGCATCCATCGGTGCCGATAGGAAATGAAGGTGGCCAGAGCGGCGAGCAACAACGTCACGACCAGGGGCGGAATCCAGCCGCCCGGCACCGGGACGCCTTGTAGCAGCGTCTCGGCAGCGAGCGCCTGGATGACGACGCCGGGCACGACGCCATGGGCGGGGGCGACATAGCGGTCGCCGACCTCGATCGCCGTCGCGCCGATCAGCACCCGCTTTCCTCGGACCGCCCGGGGATCGAAATGCCCGTCGCGCACATCGATGAAGCTGAGCCGCGGAATGGTTGCCGGATCGATCGCATAGTCGATCGGGAATTGCGTGTCCGACGCGCCGCCACGTTGGGCGAGGATCGCCGAGAGGGCCGGGCGCGGCACTCCGGCAGTGACTGCGCCGAGCGGGACGTTGCGCACCACCCCATCGGCATCCGGCGCAACGATGATCGAGGCGAGCATCGCATGGTCGCGCAATTGCCGCATCGGAAGAGAATCGGTCACGCCGCGCCGGCCGCTCCCGGACGATTGCGAGAAAGTCGGCAGGATAACCTGGCCGTCAGCGCGGGCCAGGGCAGCCTCCAGCGCCGCGTCGTCTTCTGGATTCGAATGTGACGAGAAATCGACATCGAAGGCGATTGCGGCCGCGCCCGCACGGCGCAACTGGTCGATCAGCGCCGCGTGGTTGCGACGGGGCCAGGGCCAGCGGTCGATATGGGCAATGCTGTGCGCGTCGATCTCGACGATCGCGACCCCGCCGCTTGCGGCGTGGCGCCGCAGCGCAAAGCGCCAGTCCTGCACCATGTGTTCGACACTGGAGCCGAGGCCGGCGGTGCCGACCAGAACCCCGGCACATGCGGCGAAAGCCAGGGCAAGCGGGCGCCAGCGACGCCGCAACAGGGCAAGGAGGGGGGACGGAAGCGACGCGCGGTCCATTGGGTCACCTACCGCGACAAAGCTAATGGAGCGTCAATCGGACCTAACCCTTCGGCTTGCCGCCGCCGCCATTGCCGCTGCCATTGCCGCTGCCGTTCCCGGAATTCCCGTTCCCGCCGCCATTGCCATTGCCGTTCCCGGAATTCCCGTTCCCGTTGCCATTGCCGTTGCCGCTCCCGGAATTCCCGTTCCCGCCGCCATTGCCGTTGCCGTTCCCGGAATTCCCG
>Ga0068858_100000779_pt1 | contig 33326 bp, 26 predicted proteins | sample KBSSwiS12_FD_66589 | JGI IMG/M metagenome (GOLD analysis project Ga0068858, IMG submission 66589) | Switchgrass rhizosphere microbial communities from Kellogg Biological Station, Michigan, USA - KBS Switchgrass S1-2 | ecosystem: Host-associated > Plants > Roots > Rhizosphere > Soil ... | reverse complement strand
CGTCCGGCTTCCGCCCTCGGACGCGGCGCGCTCGACCACGCCCACGCGCTCCACGATGCCGCTAAACACGGGATCCTCCATCGGCCGCGATCCGGCCGGTCAGCCACACGTCGGGTCCGAGCCGCCTCACCGTGAGTCCTTCGATCCGGATGGCGTCCGCGAGCTTGGGGCGCCCCAGATCGCCCGTCAGGATCGGAGCGCTCGTGCCCCCGACGATGCGTGGCGAGATGCCGAACGCAATCTGATCCGCCAGACCCTCGCGAAGGAACGAGGTGTGCACCTCGGATCCGCCCTCGACCAGGATCGAGATCCGGCCCTCGAGCGCGAGGCGCTCGAGAAGGCTTCGGAGCGGCACGCGTCCGCCCGGTCCCGGCTCGAACGTCCACACCGACGCGCCGCGCTCCTCGAGCGCGCGCGCCTTCGTCTCATCGCGCGAGACCGTCGCGATCGCGAGCGGCGCTTCGGCCACCGTGCTCCAGATGCGGGCGCCCTCCGGAATCCGAAGCGTCGAGTCGAGCACGACGCGCAAGGGCCGGCGGCCGCGCACGCCCCGCACCGTGAGGCGCGGATCGTCGGCGATCAGCGTCCCGATGCCGGCGATCACGGCGTCGCTCCCCGCGCGAAGCCGGTGCGCCGCCCGGATCTCGGCGTCGCTCCCGAGTCCCCGCGACTCTCCGCTCTCCGTGGCCAGCCGGCCGTCCAGCGAGAGCATGGCCTTCAAGGTCACCCACGGGAGCCCGGTCGCGAGGTGCTTCAGATAGGCGGGATTGAGCTCCCGGCACTCCTCCTCGAGCACCCCCACCACGACGTCGAGCCCCGCCTGCTCGAGCTCCCGGATGCCGCGGCCGTCGACGAGCGGGTTGGGATCCCGCATGCCGATCACCACCCGGTGGATCCCCGCCCGCAGCACGGCCTCGGTGCACGGAGGCGTGCGTCCCACGTGGGCGCACGGCTCGAGCGTCACGACGAGCGTTCCCCCGCGTGCGGCCTCGCCCGCCAGGTCGAGGGCGCGGACTTCCGCGTGCGCCTCGCCGGCGCGCGCGTGAAAGCCTTCGGCCATCACGCGGCCGCCACGAAGCACCACGGCTCCGACCCTCGGGTTCGGATGCGTGGTCCCCACGCCTCGCCGCGCGATCTGGATGGCGCGGCGCATGGCCGCGGTCTCCGCCGCCTCCGCAGAGGAGGAAGCACGTCCCGGCCTGGCCGCCATGGAATCGATGTGTAGGCTCACAATGAAAAAACCCCGCAGGCAGACACCCGCGGGGCGTGAGCGGCGATGGCCGGACATGCCCGTACCGTGTGCGACGTCCTTCTCCCATCCAGACTTTGACTGTCGGCTCCGGAATCACACCGGATCTGCCGTGGGACCGGATCCCTTGGCTCGCGGGCTCTACCGCCGGTGGGGACTTTCACCCCGCCCCGAAGGATGTCTGCTACCCCGGAGACTACCCTGGAACGCGCCTCAGCGCAAGAGGATGACCTTCCGCGCCGGGGTCCGGACGCCGTCGGCTTCGAGGGTCACGAAGTAGGCCCCGCTCGCCTGGTCCCGGCCGCGGAGGTCCCGCCCGTCCCAGACGACCTGGTGCTCCCCCGCCTCGTAGGGACGGTCGACGAGGGTGCGGACGAGCGAGCCGTCCACCGCGTAGAGGCGGAGCGTGACTCGCGCGCCTCGATCGAGGCCGAAGCGGATGGTCGTGTGCGGATTGAACGGATTGGGCGATGGAGCGTAGAGGCGCGCCGGGGTTGCGCGCGGCGCCGCGGCGGTCGCGTCCTCCGGAATGCCCGTAGCGACGTAGCAGCTCGGCGTCTCGAACTCCTGCACGATGGTCCGGTAGAGGAGCAGGTTCCGCCGCACGGGATTGGTGAGGTTCCGGAGCGAGAATCCGGATAGGACGACGCGGGTGCTGTCCGCGTTGGGAGCGCCGTTCGGCGCCTGCCGCTCCGTCGCCGCCGCGAGATTGTTCGGATAGCGGAGCCACACGCGCCCGTTCGCGCCCACGCACGACGAGGGGGTGATCGCATCGAACTCATCGATCACGGGGCACCCTCCGTCGATCAGGAAGGGCTCGTTCGCGATGCGCGTCCCGGACGCTCCCGCCAGGATCGGCAGGAGGGTGTCCTGGGGCGCGTTCTCCCAGACGTCGCGGACGTAGCTCACGCCGAGCGTGCAGGAGAGGAAGTTCCCCGTCCCCTGCCCGTTCACCAGGAGGTCGTAGGCGAGATTGTCCCCGGCGAGGAAGAGCCCCCGGTTCTTCCCGGGCAAGGAGAGCCAGCTCGTGAGGAGCGACTGATCCTCCGCGCTCAGCGTGACGGCGTTCCGGTCCCCCACGTCCCAGACGATCGCGCGATAGGCGCCGAGCACACCGAGCGGCGCCGCCGGCCAGATCGCGGTGCCGCTGCCCGCCGATCCGCCGCCCGGCGAGTTCCCCGCGGCGAGCTGCGGCGCGTTGACGTCGAACCGGTCGAAGCGCGCGCCGATCGCGGCGAGCGACTGGGCCACACCGGACGATAGATCCGGACCGCCCCAGCTGTTCACGTAGAGCACGCGCGCGGTGTCGTCGGGGCAGGCGCCGCTCGTTGCGTACACGCCGGGCAGGATCGTGGCGCTGAAGTAGTGACTCGACGTCAGCGCGTCGGCCGGCAAGGTCGCGACCTGGTTCAGCGAGTCGGTGGCGGAGAAGTAGTAGCGAAGCTCGGTCCCTCGGGCGTAGCTCCCTGCCGGCACGTCGGCGCTGTAGGCGTTCTCGGTGCCCGCGACCTTGACCAGCGGCGTCTGCGTGAACGGCGCGTTCGCAATGCTCGTGAACAAGGACCCGTTCTTGAGTCCGTTCGCGGCCCCGATCCGGACCGCGACACTGTCGCCGCTCGGCGTGTTGAAGTTGTCATTCCCATTGAAGGCCGTGGTGCGGAACGTGTCGTTGTAGAGATCGAACTCGTTGGCTGCGATCGACGGCCCGGACGAGCCGATGGTGCCCACCCGGAAGTTGTCGAGCATGAGATCGGTGCCCGACACGGCCTGGCTTCCGTCACAGAGGATGGGTCCCCAGTCCTTGATGCCGACGCGGGCCTGCACCGAATCCACGCCGCCGGCCCCCGTCAACGCAACGGTCTGCCTCATCCACTCCTGCTCGGCACCGTAGTAGAGGAGCCCTGATGGATCCATCCACGCGGACCAGCCTCCGCTCCCCACGTTCCGCGTCCGGAACTCGACGTTGTAATAGAAGCACCCGTTGAAGGGAAGGCTCCGATAGGCATCGAAGAAGAGGAAGATTTGATCCGCCTGGCCCACGGCGACCGGCGGGAGGATCAGCTTGTCGTCCTGGCGCGGCACGAGCGAGTTCGTCACCGTGTTCGCGGCGCGCCAGACCTTGCTCGTGTTCGTGGAGCAGACCTGCTGGGTGATGGGATTGGCCTGGATGCGCCAGTAGTCGCCGACCGCCGGGAACGTGGAGCGCATCCACGTGCCCATCCCCGCCTCCATGTCATCGAAGAAGCGGACGTCGAACGAGCCCCCCTTCACGGTCACGTTGTCGATCGCCCATCCTTCGCCCGCGGGGTAGAGACCGTCCGCGGACGACACGTCGATGCTGCTGTGGAAGCGGAAGCGGAAGTGGACCGGATTCGATTTCGCGACCGAGGAGTCGGGCAGGCTCAGGACGACGTTGACGCAGCCGCTCGGACCGACGACGCCGGTGAACGTTCCCACTGGCAGCCACGCGTCGTCGCGGTCGAAGATCTCCACCACGCCGTAGTCGGGGCCGTTCTGGACGTTCATCCGTTGATCGAACGAGATCGTGTAGGGCGACGCGGCTCCGGCCAGATCCGCGTAGTTTTCGAGCGTCTGCTCCCAGCTGTTGTCGTAGCCGCGCCGGTTCGCATCGCCGGTCCACGAGGAGTCGACGACCCCGCACCAGAACGCGTGCCCCCCGCAGCCGAAGAGCGTCGAGATGTTCCACGCGGTCGGCTGGAAGGATTCGTCGATGTGCGACCACTTCCCCTCGTTCCCGGGGCTCGACCAGGTCTCGAGGCTGTCGGTGAAGACGGCGATCGTGTCGGTGGTCGCGTAGACCCGGGCCGCGAGGCGCGCCGAGAATGCGTCGTCGGGAGGTCGGTCCACGGGCACGACATCCCCGGTCACGCGCACGGGAATCCTGGCCTTGACCGAAGCGGGCGACCGGACGGGCTCACTGCCGGAGGCCGAGGCGCGGGGGCATACGAAGAAGAAGAGGCAGGCCGCGGCGGTCAGGGCCGCCGAAATGCGCTTCACGACCATCATTTTACCAGAGGGACGGGGTCGATCGAAACGATCGGAAGCGCCCCCATGCGGTGCGCGAGCCCGCGCACAACGGACAAGGTCTCCGCTCCCGTCGCGAGCGCCTCCGCCTCGAAGCGCCCTCCGTCGCGCTCCGGCAGCCCGAGGCGGACCGCCTCGGCCGCGGCGTGCCCGAGGTAGTGGCGGCTCCCGAGGTCGGGAAAGGTCGCGGTAAGCACCGGCGCCGCGCGCGTCGTGTCCGCGGGAGCGCGCGGCGAGGCCGCCTCGATTCGCCCGAGCAGCACGGCGAGATTGCCCCGCGTGAGCGGATCGTCGAGATGGAGATCCCGGTCTGCAAATGGGGCGATCCAGCCGCGCGCCACCGATGCGCGAAGCCATCGCGAGCCCCACGCCTTGTCGATGGCGGGCCAATCCGCCCGATAGGACGCGTCCGCCTGGAAGGAGACGCGGTCCGGATCGAGCCCCGCCTCGACCGCCAGAATCACCCCGAGCTCGCCGCGCGACACGCTCGCGGCGACGGGAAGGGACGCGTACTCCGGGGGCACGCCGGCGCGCTTGTAGCGCTCCTCGAGCATCGGCCGGATGGCCTTCCAGGCTCCCTCGTGCTTGGGTTCCATGTGAATCGCCCGGGAGAGGGACGCGAACGCGAGGTCCTGCTGTCCCGCCTTCAGGTAGGCGAGCCCGAGCTGGTACGCGGGCTCTGGGCTCGATGGATCGAGCGCCTCCGCGCGCTCGAACTCGGTCTTCGCGTCCTTGTACCGCTGGATCGCGGTGTAGAACCGCCCGTAACCCAGCCGCACCGCCGCGCTCTGCGGCGCGAGGGAGGCCGCGCGCTCGAGCGCGCGCCGGGCGAGCGCGGGCTCCGCGACCGCGAGCGCGGAGTCGGAGAGCGCGATCAGCTGCGCCGGCGATGCGTGCGGATCGATCTTGGCCTCGGGCTCTTCCGGAGGACGCGAGCCCGCGCACCCGGCGACGACGAGGGCGAGCGCGAGGGCGCACCACCGGCCCCTCATCGGAGGAGCCTCCGCTCCTTGAAGCTCGTGTACGCCTCGCGGGCGACAACGACGTGGTCCAGGAGCTCCACTCCGAGGAGGCGTCCCGACTCGGCGATGCGGCGTGTGATGGCCAGGTCCTCCTCGCTGGGCGAGGGATCGCCGGAGGGGTGGTTGTGCGCGAGGATCAGGCTCGCCGCGGAAACCGCGAGCGCCGGGATGAAGACCTCGCGGGGGTGGACGATGCTCGCGTTCAGGCTCCCGATGGAGATGATCTCCCGGCGGAGCACCTGGTTCCGCGAATTCAGGTAGAAGCCCACGAAATGCTCCCGGTTCGAGCGCCGGATGTCCGCCGTCAGCTCGAAGATCGTCTCCGGTCCACGCACGAGCGGGATGGGATCGGCGTCGGGCCAGATCCTCCGCCCGATCTCCGCCGCAGCGAGGAGCTGCGCCGCGCGGGCCGGGCCCATGCCCTTGACCGCGAGGATGTCCTCCACCGCGGTTTGATGGAGCCGCCGGAGGTGGATGGTGCGCGTGACGCGCGCGGCGACATCCAGCACGCTCTCGCCTCCGCTTCCAACGCCGAGAACGAGCGCGACGAGATCCGCATCGGACAGCGCGCCCGGTCCCAGCTCGAACAGGCGCTCACGCGGCCGCTCCGACTCCTCCACATCGTGCATCAAGACGCCCGACTCCCGATTCATGATCCAACCCTCCGGGAGTGGGAACGCGCGGGGTGACGAAGCTCGAGGAACCTGAATGGTACCTCAGCTGACGAGCGCCTGCAGGTCCTTCCGGTTCATCCGAATCGGCGCCTTGGTCCGGAGGCGTCCGGTCCACGCGTCGATCCGCTCGTCCAGCACCTGGCGGAGGAGCGCGTCGCGCTGTCGCGCGAAATCGCTCGCGGGCGGGATCGTCACGGTGTCGACCACGCCGTAGAGCGTGCCGCTCGACCCCGTGAGGGGGGGCAGTACGGTTTTCGGCTTCGACGCGAAGACGCGGGCGAGATAGGTCGAGTCGCGCCCGAGCACCGCGTCTTTCTGAAAGTCCGGAATCGGACCCTGACGTCCAAACGACTTGCTCGGGCGAAGTCCCCCATAAGCCACGAAGAGCGTCTCGGGATCGGCGCCCTCCCTGAGGGCCGCCTTGAAGCGCGTGTTGATCGAATCCGCCTCCGCCCGCTTGCGCTCTTCCTGATAGTCGGCGATCGCCTTGTCGCGGACCTCCTCGAAGCGCGCCTGCCTCGGAGCTTCTTCGCGCATCTTCCGGAGGACGACATCCCCTTCCGGAAGCTCGACCGGCTCCGCCGCCACGCCGCTGTCGGCGAGCGAGGCGACCACGCGTGCGAGGAACGGAATCTTGCCGACGCCCTCGATCTCTCCGTCCGCACCCACCGGGCCCTTCCGCGTCCAACCCCCATACGGCGCGGCCAGCGAGTCGGCGGCGTGGTAGCCCACCCGGCTCGCACGGTCCGCGAGGATGCGGGCCGGAATGCGCGCGAGCGAATCGGCGATCTGGTCGGCGATCACGCCGCGGATCTCCGTCTTGCACTCCTCCAGCGGACGCAGGCGCTCCGGCGTCCGGGACTCGACTTGCACGATGTGGTACCCGAACTTGGTCTCGATGGGGTCGCTGAATTCACCGATCCCGAGGCTCATGATGGCGTCCCCGAACTCCTTCGGCACGGCGCCCCGGGTGAGCTCGCCGAGGTCGCCGCCCCGGGTCGCGGACGTGGCATCCTCGGACATCTCCCGCGCCACGACCGCGAAGTCCTCTCCCGCGACGAGACGCTTGCGGGCCGCGAGGGCCTTCTGGCGTGCGGCGTCGAGCGTGGTTGCATCCTGCGAGCGCACGAGGATGTGACGGACCTTCGCCTTCGCGGGCTCGGTGAACTCGAGCGGATGGTCGCGCCAGTAGGACGCGATCGAATCATCGGGCACCGTGATCTGCTCCGGCTTCTTCTTCGCGAAGAAGACGACGTCCAGCAGGTACTTGCTCGCGGTGCGGTAGCTGCCTCCCCGCGCGCTGAACCAGGCCTCCGCCTCGCGAGCGATGTCGGCCTTCTGCTTCGCCTCCGCCGCCGCGCGCGCATCCTCCCGGATCTCCGAGAACGGAGGCACGTGCGTGCCGTCGATCGACTCGAGGCGGACCACGTACACCGAATCGTCCTTCACCCGGGGTCCGACGACGGCCCCGGCCCGCATCGTGTAGAGGCTGTCGAGGAGCTTCCCCTCGAGGAGCGACGCGCGCTCGGGAGGCTGTCCGCGGTACGTGCGAAGGAGGCTCAGGACGCCGCCATAGCGCGACGCCACACGGGCGGCCGATTCCTTCTTGGAGAGCTTCCCCGCGGCGTCCTTCATGACGTGGAAGCCCGACTTGACCTGGCGCTCCTGGAGGATGAGCGCGGGGATGCTCGCGCGCGTCGAGTCCAGGTAGGCGCGCGACGAGTCGGGTAGATGGAGGTCGTCCTTCAGCTTCTCGAGGCGCCGATCGATCTCCTTCGGAGTCGGAGGCGAGCCCGATTCGAACGTGTTGAGGCCGCGCGCGACGATGGAGACCTCGATCTTGGGCGCGTAGTAGGACTCGGGATGGAGCCGCACGTCCTCTCGCGCGAGCGAGTCGATCATCTGGTCCCGCACCTCGAGATCGGCTTTGCGCTTGGCGTAGTAGACGACGTCGTGGAACGGAAGACGCTTCGCGCGACGGCGCTCCACCACGTTCACGACCAGGTACATCGGTCCGATGCGCAGCGGCTCACGGATCCAGACCGGTGGATCGACCCCCTTGATCGCGGCCGTCAGCGCCTCGGAGCGGCCGATGCCCCGGATGGGATCGCCGAGCTTGAACCAACCTGGGTCCTGAATGCCGCCGTACGGCTTGGCCGCCGTTTCGGCGGGAGCCCCCGTGCGAATCGCGGCGATCACGTCCGAGGCGATCTTGGAAGCAGCCTGCGCGGCATTCTCCCTGGCCGAGTCGGGCACCGACGCGTCCGCTCCGATGGGAATGCGGATGTACTGGATGTGTGCCTCGTCGGCGCTCTCGAACTCGTCCGGATGCGCGTCGTAGTAGGCGCGGATCTGGGCCGGAGTCGCCTCGGGATCGAGGGACACCGCGTCGGGGCCCATGAGCATGTAGCGGATGGTCGCGGTCGCGCTCCGTGCCTCGAACTCTTTCCGAAGCTCGGCGTCGCGCGGGCCGAACCGCCGCTCCATCCATCGGACGTATTCCTCGAGGAGGATCGCGTCCTGGATCTCGTCCTTGAGCGCCGGATAGTTCGAGGTGTCCGACTTCTTGAAGCGCTGGAACATGGCCTCGTCGACCTTGCCCCCCTTCTTGAAGTAGTCGTTCTGCTTCATGCGGGAGTCGACCGCCGCCTCGGTCGCGACCATCCCGCGGCGGCGGGCGTCGGCCAGCCACAGGCGTTCGCGAATCAGCTCGTCGAGGATGTTCTTGCGCAGGAGCTTCTTCTCGTCGTCGTTCAGCTTGCGCCCCGCCTTGGCCTCGACCTCCTCGAAGTAGGGATCGGCCAGACGGTCCCAATCGACCTGGTAGATGGGAATGCCGTCCACCATGCCGACCTCGTCCGGCCGCGGGGCGGGAGCGGGAGGCTGCGATCTGGGCTTGGCCGGAGACTTCGCGGCGGATTTCGCCGATGCGGGTGGCTGAGCCGGCGCGCCTTGGAGCGCGGCGGCGCCCACGAGCAGGGCGACGGCGATGACGGCAAGACGCAAAATGTTGGGGGGTTTCACTGGGACGGCAAGTCTAGAAACGGGTCTGGGTCGTGTCCACGCGAAATGCCGGTTCGGGCCAAAGAAAAGCCCCTGGAGGGCGGTTCTCGCGAAGTGTGGGGGGCAGAAGCATCGCGAGGCTGCCGCCAGCTACCAGGGGCCTGAACCGTCGACGTGAACCCACACGCGATCCGATACGCCGAAGCAGGGCAGGGTGTCGTGCACACGCGCGCGGACCGCGCTGGGTCCCAGCCGTGAGGTCTGGGTACGGCCTAGTGCTTTTGCACTCACCGTGCCATGGCAATCGAAGCCGGGACCGTTTTGAATGTGGCCTTAAGTTATTGCGGAAATAGAGCTTGGCAAAAGGGGTCGAGAGAGACTCGGAACGAGACCGGCGAGGTTTTTGTGCCGCAGGGGACCGCAGGTGTGGATGAGTCGTTCTAAACGAAATGCAACAAATCAGTTAAGATACGTGAGCCAATCAATGGATCGATGTGCCAGATTGGCTCACTTCCTCTTCGGAGGCGACCCCGTAACGTTCGAGCATCCGGTAGAGCGTCCGCCGTGGCACCCCCAGGATCCGGGCGGCCTCCGTCTTGTTCCCGCGGACCTTGTCGAGAACCGAGAGGACGTACCGTCGCGTCATCTCGTCCAAGGTGGCCTGCCCCCCCGGGGTCGCCGGGATCGGCCCGGCATGGTGGACGATCTTGTCCGGGAGATCCGACTCCTCGACGATCGACCCCGGCGCGAGCGCGACGGCGCGTTCCACGGCGTTTTCGAGCTCCCGGACGTTTCCAGGCCAGGGATAGTTCATCAAGGTGCGCATCGCTTTGGTGGAGAAGCCCTGGATCGGCCGCTGCGCGAGGAGTCCGTACTCGCGGAGGAAGTGCTCGGCCAGGACTGGAATGTCGTCGCGCCGCTCGCGAAGGGGCGGCACCCGCAACGCCACCACGTGGAGCCGGTAATAGAGATCGAGCCGAAATCGTCCCGTGCGCACGAGCGCCTCGAGGTCCTGGTGCGTGGCCGCCACCACGCGCACATCGACCGGTATGGTGTCCGTGCCCCCGACCGGCTTCACCTCTTCCTCCTGCAGCACACGGAGGAGCTTCGCCTGCATCGAGAGCGACATGTCCCCCACCTCGTCCAGGAACACGGTGCCCCGGTGGGCCTCGAGGAAGAGCCCCGGGCGTCGCTCGATGGCGCCGGTGAAGGCCCCCTTCACGTGGCCGAAGAGCTCGGACTCCAAGAGCGTCTCCGAGAGGCTCGTGCAGTTCACCGCAACGAAGGGGCGGTCCCGGCGCGTGGAGGCTTCGTGGATCGTCCGCGCGATGAGCTCCTTGCCCGTGCCGCTCTCGCCGATGATCATGACCGAGCTCTTCGTCCCCGCGACGCGCGAGACGAGCTTGAAGAGCTCGACCATGTCCGGATGCGAGCCGATGATCGCCGCAATCGGACGGCCGCGACGCCTCGGCTCCTGGGCCGACGGAGTCGGAGCCGACGCCGGCGCGGTCTTCGGCGTCTGCTCGCGCGCGCGGCGGCGCTCCATGGCCCGCTCCACCACGCGCCGCACCTCGTCGAGCTTGAAGGGCTTGCGCACGTAGTCGAACGCCCCCTCGTTGAGCGCGCGGATGGCCATCTCGATCGTGCTGTAGGCCGTGACGAGAATCACGGTCGAGTCGGGGGCCACGCCGCGAAGCCTGCGCAGCACCTCGATCCCGTCGATGTCCGGCATCTGGACGTCGCTCAGCACGACGTCGAAGGGACGCTCGGCTGCCTGCTTCAGCGCCTCGGCGCCGCTCTGCGCCACGGAGACGTCGTAGCCCTCCTGCACGAAGACTTCGCGCAGAAGACCGGACGATCCGGGATCGTCGTCGACGACCAGCAGCGTGGGACGCACACGGGATGACATGGTTTGGACCCCCTCGGTAGCAGCGCGGGGAGCGCCGCTGCCCTATTGTACCCTAGCTTGGCCCTTTCGCGCCGGACCCGGGGGCGCCCCCAACTTCGCAAACGGGCACCCGGAAGGCCGCTCCAGGGTTGATGATGGAGCGAGCGGCCGGTACCATCGGCGCTCGTGCCCGGTCCGCGGGCACTCCCCCCTTTCGATGCGGAGGCGGTCATGACGTCCAGCCCGGAACCCGAGCTCGAGGAACCGCTCTCGACGGCGGATCTCCAGGAGGCATGGTCGCTCCTGGTCCCGTCCGATCGTCTCGAGAGCTTTCGCGCGCTCGAGCGCACCGAGGCCGAGGACTTCTTCCTCAGCCTGAGCGCGCGCGATCAGGCCGAGCTCCTCCTCGCCCTTCCACCGGCCGAGCGCCGCTCGTGGATGCGCCTCCTCGCCCCCGACGACGCCGCGGATCTGGTGCAGGAGCTCGAGCCCGAGCAGAGGGAAGAGCTGCTCCAGCTGCTCGACGATCCGACCCGCTCGGACGTGAGCGGCCTCCTCGCCTACGCGGAGGACGACGCCGGCGGGCTCATGAACCCGCGGTACGCGCGGCTCCGTCCCGACATGTCCGTGGACGAGGCGATCACCTATCTGAGGCGCGTCGCCGCCGAGCGGGCGGAGACCCTCACCTACGCGTACGTGCTCTCGCACGAAAACAAGCTCCTCGGCGTGGTCAGCTATCGCGACCTCATCACCGCGAAGTCGGACCAGAAGATCGAGTCGATCATGCGCACGGACCTCGTCACGGTGCCCGAGGCCATGGACCAGGAAGAAGTGAGCCGCCTCTTCGCGACCTATCGGCTCATGGCCTTCCCCGTCGTCGATTCCGAGGGGCGTATGAAGGGGATCGTCACCCTCGACGACATCGTCGACGTCGTGCGCGAGGAGGCCACGGAGGACATCCAGAAGATCGGCGGTACTGCGGTGCTCGACGCGCCGTATCTCCGGGTGGGCATCGGCCAGATGATCAAGAAACGCGCTGGCTGGCTCGCGTTTCTATTCCTTGGAGAGACCCTGACCGCGACCGCCATGGGGTACTACCAGGACGAGATCGCGCGGGCGGTCGTGCTGGCGCTCTTCGTTCCTCTCGTCATTTCGAGCGGCGGGAACTCTGGAAGCCAGGCAACCACCATCGTCATCCGTGCCATGGCTCTGGGAGAGGTGAAGCTCCGCGACTGGTGGCACGTCATGCGGCGCGAGATCCTCTCCGGCCTCGGTCTCGGGGCGATCCTGGCCACCATCGGGATCGCGAGAATCACGCTGTGGCAGGTACTCTTCCACGCCTACGGTCCGCACCATGTGATCCTGGCCCTCTGCGTCGCGGTGAGCCTCGTGGGCGTCGTTCTCTGGGGAACCCTGGTCGGGTCGATGCTGCCCTTCCTGCTCCGTAGGCTCGGGCTGGACCCCGCGACGGCCTCCGCCCCCTTCGTCGCGACGCTCGTCGACGTGACCGGACTGATGATCTACTTCACGGCCGCCAAGGTGCTGCTCACGGGGACGTTCCTCTAGAGGGTTGGGCGGCTCCTCAGGGGATGAAGACGGTCTCTCCCGCCTGCTCCTCGGCGTGGTAGCTGCTCCGCACGAGCGGTCCTGACGCGACCTGGCGGATGCCGAGCGCGAGTCCGTACTCGCGGTAGTGCGCGAACTCGTCGGGCGTGACGTACCGCTCGAGCGGGAGATGGTTCTTCGACGGCGGCAGGTACTGCCCGATGGTGGCCATCGACACACCCTGGGCGTGAATGTCGCGCAGGAGCTCTTCCACTTCCTCCACCGTCTCGCCGATTCCGACCATGATCCCGGACTTCGCCGGGATCGCGGGGGTGTGGGCCGCGACCCGACGCAGGAGCTCGAGCGACCGGTCGTACTTCCCCGCCGGGCGCACGCGCTTGTAGAGGCGCTTCACGGTCTCGAGATTGTGGTTCAAGACGTCCGGGCGCGCTTCGAGCACGGTCTCGAGCGCGGCTTCGTCCCCGAGGAAGTCGGGGATCAGCACTTCGACCTTCACGCTGGGTAGCGCCTCGTGGATCGCGCGGATCGTCTGCGCGAAGTGCACCGCGCCGCCGTCCGGAAGCTCGTCCCGATTCACGGATGTGACGACGGTATAGTGGAGTCCGAGGCGCCGCACCGCATCGGCGACGCGCGCCGGCTCGTCCGGGTCCACGGGAAGCGGCTTCCCGCTGCGTATGTCGCAGAACGGGCAAGCGCGGGTGCAGACGTTGCCGAGGATGAGGAACGTGGCGGTGTGGCGCGAGAAGCAGTCGCCGATGTTCGGGCAGTTCGCGCTCTCGCAGACGGTGTGGAGATCCAGGGTGCGAAGGATCGCCTTCGTCTCCTGGTACTCCTTGCCGGACGGAATGCGCGCGCGGAGCCAGTCGGGGCGGCGCGGGCCCGGCGGCGTCAGCGTGAGCGGCTGATACTGGCGCAGCGGCTTCCGCTTCTCGCCCGCCTGGCTCCGGCGGTCGCTGTCGGCGCGGCCCTCGGCGTCGCTAGATGTGGATGGTGCGCCCGTCGGTTCCAAGCATCGCCTCCATCGTGGCCTCGGCCAGGGTCGGGTGCGCGTGCACCACGTCGGCCAGCTCGAGCGCCGACGCCTCGAAGTGCCGTGCGACCACCGACTCCGCGATCTGCTCCGTCGCGAGCACGCCGATGATGTGGACCCCGAGGATCTCGCCCGTCTTCGCGTCCGCGACCGACTTCACGAAGCCGTCCCCTTCTCCAAGGATGCTCGCCTTGGAGTTGGCGGTGAAGGGAAACTTGCCGGTCTTGATCTCGCGCCCGGCGGCGCGCGCCTGGGCCTCGGTGAGGCCGACGCTCGCGACCTGCGGATGGCAGTAGGTGCAGTTGGGGATGGCCGCGTAGTTGACCGGGTGCGGCTTCTTGCCCGCGATCCGCTCGATCGCGACGACTCCCTCGTGCGATGCGACGTGGGCGAGCCACGGCGTGGGCACGATGTCCCCGATCGCATAGATCCCCGGTACGTTCGTCTCCATGGTCTCGTTCACGAGCACATACCCTCGGTCCGTCTTCACGCCGACGGCCTCGAGCCCGATGCCCTCGGTGACCGGCTTCCGGCCCGCGGCCATGAGCACGCGCTCCGTGCGGACGCGCTTCGTTTCCCCCCCCACGATGAACTCGCTCCACGCCGCGTCTCCTTCGGCGCGCACGCTCTTCAAGTCCGCGCCCACGTGGATCTCCATTCCCTGTCGCGTGAAGGAGCGGAGGAGCGCCTGCGACACGTCCTCGTCCTCGATGGGGACGAGCCGGGGCATCCGCTCGATCAGAGTGATCTTCGAGCCAAAGGCGTGGTAGATGGATGCGAACTCCACGCCCACGGCCCCCGCGCCGATCACGAGGAGCGACTCCGGAACGTGGTCGAGCGAGAGGATGTCGTCGCTGGAGATGACCACCCGGCCGTCGACCGGAGCCATCGGGAGCGAGCCGACCTTCGATCCGGTCGCGAGCACGATCGCGCCGGCCTCGACCGTCTGCACGCTGCCGTCCGCCATCTTGACCTCGATCGATTGGGCGCTCTTGAGCTTTCCCGTACCCTTCAGCGTGGTGACCTTGTGCTTGCGAAGAAGGCCCTCGGTGCCCATGAAGTTCTTCTTCACCACACGATCCTTCCGCTCCATCGCTGCCTTCAGATCCAGCGTGGCCTCGGCGACCCTGATGCCGAACTCGCCCGCGCGCTTGCAGTGGAGCAGGACCTCGGCCGCCTCGAGGAGCGCCTTGGTCGGAATGCAGCCCACGTGGAGGCAGGTGCCTCCCACCTTGTCCTTCTCGATCACGACCGTCTTCAGGCCGAGCTGCCCCGCGCGGATGGCGGCCACGTAGCCGCCGGGCCCGCCTCCCAGGATCGCGACGTCGTAGCGGTCCGGGGTCACGAGCGCGCCTCCACGGGAAACGTCGGCGCGATGAGGCGGGCAAGGTCGGAGAGGATCGTGAGATCCGTCTGGGTGAAGAGCGCCGGCGTCTCGGAGTCGATGTCGATGACGCCGAGCACCGACCCGTCCCGCTCGATGGGGACGACGATCTCGGAGCGGATCCGAGCGCTGCACATGAGGTAGCGCGGATCGGCGTTCACGTCCGGGATCACCTGAGCGATGCCATGCGCCGCCACCCATCCGCAGATGCCCTGCGTATCACCCGAGTCGGGGGTGCCGATCCGGATGCGATGGTGCGGCGAGTCGGGGCCGCGAAAGGGACCCATCTCGAGCATCCCGTCCCGAGCGATGTAGATGCCCGTCCAGGCATACGCGGGAAACGCCTCATGGACCGCGCCCACCAGATAGGCGAGCACCTCGGCGTGCGGCTCCCCGCGAGCGATCCTGGCCGCGACATTGGGCGCGAGCATCCGCTGTGCCTCGGTCGGAGCAGAGCCGGGCTTGGCGCTGGCGAGATCGAGGAACGGAGCGGCGGTTGAAACGGGGTTCACGGAGTCCTCCCGGGCAAAGTCGGGGGCGGCGGCGCACCACCCACCAGGCGGTCGCGCATCCGGATCAAGGGCTCGAAGAGATCGATCGGGATCGGGAACAGCGTGGTCGAGTTGTTCTCGGTCGCGATCTCGGAGAGCGTCTGGAGATACCGAAGCTGTATCGCGAGCGGCTGGGTCCCGATCATGGCCGCGGCCTCCGCCAGCTTATGGCTCGCCTGGAGCTCGCCCTCGGCGTTGATGACCTTGGCGCGCCGCTCCCGCTCGGCTTCCGCCTGACGCGCGATCGCGCGCTGCATCTCCTGCGGCAGGTCGACGTTCTTCACCTCGACGGTGCTCACCTTCACGCCCCAGGGCTCGGTGTGCCCGTCGATCACGCGCTGGAGCTCCTTGTTGATCTTGTCGCGGTTGGAGAGGAGCTCGTCCAGATCCGACTCGCCCAGCACGCTTCGCAGCGTGGTCTGCGAGATCTGGGACGTGGCGTAGAGGTAGTTCTCCACCTCGACGACGGCGCGCGTCGGATCGAGCACGCGGAAATAGATCACCGCGTTCACTTTCACCGAGACGTTGTCGCGCGTGATCACGTCCTGCGGCGGCACGTCCATCGCCACCGTCCGGAGCGAGATCCGCACGAACTTGTCGACGATCGGAATGAGGAGGATGAGCCCCGGGCCCTTCATGGCGATGCTTCGCCCGAGACGGAAAATGACCGCGCGCTCGTACTCGCGCAGCACCTTGACGGCGCTCGACAGAATGAGGATGCCGATGACGACTAGCGCGAGTGCGGTGTAGGAGAACATCCGTGACCCCCCTTACGCCTTCTTCACCCGAAGCACGAGCCCCTCGACGCGATCCACCACGACGCGGGCCCCTTTGGCGATCGGCTGGTCGGCCTCGGCCGTCCAGTACTCGCCGCGCACGAACACCTGCCCGCTCGGACCGAGATCGGTCATCGCGGTTCCCTGCTTGCCCACCATGCCCGGCGCTCCCGTCGTCGGCTTCCGCCGCTGCGCGCGGAGTCCCGCGCCGATCACGAGCCCGAAGAACGCGACGCTCGCGCCGACGGCGGTGAGGATGACGGAGAGCGAGATCCTCGCCACGCCGCGGTCGCCCCCCAGAAGGATGATCGAGCCGAGGAGGAGCGCGGCCGCGCCCCCCACCGTGAGGATGCCGTGGCTCTGCACCTTCACGTCCGCGGCGAAGAGCAGCATCGCGAACACGATCAAGGCGACGCCGGTCAGGTTGACCGGAAGCGCCTGGAACGCGAGGAATGCGAGCAAGAGACAGATGCCGCCGACCACGCCAGGCAGCACCGCACCGGGGTTCGACAGCTCGAAGAGGAGACCGTAGAAGCCGAGGATGAAGAGGATGTAGGCGATGTTGGGATCGATGATCCGCCCCAGGAACTTCTGGCGCCAGGACGCCTCGTACTCGTGCGTCTGGGCGTTCGCGGTATGGAGCGTCCTCGTCTCACCCGCGATGGTCACCGAGCGGCCGTCGATCGCCTTGAGGAGATCCTCCATGTTCCGCGCGACGAGGTCGATCACGTGCTCGTGCAGCGCGTCCTCCTCGTTGAGCGAGCTTCCCTCGCGGACCGCCTTCTCCGCCCAGTCCGCGTTCCGACCGCGCTGCCTCGCGAGCGAGCGGATGTAGCTCACCGCGTCGTTCTTCACCTTGTTCGCCATGTCATGCGCCACGTCCTGCCCGCCCACGTTGACCGGCGTGGCGGCGCCAATGGAGGTGCCGGGGGACATCGCGAGGACGTGGGACGCCATGCCGATGAACGTACCCGCGCTCGCGGCGCGCCCGCCGGACGGGGCCACGTACACGACGATCGGCACCTCGGAGATCAGGATCCGCTTGATGACGTCGCGCATCGACGTGTCGAGGCCGCCCGGCGTGTCGAGGCGAATGACGAGCGCCTCGCGATGCGCCTTCTCCGCGCGGTCGATCGCCTGGATCACGGTCTCGGCCATGATCGGCTGGACGGGGCCCTCCCACGTGAGGACGTCGACCTGTGGGCGGCCGGAGGTCGCACCCGTCGAGTCCGCCTCGATCTTGGCGGGCGCGGGAACGGCCGCGATGATCGCGATCAGGAGCGCGAGGGCGAGGAGCCCGCGCGCGGCGAGGCGGTTCACCCCTTGGCGCCTCGGTTCGCGCCTAGGCTCGAGGTCTGGATGCGGTTGTTCTCGTCGACGTGGACGACGATCGGCGTGTGGTGGAGCAGCTCCTCGCGCTCCATCTGTGCGTAGGTGAGGATGATCACGAGATCCCCCACGTGCGCCAGGCGCGCGGCGGGACCGTTCAGGCAAATGACGCCGCTCCCGCGCGGGCCGCGGATGGCATAGGTGTCGAAGCGCTCGCCGTTCATCACGTTGAGCACGTTCACCTGCTCCCACGGAAGGATCTGGGCCGCGTCCATGAGGTCGGCGTCGATCGTGACCGAGCCCTCGTAATTGAGATCGGCTTCGGTCACACGGACGCGATGGAGCTTCGATTTGAAGACGGTCAAGCGCACGCGAGCGTTACCTCCCGGACGGCCTGGAAATGGGCGATGGGCGCGACGGACGGAACCGCGCAGCCCGGGCCGAGGATGAAGCGGGTGCCGCCCGATTCCTGGATCGCCTCCTTGGCTTCCTCCTGAACGGCGGCGGCGGAACCATTCACGAACGTTCCTTCGTGATCGATCCCGGTCAGGAGCGTCTTCTGCGTCCGCTGGCGGAGCGCGGCGATCTTCGGGTTTCCCTTGCCGTGCGCGTCCCAGGACACGACCGCGACCGGATAGTCGAGGTGGTCGTCCACGTAGGCGTTGGCGCCGCAGACGTGGATCACGTTCACGAGTCCGCCCGCCGCTTCCGCGAGCACCTTGAGGTCGTACGGCCGGCCGAACTCGGCCATGAGCTCCTTGTCGATGTGGTCCGCGTTCGCCCAGTCGGTCGTGGCGAAGAAGATCCCCGACGCGCCGCGCGCCATCGTCTCGCGCACGAAGCCGGAGAAGGTCTCGGTGATCGCTCGGAGCGCCTCGTGCACCCGCTCGCCGTGATGCTTCATGTGATCGACGAAGCGTGCGTCATCGTTGATGAGGTCGGCCGCGATCGAGATCGGATTGAACACGGTCATCACCCAGTCGGTGTCCCCCTGAACGGCCGCGGCGATCCGCTCCTCGGCGTCGAGATGCTCGCCGAGGACGCCCTTGGTCGGATCGAGCGCGCGGATCTTCGCCCAGTCGCCGGGCTCCTTCACCGGGCTCTCGACCACCTTCGGCTTGTCGAGCGGCCCCGTGCCCGGGCGCTTGGTCTTCGTTCCCCAGTCTTCGACGTGGTAGGACGCGCGCGGGTTCACCTTGAGGAGGTCCCACTCGTAGGTCCGTTGGAACTCGAGCATGGCCTCGGCGAGCGCCTCCGCCGATCCCTCCCGGTGGTAGAAATGACGCCAAAAGCTCACCGGCGGCCGGTCGGTCGCCTGGCCCAGGAGGGTGTTCCGTATGCGTTCACGACGGGTCATGGAAGTCGCGCAATACCTTGTGGGTTCATGTGATAAGTAAGATGATCCATGCGTAAGCGCCTGGAGCTTACACGGTTTCTCCTGTTAGGGAAAGGCCCCCAGCAAGCCAAAGAGGTGGTGTAGCATTGCGATGCTCCGCCGGCCGCTACCAATGAAGACTTTTTGGTTTCTATCAACAGTCACGTGCTGTTGCCTCGTGGTTTCCTGCGCCCACAGCCCTGCCGGCAGTATTCCCATGGCCCGCTTCGAAGGTCGAGCTCTCGACAGGGACGGAGATCCATTGCCGGAGGCATGGGTCAGCTTGACCACGGACCCACTCCGCGCGCGCCGACCAAGGGGTGCAAGCCAGAGGGTGGAGGTTCATGCGTGGACAGACTCTCTGGGCAGGTTTTCTGTGGCGCTTCCGAAGGGCTTCTATCGCATGGAGGTCGGAGGTCGAGGTGTACCACCGAAGCAGATCGAACTATCTCGAGATTTGCAGCAAGACATTCGCTTCGAAGGCACGAACCTGAGCGGGCGTGTCGTGGGGCGTGACGGAAACGAACTCAGCCGGGTCTACGCCAGAGCCAAGGGTGTGGATCCCGTGGTCAAAGGGCAGCGACAAGCAGACGCGGAATACTCGGGCCCGTCGCCATACCGACTGCTGATCCCGTCCGGTCGCTATCACCTGGTGGTCAACACTGACGACCGCACGATTGCGCCTTTCGATACGGTCGTGACCGTTTCGGGTCACTTTGATTCATTACATGTAGCAGCTGTCGGGCACGCGGTATCGTTCCATGTCATCACGAGCCGAGGTGTGCCTCGTTCGAACGTCCAAGTACTTCTCTTCGACTCAGTAGGAGATACGTACCAACAGTCGTATACCGACGACCGTGGTGTCGCTTTCACGTATGTACGCAGAGGGCGCTACTCGATCGTGCTCAGATCCCCCTCGAAGTCCATGACGCCATGGTGCTTCGAAGGTGCACTCGGAGGAGACTCCGTGGTGACCTGCGAGGTGACGCCGGTCCGGTGGACGGGGACAGTGAGATCGACCACGACGCGAGCTCCGCTCCAAGCAGCACTTGATTTGAGTCGTCCGCAAGGGACTTGGTGGGCGGCTGGGCGCATTCAATGCGACAGCACCGGCAAATTCGAGGCTCTGATGCAGCCTGGCGTTAACTATGACGTCGCGGTCTACCGAAACGATGACGGCTACGGGAACAATCTATTTCCACTCACGTTGACGGCCGATTCGACGTTCGACGTCTACTTGAAGCCGTACTCCCGCCCTACGCCAAACCCTCCGGCGGCGCCAAGTACCCCCGGGCGGGGACCGTCTGGCCGGTGATGCGGGCGTAGAACTCCTCGTACATCGGGATGACCTTGCTGGCCTCGTAGTTCTCGACGGAGATGCGGCGCGCCTCCTTGCCCATGGAGCACCGCAGCGGCTCGTCCGTGAGGAGCTCGATCGCGCGGCGGGCCATGCCGGCCACGTCGCCGACCGGGAGCATGTAGCCGGTCTTCCCTTCGCGGATCAATTCGGGGATTCCCTCGGCGGTCGTGCCGATGACCGGCACGCCCGAGGACATGGCCTCCAGGGCTGCGAGGCCAAAGCTCTCGTTCTCGCTCGTGAGCAGGAAGAGATCCGCGTTCCGGAGCACGTCCTCCACGGCGTCGAGCTGGCCGAGATAGCGGATGTGCCGCTCCACACCGAGCTCCACCGCGAGATCGCGGCTCTTCGTCCGCTCGGCGCCGTCCCCCACCATCAAGAGCACCGAAGGCACCTCGCGCCGCACGGCGGCGAACACGCGCACCACATCCTCCACCCGCTTGCTCGGCCGGAAGTTCGAGATGTGGACGAGCACGCGCTGGTCCTTCCGCGCGAAGCGCTCGCGGGGGCACGGATCGTCGCCGTTGCGCGGGCGGTAGCGCGTGGTATCGATGAAGTTCGGGATGACGTTGATGGCGCGCTGCGGATGGAAGACCTCGACCGTCTTCCGCTTCAGATAGTCGGAGACCGCGGTCACGCCGTCGCTCTGGTCGATGCCAAATCGAGTCAAAGTCCGGAACGACTGGTCCGATCCGACAAGGGTGATGTCGGTGCCATGCAGCGTCGTGGCGATCCGCAACTTCGTGGACGCGGCGACCTGCCGTGCAAGATACGCGCAGACCGCGTGCGGGATGGCGTAGTGCGCGTGGAGCACGTCGAGGCCGTGCTCATCCGCGATCTCCGCCATCTTGGCCGACAAGGCGAGCGTGTACGGCGGGTACTGGAAGAGCGGATACGAGATGACCTGCACCTCGTGGAAGAACACGTTCTCCTGGTAGCCCTTCAGCCGGAACGGAACCGAGTACGAGATGAAGTGCACTTCGTGTCCCCGGCGCGCGAGCTCGATGCCGAGCTCGGTCGCGACCACACCCGATCCGCCGTGGGTGGGATAGCAGCTGATGCCGATCTTCACGAGGAACCTCCCAGGGACACGAGCTCGTGGGCGCCTGGGTCCTGAAGCGCCTCCATGAGCCGCTCCGTCAGCCACGAGCCATGCCGCGATGCGAACCCGGCGTAGCAGGCCACTCTCTCTTGAAGCTCGCCGTGCGGGAAGAGATGCGACCGCGCGCGGCGAATCTGCTGGACCGACTCCTCCTGCCGCCGCTTCCAGACGTGGAGGAGCTTCTTCTCCAGAGTCTCGATCTCGCGCTCCACGCGTCCGTGCGCGGTGATCACCGCCGGCTTGAGCGAGGGATCGAACGCGAGCACCTGTTCCTCGATCTTGCGGAAGCCGGCCGCCCACTTGGCCCGCTCCTCCTCGAACACGTCCCGAAACTGCTCGGGCAGGATGGCGCGGAGGGATTCACGGATTACCACCTCCACATCCCCGGAGAGTGACTCCCACGGGAGATGGAACTTGTTGAGCGTGCGCGCCACCTTGGGCTCGAGGAGTGTCGCCCCGGCGCGCGGCGCGATCGCCGGCGGCGCCATGTCGAACAAGGGATAGAGCGCGTACACCTGCGCCCAGTACGCGACTTCCGCGGGCCCGCCGACGTAGGCTGCGGTCGGGAGCAGGTGGTCCTCGACCAGGGGGCGCAGGAGCACGCCCGGGCTCGCGTCCTCGGGCCTCGCGCGAATCGCGTCGAGGAGCTCCTGGCGCGTCCAGCGCTGCCCGCCGGCCGCGCGGAACGAACCATCCCCGTCGACGCGCACCGCTTCGCGCTCGACGCCGCCATGCCAGAAGAGGTTGAGCTCGTTCCCGGCGCGCGCGATCTGCGCGTGATAGCCGCGCCGCGCGAGCGCCTCGCCCCGGTCGCGCGCGGCAGCCGCCGAGCGTCCGCCCAGCTCCACCTCGCGCTCGAACACCGGCAAGGCGATTCGCTTCGCTTCGGCGTCCGCGGGATCGAACACGATCATGCCCAGCGGTCCGACGACGCCGGCCATGAAGCGCGCGAAGGCCTCCGCCCACGTGCGCCCCGGCGCGTACGCGTCGCGCAGACGCTGCATCACCGCACCGACGTCGGGCGCGTCGCCCAGCACGTCCCCGAGCTTCGCGAGCACGGGCTCGATCGCGTCGCCCACCTTGATCCTCGAGAACGACGCGTGCGGTCCTTCCGCGGCGTACTCGAGCAGCACGGGCTCCCCGCCTGCGCCGTCGGTAATCCACGCCTTGCGCACCTCGTCGAAGTCGTGATCGTCCGAGGCAACCCAGAACACAGGCACCGTGGGACGACCGGACGCCTCTTCCACCCGGCGCGCGAGGTGCACGCACGTGAGCGCCTTGTACACCGTGTAGAGCGGGCCGCCGAAGAGACCGGGCTGCTGCCCCGCCACCACGGCGAGCGTGTCCTTCTTCTCGAACTTGGCGATGGCCGCGCTCGCGTCGGTCCCCAGCTCGGTCGCCTGCCGCTTCATCACCGACGCGACCGCCGCGCGACGCTCGGCGGGATACGCGCGCGACGCGGCGCTCCTCGCGGCCGCGGCGCCATCCCGGAAGTCGACGGGATAGAACTCGCGCACGCGCTCGGGCGAGGTCAGGAAGTCGTAATAGAGGGGGCTCGGGTAGAGGAGGTGCTCGAGCCCGGTCGCGACGGGGCTATGGGTTCTGGAGGGCATGCGCGCCCACGAAGGGATTCGACGCCATCTCGTGGCCGATCGTCGTGAGCGCCCCGTGTCCCGGGTAGACGTTGGTCTCGGGGGGATAGGGAAAGAGCCGCTCGCGGATCGTCCGGAGGAGGATGTCCCAGCTGCCCCCCGGAAGATCCGTCCGACCGATGCCTCCGTGGAAGAGGACGTCGCCGACGATGAGCCCTTCCGGGGTCGCGAACGTGATGCTGCCCGGCGAGTGTCCGGGCGTGTGGAGCGCACGCACGTCGATGCCCGGAATGCCGACGTCCTCGCCTTCCTTCATCCAGTGGGCGACGGGGACGCTGCCGGGCCACGCGAGGCCCATGGCCGCGGCCTGGTCGCGCGCGCGCTCGTAGAGGAGCCTGTCGTCGGCGTGGAGCCAGACCGGCGCCCCGGTCGCTTCGTGGAACGCGCGCACCATGACCACGTGGTCCACGTGCGCGTGGGTGAGCAGGATGCGGCGCACGTTCAGGCCGCGCGAGCGGATCTCCTCGAGGACGTGCGCGCTCTCCATCGAGGGATCCACGACGATCGCGTCCTTGGATCCCGTCGATGTGAGCAGATAGAGATTGTTGTCGAACGGCCCGACATTGAACCGCTCGACGCGCATGGTCAGCTCTTACACGCGGTGATGGCGGTGATGCCGAACATCGGCAGTCCCACCATGTCGACGTCCGTGAAGCCCGCGTCCTGGAGGTACCGGACGAGCTCGGCGCGCGTGAGCGCGCCGGCGGCGGCCGATCCATGGGCCGCGAGGACGTTCAGGCGGAAGAGCGCCGCTTCCTTCGGCTCGGCGCGCGACTCCTCGAGCACGAACTCGGTGACGAGCACCGTGCCGCTCTTCCTGAGCGAGGCGAACACGTTCGCCAGGATGCCCGGGATGGCGTCCCGTCCGCGCTGCGAGAGGAAGTGCGGCAGGAGCACGAGGTCGTAGTTGCCGTCCGGCTGCGCGTGATCGGGATCGGCCGGCGCGAAGCGGACCCGGTCCTCGAGCTTCATCGAGCGGATGAACTCCTCCGCGAGAGGCTGGAAGAGAGCGCGATCCTGGATCGTCGCCTGGAAGTGCGGATAGCGACGGGCCAGGCAGAGCCCGCCCGCCCCCGTATGGCTCCCCAGGTCGAGGATCCGCCCGTAGGCGCTGTACTCGAGATCGAGGATCTCCGCCACGCGGGTCATCGTGGCGTAGTACCCCATGTGGTAGGCGCGCGCGGTCGCGAGCTCGGTCTTGCCCTCCGTCGCGGCGGAGACCTTCCCGGTCCGGACCGTGTCGCTCAGGTTCTCCCAGAGGTGGTAGAGCGGATCGCGCATGCAGCGGACGAGATCCACGTAGGAGCCCGGGGACCCCTCGACGAGGAACTGGTTCGCCACGTCGTCGTTCCGGTAGCGGTCGCCCTGGCGGTGCAGGAAGCCCAGAGCGCAGTTCGCGTCCAGGAGCGCCTCCAGCGCCACCGGATCCGCTTGGACTTCGGAGGCCACCTCGGCCGCGGTCTTCGGTCCGCCGAACAGAACGGAAAAAATGCGGAGCTCAACCGCGGTCATGAGGGCCTGGCTGGCCCAGAAACCGGTTGTTACCTGCAAGATGGGCAAGGGATTCGTCCGCCCCGACACCGGTCGCGGTCCCACGGCTTTCCCTGTCTGGTTCATCGCAAGATCCTCACACCCCCCAGTTTACGTCCACCCCGGCAGAGGGCTCAAGCCACCGCCCTATTAGATGCCACAAGTACGGTTTGATTCACAGGCCCAAGCGGGCCTGGTCACAGGAGATCCCACTCCGGCTCGGCTCCGGCCCGGGCCTTCCGGAAGACCTCGTCGATCTCGCCGACGGCCTGCACGATCAGCTCCCCCTTCTCCCGAAACGGCAGGAACGCCGACTTGAACCCATTCAGGAGCACATGCCGCACGTCCGACGGCTCGAGCCGCAGCGCCGTCACGACCCGGTCCAGCTCCTGGGTCATGGTGGTCGAGGACACGAGCCGGTTGTCGGTGTTCAGCGTGACCCGAAGCCCGAGCTTGAGATAGGACCGGAACGGATGCGCCCGGAGCGACGGCGACGCCGCCGTTTGCACGTTGGACGTGGGGCACATCTCGAGCGGGATCCGGTGGTCGTTCACATAACGGAGGATCTCCGCGTCCTCTCGAAGCCGCGTGCCGTGCCCGATCCGGTGCGCGCCGCAATAATGGAGCGCCTGCGCGATCGACGCGGGACCGAACGCCTCCCCCGCGTGCACGGTCACGTTCACGTTGTGCTTCACCACGTGGTCGAAGGCGCGGCGGTGCGCCTTGGCGGGATAGTCCTTCTCGGCCCCGGCAAGGTCGAACGCGACGACGCCCTTTCCATAGTACGCGACGGCCAGCTCCGCGAGACGATAGGAGAGCCGCGGGCTCAGGTGGCGGATGCCGCAGATGATGGTGCCGGTGCGAATGCCGTACTGCTTTCGCGCCCGCTCGAGACCGCGGGCCACCGCCTCGACGGTGTCCTCCATCGTGAGCTTCCGCCGCGTGTGGAGCGCCGGACAGTAGCGCACTTCCATGTATCGCACCTGCTCCCGATGCGCGTCCTCGGCCAGCTCGAAAGCGGCGCGCTCGAGCGCCTCCTTCTCCTGAAGCACGCGCAGCGTGAGGTCGAACGCCTCGAGGTAGCGGGTGAGGCTGACGCCCTTCGTCAGCTCGTCGAGGAAGCTCTGGAGCTCCTGCGGCGTCCGGACGGCGAGGCGAACCCCCTGCTCCTTCGCCAGCTCGAGCAGCGTGCCGGGACGGAGGGACCCGTCCAGGTGAACGTGAAGGTCGGTCTTTGGAAGCGCGAGGAGGAGATTCCGGCGGAGCCGGCGATCACCCCACGGCGACATCCGCCGAGGCGGCGGCGAGCGGCGCACCCAGATCTCCGATGACCTTGTAGTCGAGCCCCGCAAAGGCGGGGTTCGCGAGCGCGAGACGCTGGAAGATCTGCTCCGGACCCGGATCGACGTGCGTCCATACGCCGAGCGCGCGGCCGAGGTCGGCGAGAATCCGCCAGTCCTCGCGGGTATCACCCCGCATGCTGAAGATCTTGGGGGCGCGCTGCACGCGTCCCTGCGAGTTCGTGTAGGTCCCCTCTCGCTCGGCGAAGCTGACGCCGGGGAGCACCCAGTGAGCGCGCTCCGACACGGGTGAGGGCAGGATGTCGATGACGATGAGGCACTCGAGCCGGCCGAGCGCGCGCGCGACGGCCTGAGCGTCGCCGAACTGCTCGAGCGGTCCGCCGCGAAGGAAGACCATCGCGCGGATCGATCCGTCCACCGCGGCCCGGATCATGTCCTTCACGCCGAGGCCCTTGGGTCCGGGCGCGAGTCCGATGACGCGGGCCCCCTTCGTGTTCGGGTTCTTGTCCCCTTCGATCGTGAACTTGGGATAGACGACGGGGGGCTGAGGCCGCTCCACCACGTCGACGTTCGCGATGCCGAGCCCATCCCGGAAGATCGACCGCGCGAGGAAGCACTCCTCGTTCGTGAGCTCGCCCGAGGCCATCACGCCGACGGCGGACGCGCCGTGGCGCTCCACGATCGACCGGAGGGACTCTGCGATGGCCGGGATCGCCTGATGCCAGGTGGTCGGCCCGATCGAATCGCCCTCGCGATGCGTGGGCTGAAGCAGGCGGTCGGGATGGTGAACGCCCCAGAACCCGCCGCGGCCGCGATCGCAAATCCACCACTGGTTCACGTCCATGTTCTCGCGCGCGGTGATGCGGACGATCTCGTTCCGGCGCGGGTGATACCAGGCCTGGGTGTTGCAACCCTTGGAGCAGAGCGTGCACATGGACTGGACCGGCTTCATCTCCCAGGGGCGGGCGCGGAAGCGGAAGTCCTTGCTCGTGAGCGCACCGACCGGACAGATGTCCGCGATGTTGCCGGTCATCTCGTTCTCGATCATGCGTCCGTCGACCGTGCCGATGTAGGTCTCCTCGCCCCGCGAGAGGACCGCGATCTCGTCCTTCCCCGCAACCGTCTTGCAGAGATTCACGCAGCGGAGGCAGAGGATGCAGCGGTTCTTGTTCAGGATCAGCTTCCCGCCCACGTCCTCCTCGGGCCACGTCTGCTTCTCGAACGTGAAGCGTGTGGCGGAGGGACCCATCAGCATGGTGTAGTCCTGCAGCGTGCACTCCCCGCCCTTGTCGCACATGGGGCAGTCGAGCGGGTGGTGGATGAGCAGGAACTCCATCACCGCCTTGCGCGCCTCGCGCACCTTGGCGGACGTGGTGATGACCTTCATCCCCTCTTCGACCGGCGTGGCGCAGCCGGCCACGAGCTTGGGGCGCCCCTCGATCTCGCAGAGGCAGATGCGGCAGACGCCGACGACCGGAAGCCCGGGGTGATAGCAGAAGTGGGGCACGAAGATGCCGGCCTTCTTGCCGGCCTCGATCAGGTTGGTCCCCTTCTCGACGACGACCTCGCGGCCGTCGACCTGGAGCTTCACCGTGGGCATTGCGATTCCCCTAGTGGAGCGAGCCGCCGCGCAGCGGGCAGCGCTTCTCGCGGATGTGTTGTAGGAACTCGTCCCGGAACTTCTTGGCGAAGCCGCGGGTCGGCCAGGCCGCCGCGTCTCCGAGCGCGCAGATCGTGTTGCCCTCGATCTGGTCCGTGACGGAGAGGAGGATGTCGAGGTCCCGCTCCTCGCCCCGTCCGGTCTCGATCTTCCAGAGGATGCGCTGCATCCAGCCGCACCCCTCGCGGCAGGGCGTGCACTGGCCGCAGGACTCGTGGGCGAAGAAGCGCGCGGTGATCCAGGCCGCGCGCACCATGCAGGTCGTGTCGTCCATGATCACCGGCGTGCCGGTGCCGAAGAGCGAACCCGCGCGCGTGAGCGTGTCGAAGTCCATCGAGATGTCGATCTCGTCGCCGCGGAGCACCGGACAGGACGCGCCGCCAGGGATGACCCCCTTCACCGGGCGCCCGCCGGGGACGCCGCCGCCGTACTCGTCGATGAGCGTGCGGAGCGAGATCCCCATGGGCGCCTCGTAGACGCCGGGACGGTTGATGTGGCCGCTCAGACCGTAGAGCTTGGGTCCCGTGTTCCGGTCCGGACCGATGCCGGCGAACCACTCCCATCCGCGCTTCACGATGTGCGGCACGCAGGCGAGCGTCTCGACGTTGTTGACCACGGTCGGGCAGCCGAAGAGGCCCACCACCGCGGGGAACGGCGGCTTGAGCCGCGGCTCGCCGCGCTGTCCCTCGATCGACTCGATGAGCGCGGTCTCCTCGCCGCAGATGTAGGCCCCCGCGCCGAGGTAGACGACGACCTCGCAGTCGTAGCCCGACTTGAGGATGTTCTTGCCCACGAGTCCCGCGGCGCGCGCCTCGTCGATCGCGGCCTGCACGATGGTCGCCTCGTGCGCGAACTCGCCGCGGATGTAGATGTAGGCGCGCCGCGCGCCGATCGCGAACGCGCCGATCAGCGTCCCCTCGATCACCTGGTGCGGATCCTTCGCGAGGAGGAGCCGGTCCTTGAAGGCGCCGGGCTCGCTCTCGTCCGCGTTCACGCACATGTACTTGGGCTTGTCGGTCGACTTGGGGACGAAGCCCCACTTGGTGCCCGTCGGGAAGCCGGCGCCGCCCCGGCCCCGAAGGCCGGAGCGCTTCACCACGTCGATGACCTCGTCCGGCGTCTTGGCGAGGGCGATCGCGAGCGCCTCGTAGCCTCCGTGCTTGCGATAGACCTCGAGCGTGTGCGAGCCGGGGAGCCCGGTCGTGGCGGTGAGGACGCGTCCGTTTTCCATCCTAGCGGTCCACCTCTCCGAGGACGATGTCGATGCTCCCGATGCACGCGACCACGTCGGCCACCATCCGGCCGACGCACATGGTCTCGAGCGCCTGGAGGTTGATGAACGAAGGGGGCCGCACGCGCACCCGGTACGGAAGCGGCTCGCCGTCCGACGCCACGTAGAAGCCAAGCTCTCCCTTCGGCGATTCGATGCAGAAGTAGGAATCCCCGATGGGCGGGCGGAATCCCTCGGACATGATCTTGAAGTGGAAGATCAGCTCCTCCATCCCGCTCTTTACATCCTCGCGGCGTGCCGGGAAGAGGTACGGATTGTCCGCGCGCACGGGGCCCGGCTTGAGCCGGTCGAGCCCCTGCCGGATGATGGCCAGCGACTGATGCATCTCGCTCATGCGGCAGAGATAGCGGTCGTAGACGTCGCCGTTCTTCCCGAGCGGCACCTCGAACTGGTAGGTCTCGTAGCCGCAATAGGGCTGCGTCTTCCGCACGTCGTAATTGAAACCGCTGCCGCGAAGCGAGGGGCCGGTTACGCTGAGCGCGACCGCCTGCTCGGCCGTGATCGTGCCGACGTCGATCGTGCGCTTCATCCAGATCCGGTTCTTCGTGAGCAGGTTCTGGTACTCGTCGAGCGAGGACGGGAACTCGTCCACGAACTTCTTCACGTACGGCGCGAACGTGTCGGGCACGTCCTGGAAGAAGCCGCCCACGCGGAAGTAGCTGGGCGTCATCCGCGAGCCGGCCACCATGTCGTTCACGTCGAGGAGCTTCTCCCGCTCGCGGAAGCAGTAGAGGAAGACGCTCATCGCGCCCAGATCGATGGCGTGCGTGCCGAGCCAGACCAGGTGCGACGAGATGCGCGCGAGCTCGAGGAGGATGACGCGGAGCGTCTGCGCGCGCTCGGGGAGCGTGAGCCCCATGAGCCGCTCCACCGCGCCGACGTAGGCCATGTTGTTGCCGAGCGGCGAGAGGTAGTCCATCCGGTCGGTGACCGTGATCGACTTGGTGTAGCTCTTCGCCTCCATGATCTTCTCCATCCCCGTGTGGAGATAGCCCATCACGGGCTTGAGAGAGACCACGGTCTCACCATCCAGCTCGATGATCAGGCGGAGCACCCCGTGGGTCGAGGGATGCTGCGGCCCCATGTTGATGGTGATGGTCTTGAATTCGGGCGCGGTGGTCGCGGACATTGCGGGTGGTGTCTAGGCCGGCCCGGGGTTCGGAGGAAGCACGCCCGACATCGGCGTGGTCTGTCCCGACCCCGCTGTGGATCCGGTCGGCCGGGGCGTCTCGACGAGCGTCGCCGGGCCGGGCCCGTCCCCCTTCAGCTTCATGCGGTCGATCTTCTCCTGCAGCTTCATGATCCCGTAGATCAGCGCTTCGGGCCGCGGCGGGCAGCCGGGCACGTACACGTCCACGGGCACGACGGTGTCGACGCCCTGCACGATGGCGTAGTCCTTGAACTCGCCGCCGCACGAGGCGCACGCGCCCATCGAGATGACCCACTTCGGCTCCGGCATCTGGTCGTAGATGCGCTTCAGGACCGGCGCCATCTTCTTGCTCACCCGTCCCGCGACGATCATGAGGTCGGCCTGGCGCGGCGACGCGCGGAAGACCTCGGCGCCGAAGCGGGCGAGGTCGTAGCGCGACGCGCTGGTCGCCATCATCTCGATGGCGCAGCACGCGAGGCCGAACGTGGCCGGCCAGATGGACGAACGGCGCGCCCAGTTGACCATCTTCTCGACGGTCGTGGTGAGGATGCCGTCCGGTACGAGCTCTTCGAGTCCCATGGTCCTTCCTTACGGGCGCATGACGCGCGGTTGTCCCCCCTCCGGAAAGGATGCGCGGCGAGGAGGGAAGGATGCCGGAAACGTCACCCTACCAGCAGGCTAGGGCCGGGTCAATCACAACCCCAGCCGCTCCAGAGCGGATTCCGTCGCAAAAAAGAGCACCACCCCACCGAATACGACGAGGGCCATCTTGATCCCCTTCGTCTCGTTGACCGCGGGGATCAGATCCGAGGCCGCGACGTAGAGCGCGGCACCCGCCGAGAGCGGGAGCGCGTAGGTGACGAGCCCGGACCACAAGGAGATCGTGAGCGTGCCCACCACCGTCGCGATCCCAAGCCACGCGGCGCTCAGGAAGGCGTCCCTCCGCGAACGCCCGGACGAAATCATGATCGAGCCGATCGTGAACCCCTCGGGCACTTTGTGCAGGAACACCGCCACGGCGACGAGGATGCCGAGCGCCGGCTGGACGACGAACGCGGAGCCGATGGAAACGCCGTCCAGGAGCGTGTGGAGGAGGAGCCCCACGAGCGCGCTCGTGCCGACGACCGGCTCCACCCAGTGCTCGTGGTGCGTCTCCTCGCCGAAGTGGAAGTGCCCCACCAGCACGTGCTCGGCGGCGTGGATCAGGAGATAGCCGACCAGGATGAGCGAGCCGACGGCGAGCGTGGGCGGACCGTTCGGGTTGGAAGCGAGCTTGAAGCTCTCGGGAATGAGGCGGAGGAAGACGGCGGCGAGGAGAAAGCCCGCGCCGGCCGCCATGAAGTAGCTCTGCCGGACGCGGTCCCAGCCGTGGCGGGAGACGGCGAACCAGCCGCCGACGACGTTCGCGAGTCCCGCCACCACCCCGCAGGCGGCGGCGAGCAACCAGCGGTCGCCCATCGCGAAGGGGTGCGCCTACCGGCCCCGAACGATGCCCGGCGTGTTCGTCATGCCCACCGGGACGAGGAGCTGCTCCTTGGAATAGAGGAACGCGTCGCGGGAGTAGTCCGAGAGCTCGAAATTGTGACCGAGGAAGATCGCGTCCTCGGGGCAGGCCTCTTCGCAGTAGCCGCAGAAGATGCACCGGAGCATGTCGATCTCGTAGCGGCGCGCGTAGCGCTCGCCCGCGGAGAACCGCTGCGTGGGGGTGTTCTCGGCCGCTTCCATGTAGATGGCGTCCGCAGGGCAGACCGCCGCGCAGAGCCCGCAGCAGACGCAGCGCTCGAGACCGTTCGCGTAGCGGTGGAGCTCGTGCAGGCCGCGGAAGCGGGGATACATCGGCATCTTCACTTCCGGGTACTTGAGCGTCACCGGCTTCTTGAAGAAGTGGGACAGGGTGATGGACAGCCCCTTCATCAACTCGGCAACCATGCGGCTCCTCGCGAGAGTGATCGGATTCGGGCTTGGGCGCGCCAAGTATCGGGACGCTGCGCGGTTAGCGGGTGCTTGGCGCCAGTATAGGCGGGAGCGCGGGACGGGTCAATCAGCGCGGAGGGGCGGGACGGTATTCCTCGGGCCGGATATCGAGCTTCTTCATCTTGTAGAGGAGCGTCGTCCGCTTCATGCCGTTCAGGCTGCGCGCGGCCTCCGACTGGTTGCCGCCGTGCGCGCGGAGCGCGTCCACGATCCGGTTCCGCTCCTCCGGATCGCCGGAGCGCCGCATGGTGCGGATGCCGGTCCGTTCCGTCAGATCGGCGATGGGTGTGCGGACCACGGGCTGGAATTGCACCTGTTCCGCGGACAGCCGCTCGCCGTCGCCCGCGAGAGCCACGGTCCGCTCGATGACGCTCTTGAGCTCGCTCACGTTGCCGGGCCACGAGTGCGCGGTGAGCCGCGCCCACGCCTCCTCGCTCAAGGTGACGCGCTTCCCCGCTTCCAGGCAGGCGCGATCGAGGAGGTGGCGGCCGATCAGGCCGATGTCGCCCGAACGCTCGCGCAGGGGCGGCACCTCGAGGCGGATCCCGTTCAGCCGGTAGTAGAGATCGTCGCGGAAGAGGCCGCGCCGGACGAGCGAGCCCAGGTCGCGGGTGGAGGCGACGATCACCCGCACATCGACCTGGCGCACGCCCATACCGCCGACGCGGCGCAGCTCGCCCATCTCGATCACGCGAAGGAGCTTCGCCTGCGCCGAGGTGAGGAGCTCGCCCACTTCGTCCAGGAACATCACGCCGCGGCTCGCGGTCTCGAAGAGTCCGGTGCGCGCGCCTTCGCCCCCGGGCCCCTCGCCCGGGTCCTTGCCGAAGAGCTCGACGTCCAGGAGTCCGTCCGAGAGCGCCGCGCAATGTCCGACGACGAACGGACGCGCCGCCCGGTCGGAGAGTCCGTGCGCCGCGCGCGCGAGGAGCTCCTTGCCGGTGCCGCTCTCGCCCAGGATGAGGATCGGGAGGCGGCTCGACGACGCGCGCTCGAGGATCGCGAGGAGGTCGATCATCCGCGGGTCCTGCGTGATGATGCCCCACCGGCACGAGCCGAGATCGGCGCCCGACGGATGCGCGCAGTCCATGGCGTGGTCCGAGGGAACCGGACCGGCCGTCGGGACGATTTCCACCCCGAGATCCCGCTCGACGCGCTCGAGCCAGCGGTCGAGCTTCATCGCCATGCTGAGGCTCCGCGCCTCCCAGAGCGCATCGCGTCCCGCGCGCCGCTCCTCCGCATCGCCGCCGGCCACGAGCATCTCCCCCGTCCAGACGAGGAGCCGCATCAGCTCGTAGTTGGCCTCGAGCTTCCGGAGGAGCATCGCGCCTTCCTGCGCGATGCGCGCCGCTTTTTCGCGATGGCCGAGGAGGAGGTGGGCCATGGCCATGACGCGCTGCGTGGCCGCCTCCTCGAACCG